>Ga0315556_1001412_pt1 | contig 14396 bp, 12 predicted proteins | sample SalMarSW160310MG_FD_202112 | JGI IMG/M metagenome (GOLD analysis project Ga0315556, IMG submission 202112) | Salt marsh sediment microbial communities from the Plum Island Ecosystem LTER, Massachusetts, United States - Salt Marsh Sediment SW1603-10 ...
CGGCGCCGGCACGACCCCGGACCAGGCGTCCGGGCACACCCACCACCGTCATGCCGGCCGACACGTTCTTGAGCACCACGGCATTGGAACCGATGCGGACCCCGTCCTCGATGGTAATCGGTCCCAGCACCTTGGCGCCCGCGCCGATGACCACGTTGTTGCACAGCGTCGGATGACGCTTGCCCTTGTTCCAGCTCGTGCCACCCAGCGTGACACCGTGATAGAGCGTGCAGTCATCGCCGATCTCGGTCGTTTCCCCGATCACCACACCCATCCCGTGGTCGATAAAGAAGCGCCGGCCGATGCTCGCGCCCGGGTGGATCTCGATGCCCGTATACCAGCGGGCGATGTTGGAAAACATCCGGGCCAGCCATTTCAGACCGTGCGTCCAGAGCCAGTGGCTCCAGCGGTGCATCAGCACGGCATGGATACCCGGATACGTCGTCAGGATGTCGAAGGTGTTGCGCGCGGCGGGATCGCGTTCAAACACGACGCGGACGTCTTCGCGGATTCTCTCAAACATGGGCGATGGCCTTGCTCCGGTTACCGACACGCACAGTGTATGCCAGCGTAAAACAGCCGCACAATGTCACTGTCCGCGCGCATTGCGTTGCAGATATTCCTGCGTCGCGGTGAGTATCCCGCGCAGGATATTCACCTCGTTTTCGTCCGGTCTTGCGCGGTTGTAGAGGCGGCGCAGGCGCCGCATCAGCTGACGCGGGTGCGCGGGATCCAGAAACCCCAGTTGCACGAGGGTCTGTTCCAGGTGGACATAAAACCGCTCCAGTTCGTCGACACTCACCGGTACCCGCACAGCGGGCGGTGCGGCGGCAGCCCCGGCGAGGCTGGCAACCCGGACCTCGTAACCGAGGATCTGTACCGCGGCAGCGAGGTTGAGCGAACCGTATTCCGGGTTGGTCGGGATGCGCACCAGGGAATGGCAGCGATCGATCTCCCGGTTGCTCAGCCCGGACTGCTCGCAGCCGAACAGCAGCGCCACCTCACCCTGCGCGGCCGCCTCCACCGTCCAGCGGGCACCGTCTGCCGGCCCGATCACCGGGCAGGGAATGCGGCGCGCGCGCGCACTTGCACCCAGCACCAGCCGGCAGCCCGAGAGTGACTCGTCCAGCCTGGTGCACACCCTGGCGTTTGCCAGCAGGTCATCAGCCCCGGAGGCCCGGGCTGTTGCCTCGGCATCCGGGAAACGTTGCGGATTGAGCAGGTACAGCTGCGTCAGGCCCATGGTTTTCATGGCCCGCGCCACCGCACCGATGTTCCCGGGATGGCTGGTATGGCTCAGGACGACGCGGACCCGCGACAACATGCCGGACATGCGCTAGCCGGCGTGCGCGGTACAGAAGTCCACAACCTGCTGCAGCAATGCAGCGACCCCGCGGTTCGCGGCCTGCACGCCACCGTAGGTGTCATCCGTGGCGGCCGGCTCCTGGATATCGAACACCCGGGAGGCGACCACCCGCTGCGCCCGCAGGTCGACCAGTTGTACGCGCAGGGTGATGCGCATCCGGCTGGGATGGACGGTAAAGTCCTGGTAAAAGCGCAGCAACGTGCTGTCCAGACGCAGGGTGGCGGCAATCCCGCCGCTATCCGCCCCCACCGCCCGGAGCCTGCCGCCGGCGTTGAGCGCCTCGACCAGCAGGGGTGCCAGCATGCTGGCCGGGGAATCGGCCCAGCGGCTGCGTGCATAGTAGCGCAGTCCATACTGCTGCTGCAGGTACGCGATCCGGGAAGAATCGTAGGCGCCGTTCGCCGCAGGCGTGCCCACGATCAGCACGGGCCGGTCTCCGCTGGCGGGGGCCGGCGTGGCCGGCGAATATTCGAGTACATAGCGTTCGCTGGCGGTTTGTTGCGGCGCGGGAAGCAACGTACACCCGCTCACCAGCAGTACCAGGCAGGCCCGGGCAAACAGTTTCATCACAGACATCATTTCTCTCCCGGCCCCGGCGCCTCCAGCTGGTTGCCATACAGCAGCACCCGCGGGTCTTCCTCCAGCTTGCTGCTGACACTGCGCAGGCTCACGGCCAGGTCGCGCAGTTCGGTAACGAGGGCACCCAGTTCCGGCAGGGTCTGGCGGGAGAACTGCTGGACACCGGGGCCACTGCCGCCCAGGTAGGTATTCAGCCGGTCGCTGGCCTTGCTGACGTTGTCCGCCATATCCCGGAACGAATGCGCGGTCTCCTGCACCTGTGCCAGCAGTGCAGGCAGGCGGTCACTGGCCGTGGCAGTATTCTCCAGCAGCTTCGACGCACTCACCACGCTGCGGTCCATTTCCTTGCGGTGCCGGGCCAGCGCGCCGGTGATGACGCTGAGGTTATTCAGGATTTCCTTGACGGATTCCCGCCCCTGGGTGTCCAGCAGTTTCGAAAGCCGGTCGGCGATATTGTTGACGTTGGCGATCAGTTCCGTACCGCTGGTATCGAGACGGGTGAAGAACGAGGGTGAGGACCGGATCACCGGATAATCCTCGCCCTCCTTCGCTTCCAGCAGCGGGGAACCGGCACTGCCCCCCTTCAGGTCGACGAACGCGATGCCAGTCAGGCCCTGGACCGCAAGTTGCGCCTCGGTGTCCTCCCGGATCGGTGTGGAGGAGACCACGTCGAGTGTCAGCCGCACCTGGTCCGGAACCTTCGGGTTCAGTTCGATACGGGTCACCTTGCCCACCTCGACGCCCCGGTATTTCACCGGCGCATCGAGATACAGACCGGCCACCGATTCATCCAGGTAGACGCGATAGGTCTTGTAGTGGGTGGAATAATCACCCAGTGCCAGCCACAGTGTGATCACCAGCCACACCAGTCCCAGCACGATCACGAACAGGCCGACCAGGGCATGGTTCACACGACGATTCAGCATTTCCGCTCCCGCATTGCCCGCGCCCGCGGACCCTCGAAGTATTCCCGGATGTGCGGCCGGGTCGATTTCGCCAGGGTACTCATGCTGTCCACGCCCTGCATTCTACCATCTCCCAGCACGGCGACACGGTCCGCCACGTCCCACAGCGAGTCGAGGTCGTGTGTCACCATCAGCACCGTCAGACCCAGCAGTTCCCTGAGGTGAAGTATCAGCTGGTCGAACAGACCGGCGCTGGTCGGGTCCAGCCCGGAGGTCGGCTCATCCAGAAACAGGATCTCCGGATCCAGCGCCATGGCACGTGCCAGTGCCGCCCGCTTGATCATGCCGCCGCTGAGTTCGCTCGGGTACAGACCCGCGGCCACCGCGGGCAATCCGGCCTGGGCAATCTTGATCCGTGCCAGTGCGTCGATCATCGCATCGTCCAGCCGGGTGTGTTCCCGCAGCGGCAGGCCCACGTTCTGCAGTACGGTCAGTGCGCTGAACAGGGCGCCCTGCTGGAACAGCACCCCGATCCGCCGCCGCAGTGCGTCGGCCTCCCGCATGCGAATCCCGGCCAGTTCCACGCCGAACAGGCGAATCGAGCCGCCGTCCGGGGCGTGCAGCATGATCATTTCGCGCAGCAGGGTGCTCTTGCCGCTGCCGCTGCCGCCGACCAGTGCCAGCACCTCGCCCCGGTACACGTCGAGGTCGACCCCGTCGTGGATCACCCGCTCGCCGAACACGGTGCGCACACCGCGCAGCCGGATGACGACTTCGCGCCCGTCCACTGCCTGCTGCGGCGCGGCCATTCCGCTACACCCCCAGCAGGCTGGTGACGATGGAGAAGATCGCGTCCACCACGATCACGAGGAAAATGGACTGCACCACGCTGACCGTGGTTTGCCGCCCGACGCTTTCGGCACTGCCCGCCACGTGGAATCCCTGGTAACAGCCGACCACGGCGATGATCGCCGCGAACACGGGTGTCTTGCTGATCCCGATCATGAAGGTGCTGTAATCGATGGCCTCGCCCAGTCGCGCGAGAAACGCGTGGTAGCCGACCCCGAGCTGCACGCTGGCCATGAACATGCCACCGAGCATGGACATCACGTCGGCGTAGACCGAGAGCAGCGGCAGCACGATCAGCAGGGACAGCAGCTTGGGCAACACCAGCAGGTCGACCGGGGAGATACCGATGGTCTGCAGGGCATCGACCTCCTCGCGCACTTTCATGGTGCCGATCTTTGCCGCGTAGGCAGACCCGGTACGTCCACACACCAGGATCGCGGTCAGCAGCGGCGCCAGTTCACGCAACATGGAATAGCCGACCAGGTCCGCCAGGTAGATATTCGCACCGTACTGCCTGAGCTGCACCGCGCCCTGGTAGGCGATCACGACCCCCATGAGAAACGACAGCAGACCGATGATGGGCAAGGCGTTGACGCCGGTCTCGAACATGTCATCCAGCAGCTCGGTCCAGCGCACCCGGCCGGGATGCCGCAAGGTGACCAGCAGCGCGAGGATCGTTTCCCCGATAAACGCCAGAAAGCTGGTCAGGCTGGCCCCGAGATCCGCGCTCCGGTCCAGCCAGGAGGGGGATCTGCGTTGCGGCAGGGGCGTGGCCTTCTCCCCGGCCGTCTGCAGGAGAAACTCGAGCATGTGCTGCCAGGAGGCGCGCAGCGTGCGCCAGTCGAGACTCCCGCCTGCCGCCTCGACCCGCTTGCGCAGTTCCAGCAGCAACCAGGCCCCCGCCGTATCGATGGCCGCGATGCCGTCACCATCCAGCGTCAGGGCGGCACCGGCCGGCAGCGTCAGCCCCTGCACGGCAGTGCGCAGGCCGGCCAGGTGGCCAAGCGTCCAGCTGCCATGGCAACGCAGGACACGATCATCGAGCTGAAGGGCAGCCGGTTGCGGTGCGGTGGCGGGCATATCCGGAGTTTCAGAGATTGAGCGGGCCGTTACAAGACCGACCCGGGTTCACGCACGGTCGAACGGGAATGCCAGCACATCGGACAGGCTGCGCGCACCGCAGGCCAGCATCACCAGACGGTCGACCCCGAGCGCCACCCCGGCACAGTCCGGCAGACCGTGTGCCAGCGCCTCCAGTAACCGCTCGTCCAGCGGCACCGCCGGCAACCGGCGCCGGTCCCGGCGCGCGAGTTCCTGCCGGAACCGGCTGCGCTGCGCACCGGCATCCGCGAGTTCGTGGAACCCGTTGGCAATCTCCACGCCGTTCAGGTAGGCCTCGAAGCGGGAAGCCACCGCAGGTTGCGTCGGGCGTATCCGCGCCAGTGCCGCCTGGCTCGCCGGATAGTCCCGCACGAACACCAGACCGGCGCCGAGGCGGGGTTCGATCACGTGTGTCATCACCAGGTCCAGCCAGTCATCGTGGTCTGCATCCTGCATGCCGACCGGAACGATCGCATGTTTTTCCAGCAGCCCACCCAGCTCGCCGACCGTGACCACGAACGGGTCCACACCCGCGAATTCCAGGAACAGGTCCCGCCAGGCCCAGTGATGCACACCGGCCAGGGGCAGGATACCCGTGAGCACCGCCGTCAGCAGGAGCTCGACCTCGTCCATCAGGTCGAGATGGTCGTAGTCAACGCGGTACCATTCCAGCAGGGTGAACTCGGGATTGTGATTGCTGCCGGCCTCGCCGTCCCGAAACACCTTGCACAGCTGGTAGATCGAACCGCTGCCGGCGGCCAGCAGGCGCTTCATGGCGAACTCGGGCGAGGTGTGCAGGTACAACGCCTGACCGTCCAGCGCGCCCGGTCCGTGGTAGCGCGTGCGGAAACTGGCCAGGTGCGGTGCCGGTGTCGCCGCCACCGACAACGCCGGCGTGTCGACCTCGAGCACACCGGCACGATCGAAGAAGGTCCGGATGCGCCGCACCAGCCGCGCGCGCATCCGCAAAACCTCCAGGGAAGCGGCCGGTGGCCAGTCTGCGTGCGTGGGTATCGGGTCGGACAAGGTACCGGGTGAGGCGCGCGGTCGGTCAGCGCAACCCGCTAGTCCCTGGCGCGGCTGACGTATTCACCGGTGCGGGTATCGATCTTCAGCACCTCGCCAACCTCGATGAACAGCGGCACGCGCACCACCGCACCGGTCTCCAGTGTCGCCGGCTTGCCGCCGCCACCCGAGGTATCCCCGCGCACCCCCGGATCGGTTTCCGTGACCGCGAGATACACAAAGTTGGGCGGTGTGACCGCCAGCGGGTTGCCGTTCCAGAGGGTGACCTGGCACATGTCCTGCTCTTTCAGCCAGTACCTGGTATCACCCACCGCGGTGGCATCGGCCGCCTGCTGTTCGTAGGATTGCGGGTGCATGAAATGCCAGAACTCGCCATCGCTGTACAGGTACTGCAGGTCAACGTCCATCACGTCGGCAGCCTCCACGGATTCGCCGGACTTGAAGGTGCGCTCGATGACGCGGCCGGTCTTGAGATTGCGGATCCTGACCCGGTTGAAGGCCTGGCCCTTGCCGGGTTTTACAAATTCGTTTTCAATGATGGCGCACGGATCACCGTCCAGCATGATCTTGAGCCCGCCCTTGAATTCGTTGGTACTGTACGATGCCATTGGTGACTTTCAATCCAGAGAGTGAAAAACGCGGGCTATGATACCCCGAATACCGGGCCTGGAGTACAGGCCCCACTGGCAGACCCTGCTCGCCGGCGCCATCCGCTCCGCCGATGAACTGCTGCGGCTGCTGGAAATCGATCCCCCGGGCGGCACGCTCCACCCGCTGGCCAGCGACTTTCCCGTCCGGGTGACACACGGCTATGCGCGGCGCATGCGCAAGGGCGATATCCATGACCCGCTGTTGCGCCAGGTCCTGCCACTGGTCGAGGAGACCCGCCCGGTTGCCGGCTTCACGCCTGATCCGCTGGGCGAGCTGTCTGCCATGCCCAGCCCGGGGCTGCTGCACAAGTACCAGGGGCGCGCGTTGCTGACGCTCACCGGCGCCTGCGCGATCCACTGCCGGTATTGCTTCCGCCGCCACTATCCCTACGGCGCGGCAAATCCGCTGCACGAACACCTGGAAGCGGCGCTGGACTACCTGGCACGGCATCCGGACATCTGCGAGATCATTCTCAGTGGCGGCGATCCGCTCAGCCTCACCGACCTGCGACTCGGGGAGATCACGACCCGCCTGTCCGCGCTGCCGCAACTGCACACCCTGCGCATCCATACCCGGATGCCGATCGTCCTGCCGGAACGGGTCGACGACGGATTGCTGGCCTGGGTCCGGCAGCAGCGCATGCAGGTGGTCATGGTGATGCACTGCAACCACGCCAACGAGATCGACGATGCCGTGCACGGCGCCATGCAGCGTCTCGCCGCGACGGGCGTCATCCTGCTGAACCAGTCGGTACTGCTGCGCGCTGTCAACGACACGGTGCAGGACCTGGTGGCACTGAGCCGCGCCCTGTTTGCCACGGGCGTGCTGCCCTATTACCTGCACCAGCTGGATGCCGTGCAGGGGGCGGCACATTTCGCGGTGGATGACGGCCGTGCGCGGACGCTGGTCAAGGAGCTGCGCGCCGCGCTGCCGGGCTACCTCGTTCCGCGCCTGGTGCGTGAACTGCCCGGCGCGCACGCCAAGACGCCGTTGCAGGATTGCTGAGCGAACGGCCCGGTGCAGCCCGGGTCGGTGTCGGCGCACGCACGCAGTCGCGGGCAGCACGCCGCCTGGCAGCCCCGCCCGCAGCCGCACGGGATCCCGGGGCAGGCGCTAGTACAATGCGACAAACGGCTCCGGATATTCCACGTGGCCGCCGTCGGCCAGGTTGCCGGGTTCGACCTCCAGGGCGGTCAGGGCCTCCGCCGGGGCCGGCAGATTGCAGGTCACCTGCAGGTCCTTTGCCGGTACGAATCCAAAACGCCGGTAGTACTCGGGATGACCCAGCACCACGATACTGCCATAGCCCTTTTCCCGGGCGAGCCGAACGCTGGCCCGGATCAGCTCCGACCCGATCCCGCGGTGACTCTGGGAAGGCACGACGGACATCGGTCCGAGGGCCAGCACGTGTTTTTCCTGCCCCCCCTTGCGCAGCGGCACCCGGGTCAGCAATACGTGTCCCACGATCCGCCCACCCAGTTCCGCAACCAGCGACAATTCGCGGTTGTAACTGCTGGAGGCACGCAAGGCGCTCACCAGCTGGGCCTCGGCTTCGCCACCAAATGCGCTGATATGGACGACGTCGATAGCGCGTTCATCTTCCCTGGTTTCCGGGCGGACGGTGATCGGTTGCATGCGGTTCTCCGTGAGGCATTGCAAGGCGCCGCAACGGCGCTGCAGGGTTAAAATTAAACACCTTATTATCAGTTACTTGCATGCTAGCAGGAATCGGTTTGCCAGGAAACACCCGTGGTGCAGCGCGGCAGGAATGCGCCGGCGGCACGGCCTGATTCCATATATGCGTGTGCTCAAGAGAAGCAGCCGGTGGCCGAATAACCGGTAGTCGGGGCCGGCACTGCGGCAGGTGCTACCTGCCTGTCCGGTCGGTCAATTCGGGATACGAGGTCAGCGGTGTCACACGCGGATAGCATTTGCCTGCGCATGGCCGGAGGAACCTGCACGGCTGCACCGCTGCGCCCGGCGACCTCAGGACAACACCAGGGAGACCAGCCCATCGGCCAGTTTCGGTTCGAACCAGGTGGACTTGGGCGGCATGACCCGGCCGGCATCGGCGACCGCCATCAGGTCCTGCATGCGTGTCGGGTACAGGGCAAAGGCCACCGCCATGGCGCCGCTGTCCACGCGTTGCTCGAGTTCGCCCAGACCGCGTATACCACCGACAAAACCGATCCGGTCATCGCGCCGGGGATCGGTGATTCCAAGCACCGGGCCAAGCAGGTGGTCGGCCAGCAGGCTGACATCCAGCCGGCCCACCGGATCGTCCGGCACCCGCTGCGGGTGGATCTGCAGCCGGTACCATTGCCCCGCCAGATACATCCCGAACCGGCCGGGGGCATCGGGACGGACCGCCTGCCGGCTGACGGAAACGCTGAAGTCGGCGCTGATCCGGGACAACAGGTTTTCCGCCGACATCCCGGCAAGATCACGCACGACCCGGTTGTAGTCGAGGATCCGCATCTGTTCATGCGGGAAGATCACCGCGAGGAAACCCGCCGCGGCAACATCCTCCGGACGCGCTGCGGCAACGCGGGCTGCGGCAGCGGAACGATGGTGACCGTCCGCGATGTACAGCGCATCCATGCTCTCGAAGGTGTCCGTGATGATGCGGATCAGCGAGGCATCGCGCACCACCCACAGCATGTGCCCGACCCCGTCATCCGCCACGACGTCCACCTCCGGCGGGTCTGCCGTGACACGCTCGAGAATCGCGTTCACCGCCTCACTGGTCGGGCTGGCAAGCAGTACCGGCCCGGTCTGCGCGTTGAGTGCCTCGATCTGCCGCACCCGGTCATCCTCCTTGTCGGGCCGGGTGAATTCGTGCCTGCGGATACGGTTGCGGTTGTAGTCCGCCACGCTGGCGGCGGCCACGATACCGCTCTGGACGTGATCGCCCATGCGCATCCGGCAGACGTAGTAGCAGGGGGCGGAATCACGCACCAGCACCCCGGCCGCGATCATGCGCTGCAGGTTGTCCGCGGCAGTCCGGTAGACACGTGCGTCATACGGGTCCGTGGTCTCGGGAAGGTCGATTTCCGCCCGGGAAACATGCAGAAAACTCCAGGGCCTGCCCTGGGCACGCGCCCGTGCCTCGCTGCTGCTGAGCACGTCATACGGGGGCGCAACCACATCAGCGGCGCGCCCCGGGACCGGGCGCAGGCCGGCAAATGGGCGGATCAGGGTCATGACTCACCTGTTGCAGGTTCCGGGAACAGCGCATTGTACACAGACCGTGCGGTGGCTGCGATCGCCAGCGCCCGGCGAGAGGCTGCATGAATCCGGCCCCGGAACAGCCGCCCCGCGAGCACGCAGGCGTTGAACCTTCACGTTCCATGGTGGTGTACCGCTATCGCAGCCGTTTGCACCGGCTGTGGTACGGTTTGCGGGACCAGTGGAGCGGTGTCGCGGACAGGCTGCATCGCATCCCGCTCGCCTACAAGCTGTCCCTGGTCATCACCCTGCTGGTCGTCGGCTGCATGCTGCTGCTGGGCAGCATGCTCATCCAGCAGCAATACCGGCAGATGGAACAGCAGGTCAGCGAACAGGGACGCACACTGGCACGGCTCATGGCAAAGGCCGCGCGCGAACCCCTGCTGGCAGACGACAAGCTGGCACTGGACGCGATTGCCAGCAGTTTCGCCCAAAGCAGCAGCGTTCTGGGCAGCGCCATCATCACCGTGCACGGCGAGGTCATTACCAGTGCCGGCCCGCTGTTCGAGGAAAAGAACCCGCTGACCCGGCATATCCTGAACGACATCATCACCGGGAAGTACGGGGACTATCGCTGGACCTGGAACCAGCTCGAGGGCAATCGGCCCTGGCCGGTCGTCTCCTTTGTACAGCGCGTGACCTTCCAGGACGTCACCACCGGTTACACGCTGGTAACCTTCAGCCAGGCCGAAATGAGTGCGTTCGCCTACCAGGCCATGCAGTCGATCATCGCCGCGACCCTGCTGGTGATCCTGCTGGGCATCGGCATCGCCTTCTCCATGGGGCGACGCATCACCCAGCCGATCGACCGGCTGGTGCATGCCAGCCGCGCCATCGGCAGCGGTGACTATACGTTCCGGTTCAACGAGTCACGCAAGGACGAACTCGGCCAGCTCATGACCGCCTTCAACGAGATGGCCGAGGGCATGCTGGAAAAATCCCAGGTCAAGAGCGCCCTGTCACGGTATGTCTCGCCCAGCGTGGCGCGTGAAATCCTGTCCAACCTCGATGACGTCAGGCTCAGCGGCAAGCGCGTCGACGGCAGTGTGATCTTTGCGGATATCAAGGGGTTCACCAGCATCTCGGAGAACATCCGGCCGGAAGACCTGGTCAACATACTGAACCGCTACTTCACGCTGGTCACCAGCGCCTGCGAAATCAACAAGGGCATGGTGGACAAGTACATGGGTGACGGCGTCATGCTGGTGTTCGGCGCGCCGGAGCCGGACCCCCAGCATGCATTCCACGCGATCACCTGTGCACTGCTCATCCACCGGCTGATCGCCAGCGAAAACCGCAGGCGCATCGCACAGCGGCAGTTCCCCGTCGAGTTCCGGATCGGCATCAATACCGGGAACATGCTGGCCGGCAACATGGGTTCGCGTAACCGCATGGAATACACCGTGGTCGGTGACACGGTCAATCTCGCCTCCAGACTGTGCGGCATCGCCAATGCCAACGAGATCGTGATCTCGCGCGAGATGTACCTGCGCGCAGAGGTGCAGGCAAGGGTACTGGCGGGCGAGTACCAGGCTATCCGGCTGCGTGGCATCAGCCAGCCGGTCTACACGTACCGTGTGGAGCAGCTGAGCGCGGACTGCCAGGGCGTCCTCGACGACCAGTACGACATGATCGTCAACAGCGAGAGCAGCGAGGCCAGCCATGCGTAGGCGCGTCATTCCCGTACTGTCGCTGCTACTCGTGCTGACCGGATGCGCGGATATGAACAGCATCCGCATTGTGCAGGACCAGCCCGGGGATCTGCAGGACCTGATCGGGAAGGATGAATTCGTGCGCGCGCGGCTGCTGACCGGGAGGTACCCTGCAATCGACACCCTCGAGGTGCAGCAGACCATCAGCGCCCGGGAATCCGAGTACGAGGAATCCGTCTACACGCGCGCCAGGAAACTCGCCGCCGCAGGGAATCTGCTCGGCGCGGTATCCCTGCTTACCGACGCACTGCAGAAGCTGCCCCACAGCATGCTGCTGCATACCCTGCGTACCGACCTCGAGGCGAAGCGGGAACAGCAGGTGAAACTCAACGAGCGCAACATGCTGCTGACCCGCGCCCGGTTCCTGCTCGAACAGCGCGCACTGTACGAGAAGCAAGCCAGACTGCAACCGCCCGACTACAACCAGAAACGGGAATACTCGCGCCAGCAGGCTGAATCGAAAGTGATCGCAGGGCGACTGGTCGAACACGCCGGCGACGCGCTGCGGCGATCCGACACCGCGGCTGCCAAGAAGTGCCTGCAGGTGGCCCAGCAGCTCGGCCCGTCGGAACAGGCCGCCGGCATGCTTGCCGACCTGCTGAACCAGGAACAGGCCGCGCAGGCCTCGAAACAGCAGGCCGTGATCAAGCAACAGGCGATCATCCAGCGCAACAGGACCCGCACCGAGAAAAAGGAAACCCGCCAGATTCTCGAAGCCACCCAGCAGGCCATCGAGCAGCACAAGCTGCAGGACGCCCAGGCTGCCCTGGCCAGGCTGCCCGCCTCGTCCACCAGGGACAGTAACGTGGTCGAACTGCAGGGTAATCTCGACCAGGCCGTTTCGAGCCGCGTGCATGACCTGACGCTGGCCGGGGATTCGCAGTACCGTGCCGAACGGATTCTGCCCGCACTGAAGGCCTGGAAGGCGGCACTGGCGCTCGATCCCGACAATCAGGAGCTCGTCAAGCGCATTGACCGTGCCAACCGGGTGCTGAGCAACCTCGAGGAGCTGCGGCGCCAGCAGAAGTAGGCGGCCACGGCTGCCTGCTCAGGACCGGATGACCTCCAGGCGTTCCACCTTCGTGTAGCCGCGTGCAAGCCTGTGGCCACGCCGGCCGCGCTCGCCGGCGTACTCGTCCACCTCGTCCGCACTCATCGTCTTGTACTTTTTCCCGGCATGCACGACGAGCTTTTCGCCGTCCTGGATGCAGTCGATGGCTGCCACGATTTCCTCACGGCTCTGCAGCTTCGCACCCGGGATGCTGATGATCCGGTTGCCCTTGCCGCGCGACAGTTGCGGGATGTCGGCCAGCGGCACCACCAGCATGTAGCCCTCCGTGGTGGCCGCCACCACCCAGTCATCCTCGGTGCTGCGCACCGCCACTGGTGGCAGCACGCCCGCACCCCTGGGCACCGACAGCGTAGCCTTGCCGGCCTTGTTGCGGGTGATCGTATCGGCCAGCTTCACCACGAAGCCGTATCCGGCATCACTGGCCAGCAGGAACCGCTGCTCCGGGTCCCCCATCATCACCCCGCAAAAGCGTGCCCCGTCCGCCGGCTTGAGCCGGCCGCTGAGCGGTTCGCCCTGCCCGCGTGCACCCGGCAACGTATGCACCGGCAGCGCGTAGGTCCGGCCGCAGGAATCGATGAACACCGCCACCTGGTTGCTGCGGCCGCGCGCCGCCATCAGCAGCCCGTCGCCGGCCTTGTAACTCATCTCCTCCGGGTTGATCTCGTGGCCCTTGGCCACGCGCACCCAGCCGTTTATCGACAGCACCACGGTCACCGCCTCGCTCGGCAGCAAGGCGGTCTCGTCCATGACCACGGCAGGCGCGCGTTCGATCAGGCGCGAACGCCGCTCGTCACCGTAGGTATCCATGTCCGCGCGCAGTTCCTTCTTGATCAGCGTCTTCAGGCGCGCAGGCGAACCAAGCAGCGCCACCAGCCCGGCATGCTCCCGGGTCAGCGCATCCTGCTCGCCACGGATCTTCATTTCCTCGAGCCGCGCAAGCTGGCGCAGACGGGTATCCAGGATGTAGTTGACCTGCTCATCCGTCAGCCGGAAGCGTTCCATCAGCACGCGCTTTGGCTGGTCCTCGGTGCGGATGATATGAATGACCTCGTCGAGATTGAGGAAAGCGATCAGCAGGCCTTCCAGCAGGTGCAGGCGGGCGCTGACCTTGTCGAGACGATGCTGCAGGCGGCGGGTGACCGTGCTCTTTCTGTACTCCAGCCATTCCTCAAGAATACCACGCAAGCTCTTGATTTTCGGTCTTCCGTCCAGGCCGATCAGGTTCAGGTTGATGCGCGCGGTACGCTCCAGACCGGTGCACGAGAACAGGTGCGACATGAGTGCCGCGCTGTCCATGCGGTTCGAGCGCGGCACGATCACCAGGCGGGTCGGATTCTCGTGATCGGACTCGTCGCGCAGGTCCTCGATCATGGGCAGCTTTTTCGCATTCATCAGCGCGGCGATCTGTTCCAGCACCTTGCTGCCGGAAGTCTGGTAGGGCAGCGCGGTGATCACGATCTCGCCATTCTCGACCTCGTAACAGGCGCGCATGCGCACGCTGCCATACCCGGTCCGGTATGCCTCGACCAGCTCCGCACGCGGGGTGATGATCTCGGCCCCGGTCGGGAAATCCGGTCCCTGTACGACCGTACACAGGTCTTCCAGGGTGCTCCCTGGCTTGTCGAGCAGCAGAATGGCCGCCTCCGTGATCTCACGCAGGTTGTGCGGCGGGATGTCCGTGGCCATGCCCACCGCGATGCCGGCCGCGCCGTTCAGCAGCACGTTGGGCAGGCGCGCCGGCAGCAGTGCCGGCTCGTCCAGCGTGCCATCGAAATTCGGTACCCAGTCGACCGTGCCCTGCCCCAGCTCGGCCAGCAGGGTCTCGGCATAGGGCGCCAGCCGGGCCTCCGTGTAACGCATGGCGGCGAACGACTTCGGGTCATCGGGCGAACCCCAGTTGCCCTGCC
>Ga0315556_1001413_pt1 | contig 14396 bp, 10 predicted proteins | sample SalMarSW160310MG_FD_202112 | JGI IMG/M metagenome (GOLD analysis project Ga0315556, IMG submission 202112) | Salt marsh sediment microbial communities from the Plum Island Ecosystem LTER, Massachusetts, United States - Salt Marsh Sediment SW1603-10 ...
CGAGCGAGCCGTCCATCATCACCGAGCTGAAGCCCAGCTGGATGGAGCGCTGGCAGACCCCGGGGGAGGTGCCGTGGTCCTGGTGCATACACACCGGGATGTGCGGGAACTCTTCGATGGCGGCCAAGATCAGGTGGCGCAGGAAGGGGGCGCCGGCGTACTTGCGGGCGCCGGCGGAGGCCTGCACGATGACCGGAGAGTCGGTCTCGTCCGCGGCCTCCATGATGGCGCGCATCTGCTCGAGGTTGTTCACATTGAAGGCCGGCACGCCGTAGCCGTGCTCGGCGGCGTGATCCAGCATCTGGCGCAGGGAAATCAGTGCCATGGGAGTCTCCTAGGTGTGATGAATGCGTTCGTTCGGCTCGCTGCAATGCAACAGATCAGTCGGCCGGCAGCACCATGTGCTCGCCGACGCGCATGATCTTCATGATGTTCGTCTGGCCCTCCACCCCCGAGCGATCGCCCTTGGTGATGATGACCAGGTCGTCGTCCCGCACCGTACCCCTTCGCAGCAGCTCGTCGATCACTTCTTCGTTGACCTTTGCGATATCGGTGCTCGCCACATCGAAGCTCACGGGGTAAACGCCACGGAAGAGCGTTACTTTTCTACGTGTAGACACATGCCGAGTCAAGGCGAAGATGGGAATGCCCGAGCTGATGCGCGACATCCACTTCACCGTCGAGCCCGACTCGGTCAGCGCAGCTATCGCCTTCACGCCCAAATGATTGGCCGTATACATGCTGGCCATGGCGATCGCCTCGTCGACCCGCCCGAACACCGAGTCGATACGGTGGTCAGAGCGACGCACCAGGCTCTGCTTCTCGGCCTCCCGGCACACCCGGTCCATGGCCTCCACGGCCCGGGCGGGGTACTTTCCGGCCGCGGTCTCCGCCGAGAGCATCACCGCATCGGTGCCGTCGAGCACCGCGTTGGCCACGTCGAACACCTCGGCCCGGGTGGGGATGGCGTTGTCCACCATGGACTGCATCATCTGGGTGGCGGTGATGCAGACGCAGTTCAGGGACCGCGCCTGCTTGATCAGGCGTTTCTGCACGGCGGGCAGCTCCGCATCGCCGATCTCCACGCCCAGATCGCCCCGGGCGATCATGATGGCATCGGAGGCATCGATGATCTCCTCGATGTTCTCCAGGGCCTCGGCGCGCTCGATCTTGGCCACGATGCCGCCCGTGCCGCCCGCTTCGGTGAGCAGGCGACGGGCATGGCGCACGTCCTCGGCGCTGCGCACGAAGGAGACCGCGACATAGTCCGCGTCGATGCTTGCGGCGAAGCGGATGTCGTCCCGGTCCTTGTCCGTGAGGGCCGGGGCGGATAGCCCGCCGCCCTGGCGGTTGATCCCCTTGCCGTCGGAGAGCACACCCCCGACCACGACCTTGCAACCGACCCGGCTGCCGTTGACCTCCTCGACCCAGAGCACGATCGCCCCATCGTCGAGCAGCAGGGTATCGCCCCGGGAGACGTCGTCGACGAGACGCGGAAAGGTCGTGCCGACCCGCGTCTCGTCCCCGCCATCGAGGGGACATTCCGCATCCAGACAGAACCGGGCACCCTCGGCGAGCGTCACCGGCCCCTGCTTGAATCGGCCGATGCGGATCTTGGGACCCTGCAGGTCCACCAGCAGGCCGACCTGGCGGCCGCTCGCCTGGGCGCGGTTGCGCAGCAGCTCCACCCGTCCCGCGTGGCCTTCGTGAGTGCCGTGAGAGAGATTGACCCGCACCACGTCGACGCCGGCGTGGATCAAGCCATCGAGCACCTTCAGGTCGTCGGTGGCCGGACCCAGGGTCGCGACAATTTTGGTACGTCTGAGCATGTCGGTAGCTACCAGCTGCCAGCCGCCAGTCACCCGCAGCCAGCTCGGGGCTGGCGGCTGGTGCCTGGGGGCCGGACGCTCATCAATCCTTCGCGCGCGCCTCGAGCATGGCCACGGCCGGCAGGGTCTTGCCCTCCAGGAACTCCAGGAAGGCGCCGCCGGCGGTGGAAATGTAGGACACCTTGTCGTAGATCTTGTACTTCTGGATGGCGGCGATGGTGTCTCCGCCACCAGCCAGGGAGAAGCCCGGGGCGTTGGCGATGGCCATGGCGACGGTCCGGGTGCCCTCGCCAAACTGGTCGAATTCGAACACGCCCACCGGGCCGTTCCAGACAATGGTGCCGGCCTTGGCGATGATTGCCGCCAGCTCCTGTGCCGACTTCGGGCCGATGTCGAAGATCATGTCGTCGTCGGTCACCGCACCGGCGTCCTTGAGCACCGCCGGCTCGCTCTCACTGAACTGCTTGCCGCAGACCACGTCGACCGCGATGGGGATGTTGGCGCCGCGGGCCTTCATCTTCTCGATCAGGGCCTCGGCGGTGGGCACCAGGTCGTGCTCGCACAGGGACTTGCCCACGTTCTTGCCGGCGGCCTTCAGAAAGGTGTTGGCGATACCCCCCCCGACCACCAGCTGGTCGACCTTCTCGGACAGGGCCTCGAGCACCGTCAGCTTGGTCGATACCTTCGAGCCGCCGACGATGGCCACCATCGGCCGGGCCGGATTGGCCAGGGCCTTGTTCAGGGCGTCCAGCTCTTCGGCCAGCAGCAGGCCGGCACAGGCCATGGGGGCGAACTTGCCGGCGCCGTGGGTAGAGGCCTGGGCGCGGTGGGCGGTGCCGAATGCGTCCATCACGTAGACGTCGCAGAGGCTCGCATACTTCTTCGCGAGCTCCTCGTTGTCCTTCTTCTCGCCCTTGTTGAAGCGCACGTTCTCCAGCAGTACCAACTCGCCCTCGGCGATCTCGGGCGCGGCGTCCACATAGTCCTTGACCAGGCGCACAGTCTTGCCCAGCAGCCCGGAGAGGTAGTCCGCCACCGGCTTGAGGGAGCTCTCCTCGCTGTAGACCCCCTCCTCGGGACGCCCCAGGTGGGACATCACCATGACCCGGGCACCGGCCTTGAGGCAGTGCTCGTAGGTGGGCATGGAGGCCTTGATACGGGCGTCACTGGTGACCTTGCCGTCCTTGACCGGGACGTTGAGATCGGAGCGAATCAGCACGCGCTTGCCGGCCAGGTCGAGGTCGGTCAGTTTGATGAAGGACATGGAGAAACCTCCTCAGGAATTTGCTCTGAAAGGACTCAGGGTCAAGGTGGGCCTTGCCTGAGCACTCTCGGGGTATCAGCTATCAGCTATCAGCTACCAGCGGCCAGCTCGATCGCTGGCCGCTGGCGGCTGGCCGCTTACTTAGCTACGTGCTCCACCATGCGCAGCATGTTGCAGGTGTAGCCGTACTCGTTGTCGTACCAGGCCACCACCTTGACGAAGGTGGGGTCCAGGGCGATTCCGGCCTCGGCGTCGAAGATGGACGGGGTGCTGCGACCGCGGAAGTCGGTAGCCACCACCTTCTCGTCGGTGTAGGCCAGCACACCGGCCAGGTCGCCGGATTCGGAGGCCGCCTTCATGGCGGCGCAGATGTCCTTGTAGGAGGCGTCCTTGCTCAGCTCGACGGTCAGGTCGACAACGGACACGTCGGAGGTGGGCACGCGGAACGCCATGCCGGTCAGCTTGCCGTTGAGCTCGGGCAGCACCTTGCCCACCGCCTTGGCCGCGCCGGTGGAAGACGGGATGATGTTCTCCAGGATGCCGCGGCCGCCGCGCCAGTCCTTCATGGACGGACCGTCGACGGTCTTCTGGGTGGCGGTGGCGGCATGCACGGTGGTCATCAGGCCACGCTTGATGCCCCAATTGTCGTGCAGCACCTTGGAGACCGGCGCCAGACAGTTGGTGGTGCAGGAGGCCGCGGAGACTATGGCCTGACCGGCATAGGTCTTGTGGTTGACGCCGTACACGAACATCGGGGTAGCGTCCTTGGAAGGCGCGCTCTGCACGACCTTCTTGGCACCGGCGGCGATGTGCTTCTGGCAGGTCTCTTCGGTCAGGAAGAAGCCGGTGCACTCGATGACCAGGTCGGCACCGACGTCGCCCCACTTGAGGTTGGCCGGATCACGCTCGGCGGTCAGGCGGATCCGCTTGCCATTGACGATCATGGTGCTGCCGTCGACGGCGATGTCGCCCTTGAAGTTACCGTGTACCGAGTCGTACTTCAGCATGTACGCCAGATAGTCCGGGTCCAGCAGGTCGTTGATGCCGACCACCTCAATGCCGGGGAAGTCCTTGGCGATGGCGCGGAAAGCCATGCGACCGATGCGACCGAAACCGTTGATGCCGACCTTGATAGTCATAGTGTCACTCCGTCAGGTTGCTGAGACTGAAATTGCTTGTCGCGGACGGGTCCTCAGCGGACCTCCTCGATGGCCTTGGCGACGTTCTCGACGGTGAAGCCGAATTCCTTGAAGAGCTGGCCCGCCGGGGCCGACTCGCCGAAGCGGTCCATTCCGATCACCTTGCCGCCGAGTCCGACGTACTTGTACCAGCCGCCGGTCACGGCCGCCTCGACGGCCACGCGGGCGGTGACGGCGGAGGGCAGGACCGATTCCTTGTAGGCCGCGTCCTGGGCGTCAAACAGGTCGGTGCTCGGCATGGAGACCACGCGCACCTTGCGGCTGCTCTGGGCCGCGGCCTTGACCGCGATGTCCACCTCGGAGCCGGTGGCGATGACGATGACCTCCGGCGTCCCGTCGGTGTCGACCAGCACATAGCCGCCGCGCGCGATATCGGCGACCTGCTCGGCGCTGCGGGCCTGGTGGGACAGGTTCTGGCGCGAGAAGATCAGGCAGCTCGGCCCGCTCTTGCGCTCGACCGCCAGTTTCCAGGCGACCGCCGTCTCGACCGTGTCGCAGGGGCGCCAGACGCTCATGTTGGGGATCATGCGCAAGGTAGGGATCTGCTCGACCGCCTGATGGGTCGGGCCGTCTTCACCCAGGCCGATCGAGTCGTGGGTGTACACGAAAATCGTCGGGATCTTCATCAGGGCCGCCATGCGCAGGGCGTTGCGGGCGTACTCCGAGAACATCAGGAAGGTGCCGCCGTAGGGGATGAATCCGCTGTGCAGCGCCACGCCGTTCATGATCGCGGACATGCCGAACTCGCGCACGCCGTAGGACAGATAGTTGCCGTCGGCCACGGTGTCGCTGATGCTCACCGAGCCCTTGTGGAAGGTCAGGTTCGACGGCGTCAGGTCCGCCGAGCCACCGAGAAACTCGGGCAGGATGGGGCCAAAGACATTGAGGGTGTTCTGGGAGGCCTTACGGGTGGCCGGGGACTCCCCCTTCTCCGCACACTGGCGGATGAATGCGTCACTCGCCTCCGTCCAGCTCGCCGGAAGCTCGCCGGCCAGCCGGCGCTCGAGCTCGGCGGCCAGCTCGGGGAACGCCTTCTCATAGGCAGCGAGCTTGTCGTTCCAATGGGCCTCGGCGTCCGCTCCCTTGGCCTTGGCGTCCCAGCCCTCGTAGATGTCCGCCGGGATCTCGAACGGCGGGTAATTCCAGCCCAGGTTCTCCCGGGTGGCCTTGATCTCGTCAGCGCCCAGCGGGGCACCGTGACAGTCGTGGCTGCCGCAAAGGTTTGGAGCGCCGTAGCCGATCACCGTCTTGCAGCAGATCAGGCTCGGCTTGTTGTTCACCGACTTGGCCTCGTGGATCGCCTTGTCCACCGCCTCGGCACTATGGCCGTCCACATCCCGCACCACGTGCCAGCCGTAGGCCTCGAAACGCTTGGCGGTGTCGTCGGTGAACCAGCCCTCGGTGTGCCCGTCGATGGAGATGCCGTTGTCGTCCCAGAAGGTGATCAGCTTGCCCAGGCCCAGAGTGCCGGCGAGCGAGCAGGCCTCGTGGGAGATCCCCTCCATCATGCAGCCGTCACCCATGAACACATAGGTGTAGTGGTCGATGATGTGATGGCCGGGCCGGTTGAACTGGGCGCCCAAGGTGCGCTCGGCCAACGCCATGCCCACGCCATTGGAGACGCCCTGCCCCAGCGGGCCGGTAGTGGTCTCGACGCCGGGCGCGTACCCGTACTCCGGATGACCCGGGGTCTTCGAGTGCAGCTGGCGGAAGCTCTTCAGGTCGTCCATGGACAGCTCGTAGCCGCTCAAGTGCAGCAGGGAGTAGAGCAGCATGGACGCGTGTCCGTTGGAGAGCACGAAGCGGTCACGGTCGGGCCATTTCGGATTGGCGGGGTTGTGCTTGAGGTGGCCGTTCCACAGCACCTCGGCGATGTCGGCCATGCCCATAGGCGCACCCGGATGGCCGGAGTTGGCCTTTTGAACCGCGTCCATACTCAGCGCCCGGATGGCGTTAGCGAGTTCTCTGCGTGAGGGCATAGGTCTCTCCTGTCTGCAAAGGCTGGAAAATGGATCGTTCTGGTGCGGATCAGCTGCTATGCTGCCTTGGAAGCCCGACTTCCGGCGTACCCCGCCGCCCATCCGCCGATAAAGCACGACCGCCCGCGCCGATCGACTCGGCGCGCCACTCGCGCTGAAAAGTTCTTGTGCCGGACCCCGCGTCTACGCACCGCCCGGATAGGCTCGCCGGGTCGGTTTACAGGGGAAGGCCGGCTATTCTCCCCCAAACTCCCCAGCTGCGGCAACTCTTGGCGCCCCCCCGCCGCACCCGGGTGTGGGCGCGAACCACGGCCCAACGCGGGGAGTTCATCACAACTAACTGATATTGTTATTTTTTTCTATAGCTCAAGGCACCTCAGGCGGCACGCCACTTGATCGAGCAGCCCATGCTGGGAATCTGCTCCCGAGGCCCCTGGCCCGTGGCTGCCACCTGACTCATGGCTTCGAACAGCTCGCGTCGGGCATCGGGCACGCTCGCCTTGCCGCTCGCGTCCAGACGCCCACGGTACTGGAGCGCCAGGTCGGCGTTGTAGCCGAAGAAATCGGGGGTGCAGACCGCGCCGTAGGCCTTGGCCACGGCCTGGGTCTCGTCCAGCAAGTACGGAAACGGAAATGCCAGGCCGCGGGCGACCCGCTGCATGTTCTCGAAGGAGTCCTCTGGATAATCGCTCGGATCGTTGGACATGATAGCGACGCTGCCCACCCCGAGGGTCCGCAGCTCGCGTGCGTCCCGGATGATGCGCTCGATCACCGCCTTGACATAGGGGCAGTGGTTGCAGATGAACATCACCAGCAGCCCGTTCGGGCCACGGCAATCGGCCAGCGTCCAGACCTTGCCGTCGACCCCCAACAGGGAAAACCCAGGGGCAGGCAGGCCAAATTCGCAGACGGGTGGGCTTAGCAGGGCCATGGCTCGAAACCTCCTGATTCTGATGAGACACTCGGTACGGCGGGTAGCTCCCCGCAGAAGGGCCCATTCTGTGCTCGGCGCGGGGCTCTCTCAACAACGACGACCGGGAGGGACGCTTTTCGGTGCCGGCGGCTGATGCCACTCCCACACCCCATGCAGAGCAGGGGGGCCGCGGTAGGGACGGGCCCGTATGGATCGCGACCTGGAGGTCGCTCCTACCTGCCGGGGCGCACCAGGCCGCCGAGACCTACGTCCTCCAGCGCGCCCTCCAGCAGCTGGCGCACCGCCGCGGGGTCCTCCAGGCGCAGCGCCGTGCGCACCAGCTGGCGAGCCCGCGACACGCTGAAGCTGCGCACGACGCGCTTGATCCGCAGCAGGCTCCCGGCGCTCATGCTCAGATTGTCCACCCCCATGCCCACCAGCAGCACGGCCGCCAGAGGGTTGCCCGCCATCTCGCCGCACACCCCCACCTCCTTGTTGTTGTTGTGTGCGCCCGCCACCACCTGCGCCAACGCCTGCAGCACCGCCGGGTGCAGATCGTCATAAAGATTGCCCACCTTGGGGTTGTTGCGGTCCACTGCGAGCAGATACTGAGTCAGATCGTTGGTGCCGACCGAGAGGAAATCTACCCGCCGGGCCAGGGCCTCGATCTGGTAGACCGCCGAGGGGACTTCGACCATCACGCCGATTCGCGGCATGGTGACCGCATAGCCCTCCTCCTGCAGCTCATCGTGGGCCCGCTGAATCAGCGACAGGGCGTCGTCCACCTCGGAGACGTTGGTGATCATCGGCAGCATGATGCGCAGGTTGCCGAAGCCCACCGCCGCCCGCAGCATCGCCCGCACCTGGGTCAGGAAGATCTCCGGGTGGTCCAGGGAGACCCGGATACCCCGCCAGCCGAGGAAGGGGTTCGACTCTTCCGTCGGAAAGTATGGCAACGGCTTGTCACCACCTATGTCCAGGGTGCGCATCACCACCGGCCGGGCCCCGTAGGCCTTGAGCACCCGGCGGTAGCTCGCGACCTGCACGGCCTCCCCCGGGAAGCGATCACGGATCATGAACGGCAGCTCGGTCCGGTACAGGCCGACGCCTGCCGCATCCTCGGAGCCGAGGATGCTCATCTCGGAGACCAACCCGGTGTTCAGGTAAAGCGGCACCTGAACGCCGTCGAGAGTCTCGGAGGGCAACCCGCGCAGGGTCTCGAGCTCCGCAGAGAGTGCCCGCTCGTCCGCGGCCAGGCGCTGGTACTCCTCCAGCACCGCCTGGGCCGGCGAGATGTAGATGCGACCCCGGTAGCCATCGACGATGACCTGGCGGCCCTCCAGCCGGCCCACCGGGAGATCGGTCACGCCCATCACCGCGGGTACGCCCATGGCCCGCGCCAGGATGGCCACGTGAGAGGAGCTCGAGCCCCGGGCCGAGATCACCCCTGCGAGCTTTCCCGGGGGCGCCTCGGCGAGCTGCACCGCGCTCACGTCCTCGCCCACCAGCACGCTCGCCTGGGCGTATTCGCCGACCCGGGGCGATTCCCGCTGCAGGTGCATCAGGATGCGTCGGCCCAGGTCGCGTACGTCCGAGGCCCGCTCGCGCAGGTAGATGTCCTCCATCCGGTCGAAGACCCGGGCATGCTCCTCGATGGTCTGCCGCAGGGCACCCTGGGCCCACTGGCCGGAGCGGATGCGCTCGACGCTACGCTCCACCAGGGTGTCGCTGCCGAGCATCAGCAGCCAGGCATCGAACAGGGCCCGGTCCTCGACATCCAGCGTCTCGCCAACCCTGTCCTGCAGCGACTTGAGGTCGCCCTCCACGGCCTCGACGGCCGCCCGGAAGGTCTCTTCCTCGGCCTCGGGGTCGTCCGCCGTGCGATCGGGCACCGCATCCAGGTTGGCCTCCGGATAGATGACGACCAGGGTGCCGATTCCGACACCGCTCGACCCCGGGCGTCCCTCCAGGAAGCACCCGGACGGCTGCTGGTCCCGGAGGCTCGCCAGCTCGCCGCTCGCCTGGGCGTGGGTGATGGCGCCGGCGAGCTGCGCGGCCAGGGTAAACAGGAAGGTCACCTCGTTGTCGTCGAAGCTGCGCGGCTCCTGCTGGCGCACCACCAGTACGCCGAGCACCCGGCGATTCTGGATGATCGGTACGCCGAGAAAGCCCCGGAATCGCTTCTCGCCCGTCTCGGTGACATAGAGGTAACGCGGATGGGAGGGTGCGTCGTCGAGGTTGATCGGCTCCGCGCGCTCGCAGACCAGGCCGATGAGTCCGCGGTGCAGCGGCAGGCGCACCCGACCCACGGCCTCGGGATTGAGGCCCTCGGTGGCCTGGAGCACGTGCTCGCGGGTCTCGAAATCGGTCAGATAGACCGAGCAGACATCAGCGCGGATCGCTTCCTTGACCCGACGGACGATGATCCGCAGCGCTTCGCCGAGATCCGACGCCGCATTCACCTCGTGCACTATGTTGCGCAGGACATCGAGCATGGGGACGGCTCGGGTGGGGGCGCGAGTCGCGCGCCGGACTCAGCGCCGATTCTGGCGCAGGTAATTGGACTGGGACCGGACCGGTGGGCCCTCGGGAAACAGCAGGGGCGCCAGCTCCGCCAACGCCCGGGAGTACACCCCCCGTTTGAAATACACCACCTCGCGCAACGGCTGCCAGTAGCGCACCCAGCGCCAGGAATCGAACTCAGGCTTCTCGCTGTTGGTCAGGCAGAAGTCGGTCTCGCAGCACAGCACCCGCAGCAGAAACCACCGCTGCTTCTGCCCAATGCAGAGCGGCTCGCAGTGTCGGCGAATATATCGCGGAGGCAGCCGGTAACGCAGCCAGCCGCGCGTGCACCCGAGAAATTCGACATGGTGAGGCTTAAGCCCCACCTCTTCGTCGAGCTCGCGGTACATCGCCTCCTCTGCGCTCTCATTCGGCTTGATACCGCCCTGGGGAAACTGCCAGGCGTTCTGTCCGAGACGACGTCCCCAGAACAAACGACGCTGATTGTTGCAGAGGATGATGCCGACGTTGGGTCTGTATCCTTCCGGGTCGATCAAGGCTGTTCAACGCAATCGACTTGAGCTTGACGCAAGTCTTTCACAAACCCCGGTTTTCCGGCAAGGTCGGCGAAACGATAAGGTATTGCTAATAAACGAAATTCGGTATCATGACACCCTGCGCCCGGACACCGGCGGGTGCCTCTCCCCGTATCGCGGAGCTCCGACCTTGGCGTTGGCCATCTTCGATCTCGACAACACCCTCCTGGGCGACGATTCCGACTATCTCTGGGGCCGGTTTCTCGTGGAGCTCGGTATCGTCGACGACGCCTACTACGAGGAGGAGAACGAGCGCTTCTACCGGGAATACCGGGAGGGCCGCCTCGACATCCACGAATTTCTGCGCTTCTCCCTCAAGCCGCTCTCGGAGCATCCCATGGAGCGTCTGCTCGGCTGGCGCGCGCGGTTCGTCGCCGAGAAGGTCGAGCCGGCGATCCTGCCTGCGGCCCTCGAGCTGCTGCGGCACCACCGGGAGGCCGGCGACAGACTGCTGATCATCACTGCCACCAACGCCTTCGTCACGGCTCCGATCGCGCAGCGTCTCGGGGTTCCCCACCTGATCGCCACGGAGCCGGAGCTGCGCGACGGGCGCTACACCGGCGAGGTCTCGGGTCTTCCCAGCTTCCGCGACGGCAAGGTGGAAAGGCTGGATCAATGGCTCAAGGGCCAGGGCGAGACCCTTTCCGGCAGCTCCTTCTACAGCGACTCCCATAACGACATCCCGCTGCTCGCCCGGGTCGATCACCCCGTGGCGGTGGACCCGGACGCAAGGCTCACGGCCCACGCCCGGGCGCATGGCTGGCCGATCATCAGCCTGCGCAACGGCGAGCACCCATGCCCACACCCGGGACCCCACCGCTGACCCGAGGGACGGTACTGCTCGGTGCCCTGGCGGTCCTGGCCGTTGGTGCGCTGCTGGTCGCCCTCGCCTTCGGCAGCCTGAGGATCGACCCGACCCGGGTGCTCCAGGCCTTGCTGGGGACCGGCCCTGACCTCGACCGAGAGATCGTCTTGGGGCTGCGGCTCCCGCGGGCGCTGAGCGCCTTCGCAGTGGGAGGCATGCTCGGCCTGGCCGGCACACTAGTCCAGGTGCTGCTGCGCAACCCCCTGGGCGACCCTTACATCCTGGGCGTCTCCGGGGGAGCGGCGACCGCGGCGCTCGCCGCGATGCTCGCCGGCGCTGCCGGTGTGGCGGTGACCGGAGCCGCCCTGGCCGGCGCGCTGTTGTCGACACTGCTCGTTTTCGCGCTAGCCCATGCGCCGGGCGCTCCCGCCACGCCGACCCGCTTGCTGCTGACCGGCGTGGTGACTGCCGCCGGCTGGGGGGCGCTCATCAGCTTCATCCTCAGCCTCAGCCCTGCGCCCCGACTCCCGGGCATGCTGTTCTGGCTGATGGGCGACCTGGGCGATGACGCAAGCCCTGTGCCGGCCCTGGGCCTACTCACCGCAGGGATGGTGCTGGCGATCGCCGCGGCCCCACAGCTCAATCTGCTCTCGCGGGGCGAGATCCCGGCGGCCGCTCTGGGGATCTCCGTGTCGCGACTGAGGGTCGGGCTCTATTTCGGCGCTTCGGCACTGACCGCCGGGGCCGTGGTCCAGGCCGGCAGCCTGGGGTTCGTCGGGCTGGTCTCACCCCACCTGGTCCGGCTGCTCGGCGGGCGGGACCACCGCATCCTGCTGCCGGGCGCGGTCCTCTTGGGGGGGAGCTTGCTCGTGCTCGCCGATACCCTCGCCCGGACCCTGCTCGCGCCGCGTCAGCTACCGGTCGGCATCCTCACAGCCCTGATCGGCGTGCCGCTCTTCCTGTACCTGCTCACCCGGGGGCGGAGCCCTTGAGCGCTGCGGGCACCGGCCCCCTGCTGCAGGCCATGGACCTCGATGTCTCGGTGGCCGGGCTGGCGGTATGCCGCGCCCTCGACCTGTGCATCGAGCCCGGCCAGTGCTGGGCGCTGCTGGGGCGCAACGGGGTGGGCAAGACGACCCTGCTGCACACCCTGGCCGGCCTGCGCCCCGCCGACCGCGGCGACATTCGGCTGCTCGGTGAGAACATGGCGGGGCTCGGGACTCTCGAGCGCGCAAGGCGCAGGGGGCTGCTGGCCCAGGACGATGAGACGGCCTTCCCGGCCACTGTGCTGGAGTGCGCCCTGACCGGCCGCTTCCCGCACCTGGGGCACTGGGGGTGGGAGCGCGCCGAGGACCTGGCACTCAGCCGCGAGGCACTCCGACAATTGGGATTGGGCGGTCTCGACAACCGCAACATCCAGACTCTGTCCGGTGGTGAGCGTCGACGCGTCGCAGTGGCTGCCCTGCTCGCCCAGGACCCGGTGATGGCCCTGCTCGACGAGCCCACCAATCACCTGGACCCCGGTGCCCAGATCGCCGTGCTGAAGCTGCTGCGACACCGATTCACCAGCGAGGGCCGAAGCATCCTGATGGTGCTCCACGACGTCAACCTCGCCCTGCGCTTCAGCGACCGCCTGCTCCTGCTATTCGGTGAGGGACGGTGGCAAGCGGGACCGACTGCCTCGCTGGCCGACGCCCGCCACCTGGGTGAGCTCTATGGTCACCCGATGGAGCTGGTCCAGGGCCCGAGAGGCCCCCTTGCCTTTCCGCTCTGAGCGTTTACATGCGCCGGGGGCGACGGCACAATCGCAGCGCTCTGTCGCGCCAAGGGCCCACAGATGAGCCGTTCGGACAAACCATCCAAGGGCGAGCGGGTCCGCGCCTACCACGAGCTGAGCAAGCATCACCTGGACCGGTATGCGCCCGGGCCGGGGAAGCTCGATTGGGCCAACCAGCCCGACCCGTTCCGGCGCTTCGACGGCAGTCCGCCTGTCGAGCTGCCGCTGGCTGCCGACGGGATCCATGCCAGCTTCTCTGCCCTGCGTCGCCCGGGCGCGGTGCCGGCGGCGCCCCTGAGCCTGGACCGCGTCGGAGCCCTCCTGGAGATCAGCCTCGGGCTTTCGGCCTGGAAGAGCTCTGGCGGCAGCCGCTGGGCGCTGCGCTGCAACCCGTCCAGCGGCAACCTGCACCCCACCGAGGCCTATATCGTTTGCCCCGAAATCGCGGGGCTCGGGGCCGGCGTCTATCACTACCGCAGCTTGGACCACTCCCTGGAGCAGCGTGCGGTGATAGACCCGCCCCAAGACTGGGACGGGGCGCTGGGGGAAGGACTGATCCTCGGCCTGAGCTCCATCCATTGGCGGGAGGCCTGGAAGTATGGGGTCCGCGCCTACCGCTACTGTCAACACGACCTCGGCCACGCCCTCGCCGCGGTCCGCTACGCGGCGGCGGCCCTGGGTTGGAAGGCCATACTGGGGCAGGACTTGCGCGACGCCGAGATCGCCCGGCTACTCGGTCTGAGCCGGGCCCACGACTTCAGCGACGCGGAGCCCGAGCACGCCGACCTGCTGCTCGCCGTCGGGCCGGGGCCGGACCGGATCGACATCAGCACCCTGCTGGAGCTCATCGGCACCGCCCGTTGGTCAGGACAGGCAAACCGGTTGAGTCCGCATCACCGGCCCTGGGATGAGATCCCGGACGTCGCCGGCGCGGCGCGCAAGACCTGGGTCCTGCCGGAGCGTTGGGACCCGGCGGCGCTCCCACCCCTCCCGGCCCCCTCCCGCGCCCTGGCCGCGGTGCCGCTGGTGCGCGGGAGGCGCAGTGCGCTGGCCTTCGACGGCCGAGCGATAGTGGCCAGGACGGACTTCTTCACGCTGCTCGATGCCCTGCTGCCCCGGGAGGGCGTGCCACCCTGGGACGCCCTGCCCTGGGCACCTCTGGTCCACCCAGTGCTCTTCGTGCACCGCGTCGAGGGACTGGAGTCGGGGCTCTATCTCCTCGTGCGTAACGGCGAGGCCGAGGCCCGGCTGCGCACCGCTCTGGGCTCGGACTGGAGCTGGCGGCGCCCGGCAGAAAGTCCCGCACACCTCCCTCTGTTTCGGCTCAAGCCAGGCGACATGACCGAGCTGGCGCGGCTCACGTCCTGCCATCAGGACATCGCCGCCGACTCGGCCTTCGCTCTCGCCATGCTGGCCGATTTCGACGCCGCGCTCGCCCGGGGCGCCTATTGGTACCGCCACCTGTTCTGGGAGGCAGGAGTGCTCGGGCAGGCGCTGTATCTGGAGGCGGAGGCGGCCGGCGCTCGCGGCAC
>Ga0315556_1001415_pt1 | contig 14390 bp, 11 predicted proteins | sample SalMarSW160310MG_FD_202112 | JGI IMG/M metagenome (GOLD analysis project Ga0315556, IMG submission 202112) | Salt marsh sediment microbial communities from the Plum Island Ecosystem LTER, Massachusetts, United States - Salt Marsh Sediment SW1603-10 ...
GTCCTCGCAGGACAAAGACAATGACCGACTACAAGCTCCCCGACCTTCCTTCCGACGAAGAGCTCGGGATCACGGACGCAGACCGCGAAGGCCACCCCGAAGGGGAGCCCCCCGAGCTGTCCGAGGACGAGCGCCGGGCGCTCGGCATCGGCGAGGCGCCTCCATCTCCCCCCGGAGGCGCGCCGCCGAAGGGCAAGAAGACGAAGAAGCGGCCCCCCGAGACCCCCGGCCCCCGCAGCCGCTGGCGCGGCCCCGCGACACTCGCGGTCCTGGTCGCTGCGGCGTGGGCGACGAGCTCGCGGCGCACGGTCCCGTCCCCCGCCGCGGCCAACGCCCCGGACACGGCGTTCTCCTCCGCGCGCGCGATGTCGATGGACGTGGAGATCGCGCGCGAGGCGCACCCGACCGGCTCCCCCGCCCACGAACGCGTCCGGGAGTTCGTCGTCGGGCGTCTCCGCGACCTGGGGCTGGATCCGCAGATCGAGACCACCACGGCGATGTTCGGTCGGGAGACACGGGTGCGCGCCGCGACCGTGCGAAACGTCGTCGCCCGCATCCCGGGCACGGCAAGCACCGGTGCCGTGCTCCTGGTGGCACATTACGACGGCGCCGGGATCGCGCTCGCCGCCGGCGACGACGGCGCTGGTGTCGTCACTGTACTCGAGGCCACGCGTGCCCTGCGGGCCGGGCCCCCTCTGAAGAACGACGTGATCGTCCTGATCAGCGACGCGGAGGAGGAGGGTCTGCTGGGGGCGCAGGCGTTCGTCGACGAGCACCCCTGGATGGCCGACGTGCAGGTGGTCCTCAACTTCGAGATGCGGGGGGGCGGTGGTCCCTCGATCATGTTCGAGACGGGGACCGACAACGGCTGGATCGTGCGCGCCATGCAGGACGCCGGCATCCGGCCGTGGACCAACGCGCTCTCGTACGAGGTCTACAAGCGGCTCCCCAACGACACCGACTTCACCCGCTTCCGCAACGCCGGCAAGCAGGGGCTCAACTTCGCCGGGATCTCCCGGGCCTCGGTCTACCACCAGGCCTACGACGAGCCGAGCAACCTGTCGGAGGCGCTCCTGCAGCACCACGGGGACAACCTCCTGGGGATGGCGCGCTGGCTCGGCAACGCGACGCTCACGCAGGTCGACGCGCCCGACGTGACCTACTTCACGCTCCCGGGGTTCGGCGTGATGGCCTACTCCGGAGCGTTCGTCCTGCCGGTGGCGGCGTGGATGCTGCTGCTCGCCGTGCTCGTGCTGCTGGCCGTCCTGCGCTTCGGTGGACGCTGGCCCGGGCTCCTGGTCGGCCTCGGCCTGGGGGTGGTCTCCGCCGGCCTGACCGGGGCCGTGGGGTGGGGACTGATGCGCTGGCTTCCCCGCTTCCACCCGGAGTACGGCGCCCTGGTCGGGAGCGCGTTCCATCACGAAGGATGGTACATGCTGGCCCTCGTCGGCTCGGGCCTCCTGATCGTCACCGTGTTGTTCGGGCTCGCGCGCCGCTGGGTCACCGCGCCCACGCTGGCGTGGGGCGCCCTCCTCCTTCCGCTGGCCGGCGCGCTCTACCTCTCCTTCCGGATGCCCTCGGCGGCGGCGAACCTCCAGTGGCCGGTGGTCGCGGCCTACGTGGGCGCCGCCGTCCTCCTGATGAGCGGGCCACGCACGGCGATGTTGTCGTGGATCGTCGCGATCGCGATGGCGATCCTCGTGATGGTCTTCCTGACGCCCGCGGTGGAGCTGTTCTGGCTCGGGCTGTCCTTCCGCGCAGCCCTCGTGCTGGGCGTGCTGGTCGCGATCGGCCTGATCCTCCTCCTTCCGGCGCTCCACTGGCTGCGCGAGCCGAACTGGTGGTGGGCCCCTCTCACCGCGCTCGTGCTCGCGGCGGCGTTCCTCGGGCTCGGGTTCCGGGCGGCGAGGCCCACGGCCCAGCTTCCCTATCCCTCCACGCTCGCATGGTCCTTCGACCACGGGACCGGCGAGGCGCTGTGGCTCACCCGCGGTGAGGGGGCTTCGCCGTCCGCTCGGACGTGGGCTGCCGAGCGCGCCGGGGCCCAGCTCACCGAGAGCCGTCCCCTCGACGTCTTCGGCTACCGGAGCGGAGCGGCGGTCGCGCCGGCCCAGCCCGTCGAGGTGCCCGCGCTGGAGGCGTGGGTGCTGGCGGACTCCACCGTGGGCACGACGCGGCACATGCGGCTCGCGCTGCGCTCGGCCATCGGAGCGGAGCTCATGCAGATCCGCTTCCCGGACGAAGGGGCGACGCGGCTGCTCGCCCTGAACGGCCACCCCCTCCCCATCGAGGGCCGGCCCACGCTCGTGGAGCACTGGGGCGATCCGGCTCCGGCTGTCTTGCTCGACCTGGAGCTGCCCCAAGGGGCCGCGGTCGACATGGACGTGGTGGAGCACCTGCTGCGTCCGGGGGAGCTCGTCGGCGCGGAGCACTTCGTGCGCCCGCCCGAGTTGGCGCCGAACGTCGTTTGGATGAGTGACCGGGCCATGGTGCGCACGCCCGCCTCCGCGCTCGCGCTCCAGTATGGTCCACCGCCGTTCGCGCTCCCGCCGAGCGGGGAACCATTGCCAGCCCCCGGGTCGTTGGGGACCGAGGCACCCGCTGCGTCCGTTCAGCCGGCAGACAGCGTGGCGGTGCCCGACACCGGCGCCTCGGCGGCAGCGGACACGTCCGCACGACCGGACACCAGCGGTGTCGTGCCCGACACCACCTGGAGCCGCAGGTGACGCCGACCTGCCCGGCGGGCGCGCCGTGATCCGGGCGGTCGTCGCGGGGGCGTTCCTCGTCCTGGCCGTGGCGATGCTCTGGATGGCGTTCGTGCTCGGCACGGCGACCACCCTCGGCGATCTCTTCATGAACCTCGGCACCGAGATCATCGGCATCGTCATCACGGTGGCGATCGTGGAGGCGTTCCTGGAGCGGCGCCGCCTGCAGAATCGGGGGCGGCAGCTCGCGTGGGACACGCTTCACGCCGCGGAGACCGCCGTCTGGGTCTGGCAGGGCGGACCCCGGGAGCTGGAGACCGACGAGATGCTCGGCATCCTCAACGCGGTGCACGAGGACGACCCGCTGCCGGACTTCACGGAAGGGCTCTTCCTGAACCTCGGGACCCGCAGCCGTCGCCTCCTGAACAACGACCCCGAGGCCGTGGCCGCCCTACCCGGCTTCATGGACGCGCTGGAGCAGTTCTCCCGCCTCAGCGCGATCCGCGATGGCAAGGCGCCGATGCCGCCCCGGAAGATCGCGGACATCCTCGAGGAGGGAACGCGGCCGCTCGCGCGCGCTCTCGTCCAGCCCACGGAACGGCATCTCGCCAGCCTCATCCGCTATCGCGACCCGTCCGTGGAGAACCAGGAACGCCGTCACCACGGTGGCCGGAGAACGGTCGCTTGGCCTACCGTGGGCACCGATCTCGACCCCTGATCCGGAGCCACCATGAAGCCGTCCGGTCTGCCCCCGACGGCCCTCGCGCTTACCACCGCCGCCCTGCTCCTCTGCGGCTGCGCCGCGCCCGACGACCGCGCCGCTTCGTGGACGCCCTCTCCGTCCGACTGGCCGGCGTACGGGGCAACCGCTGCCGGCACGAGGTATTCGGCGCTCGATCGGGTGACCCCGGACAACGTCACCACCCTCCAGGTCGCCTGGACGTGGAGCACCGGGGACGTGCCCGTGCCCGGTCCCATGCGGCCGATCCCGGGCCAGGACGTGCGCGCCGGCAACTTCGAGGTCACGCCGATCGTGATCGGCGACACGATGTACCTCTCCACCCCCTTCAACCGGGTGGTGGCGTTGAATGCCGCCACGGGAGAAGAGATCTGGTCGTACAACCCCGGAACGGTGGAGTGGGGCAAGCCGCCGAACGGCACCGGTCTCGTGCACCGGGGCGTGGCGATGTGGACGGGCCCGTCGGGACGCCGCGTCTTCCTGAACACCCGCTGGCGACTGATCGCGCTGGACGCGGCTACCGGCCGGCCCGTGGAGACCTTCGGCCACCGCGGCGAGGTGGACCTGACCGAGCACCTGCTCTGGCACACGAACCGTGTGCACTACACGCAGACTTCACCTCCGGTGGTGTTCGAGAACCTGGTGATCGTCGGCAACGGCGTGTGGGACGGCTTCGTGTATCCCAACGACCCGCCTGGCAACATCCAGGCGTTCGACGTGAACACCGGAGCGCTGGTGTGGAGCTTCAACCCGATCCCGCAGGAGGGCGAATTCGGCAACGAAACGTGGGAGGACGGCTCGTGGCGCGTGAAGGGCCATACGAACGCGTGGGCGCCCATCACGTTGGACGCGGAGCGCGGCCTCCTGTACGCGCCGATGAGCACCCCCTCCGGGGACTACTACGGGGGCGACCGGAAGGGTGACAACCTCTTCGCCGAGACGCTCCTCTGCCTGAACGCACGGACCGGAGAGCGGGTCTGGCACTTCCAGACCGTGCACCACGGGCTGTGGGACTACGACCTCCCAGGCGCCCCGGTGCTGTACACCGCGCACGTGGACGGACGGGACGTCGACGCGGTGGCCGTGGCCGGCAAGACCGGCTTCGTCTACGCCTTCGATCGAGTAGACGGCACGCCGATCTGGCCCATCGAGGAGCGCCCCGTCCCGCAGAGCGACGTCCCGGGCGAGCGTACCTCGCCCACCCAGCCCTTCCCCACCAAGCCGCCGCCGTTCGCGCGTCAGGGAGTGACGGAGGGAGACCTGGTGAGCCTCACGCCGGGCCTGCACGCCCGGGCGCTCCAGGCGGTGCGCGGTTTGCGCCTGGGCCCGCTCTTCACGCCCCCGTCGTTCGAAGGAACCCTGGGCACGCCCGGGATCATCGGCGGAGCGAACTGGGGCGGCTCCGCGATCGATCCGCGGACCGCCTACCTGTACGTGAAAGCCACCGAGAGCCCGGCGCTGTTCAAGCTCGCGCTAGCGGATTCCTCGCGGGTGGCTGCGCCCTACGACATCGACCGGTCGATGCGTGGCGCGACCAGCGTCGACGGGATCCCCATCCTGGATCCGCCCTACGGCACGTTGACCGCCATCGACATGAACCGCGGCGAGATCGTCTGGCAGGAGCCGGTCGGCGACGACGCCCGTGTCCGCGCCAACCCGCTCCTCGCGGGGGCCGCACTCCCGGAGCGGCTGGGTGTCGCCGGGGCGCCGGGCCCCATCGTGACCCGGGGCGGCGTGGTGTTCGTCGCGGGGGGGGCGGACGTCCTGACCGCGTTCGACGCGTCCACCGGCGAGCGCCTGTGGGAGGGCCCCCTCCCCGGCCGCGGTTACGCCAACCCGATGACCTACGCGACCCGGGACGGCCGCCAGTTCGTCGCCATCGCGACGGGCGGGGGCGCGGACGGAGGGACGCTGGTGGTGTTCGCCCTCCCGGGGGCGTGAGCGGGCGTTCGGGACGGTATCCTGGCACGCGGCATGCGGAGAGATGCGGCGGTTTAACGTGAGGCGGGGACACGGCATCTCCACGTCCGGAGTTTGGACCGATCCCCAGACAGGATGGAACGAGACATGACGACCAGACGCGTGTTCGTTGGCGGGAGCGCGGCCTTGGCCGCCCTCGCCCTCGCCCTCGCCGGGTGCGGCGACAGCACGGGCCCGGCGCTCGACGCCACGACGCTGCAGAACGCGGCCGTGATGGTGGCCGACGCCACCATCGAGGATGTCACGCTGATAACCACGCCCTTCGGCTTCGGCGCCCAGGCGAGCCCCGCCCTCGCGGGCGGGCGGGAGGGCTTCGGCGAGCCCGGCGGCCGCGGTGGCATCGGGGGCACCGTCTCGGGGACCCGCTCGGTGACGTTCTACGACACGCTGGGCGTGGAGCAGGACGCGTACGACCGGTTGTCGACCGGGGAGATCCACGTTCTGCTCGACCTGGCCGGCGACGTGACGCGGGACACCTGGTCCGCCAGCGTCCAGCGGTCGCGCGACCTGACCATCAGCGGCCTCGGGGGCGAGGAGACCACGCGCACGTTCAACGGGAGCGGCTCGGAGACCGTGAGCCGCAGCCGTGTGCTGGACGACGGGACCCAGGCCTCGCACGAGATGGCCGGCACGTTCTCGTATGAGGACGTGGTGGTACCGGTCCCGGGCTCCGAGCCCCGGTGGCCGCTCTCCGGGAAGATCCACCGCACGCTGAACGTCGACGTGGTGAACGGTCCCAACGGCGACCAGAGCCGCACGCTGGACGTGACGGTCGCCTTCGACGGCGACTCCACCGCCACCGCCGTGATCAACGGGGAGACCGTCGAGATCGACCTCTCCACCCGCTGGGGAGGGTTCCCCATCCATCGCGGGAGGTTCGGCCGCTCGGGCGGCTGAAGCCCACCGGCCGCGAGCCGGCGGGGGCGGCGGATCGGGTCCGCCGCCCCCCATCTGTTTACGGCCTTCTTTGCCGGTTCGTGGCAACGTCTGCCGGATCCGGCGCCGTGGCGCGGCTCACGTCGGGGTCGCGGTCGGCGCTCAGAGGCGGTCCACCCACGAGCGCACCCGCTCGTGGTGCGCGCCCCACCACGTCCACACGCTCTCGGCCCACCGGCGCATGAGTCGGGCGTGGTCTTCTGCGGTTCGGGCGGGCAGGACGTCCACGACGGTCATCCCGCCACCCGACGCCGGGGGCTCGAGCCAGGTCAGCTGCTTGTGCATCGCGCCGGCGCGCTGTCGCATCCACCCGGCCGCAGTCGGCTCCACGCCCCGCTCGATCACGAGGCACAGGCCCATCAGGTGGAAGGCGGCGGAGTGCGTGGTCTGCGCGGACTCGACGCCGGGGTGTTGCACGGCGTAGGTGTCCACCGTGAGCGCATGCGGCCCGAAGTAGGCCGGGTCGCCGAACTCCCTCGCGAGAACCTCCCCGAAGGCCGCCCAGCACGCGGGGGACGACACCAGGTAGCGGTGGGTGGGACCCTCGACCCGCGGAAGCTCGACGCCGCACCCCGGGCACGCCGACGACGGCGCCGCGCCACTTCCCTTCATCCCGGCCGTCCCTGGGTGGAGGCGGCCCGGTACGCGTCCAGCGCCGCACAGTAGTAGGCCCACAGCCCCTCCGGGAGGCGCACTCCCTGCCGTCCCATGACGTTCTCGGCACCTCCCTCGCGGTACATGCGCGCCAGGGAGTCCCTGATGCCCGCGTCACCACCCGTGAACTGCTCGATCAGGGCGTTGGCCCTGGCGGCGAGCGCCTGCACGTCGCCGGACGCCGGCGACGCTCCGGCCTCCATGGCCCGGGCGAAGGCTTCGAAGAGCTCCGACCAGTCGCGTTGCCCCTGGAGGATCCGCTCTTCTCCCAGCTCGTCGGCCCGCCGTGCGATCGCGGCGCGCTGCTCCGGCGTGTAGTACTTCTCGTGCCACGTCGTCTCTCCGATCGTGCGCGCGATGTCGTCGACGGAGATGTCCCCGGCTCCACCCAGGCGTCGGCGGAGGTCTTCGAGGAGCCGCATCAGCCGCTTATGCCGCCCGATCTCCGCCCGCAGACGCTCCACCTGCAGCGCCAACACGCGGTCCAGAGAATACTCGGGCCTTTCCAGGCACTCGCGGATCTCCTCCAGCGAGAGGCCCAGATGCCGGAGCGAGGCGATCTGCTGGAGACGCCTCACCTGGGCCAGGCCGTAGATGCGATGCCCCGCCGGCGTGCGCCGCTCGGGCGCCAGCAGACCGATCTCGTCGTAGTGGTGCAGCGTGCGGACGGACAGTCCCGTCCGGTCCGCGAGCTCGCCCACCTTCATGGCCTCCGTCGCCATGCCGCCTCCTGGTCAAGCGTCGTGCCCGGGGCGTCGACGGTCGCCGCACGCCCCACCACACTAGTACCTCACGTAACGTGAGGTTCAAGGGTTGGAGGGGAAAGCCACTTCAGGGGGCGAAGAAGCCCCAGTGCGCGGTCATGAAGGCCTGGACGGCCTGGGCGAGCGCCCGCCCGAATGCCCGCCGGTTCTCGTCGGTGTCGCGGATCCCGGCCCGGGGAAGCTCCATCTGCACGCCGCTGACGGCCCCCGAGACCCTCGAGCCGTGACGGTCGACGTCGTATCCCCCGGTGAAGTAGGGTGCCGTGCCGGGGGACGGATCCGGGGGACTGGGCACCGCGGCGACGCCCCGCGCCGCGAGGAGGCCGCCCAGGCTGGTCTCGCCCCGGAGCAGCTCGGAGAAAGAAGCGTCGGTCGCGCCCGCGATCGCCCGAAGGCTGCTCCGCTCCGCGTATCCTCCCGCGTCGAGCACGTCGTCCGACCGGTCGAGGTCGTTCGCGCTCAGCAGGTAGCCGAGCTCCGCGCGCAGGATCTCGTGCCCGTGACCGTGGAGGTCGATGTAGAAGCCGGATCCGAACCCGTCCTCCACCGTCGCTTCGGCGATGTCGATGAAGCCCTGGAATTCGTTCCAGGCGTTCTCGGCGAACGGGCTCCCCTGGGCGGCCTCCACGATCTCCCGGTTCGGGTCGAGCTTGGTGCGCCTCAGGTGGGAGACCACCACGTGCGGCGCCCTCCCCGTTCGCTCGACGAAGGCCTCGCGCACGGCCTGGGCCGTCTCCCGCGTCCAGCTGTCCGTGACCGTCTCGCCGTATGTCCGGTCGGGGATCTCCGCCGGCTCGAGGTCTCCGCCGTGGGGGACGGAGATGACCAAGGGCAGCGTTCCGGGGACATACTCGACGTAGCCGCGACGGCCCAGGTACGGCACGCCCGGCTGGTAGGAATCGACCTCCGGGGGAAGGTAGACCTCGAGGAGGGCGTCCGCCGCCACCTCGCCCACCCGTGCGACCACCCGCGTGACGCCTGCGCCGCGCGCCGTGGCGAGCCCCGCGTCGTCGACGGAGGCGATCGCCGTGTCGTCCACCGTCCATGTCGGATGCGCGTCGGCGACGGGCCGCTGCAACGCGTCCACCGCGGAGGCGCGGAAACGCACGGTGTCCCCCACGCCGACGGCGAGCCACGATCCCGGCGCGACCTCCACGGAGACCACGGTGGCCAGGCCCGTTCCACCGTCCCCTCCACAGGACAGGACGGCCAGGCCCAACGCCCACAGCAAGCGTCTCATGTCCGGAAGATAGCGGGGCCGGCCTTCCGGCCGGGCCGACGTATTCCCGAAACGTACCAAATCGAGAGTGACGACGGTTCCTCGACGTTGCATCTTGAAGTCGGGCTTCGACTTGAGCGCATTCCACCCTTCAAGGTTCGATGACTTCCAGGCCTCCTCGCGAGAGCTTCGTCGTCCTCGTCGTCGAGGACGAGCCGGACCATGCCGCGCTGATCCAGGCGGCGTTCGCGTACCGCGCCTTCCCGTGCACGGTCCATGTGGCCGGGTCCAGCGAAGAGGCCATGGACTACCTGCTCGGCCGCTGGCCTTTCGACAACAGGGCACGCCACCCTCTGCCCAACGTCGTGATCCTGGACCTGGGGCTGCCCGGCGCGGGCGGGCTCGACTTCCTCCGGTGGCTGGCCACCCGCCGTGAACCGTGGTCGAGAACGCCGGTCGTGGTCTTCACGGCCAATACGGATCGAGCGGTGGCGGCACAGGCGCTGTTCCTGGGCGCGAAGGAGGTCAAGGCCAAGCCGACCGACTTCACGGAGCTGGTGGACATCGTCGAGCAGGTGCTGCGCCGGTGGAGGTCCAACATCGCCTGATCCCGCGCTCACGGCGTTCAGGTACCAAGCTACCGGCCGACGCCATCCGCGGTCGGAGGCCCGGGGTGGCGACCCACCGCCCCGCACGTCTATCGTCGGGGCCGTGAGCGCGTCCTTCCCCGACCACTTCTCCGGGCACGCCGAGCTGTACCGGCGATACCGGCCGACCTATCCCCCCGAGCTCTACGCCTGGCTCGCCGGGCTCGTGGCTCGCCGTGACGTGGCATGGGACTGCGCCACCGGAAGCGGACAAGCCGCCGTGGGGCTGGCCGGCCATTTCGCGTCCGTGGTGGCCACCGACGCCAGCACGGAGCAGGTCCGGCACGCGCGGACCCACCCTGCCGTGCGGTACGTGCTCGCCGCCGCCGAGCACGCGCCCCTCGCAGACGCGTCGGTGGATCTGGTCGCGGTGGCGCAGGCCGTCCACTGGTTCGACTTCCGCGCCTTCTACCGGGAGGCGCGGCGGGTCACCCGGCCCGGTGCCTTGCTGGCGGTGTGGACGTACTCGCTCGTGCGGGCCGACCCCGCCGTCGACGCCGTGGTCGACTGGTTCTACACGGAGGTCGTCGGTTCGTACTGGCCACCGGAGCGCATCCACGTGCACGAGCATTACGAGAGGCTGCCCTTCCCCTTCGAGGAGGTGGAAGCGCCCGTGTTCGACATGCGGCCCCGGTGGACGCGTGCGGATCTGCTCGCCCAGCTCACGACGTGGTCGTCCGTGAACCGGTATCGACGCGAGCGCGGAGAGGATCCGCTCGCCCTCCTGGAGCCACGGCTGGCCCGGGCGTGGCCCGGTGCAGACGAGGTTCGCACGCTCTCCTGGCCGATCTCCCTCCGGGTGGGAAGATTGTAGCGTCGATCTCCCCCACCGTAGGACGGCTCGACCGATGCTCCCACTGTTCTCGCTCGCCGTTGCGCTCACCCTGCCCGCTTCCGCTCCCGACTCCGCCACCGAGGCGGCCATCGCCGCCCGTGTAGAGATCATCCGTACCGAACACGGCGTCCCCCACATCTACGCCGAGGACCTCGAGGCCATGGGCTTCGGGCTCGGATGGGTCCAGTCGGAGGACTGGGGGGACGTCGCCGCCGTCAACCTCGTGAAGGCCCGGGGCGAGTATGCGCGCTGGGTCGGACACGACTCCATCGACGGAGACTTCGCGGCCCGGGAGGACTACGCCCTCGCGGTGGAGACGTGGCCTCTGCTCGAGCCCGACACCCGCGCCGTGTACGAGGGCTTCGCGGCGGGGGTGCGCCACTACGCTCGGCTCCATCCGGATCTCTTTCCCGCGTGGATGAAGCCGGACTTCACGGGCATCGACGCGCACGCTCGTGAGGTGCAGTCGTGGAGCCGGGGTGATGCCCGCTCCTTCCTCCGCGCCATGGGTCGGGCCGGACGCGCCCGTCCTGGAGCGGAGGACGGTGACGCACCATCCCTGGAGGGCGCCGCGCGGGGGGAGGCCTTCGCGCTGGACGGGTCGAACGCGTGGGCCTTCGGGCCCTCCCGCTCCAAGTCCGGCCACGCGATGCTCCTCAGGAACCCCCACCTCGCGTGGAACGCGGGGTACTACGAGGCGCAGGTCGTCGTGCCGGGCGTCCTCGACTTCTACGGCGACTTCCGTATCGGCGGGGCCTTCGGGATCATCGGCGGCTTCAACCGGCACCTGGGCTGGGCCACGACGAACAACTACCCGACGTACTCCCAGGTCTACGCTCTCGAGGTCGACCCCGCCGACTCGGTCCGGTACGTCCTGGACGGGCGGGCGCACGCGCTCCAGGAACGGCGCACGACCGTGGAGTACGCCACGATCGACGGCGGGCTCGACACCGAGACCCGCTCGACGTGGTGGACCACCTTCGGGCCGGTCATCCACCGCACGGCCGGCCGCATCTACGTGCTCAAGGACCCGCGCGCGGGTGAATGGAGAGGCGGGCAGCAGTTCCTGCGCATGATGCGAACCGAGAGCTTTGACGAGTGGCTGAGCGTCATGCGCTGGAGGGCCTATCCGCAGTCGAACTTCACGTACGCCGACGCGGACGGGCACATCGCGCACCTCTACAACGCGCGGCTTCCCCTCCTCCCCCACGCGTCCACGGGGGACACGGCGGCCCTCGCCCGAACGAGCGCCGACATCTGGACGGAGTACGTCCCCTTCGATGCGCTTCCCCTCTACCTCGACCCGCCGGGTGGGTACGTGCAGCAGGAGAACGACACGCCGGACTACACGAACCTCAACGTGCCGATGAACCGGGACACGATGCCCGCGAACCTTCCCGCCCCGCGTCTGCGCCCGCGAAGCCAGCTCGCCCTGGAGCTCCTCCACGACGGGCCGACGCTCTCCCTGGAGGACGTCGTCGCGCTGAAGCACACGCCGCGCATGCTGGTCGCCGAGCGCGTCGTGGACGACCTCCTCGCCGCCGTGCGCGCCTCCGGCCCCGACGACGAGGTGGCCAGCGCCGCCGACGTGCTGGAACGGTGGGACCGCACCGCCGCGGCACAGAGCCGCGGCGGTGTGCTGTTCGAGATCTGGGCGGTTCGTTACGGCCAGACGATCGACACCGCCCGCTTCTTCCGGGAGCCGTGGACGCCCGACCGGCCGATGGCGACGCCCCGGGGGATCGGGTCGCCGACCGAAGCAGCCGGGGCATTCGCGTGGGCGGCGGAGCGGATGAGGGAGCGTGGGTGGGCGTACGACATCCCCTGGGGAGAGGTGCACCGCGTCATCCGGGGCGACGTGGACGAGCCCGTGTCCGGCTGCCCCCCGACGCTCGGGTGCTTCCGCGCGCTGTCGTTCGCGGCCCAGCCGGACGGGCGCCTGGCGGCGAACCGCGGAGACGGTTGGGTGCTGGCCGTCGAGTTCGGAGACGCGCCACGCGCCTACTCGGTGCTAGCTTACGGAGAGAGCAACCAACCCGACTCCCCCTACTTCGACGACCAGGCAGCGATGTTCGCCCACGGCCGCATGAAGACGGTGGCCTTCAGCCGCGAGGACGTCGAGCGTGCCGCGATCCGACGCTACCGGCCCGGGGTGGGTGCCGCAGCCGGAGGGGGATGATGAGCGAGCACGCCAGGCCGGACCGCTCTCGCGTCGAGCACTGGAATAACATCCTACGCCCCTACTGGGGACCGGACACGCGACGGAGCGTCACTCAGCTTCTCACGTCCGCGGTTCCGTTTCTCCTGCTCTGGTACGCGATGGTCCGCAGCCTCGAGGTCGGCTATTGGCTCACCCTGCTCCTGGCGATCCCGACGGCCGGCTTCATGATGCGTCTCTTCATGATCCAGCACGACTGCGGCCACGGCTCGTTCTTCCACTCCCGACGCGCCCGGGACTGGGTGGGCTTCTGCATCGGCGTGCTCCTGCTGACCCCGTACGAGTACTGGCGGAAGACCCACGCCTACCATCACGCGCATTCGGGCGACCTGGATTTTCGCGGGTTCGGAGACATCGACACGTTCACCGTGAGCGAGTACGAGTCGTGGCCGAGGACGAGGCGACTGTGGTACCGCTTCTATCGCAATCCCCTCGTCCTCTTCAGCATCGGGCCGGCGTTCCACTTCTTCGTCAAGCACCGCTACCCGTGGGACATCCCACGCGACTGGAAGCAGGCGTGGCGCAGCGTGTGGGCCACGAACCTCGCGATCGTGGGCGTGGTGGCGATCATGTGGTACCTGGTGGGTATCGAGCGCTTCCTGCTCGTGCAGCTCCCGGCCACCCTCCTGGCATGCTCCCTCGGCGTCTGGCTGTTCTACGTGCAGCACCAGTTCGAGCACACGTACTGGCACTGGCACGGGCAGTGGGACTTCTACGACGCTTCCCTGCAAGGGAGCTCGTATCTCAAGCTACCCGCACCGCTCCAGTGGATCACGGCCAACATCGGCGTGCACCACGTTCACCACATGAGCGCGCGGATTCCCAACTACAAGCTGCAGAAGGTCCACGACGAGAATCCCGAGTTCCAGGTGGTCACCCGCGTGACGATGAAGGACACGTGGAAGCTCCTGAACCTCACGCTCTGGGACGAGAAGGCGAGACGCCTCATCCGCTTCAGGGATCTCGGACGGAGGAAGAGGGAGCCGGCAGCAGTGTAGGAAGGGCGGCGGCATCCTTCCTTGCCGGACTGCGAGCGCGTCCGGCACATTGCCGGCATGAGACGACTCGCCCTGGCCGCTCTCGCGGCGTTCGTCCTGTCCCCGACTCCCCTGTCGTCGCAGGTCCGGCGTCCACTCGCCTACGACGACTACTACCGCATCGAGACCCCCGGACAGGTCGCGCTGTCGCCGGACGGGCGGCACGTAGCGTTCGTGCGCTCCCATGTCCTGGAGGAGCAGAACCGGAGCCACGGCGAGCTCTGGCTGGTGGATGCCGACGGACGGAGCGCACCGGTCGGCCTCACGGGTGCGGACCTGGAGGCATCGGGCCCGCGGTGGACGCCTGACGGGACGCTGCTGGCGTTCTCCGCACGAGGCAACGGCGCTGAGGAGGGCCGTGGCTCGACGATCCGCTTCATGCGCACGGACGCGCCCGGCGAGACGTTCGAGGTCCCCGGGGTGGGCGGCCCGCCGCTCTTCGATCCGACGAACCGTTGGATCGCCTTCACCCGCGCGGTGCCTCCCAGCGGTCCCCGCCCGACGCCCGCCCCGCCGGCCACCGAGGCCGAGCGGAAGATCGCCGAGCGGTTCGACGGCCGCAGCTACGACTGGATGGGCTACCGCTTCGACCGCCGCGGCTACCTCCCCGACCCGCGTGACCCCTGGGCCACGCCGCCCGAGCAGATCTTCGTCGT
>Ga0315556_1001417_pt1 | contig 14377 bp, 15 predicted proteins | sample SalMarSW160310MG_FD_202112 | JGI IMG/M metagenome (GOLD analysis project Ga0315556, IMG submission 202112) | Salt marsh sediment microbial communities from the Plum Island Ecosystem LTER, Massachusetts, United States - Salt Marsh Sediment SW1603-10 ...
GCAGTCTCACCCTGCGCGCCGGTAAGCGGCACTTCACCCTGGGGCCGGCGGATCTGGATGTGTATCAGGGGGAGCGGGGAAGGCGCGGGAAGATGCTCCCGCGGGGCTTCCAACGGGTGGAGTCCGTCGAGATTGCCTGATCAGGTACGGGCGGGATTCGGACCACCGGTGATCGATTGGCCGATCACCATGAAGACCGGAGGAGCAGATGAGCCCCGATTTTTGGCATGAGCGCTGGCGTCGAGGCGAGATCGGCTGGCACCGCAACGAGATCAATGTTCATCTGCCGGTGCACTGGCCGCGATTGGCCGTTCGGCCGGGCGAGCGGGTGTTCGTGCCCCTCTGCGGCAAATCTCTGGACCTCTTGTGGCTCGCTGGCGAGGGGCACCGGGTGCTGGGGGTGGAGATCAGCACACTGGCCGTCGACGCCTTCTTCGCCGAGAACACCCTGAGCCCCGAGATCTTCGATGAGCCTCCTTTTCGGCGCTACCGGGCGGCGGAGATCGAGATCCTGTGCGGGGATTTCTTCGATCTCTCCCAAGCGCACCTCGACGGCGTGACGGCCGTGCTCGACCGGGCTTCTCTGGTCGCCATGCCGCCCACAATGCGCTCGAAGTATGCCGAGCATTTGCAGGGCTTGTTGCCGGACGGGGCCGTATCTCTGCTGATCGCTTTCGATTATGATCAGTCACAAATGGAGGGCCCGCCCTTTTCGGTTCAGTGTGACGAGGTCCGTGGTCTGTTCGGCGGTCGCTTCGATATCGAGTCGGTGGCTCGAGTGGATGTCTTGGCGGAGAACGAGCAGCTTCGACAACGGGGCCTGAGCACTCTGGCGGAGCAGGTCTACGTGCTCCGTCCGAAGGGCATTTGAGGGTATCCGGCGAGGCATCACCGACGGGGGGCGGTACCGCTGGACCTTACCCGCTCCACATTGTCCGAGAGCGCAATGGCGCTCGTCAGCTCAGGCTCTTTGTCCCCATTGCAGGGCATCTAGTTGGCTGGATTCGTTTTTTCGGTGTTGCTGCGTTGCGCAGAGACATCTTTTGTCGGACAATTGGAAGTGTTTTGTATGCGCGGAGGGGGGCTTCCCCTGTCTGCGCACACCGTAGATCGAGCTTGCCGGCGACCCCGATATGCGAAGACGAAATGCCGCGATTCTTGCTTTTTTACCCAGTCTACTGGCCCCTCCTGGCAGCTTTGCCGATAAGCTACCCTCCTTCGAGCAGATCTATGCCACCCACGACACCAACGAGCTTACGGCCTGGGGGCGGCGCTACGCGCGCGGAGTCGGGATTGCCCAGGATCCGCAGAAGGCCCTGAAGCTCTTCTGCAGGTCCGCCCGCCGGGGAGACACGGATGCCAAGTTCGAGCTGGGCCAGATCTACGCCTTCGGGCAAGGTGTGAAGCGGGATACGGATCTTGCCGCGGCCTGGTATTACGAGGCCGCCAGGGGGAAGAACCGCCAGGCGCAAATGATGCTCAAGATACTGGGGGCAGGGGGCAAGCCGAAGCGAAAGGCATCCTGCCCGCTGGGGAAGCGCACACGTATCGCCAGCCGTTCCCCCCCGGCTTCCGGGGAGATCGCACTCATGGTGCGGTCCATGGCACCCAGGTATCGGTTGGACCCTAACCTGGTGCTCGCCCTCATCGAGACCGAGTCGGGCTTCAATCCCAAGGCATTGTCACCCAAGAACGCGCAAGGCCTGATGCAGCTGATCCCGGCAACCGCGTCCCGCTTCGGGGTCGATGACGTATGGGACCCGAAGCAGAACCTCCGCGGAGGCATGGCCTATTTACGCTGGCTGCTCGACCATTTCGACGGCGACGTAGAATTGGCGCTCGCCGGCTACAATGCCGGTGAGAAGGCGGTGGAGCGCCACGGAGGTGTCCCGCCGTACGAGGAGACCCAAAACTACGTCAAACGCATCATCAAGCGTATCGGCGGTTAGGGGCTATTCTTCGAATTCCGGATGTCGGGGACAGCGCGCGCCGTTTCATTCTTCGCTTACTGGTCCTGACCTTGTCGCAAGCCGACGCATGGGAAGATCCGATCATGACCAGACCTACCAACGACCCTAGCACCCCGCAGGACCCGAATGAGGCGCTACGGGTCATCAGCGCGCGATTGAGCGTGCTCGAGGACCGCTTGGACGGGCGCTTCAAGCCTTCAGAGGGGGGGGGAGACAGCGAGCGACCCGTGGAGCGTGCCGAGCTGTACGATGAGCTCCGGCAACTTCGCGACCAGCTGCGCGATTACGAAAAGGCCTTGGTCGAGCGCATCGCCGACGTGGATGACGAGCGCCGGGCAACGACCTCCAGGTTGCAGAGGGCGTGGCAGGCCCAGCGCGAAGAGATCGATGGGCGCCTGCGCCTCCACGCCGGGCTCTTAGGTGGATTGTTGGCTCTGTTCGCGATCATCTTCATCGTTGCCCTCGTCTTCGTCTACCACGAATCCAGGAGTGGGCAGCCGAAGGTAGCTACAGAGGTTTCAGAGATCCGTGCCAAGTCCGCACAGATCTCCGGCGGGGGGGGGGGCGATAAAGAGGTTCGAGAAAGGCTCAAGCACTTAACGACGGAGTTGGGGGCGATTACATCTGCGTTGGGACGTCTGGATCAGAAAGGAAATCAGACCGAAAAGTCTTCCGCCGTCGAGCGCACTGCGCGCCAACGGGCCGAAGACCGTCTTGCCGAAGAGATTCGCAACCTTGGTGAAAAGCAGAGACGCCTCACCAAAGAGCTGACATCCCTGCGATCGACCCTGCGAGCCGTGGAAGCCGCCGGCGGACGGGAGGAACTGCCAGTAGCAGATGTCGTCCCGGGTGCGACAGCGAGTGCGGCACCGCCGGCCGGAGAGGTAACCCCAGGCCCTGAGCGGGAACTGGTGGAGGAGGCATTGCCTGAGCCGGCCTCGGCACCTGCGGGGACAGTGGAGGGAAGTCAGGAGCAGGCATCGGAGGGAGATGCCTCGACAACCGAGCAAACCGATACCGCTTCACCCGACCCCCAGGATACACTTGTTGCCGGCGGCGACATCTTTGCCTTGCAGCTCATCGGTTTCTTCAACCGCAAGGCCTTGGAAGACTTTGTCGCTGAAAAGGTATTGCCGGAGCGGGTTTACGTCATGCGCCAGACCTACAAGGGACGACCCTGGTACGAGCTGATTTACGGCCTCTACGACGATCGCGCCGCGGCCGAGAAGGCAGTCTCCCAACTGCCGGAGGATTTGACGGCACTCGAGCCCTGGATTCGTCCCCTCTCGGAGGTCACCGAGCTGCAGATCCTCGAGACCGGACACAAATCCGAGAAGGAATTCGAGCAGAATCGATGAAGAAGCGCATTACCCAGACCCTATTTCTCCTGGCTGGCATATCTTGCGTCAGTACATCCATGGCGGACATCCCTGCGACGCCCCTGATGACCCTCTACAAGTTCAACGGCAGCCTGGACATCCCCTATTACGGGATCGAGTCCTTTCGCAAACGGGGCCCTTCCTCACCGGCGGGGACCCTGTCCCAGGGCACCTCGGTGATCCCGTGCCTGGTGGTCCGCGGCGGCGAGCCGCTGACTGATCGTTCGGGAACGCCCTACGTGGGATTCGAGGTCGTCGTGGACTCCCGCAAGGCGACGCCGTCCTCCACGGACAAATTCAAGCGCACGTTCGAGCAGCGCAAGGCGAAGCGCGTGTCCAACCACCACTGTGGTCCCGGCGTCAGGTACGTGCTCAACGTCCGTAATCTGTACGCGCTGAACAAGCCGCCCTTCTTCGACCCGCCCGGCTCGGGGCGGGCGTCCGGCGCGAGAGGAGGTCAGGGCGAGCTGGACCGAATCGTTCGCAGCTTCCACAATTCGTCATTCTGCACCAATGCCAACCGCAAGCTCACCCAACGCCGCCAGGCCCTGGAGAGTGCCTGGGGACGATTCATTGCCGACAACGCGGGCAAGTGGCCGAAACAGACTCTCGCCCGAGCCAAGCATCTGGATTATGTCATGCGCACGGCCCTCTACGAGGGGCACTTGGACCGGGCCTGCACCGCTTATGGCGCCTGCGAACGCAACATCATCGCCCTGTCCATTCGTAACCGCGGCCGCTCCGGATCCTGCTCCAGGTCCCAGGGCTGCCGGTTCCCCGGCGACTACCAGGGGGTTTCCTCGAAGGTATCCCAATACAACATCTGGGACGAGTACCTGACCCAGATCTCCGGCCTGACCTCCTGCTTTCTCCGCTCGGACCTGGAGAGCGGCAAGAACGCCGATTACTACAAGAAGATCCGCGCCATGTACGAGCAGAATGTCGGCGACGTTCAGCGCATCCTCTTCGGTAGCGATCGGGATCTGACGGACATCTTCGGCAAGGCGTCCTCGAGCGATATCAAGGAGCTTCGCCATTACTACCATGCCCCGGCGATGGGGAAGTGCTTTCCTGGTTATCCCCGAGTGGAGTACATGTCCGGTGCCGTGGCGCACAAGGGAAACGACTTCGCCCTGATCGCCAACACCCGCATCAAGGTCGGAAAGAAGGTCGAGCAGGGGTACAGGTTTCAGGAATTCCTGTTCGAAGAGGCCCCGGAGAAGGATCTGATCGATATCCGGGACAACTACCCGGGCTTCGAGGTGGATGCCCGCAAGGTTTCCCTGAAGGGCTCGTCCGGCTGTCTTCCCTATGGCATTCCCCGCGGCTGCCACCGCGGAAACGTCGGCCGCTACCGCCGCGTGCCGCCCTGGCTCCGCAGCGGCAAGAGCCTCGGGCTACAGTGTCGTATCCGCGACCGAGGAGCAAGCTGTCTTGGCGCCGGGAGCCTCAAAACCGTGACCGTTGGGGGTACCTGTGATACTCAGATGCGCCCCGTAACGGGTGTGCCCTAGCGCAGGCGAAATCCCGGCCCGGCTGAACTACTGAGGATGAGGTCCAGCTCCCGCCCGAAGCAGAAGGGGGGCGGTTGCCCCGCCCGGACGGTATGGATGCAAACCGGAGAAGTCCCCTTGTACGGACTCCAGCGGAGTGTGGGTATCGATGTCTGTGATCGGTATCGAGAGCAGGCCCAGAATGGTCCGTTTACGCTGTCTAGTGACGTTTCCGATCCAGAGCGGGGACTTGCCGTCGAGACGGTAGGACGTCGGCCACAGACGTAGTACCAGCCGGTCTCCGGCGGGCGCGTCTTTCACCAGCACAAGTGATTCATGTCGGCCCTGGTGGACCTGGGGCACGACCGGAAGCTCCTCGAGCGGCAGAGAAGGTGAAAGGAGCTTCAAGGTCGAGCGCCAATCCAGGCTCGTTGCCGGCTCCCATCCCCTACCGGCGAGCTCGGTGCGCAGCACATCGAGCGGGCCCGCATACTGCAGAGTCAGGGGGTGGCTGCCGGTCTTTCGCAGATCATCGCGCGTTTGCGGGAGGCGGCGCCAAGTTGCCGCCCGCCAGTCGGTCCCCGTGATGGAGATGGGTTGGCCCTCAGGGCGGTACCTGGAGAAATCCGTGTCCTGGGCAAAGGTACTTTGGAGCGCGAAGGCGATCGCCAGCGCACCGAGCGCAGCACCGGCCAGTCCGATGCTTGTTTCGCGGATTCGTGTGTGGCGGCGGTAGGCGAGACCGAGTGCCGCTACCCAGGCGAGGCCGAGGGTGAGGCTTCCGATCACATCGGTGAGCCAGTGGGCGCCGAGGTAGAGGCTGGAGATGCCTACGGCGGTGATCAGCATAGTGGCCCAGACGTAGGGCAGCCAGCGCCAGGCTTGCGACATGCTGCCGGCAAGCACGACGGCGAGGAAGCCATAGACCACGGTGGCCTGCAGGGTGTGGCTGCTGGGGAAGGACCAGCGGGAGACTTCTGAGATGCCCATGTCGGGCCCCGGGATCCGGAGCAGGATCTCGAGCAACGGGCCCGCGAAAATCGCGAACGCGCCTGCGGCGATCCAGTAGCTGATTTGTCGACGCTCTCCCCGCCAATAGAGCCAGACGCTGACCGCCAGGACCAGGGAAAGGATGACGGCCGTATCTCCAAAGCGATCCAATGCGGCCATGAGGCGATCCCCCGTAGGGGTCTGGAGACTGAGCGCTAGGTCGAGCACCGTCCGGTTCAAGGCGAGATCCGATGCCCCACTGACGGCCAAGTCGGTAACCAGCGCAAAGATGACCGTAGTCAGGAGCAGGATTCCGGCAAAGGTGGCTAGGGTGGTCGCGTCTGGGCGGTCCGGGTCCGCCAGGGCGCGGGCGATCTCTCCCATGCGCGGGTGGATCTCCGCCCAGCGCAACAGACCCTCAACCCAGCCCTTGGCCCGGGGGCTGTAGAGCAGGAAGATTTGCTGCACCAGCCAGGCGGTAAGCCAGATGGAGGCTACCAGGGCGAGCAGCAGCAGCGCCAGGCGAAAGGCGACCTCCGTGGCTAGCTCGAGGGAGGCGCCGAAGACGATGCCCGGCAGCAGATAGGCCGGGGCCCAGAGGATCGCGGAGAGGACATTGGCCAGCAGGAAGCGTCCCGGCGTCATGCCCAGCATCCCGGCCACCAAGGGGATCACGGCTCGTACCGGACCGACGAAGCGCCCGAAGGCCACGCTCTTGCCGCCGTATTTCTCGAAGAAGTGGACTCCCGTCTCCAGGCTTTCCGGATAGCGGGTGAAGGGCCAGATGGTCGTGAGACGCGACCGGTAGCGGCGTCCGAGCCAGTAGCTGAGACCATCGCCGGCCACTGCGCCGGCAATGGCCCACAGACACACGGGCCAGAAGTCCAGGGCGCCGGCGGCGATCAGGGCACCCGCCCCTACCATCATGATGACACCGGGCACGATGAGCCCGACGATGGCCAGGGACTCGACCATGGCGACCAAGAAGACCGCCAGATGTGCCCAGCCCGGGTTGGCCGAGACCCAGCTCAGCAGATCCTGGAAAGCATCGGCCATGGGAGATGCGCGGAAATCGGCCTTGCGGCTGCGTTATAGAGAAAGTACGCGCCGAAGGCGCTTCGATTTCTCCCTCTCCCTTCATGGGAGAGGGTCGGGCTGAGGGAACGATCAGGGGCGGGGCGGCATTTCATTCTATTGGGATGGCCCGACTCGCCCCATGATCGTTAGGCCGAGATGGCTGAAAATGCCTCCGCCGCTGCGCTGAGCGTTTTCGCGATGTCCTCCCGGCTGTGGGCGGCGGAGACGAATCCGGCCTCGAATGCGGAGGGGGCGAGGTAGATGCCCCGCTCCAGCATGGCGTGGAAGAAGCGCCGGAACCGGTCCTGGTCGCAAGCCATGACGCCGGCGAAGTCGGCGACCCGAGAGGCATCGGTGAAGAAGATGCCGAACATGCCCCCCACCTGATTGGTCGTCAGCGGGATACCGGCAGCGGTCGCTTTCTCCACCAATCTATCCGCCAGCCCTTGGGTCTTGGCGCCGAGATCCTCGTAGAAGCCTGGCTCGCAGATCAGCTCCAGGGTCTCGAGTCCCGCCGCCATGGCTACCGGATTGCCGGAAAGGGTGCCAGCCTGGTAGACGGGACCCAGGGGGGAGATCTTCTCCATGACGTCCCGCCTGCCGCCGAAGGCCCCGACGGGCATCCCGCCGCCGATCACCTTTCCCAGTGTGGTGAGGTCGGGGGTGACACCGTAGAGCTCTTGGGCACCGCCGCGGGCGACGCGGAACCCGGTCATGACCTCGTCGAAGATGAGCAGGGCGCCGTGCCGGTTGCACACCTCCCGCAGCCCCTCCAGAAAGCCCGGCTCCGGGGGGATGCAGCTCATGTTGCCGGCCACCGGCTCGACGATCACGCAGGCGATCTGGTCGCCGATTCGGGTGAAGGCGTCCCGTACTTGGTCCAGGTCGTTGTAGCCGAGGGTCAGCGTCAGCTCGGCCAGGGCCGCCGGCACGCCGGGCGAGCTGGGCTCCCCCAGGGTCAGTGCCCCGGAGCCGGCCTTGACGAGCAGTGAGTCGGAATGGCCGTGGTAACAGCCCTCAAACTTCACCAGCCTGTCACGCCCGGTAGAACCGCGGGCGAGCCGGATGGCGCTCATGGTGGCCTCGGTACCGGAGCTGACCATGCGCACCAGGTCCATCGAGGGCACCAGCTCGCAGACCTTGTCCGCCATCCGGGTTTCCAGCTCCGTTGGAGCACCGAATGACAGGCCCTTGGTTATGCGATCGGCCACCGCATGGATGACCCGCGGGTGGGCGTGACCAAGGATCATGGGTCCCCAGGAGCCCACGTAATCCAGATAGCGATTGCCGTCTGCATCGAACAGGTAGGGCCCCTGGGCGCTCTCGAAGAAGATCGGATCGCCGCCGACGCCGCGGAAGGCGCGCACCGGCGAGTTGACGCCGCCGGGGATATGGCGCTGTGCCTCGGTGAACAGATCCTGGGAACGGGTCATGAATCGCAGTCTCCCTCGTCGAAGAGTGCATTGAAAGCCGCGGCGGCCGCGCGGATGTCCGGCTGACCGAAGACGGCGTCGACAACGGCCAGCATGTCGGCGCCTGCAGCGATCAGGGACCGGCCATTCTCCGGGGTGATTCCGCCGATGGCAACCAGTGGAATGGAAAGGCGCTCACGCGCCAGCTCCAGCAGCTGCGGATCCGCCTGGACCGCCAGCGGCTTGGTCGTCGAGGTGAAGAAGCGGCCGAAGGCAGCATAGTCGGCGCCGATCTCCTCTGCATGGATCGCCCGTTCCAGCCGGTCGTAGCAGGAGACTCCGATGATTGCCTTTGGTCCCAGTCGTTTGCGTGCCGCCCGCGGATCGGCGTCGTCTTGGCCCAGGTGGACACCGTCGGCGCCGATCTCCTTCGCCAAGCCCAGATCGTCGTTGACGATGAGCGGCACACCGGCGGCACGGCAGACCCGCGCGAGGGAGCGGCCCTCGCGCAGCCGCTCGCGGGGATCGCCGGTCTTGTCCCGGTACTGGATCAGGCGGGCACCTCCGGCTATGGCCAGGGCCACCTGCTCTGCCAAGGGCCTGGTTGTCCGGTGGGGGGCTCTCCGGATCGGAGGCGTGATTGCGTAGAGCCCGCTGAGTCGTCTCATTGCCGATCCGGCGCTTCGTCGTCCCTGGTGAAGAGCCGATTGGGAGTGAGCTGGCACCGACCTGTACGAAAGGAGCGGCTCAGGCTCTGCCAGGTGTAAGATTGTGCCTCGGCGACGGCGCTCGGGATGTCCATGCCCAAGACGATGCGGGCTGCGATGGCGCTTGCCAGCGTGCAGCCCGATCCGTGGTAATCGCCGTCGAGGCGCGGCCAGGACCACTCCCGGCGGGTGCCGTCGCGGCCGTAGAGCCGGTTGATCACCTCATTGCCCGGCTCATGGGTGCCCGTGACCAGCACCCAGAGACAGCCGCTCTGGAGCAGCCGCTGGGCGCAATCGTCCGGCTCCTTGAAGCTGCTCAGGGTGCGTGCCTCGGGGAGATTCGGCGTCACCAGGGTGCAACGCTCGAGCAGATTGTTGCGGACCTGGTTGAGCAAGGCTGCATCCGTGAGCTGTTGCCCGGAGCTGGATGCGAGCACTGGATCCAGGATCAGCGGCAGACGCGGGTGCTCCTTGGCCAGATCGCATAGGATCCTGACCACCGGCGAGCTGCCGAGCAGACCGGCCTTGAGCGCGCCGACACGGCTGTCGGCGAAAATCCGGCGGCATTGATCCTCGATCTGCTCGGCCCTCTGGGGGTAGAGCTTGCTGATCCCGCAGGTGTTCTGAGAGGTCAGACAGCTGAGGACGCTGCATACATGAACGCCGGTCGCGCGGGCGGCCTCGGCATCGGCTTGAATGCCTGCCCCGCCGCTCGGATCATGTCCGCCGACACAGAGAAGGACGCTTTGGAGATCATCGGGTGTCATCATATTCCCTGCAAGCTATTTCAATCCGAAAGTCATGTCCATGAAAACCTATATGTGCGTAATCTGCGGTTTCCTCTACGAAGAGGAAAAGGGCCTTCCGGAGGAAGGCATCGCTCCGGGAACCAAATGGGACGACATTCCTCTGAATTGGAAGTGTCCTGAGTGTGGTGCGGGAAAGGAAGATTTCGAGATGGTAGAAATATGACGGCGATCACAGATTGCTCGAGCTTGGACGCCGTGTCGGGTCTGATCTGGACTAAACTGACAGTGTGTATCCGATCTTTGTCGGAATCTCCATATGAGTCCTACAGCGCGGGAAATCATCGGTCTCGCGCACCGTTACTGCGAGCTGATCGAAGCATCCGGTGCCGATAATCCGTCCTGGCTCAAAGGCGTGGCGGTCTTGCTCCCGAGGCTGCATGCTGCGGTCGAGTCCTTGGATCGTCCCGTGCTTACCGGCGGTGTAGCCCTCACCCCCGATCTGGATACGCGATTCGAGCTATACACCCATTTGGTCGCCATCCTCGGTGACCGGGATGCCTACTGGACCGAGCTCGACCGAGCCGACGATCCCCGTACGATGACCGGGAGCCTCGCGGATGATCTGACGGATATCTATTGCGAGCTCAAGCACGGCCTGCGCCGGGTAGACGAGGACCCGGAGTATTCGTTACGCGCCTGGGCAGAAGGTTTTGCCTGTCATTGGAGCCAGCACATGACCGACGCGCAACGGCACATCGCAGTTTTGGATTCGCAGGGGCGCTTGGAAGAGTCCACGGTGGCACTTCCGAAAGCGGGTGACAATCCCTGAATATTTCCTGCTATAATCCTCGGATATTGCCCACTATCCTTTGTTTGGAGACTCGCCATGCTGGCCGCACTGACAGAGCAAGACCTTTCCTTGACCCCCCCCGCCCAGGACAAGATCGGAGAGCTGTTCTCCCAGGTCGATGACAACATCCGGGGCTTGCGCGTCTTTGCGAGCCCGGGGGGGTGTAGCGGCATCAGCTTCGGGATGACCTTTGCCGACAGTGTCAACGCCGACGACGGCATCCTCGACGTCGGTGCGTTCAAGGTCATCGTCGACGGTGGGACGCTCCCGTATCTGCGCGGCGTCGAGATCGATTTCGTCGATCGAGGCGACGGCAATGCCAGCTTCGTATTCAACAACCTGCCTTCCATGGGAGGCGGCTGCGGGACCTGTGGGTCCTCTTCCGGTGGCGGCTGCTCCTGATCCCTTGGCGGCTGGTATCCGCATCTTGCCTGTGTGATGCAGGAGAAGGCGTTGGTCTTCGAGCGAATAACGATGGCAAAACGATGAGAAGCTCGGTGCAAAGCGGCTTTTGCCGCTTTTTTTTACGGTGCTTCTTCGCCGTGGCCGCGTTCGGAGGGGGGCTCGGCGTGTCGCAGAGCAGAGGGTTGTGCCGGGCATGATCAAAGTCGGCATCGTCGGCGGGACCGGCTACACGGGCTCGGAGCTGCTGCGTCTTCTGGTGGGGCATCCCCAGGTCTCCCTGGTGGCGATCACCTCGCGGGCGGAGGCGGGCACCTCGGTGACGGACCTCTTTCCCCATCTGCGTGGGTGGTTGGACCTGCGCTTCACCGAGCCCGATCCATCCCTCCTGTCCGAGTGCGACCTCGTGATCTTTGCGACTCCGAACGGCACCGCCATGAAGCTCGTGCCCCAGATCCTGGAACGGGGGGGGCGCGTGATCGACCTTGCCGCGGATTTCCGGCTCAAGGACAACGCGGAGTGGGAGCGCTGGTATGGAATGGCCCACGATTGTCCGGATCTGCTCGATGAGGCCGTCTATGGGCTCCCCGAGCTCAATCGCGATGCCATCCGATCGGCGCGTCTGGTCGCCAACCCCGGTTGCTATCCGACGGCCGTGACCCTTGGATTTGTACCGCTGCTCGAGGCCGGGCTGGTCGATCCCGGCTGGTTGATAGCGGATGCAAAGTCCGGCGTCAGCGGTGCCGGGCGCAAGGCCAGCCTGGGAACGTTGATGGCCGAGGTCGGCGAGAGCTTCAAGGCCTATTCGGTCGGCGGGCACCGGCATCTGCCCGAAATCTGCCAGAATCTCGCGCCCCTGTCGGACGATCCGTTGCAGCTGACGTTCGTGCCTCATCTCGTCCCCATAATCCGCGGCATCGAGGCAACCCTGTACGCCCGCCTCCGGACATCAGGACAGGATCTCCAGTCTCTGTTCGAGCGGCGCTATGCGTCCGAGCCCTTCATCGACGTCCTACCGGCCGGCTCGCATCCGGAGACCCGATCGGTCCGGGGTAGCAACTATTGCCGGATCAGCGTAACCGAGCCCCAGGGTGGCGGCACGGTCGTGGTGCAGTCCGTCATCGACAACCTGGTCAAGGGAGCGGCAGGTCAAGCGGTCCAGAATCTGAACCTGATGTTCGGATTCGACGAATCCACGTCCTTGGCGGCTGTTGCCCTGCTGCCCTGAGGATCGCCGAGCCGTGACGCATTGCGGATCCAGCCGCTCGCGGAGAATCTCCAGTGCGTCCGGCGAAGTCGTCCTGCGAGCCCTTATAGTGCTGGCTTCCCTCGCACTGGCGGCGGGCGCGATCGCAGGTGCCTTCTTCGTCGGAGCTCGATTCGAGCGTGACGCCTCCAAGCCGCTCACCGATAGAGTGCAGGCGATCGAGAAAGAGCGCGATGCACTGATGGCGCGGGTCGCAGAGCTCGAGCAGCAGAACATCGTTCTCGATCGCTCGCATCAGATCGACCACGAAGCTTGTCGGTCCTTGTCCGAAGAGCTGAAGACGGCACAGGACAAACGCCTGGGGGCCGAGAAAGAGGCATCCCTCCTGCGCCGTCTGATGCAGGAGAAGGGTGGAGGGATCCTGGAAGTCAAGGACCTTACTCTGAAAGAAGCCCCCGAGCCCAGAGAATTCGCTTACAGCTTCACCGTCAGCCAGCTCGTCCAGGACTTCGGTGAGTCGGACGGTAACATCCGAATGGAGATCATTGGTAAGCAAAACGGGAAAAAAACCGTACTCGCGCTCTCTAAGCTGAAGGGCTCCAAACCGCCCAAGCACGAGATGAAGCTCAAGCATTTTCAAAACTTCGAAGGCGAGTTTTGCTTGCCGGAGGGGTTCGAGCCAGACACCCTGGTTGTCGCGATCAAGCCCCGCACGGACGGATTGGTTCCGGTCAGTGAGACCTTTCCCTGGCATCCGGAATAAGGCGATTTCTGTCAAAAATATACCGGCCGGCTTGTCGTTGCGCCCGTCTTCCGCGTCGTGACAACAGTTACATAACCCTGCTATGCGCCTGTTGTCGCTCCTTGAAGACGAACGAAACTCCTACACGCCCTGGTATATTTTTTCAAGCAATCGCCTAAGCGCTGACGGCACACTGCAAAATTCAGGGTGGAGGCAGGAATACTTGAATAAAGCGGTCAGGAAACGCACTATTGTTCTGATGATATCGAACCCTGTTTTCAAGACGGTAAGGTGCTGAGTTATGAACGCAGAAGCTGTTGTCGAGACGCCCCTTGAGTTTACGTCCGCCGCGGCGGCTAAGGTAGCGGAGTTGATCAAGGACGAAGGAAATCCCGAGCTGATGTTACGGGTCTACATCCAAGGAGGCGGTTGCTCCGGATTCCAGTACGGCTTCACCTTTGACGAGAAGGTTCAGGACGGGGATACAGAGGTGACCAAAGACGGGGTAAAGCTCCTGATCGATCCCATGAGCATGCAATATCTCACGGGAGCCGAGATCGACTATACCGAGGGTCTACAGGGCGCCCAGTTCGTCATCCGCAACCCGAACGCCTCCACGACCTGCGGGTGCGGGTCTTCCTTCTCAGTCTGACTTTCTTCGGAGCCCTTGGGGCTCGCCTCCTATTGGCGCTTAGCCTTGGCTTTGGCTGCGAGAAGCTGGCACCGGTGCGGGGGGCTTTATAGCCCAGTAAGTCTCCAGCACATGTAGCTAGGGCCTCTGTGTGCGAGGGCGTGTTCCCGCTGAGTCTCTGGCCGCTCTGAATTCAGAGGACGTTGGTCCGCCCACTGGAGTTCGTCTAGCGACCGTTCGTTCCGGTTCCCGCCGAGGAGTCGGCAGCCGGCTTCTTCATCTGTGTCTGTTCTCCCGCCCCGGGATGGGGCGGCAACGGCAACTCGATGATGTTGGAGTCTATTGCCGATGACTCGGAGTCGCTCTGCCAAGACAAGGCCAACTGGACAACGACGTAGAGAATGCCTGCCGTCAACGCAAGCCCGATGGCACGACGAAGGCCCTTGTGCCAGCTACCCTTGGGTTTTCTGAAGGACAGATCGCTTTGCCGGTTCTTGTAGTCGTACATAACTAAATATCGACAACTTTATAGAAAAGATCGATTTTTTAACCTCTTCAAATTGTAGTCGACTTGTCGGGTTACGAGAAAGTTTTTTGCGTGTGTGTGTGCGCATGTGCGCAGACACAAGGTTTGGCCAGCGATTCCCGCTAGAAATAAATATTTCGTAAAACCAATCAGTTAGAATCGATGGCGAAAAATCTTTTCGTAAACTTTTCCAATAATATTCAATATACTGTGATCGTCATCTAAAGCAGAACATCACGGTT
>Ga0315556_1001419_pt1 | contig 14370 bp, 17 predicted proteins | sample SalMarSW160310MG_FD_202112 | JGI IMG/M metagenome (GOLD analysis project Ga0315556, IMG submission 202112) | Salt marsh sediment microbial communities from the Plum Island Ecosystem LTER, Massachusetts, United States - Salt Marsh Sediment SW1603-10 ...
CCGGCATCTGCACCGGCCATTACCTCTTCCGGCCGCGCGGTTTCGTCCGTGTCCGATGCCGGCGTGACGCCCGGCGGCGGCTGCCCGGCAAGCATGTTCTCCAGCTTCTGCTGCACTTCCCCGCTGCGTGACTGGTCGATGTCCGCCGTGTCGCGCACGGCGTTGACCATTCCCCGCAGGACATCCACGGATTCCAGCAACAGGTCTACGCTGTCCCGCGTGACCTCGCGCCGCCCGTCGCGCATCTGATCGAGCAGGGTTTCCATGACATGCGTGAAACCGGAGATTTCCATGAACCCGAACGTGGCGCTGCCGCCCTTGATGGAATGGGCGGCACGGAAAATCGAATTGATCTCCTCGATGTCCGTTCCCTGATCCAGGTTCAGCAGCCCGGACTCCATGACGTTCAGTCCCTCGAAACATTCGTCGAAGAACACATCATGGAATTCAGACAGATCAATGCTCATTTTCCCTCCATGGAAAAACCCGGCTGCTCACCGTTCAGGCGCGTCTCCGTTCAGTCGAGCACCCGGCGCAGGGTTTTGATCAGCTGGACCGGATCGAACGGCTTCACGATCCAGCCGGTGGCACCGGCTTCCTTGCCCTGCAGCTTTATCTCAGCACTGGACTCGGTGGTCAGGATCAGGATGGGCTTGTACCGGTAGGCAGCCAGCTTGCGCAGTTCCCTGATCAGGGTGATGCCATCCATGTTCGGCATATTGACATCGGTGAGTACCAGGTTGACATCGGATTCGACAGCGATTCTGAGTGCCTCGACGCCGTCGTCGGCGAGCAGCACGTCATAGCCCGCGCCTTGCAGCGTATAGAACACCATTTGTTGTATCGACGGGGAATCGTCGACCGCGAGAATACTTGCCATCCCTGTCACTCCCTGACCCGGTTATCAGCCAGGCATACCCTGGATACAATTTGCAGATGTGAGGAATATCGACAGGAAAATCCATAGCTTTACTCGAACCAGGCACCGGGCCGCCCCGCTTTCGGGCAGCCCGCAGGCGGTCAGGACCAGTCCCGGGGTGCCCCCCGGCAGCGCTGCGATGACGGGCCCGGGTCAGCCCGAGGCAGTTACCGCTTCGGCCCCCTGCCCGAACTCGAGCTGCACCGTACCCGTTCCGGTAACTGCCTCCTCGCCGACCAGGCAACGCACCACGTCCGCGTTCGAGGGCAGTTCGTACATGGTGCGCTGGAGCACGTCTTCCAGCACACTGCGCAGGCCGCGGGCGCCGGTGCCCTGTGCCATGGCCCGGCGGGCGATGGCGGACAGGGCGCCGTCGGAAAACTCCAGCTCCACATCATCGTAGCGGAACAGCTCCTGGTACTGGCGTACCAGCGCATTGCGCGGCTCGTTCAGTATCCGTACCAGGGCCGCCTCATCGAGTTCCCGGAGCGCCGTAATCACGGGAAAGCGCCCGATGAATTCCGGGATCAGCCCGAACTGACGCAGATCGTCCGGGTGTGTCCTGCCCAGCAGCTGCGGATCGACGGTCATGGCCTGCCTGTCAACCGGTGCGGCATGAAACCCGATTCCGCCGCGCGGCTGCAGACGCTGTTCGAGGATCCGTTCCAGTCCGGCAAAGGCCCCGCCACCGATGAACAGGATATTGTGCGTATCCAGCGTAACCCCTTCCGCCGGGTCCTTGCGTCCCTTGCCGGACAGTTTTACCCGGGTGCCCTCAACCAGCTTGAGCAATGCCTGCTGTACACCCTCGCCCGAAACATCACGAACGCCGAACGAGGACTCGCCGGCCCGCGCCAGCTTGTCGATCTCGTCGATGTACACGATGCCCCATTCAGCCAGCTCAGGGTTACCGTCCGCGGCATCGAGCAGGCGCACCAGGATACTTTCCACGTCCTCTCCGACATAGCCGGCCTGGGTCAGGGTGGTGGCATCCGCAATCACGAACGGTACGCCGACCACGCGCGCCAGGGTGCTGGCCAGCAGGGTCTTGCCCGTGCCCGACGGTCCCAGTAACAGGATGTTTGCCTTGCTGATCTCGACGCCGGGTTCATCCAGCGCGGCGACCGGTACCCGGTCCGAGGTGAGTCGCTTGTAATGGTTGTACACCGCGACGGCAAGCACTTCCTTGGCGTGATCCTGGCCGATGATGTACTGGTCCAGGCGCTGCTTCATCTCCACGGGTACGGGTGGACGGCTGAACGGCTGCATCGCCGCGTGCCGGCGCCCCCAGCTGCCGAACACCTGCCCGGCCAGCCGCACGCAATCCTCGCAGATATGGCCCTCGATGCCGGCGATCAGGGGAATCTCGGCGCTCTGGCCCGCCCCGCAAAAGGAACAGCGTTTCGTGTCATGTACCATTTCGCACTCCCTGTTTTTCCCGTTGCCGCGCCAACTCCGTCAGCCAGGCCTTCTGGCAGTTGCGCCGGTTGCGGGCATCGAGCAGCCGGTGGATGTCCGCCGCCGCTTTGGTATAGGGCACCTGCCGGGCCGGATGAATCCTTTCGCACCACAGCAGGTGGAAACCGATTTCCGTCTCCACGGCCGGGCTGATCGCACCGGCCTGCAATCCGAACAACGCCGCGTCGAGTTCCGGAAACAGCTGCCCGCGGCTGATGTCGCCGAGTTTTCCGCCATCCAGCGCCGATGGACATTCAGAGTAGCGGCGTGCCAGTTCCGCAAACCGGCCGGGCCGGCGCTGGAGTAGATCCGCGATCCCGGCGCTGCGTTCCGCGGCCCGCGCACGGGTGTTGTCGGCGAATTCCGGGTTGATGGTGATCAGTATCTGGCGTGCCGTACGACGCTCGGGGAGCCGGAAGCGGTCCGGGTTCAGCTCGTAGTAGATCCGCATGTCGATCCCGTTGATCACCGGGCGGCGCGCACCGACCCGCTGCATGACGGCGTCGAACACCAGCTCGCGGTAGAGCGCACTGCGCAGGGTCTCGACATCCAGGCCGTTCGCCGCCAGGTCCGCGAGGAAATCCTGTTCATCGGGGTAACGGGATGACACCTCTTCGAGTGCTGCATCGAGACGCTGCCGGTCAACCACCACCTCGCGTGCCTCGGGCGTGCCGAACACCAGGGACTCGATCCGGAACGTACTGGATGCACGGCTGCGTGCCTCGGCCAGCTGCGCCTCGTCCAGCTGTGCCAGGTTCTTCTGGAAACGATCCAGTGCACCGCGCAGCAGGTGATAGCGATAGACGGTGCTGTCCTCCACCGGCGTGGCCACCTGCTCCATCGGCATCATGCCGCACCCGCGTCCCGCCCGGCACAGGCATCCAGCGCCGCTTCCGGTACCTGCAGCGTGCGGCCGGGGAAACGCACGTGGTAACAGACCCCGTCCGCCCCGTCCCGCAGGACCCTCAGGATCTCGCCGATTCCGCCGGGTTCGGCGATGATCTCCCCGCCGACGGCAAGCGGCAGCCGCGGCGTCACCTTGTCACGGAACTCGAAGCGGCATGGCGTCCAGGGATCGGACTCCGCCTGCAATTCCTCCTCGCGGCATCCCACCAGCCGGTTGCTGTCAAGGAAATGCACGGAGCAGATCACCTGGTCCTGCAGAAAGGTACCGATGTCCTTCACGTAACCGACACTGCCCCTGCGCACCAGCAGGGCACCGACCTCTTCACCGGGGTAGGTCCCGTCATTGCGGATGTTGCGGACCACGCGCACCGCGTCACCCGGGTGAAACCTAACCGCCATCGTGTCCCTGCCTGAGGATGGAATCGACCGGAATGAATACCTGCTGCGGTTCGTGCATGCGGAACACGCGGAACACCTTCTCGGTACGCGCATCCGATTTCACGAAGTCGCTGTAGGCCGCCTCCAGCAACTCGGCGTGGATCCGGTACCTTTCCTCGTATTCCTGCGGCAACTCATCGGCCCCGGCCAGGTAGTCATGAAAGCGCTGCAGGATATGCAGGCGGTTGACATGCACCACGGCAGGGTCGTACGTGACAGAAAAATATTCCAGAAATTCCTCGGCACTCGACAACTCCTCAAGCGCCTCGTCCAGCGTCCCGGCTTGCATACTGTTTACCTCCCTTGCCATACAATCGCAGCGTGCTGCCGGCTAACCGGTAACCACTCTCCTGCGCCCGTTGTCATCATCGAGCCCCAGCGCGTCGCGCGCCATCCCGACCAGCGCGGCCGCACCCAGCCGGTCGCTGCTGTCGAGTTCCGCCACCTTCTGCAGGCGCTCCAGCCCGCCTTCGGTGTCACCCTGACGCAGGCGCAGATAGCCGGCCCCCTTCAGCACCATCAGGTAGAAACGCGTCAGGGTCATGGATTTCACAATGCCGGTCGCCAGCCCGTTGATATCCAGTTCGCGCCAGTTCCCGCCGGTCCCCAGTTTTCCGGCCACCACCTCGAGTGCGCGGTCGGCCACGATCAGGGCATCGCCGTAGCGACGCTGGTAATAAAAGTAGCGATACAGGGCAACCAGCACGACCAGGTGCCGGGGCGCGAGAAAATACGCGCGCATCAGGTTGTGTCCGGCAGCGGCCTTGCCATACTCCCGCGCCGACTGCGCCAGCAGGTCGCTCACCCCGTCCGGCAGCGGCTCGTCGAAATACAGGGGTTGCGCCTCGAAATCCAGGAGATCCATCGTAACCTCAGCTGGCAGGTTCCATTTCCATTCCGCCGTGGGCGGGCCGGGGCGATTCGGTCTCGCACACCTGCCGGGCCTCGCAGTCGTCACATTCGTCCTCGGCCACCGCTCCGCCGGGCAGGCAGCCGTGTATGCCCAGTTCCTGCTCCAGCAGGCGGATGCGATCCAGCAGGCAGGCAATCGCGCCGGCGACCGGGTCCGGAATCAGGTGATGGTTCAGATCGATGCCATGCAGACTGTCGCTGGCAACCTTGTCGACCTGCACGATCTTGCCCGGGATACCGACCACCGTCTGTTGCGCGGGTACGTCCCGGATCACGACGGAATTGGCGCCGACCTTGACGCCGTCACCGAGACTGATCGGCCCGAGTATCTTGGCACCGGCACCGACGATGACGCCGTCACCCAGCGTGGGATGGCGCTTGCCCCGGTTCCAGGTCGTACCGCCCAGCGTCACGCCGTGATACAGGGTGACGTCGTTGCCGACCTCTGCGGTTTCGCCGATGACGACCCCGGCCCCGTGATCGATGAAAAAACGCAGACCGATGCGCGCACCGGGATGGATGTCGATACTGGTCCAGATACGGGCAAGGTACGACAGCAGGCGCGCGGCGTATTTCCAGCCCCGGCACCAGAGCGGGTGCGCCAGGCGGTAGACCAGGATGGCATGCACGCCCGGGTAGGTGGTGACGACCTCGAGGCGCGTCCGCGCCGCCGGGTCCCGTTCGAAAACACAGGCGATGTCCTGGCGAATCAGATTGAGTACTCCCGCGGACTTCCGCGCCGCGCCGGCGCTGGCGGACTTCTGCAGCCGGACCGGCAGGTCCTGCATCTCTTCGCGGGTCACGGACACGGGACACCCTCCTGTGATGGATGCAGCTGTGCATGGATGGCCAGCAGTTCGGTATTGTCCGGTGCACGCTTGTTGCGCGTCACGAAGCCTCGCACCTGGTTCAGCACCCGTGCCGCCGACACCCGGTCGAGCGGTACGTTGAGCGCGGCGAAGGCCTGCTGCACGGAACGCGTACCGGAGTGCTTGCCGAGCACGAAGCTGTGAAAGCGCCCGAGTTCGGCGGGGTCGATCGCCTCGTAGTTGCGCGGATCCTTGAGCAGTCCGTCGACGTGAATGCCGGCCTCGTGGGTGAAGGCCCCCTCGCCCAGCAGGCACTTCTGCCAGGCCACCGGACGGCCCGAGGCCCGTGCGACCAGGGCGGACAGGGCCGGGAACTGCAGCGTGTCGATGCCGGTATCGATCCCATACAGGTGTTTCAGGCCCATCACCACCTCTTCCAGCGGTGCATTGCCGGCCCGCTCGCCCAGGCCATGCACGGTGGTATTCACGTGCGTGGCGCCGCCGAGGATCGCGGACAGCGTATTCGCGGTCGCCAGGCCGAGATCGTCGTGGGCATGCATTTCCAGTTCGATATCGGTCGCCGCACGCAGGCGGCGCATCACGTCCAGCACGCCAAACGGCTCCATCACGCCCAGGGTGTCGGCAAAACGGAAACGGGTGGCACCGGCCCGTTGTGCACACTCGACCACCTGCAGCAGAAAGTCGCTGTCCGCGCGCGAGGCATCCTCGCCGCCGACGCAGACCGCCAGCCCGGCATCCAGCGCGGCCGGCACGTGGCGGCGGATGGTTGCCAGCACCCAGGCGCGGTCCCGGCCCAGCTTGTGGGATATCTGCTGGTCCGAAACCGGGATGGACAGGTCGACGGCATGTACACCGAGTCCGGCACACTGCTGCAGGTCCGCCGTCCGCATCCGGCTCCACACCAGCAGCCTGGCGTGCAGCCCGTGTGCGGCGATGGCGCGGATCGACTCGCGCTCTTCGGCACCCATGGCGGGTATGCCGATTTCCAGCTCCGGTACCCCGCTGTGATCCAGTTGTGCGGCAATGGCCAGCCGCTCCTCCAGCGTGAAGGCCACGCCGGCCGTCTGTTCACCATCCCGCAGGGTGGTGTCGTCGATCACTACGGAACGGGCTGTGCTGGTGATGCTCATGCAGTTTCCCTCGGCTATGAACCAGTACCAGCAAACACCATGCCACTTTCACAATCCGCCATGATTCATGGTGTTAGGAATGACCGGCCACCGGGATTGTCGGGTTTGCAACAGCGGCTGCGACATCTGGAGCGGGAATGTACGGGGCAGTGAAGGGTGTGTCAGGAAAAAAATGCCACCCCGCAGGGGTGGCAAGTACCACTGGAGACGCAGGAGAAATACGGCTCAGGCATACGCCGGGGCAAAGGCCTTTTCAGGCTCCTGCACCGGACCGTCCTCATCCCAGTAGGGGGACAGCTTGCGCAGGCGTGCAATGATCGGCGGTACGGCCTCGATGACGCGGTCGATTTCTTCCCTGGTGTTGTAGCGCGACAGCGAGAAGCGCATGGACCCGTGTGCTGCCGTGTAGGGGATGTTCATGGCCCGCATGACATGCGAGGGCTCCAGCGAACCGGAGGTACACGCAGAACCGCTGGAGGCGGCGATCCCCAGCTTGTTCAGCAACAGCAAAATCGCCTCGCCCTCGATGAACTCGAAGGCGATGTTGGTGGTATTCGGCAGGCGGTTGTCCGGGTCCCCGTTGACGAAGGCATGGGGCACCTGCGCGAGGATGCCCTGTTCGAGCCGGTCCCGCAGCGCGGCCACGAACTCATGCTCGTAGTCCATGTACTCCAGTGCCAGCTCCGCCGCCTTGCCGAGCGCCACGATCGCCGCGGAGTTTTCCGTACCGGCACGGCGTCCGCGTTCCTGGTGGCCGCCGCGCAGCAGCGGCCGGTAACGCACGCCACGGCGCAGGTACAGCACGCCGATGCCCTTGGGGGCATGCAGCTTGTGCCCGGACAGCGACAGCATGTCGATGCGGCTCGACCTGAGGTCCATCGGGATCTTGCCCACCGCCTGCACGGCGTCGGTGTGGAACATCACGCCGGCGGCATGCGCCAGCTCCGCCATTTCCAGCACCGGAAACAGTGTGCCGCTCTCGTTATTGGCCCACATGACCGATACCACGGCCACCCGCTCACTCAGCAGCGCGCGGTATTCCTCCAGGTCCAGCCGGCCCTGCTCGTCGACCTTCAGGTAGTGCACCTTGTAGCCGTCCTTTTCCAGCTGCTCGCACAGGCTCAGCACGGCCGGGTGCTCGACCACCGTGGTGATGATCTCGTTACGGTCCGGTTGTGCCTTCAATGCCGACAGGATCGCGGTCGAATCGGACTCGGTGCCGCAGGAGGTGAATATGATTTCCGAGTCGAATTCTGCTCCCAGCAGGGCCTGCACCTGCCGGCGCGCCTGCTTGATGGCAAAGCCGACCTGGTTGCCGAACTCGTGCATCGAGGAGGGATTGCCGAACTGCTCACTGAAATACGGCAGCATGGCCTCCACCACCGCCGGATCCACGCGGGTGGTCGCGTTGTTGTCGAGATAGATACCGGCCATGCTCAACCTCCGCTTGCGGCCCGCGGCATTTCGCTTGCCGGCAGGACCTTGATGAATTGACCCAGTTCCTCCATCAGGCGCTGCTGGATGCCGCCCAGCGTCATGGAAGCCATCTGGCAACCGGAACAGGCGCCGGTCATGTTGACGTAGACACAGTCGCCCAGCACGTCCACCAGTTCCACGTCGCCCTTGTCCATCTGCAGGCGCGGCCGCATCGATTCGATCACCCGCTCGATGCGGCGAATGCGCTGCAGGTTGGTCATGCCGGTGGCGCCTGCCACCAGGGTTTCGGGAGTCGATTCGACATTCGGTATCGATGTGGCATTGGGATCGAAGGTCTCGCCCTGCCCGGCCAGCACCCGCGCGAGGATCTCCTCGATGCCCTCGTGGCACGAGGCACAACCACCGCCGGCCTTGGTGTAGTTCGCCACGTCCTCGACCGTCCGCAGCCCGTTGGCACGGATGGTCTCCTCGATCAGCACCGCATCCACCGCGAAACACTTGCAGACCAGTGCACCTTCCTCGTGATCGTCCTTCCACACCTCGCCGCGGTAATTGGCCACCGCCGCCTGCAGCGCCTCGCGTCCCATGACCGAGCAATGCATCTTTTCCGGCGGCAGGCCGTCGAGGAAGTCCGCGATGTCCTGGTTGCTCACCTTGAGCGCCGCGTCCAGCGTCATGCCCTTGATGATCTCGGTCAGCGCCGACGAGGACGCGATTGCCGAACCGCAACCAAAGGTCTGGAAACCCGCGTCCTCGATGATTTCGGAGTCCGGGTTCACCTTCAGGGTCAGGCGCAACGCATCGCCGCAACTGAGTGAGCCGACGTCACCGGTCGCGTTCGCACCGGCCACGGCACCGGCATTGCGCGGGTTGAAGAAATGATCCTGTACCTTTTCCGAATAGTCCCACATGGCCCGTTCTCCTGCTTCAGCACCGCCTCAGGCGGAAAATGATTTTCCGCAGCCGCAACTGTTCGCGGCGTTGGGATTCTCGAATCTGAACCCGCTGCCCTCCATGCTGTCGAGGAAATCCACCGTCACCCCGCGCAGCAGCGGCAGGCTGTGCGGATCGACGAGGATACTGACGGCGCCACACTCGATGACGGTGTCATCGGCCGCGGCCGCCTCCTCCAGGGCCATGGCATACTGCATCCCCGAGCAGCCGCCGCCGGTCACCGAAATGCGCAAGCCGGCAACCGGCGTATCCGCACCCTGGATAAAACGGCCAATGGCCTTTTCCGCGCTGGCAGTCAATGTAAGCATTCAGTGCACTCCTTCTGGCAGGTGATTTGCAGGTCTTTGCCACGAACAGAAGCAAAGCCTGTGCCAGCAACGAGGAAGCAGCCCAGGTTACTGTGTTACATCAACTTTTCAGTCACGCCCCGGCGACGGCTGTCGGCGATGTCACAACCGGGCCGATCAATTCGGGTAGCAAAGGCAACAATATGACAAAAGACAGGGAAGACATTCCCCCGCTCCGGCAACTCGAGCCGGGTGACCGGGTCTATGCGCGCGTGGAGATCCGCAGTGACGGCTCGATACCCGGCCTGGCAGCGGATGCCCTGCTGGCGACGGCCGGGACGCGCGGGGTCATCGTCAACATCGGTCATCTGGAGGAAAACCCCGGACGCGCACTCTACCTGGTGCGCTTCGAGGATGGGCGGCTCGACCTCGGGCCGCCGGTGGGATGCTGGCCGGAGGAACTGGTTACCCGGCGCGAAGCGGGCGACCCGCCCTGACTACCGCACGCGGATCATCTCCTGGCGGACACGATCGACCCGTGCCGGTCATTCGATATCGACGATCGGTTCATCCGCGGTGGACACATCGAGGCCGCAGGAGGTAGTCCCGTCGGGAACCCTCGCCGGACAACCTGCCGGTGTTCTTTACCGGGGTCCGGCTTTTTTCCTGCCCGCCACCCTCCTGCCCTTCGTGGCGCCGGTTGGCCGTTTCTTGCTCGCCGTTTTCCTGACGGGCGTTTCTGGTTTCTTTGCCGGGGCTGATTTGATGGCAACCGTCTTCTTTCCGGTGCCCTTCTTCTTCGTCGACGCCTTGCTGCCTGCCGTCTTACCGCCTGTTTTCACTGCGGTCTTCTGTTTTTTGCCTGCGGTTTTCTTCACACGTTCCCGGTTGCCGGCCTGCCGTGCGGATTTCCCGGCAACCGTTTTCTTCCCGGTGACTACCTTCCTTTCCGGAATCATTCCCGTTTGCGTGTCACCCGGCGCGCCGTCATGACTGTCAAGCCAGAGGGTGATGACGTCCTCCATACACCATAGCTCCTGCTGTGCAGCGGACACTACCGAGGCCAGCGCGTGATGTCCCTGCTCAACCAGGGCGAGCTCTCGTTCCAGCCGTTCGTCAACCTCCCGTTCGGCAAGCATCCAGTCAATCTCCGGGGAGCAACTGGAAAAACCCCGTCGTTCGGCACGCAGGTAAGCTGCCTCGCGAATCATGGCCTCCCGTTCCCCGGCAGTGATGACCGGCCCGATGATCGTCATGTTTGACGACTCGGTAAGGCCATCGATACTGATGCGCCCCTCGTGCACATCGCACAAAAACCGGCTTAAATACGGGACGAACATGCCACCAAACCGCTCGAACGCGAAATCACTCAGTTGCCGGACATCCCTGCCGGCGGCGATGAGGTGTTCAAACGCCGCTTTCAGATAGGTCTTCGCAGATTCGTACGTTGCTGTGTTGAACCAGTAACAATCAGGCATTGCCGATATCCTCTCATGTTCCATTAAGCTGCCATACACCGCTCCGCCTGACACGTCGGCGTGACGGGTTTGTCAGCCCGTTACTTTCATTTCATTCGACAGGACCCGGTACACGGCGACGGTGCAGACGACAGCCCCTGTCACAGGAAACGCAGAGTGTAGCCGTTCGCTGTTGTAAACACGAATACCGTCGGTGAGAAGCGGGCCGCCGCGCCCGGAGTGTGCGAGCGTAACGCTACGAGCAGCCCCCCGCTGCGGTTAACTACACTCAAGCCGAACCGCCGGGTGCGCCTGGTCCACGTGTGCGCCGGCACCAGGCCCGGCAACTGCCCGTCCACCCGGCGCCGTGGCGGGCACACCTTCCACCAGGGGTCGCAGGTGCTGTGGCGGCAGCTCGGCATGCACGTGACTGCCGGGTGCCGGCAGTGGTTCGTTCCAGGGCCGGTGCAGGTAGAGCGGTGTACCGTCCGGCAGGCGGCACTGCAACTCGCGCAGGCCCCCGAGTTCGGTGACCCGTACGACACGCGCGGGCAACCCCGGTTCATCCCGCCCGCGCAGGCGTATGTGCTCGGGCCGGATGCCCAGCCAGGCCGTGTCCGGCGCGGGCTCGGTGGTCAGCTCCACACTGCCCCACGGGCCGCTGACCCGCTGCTGCGCCAGTGCCTGCACCGGCAGCAGGTTACGCCAGCCCAGTACACGCGCGGACTCCAGGTCGTGTGGATGATCGAATACCGCCGCCGCGTCGCCGCTGCAATGCAGGCGGCCGTCGACGATCACCGCCACGCGATCCGCCACGTGGCGCGCCTCGTCGACGTCGTGGGTCACCAGCAGCACCGGGCGCTCGAACGCCGCTACCACGGCCAGCAACTGTGCCCGCAGTCGCTGGCGCAGATAACTGTCGACGGCGGAAAACGGTTCATCCAGCAACAGCACGTCGGGCTCGCGCGCCAGTGCCCGCGCCAGCGCCACACGCTGGCGCTGGCCACCGGACAGCTGGTGCGGATAGCGTTGCACCAGCGGCGCCAGGTGCAGGCGTTCCAGCCATTCCGCCACACCCTGGCGCCGTTCCCGGCGCGGCAGGCCATAACCGACGTTGTCCTCCACCGTCATGTGTGCAAACAGCGCGTAGTCCTGGAACACCATGCCGACCCGGCGCTGCTGTGGTGTCAGGAAGATCCCCTGGCCCCGGTCCACCCAGGTCCTGTCGCCGACGCGCAGGTGTCCGCAGGCCGGCCGCTCCAGTCCGGCAATCAGGCGCAGCAACGTGGTCTTGCCACTGCCGGACGGCCCCAGGATCGCAGTGACACCGTGCTCCGGCAGGGTCAAGTCCAGGCAGAGATCGAAGCCGCTGCGCCGGTAACCGAGCTGGATGTCGATGCCGCTCATGCCCGAAGCTCCGCATGCCAGTGGCGATTGACGCCATACACCAGCACCAGCACCAGGAACGAGAATCCCAGCAGGCCCGCGGACAGGCGGCCGGCGGAGACGAAGTCGAGCAGCTCGACGTGTTCGTAGATCGCAACGGATACCACCTGGGTCTTCCCGGCGATGTTGCCCCCCACCATCAGCACCACGCCGAATTCACCCAGCGTATGCGCAAAACCCAGCACCACGGCGGTGACCAGTCCGCGCCGTATCTGGGGGATGACCACGCTGAGAAAGGTACGCGTGCGCGAAGCCCCGAGTGTCCAGGACGCCTCGATGGCGCGCCGGTCCATGCCCTCGAAGGCCGCCTGCAGCGGCTGCACCACGAACGGCAGGGAATACAGGCAGGACGCCACCACCAGGCCCGCGAAACTGAAGGCCAGCGGATGCCCGGTGAGTGCGCTCCAGAAGCGGCCGGCCACGCCGTTTGCACCCAGCAGGACCAGCAGGTAAAAACCGAGCACCGTGGGCGGCAGCACCAGCGGCAGGGCGGTAAGCGCCTCGACCGGAATCTTCATCCGGCTGCGGGTGCCGGCCAGCCACCACGCCAGCGGCAGTCCCAGGCACAGCAGGATCAGCACCGTCAGCGTGGCCAGCCGGAAGGTCAGCCAGACCGGTCCCAGGTCGAGTGCGGCGGATGTCATGGAGCCACCCCGGCGGTTGCCGGCTCCACGGTATAACCGAAGGCAGTGATGGTATCCCGGGCCGCCGGTGTCTGCAGGTATTCCCACAGACGCCGGGCCGCCGCGCCGCTACCGGACAGCAGCACGGCCTGTTGCCGGATGGGCGGATAGAGATCGGCGGCCACGCGCCAGTAGCTGCCGGCGGACGGACGGCCGGGCGGCCTGATCTGCGACAGCGCGAGAAAGCCGACCCCGGCATTACCGGTCGCCACGTACTGGTAGACCTGCGCGATGTTTTCTCCGGTAATCAGGTCGGACTGTAACCGCCCGGCAATCCCCAGCGCCTCGAGCACCGCCTGCGCCGCCGCACCGTACGGGGCCAGGCGCGGATTCGCAATCGCGACGCGCCCGAACCGGCCGTCCTTGAGCATCGCCGCGCCATTGTCGTCATGGAACAGCGCGGGATCGGGACTCCACACCACCAGTGTCCCGAGTGCATAGGTGAAGCGCGTGCCCGCTTCGGTCCTGCCGGCGGCCGCCAGCCGTTCCGGTTCGCGCGTGTTGGCCGCGAGGAACAGGTCATACGGCGCACCGTTGATGATCTGGGCATACAGCTTGCCCGTCGACCCGCTGCTGATGTTCACCTCGACGGCCGTCAGCGTGCTGAAGTCGCGCGCCAGCTGCTGCATGGGCGCCAGAAAATTGCTCGCCACCGCAACGCGCACGGCCTCCGCCGTCCAGCCCGTGGCCGGAATCAGCAGCCACAGCGCGCACAACCAGATCCGGCAGGAGCTCATGTTCGCGCCCCGGCAGGATCAGATGGCCACCGGCAGCAGGCGTGGCTCGGAGCGCACGATCTCGCCCCGCCCCCACGCCGTCACCGCTTCGACAAACCAGCGCTCGTTGCGCGGGTGGTCGCGGATGATGTCGTATTCCGCAAAGAAACTGCCGTCGCCGTGAATCAGCACGGTGCCGCATTTCTGACCGCGCGCATCGCGCCAGATACCGACCAGTGTGTCCAGCCCCGAGGCCGGGTCGCGGTCGAGCCGGTAGGCCGCCTCTTCCGGGCGGCGCAGGGTGATCGTGCCGGGCGTGAATGCCAGCTTGTCGAGCTCCACGTTCAGCGCGGCCCATACCACCTGCAATTGCGGGCGGGCGTGTTCCAGCCGTTGTGCAAGCCGCTCATCCACCGCCGCCCGCTCCGCTGCCGGCCTGCGTGCGTTCCCAGAATTCTTCGCTCACCAGCAGGCGTTCGACGGGACGGCCCTGTTCCAGGTGCTGTTCGAAGATCTCGGCCACGTCGGCCTGGCCGACCCGGGCATACATGACCCCCTCCGGGTAGACCAGCACGTTGGGCCCCTCGCTGCAGGGCCCGATGCAACCGGTCGCCGTGACCTGCACCCGGCCGAACAGGTCGCGCTGCTGCAGTTGCCAGAGAAATTCCTCGTACACCGCGGCACAGCCATGGTCGGCACAGGAACTGCGCGGGTGTCCCGGCGGTCGCGCCTGGGTGCAGAGAAAGACATGTCTGTCCGGTCTGGGCATACGGCTTACCCCTGCATCAGGCGGCTGC
>Ga0315556_1001421_pt1 | contig 14368 bp, 12 predicted proteins | sample SalMarSW160310MG_FD_202112 | JGI IMG/M metagenome (GOLD analysis project Ga0315556, IMG submission 202112) | Salt marsh sediment microbial communities from the Plum Island Ecosystem LTER, Massachusetts, United States - Salt Marsh Sediment SW1603-10 ...
CGCTCGCGTGGCTCGTGGGCGTTCGCCGGGCGCGAAGCGGTGCTTCGCTGACTTCGCCCGGCTCACCCAGCTGAGCTAAGGGCGCTGAACTCTGTCTTCATGTCGCTGGGAGCCCGGAGCCAAACGGTCCTGCGGACTGTGTCGGGCTGCGCTCACGCGGCTTCGCCGCTTCCCCGGCCCGCTCGCGTGGCTCGTGGGCGTTCGCCGGGCGCGAAGCGGTGCTTCGCTGACCTCGCCCGGCTCACCCAGCTGAGCTAAGGGCGGTTGGGAGCGCGCAAGGATACCGCGGATGGTGCGAGGCGTCCACGTGGAAGGGTGCCGCAGACCCCGGAGCGCGCCGTTTTCCGTGAGGGAGACAAGTCGGCGGGCGACCTGTGACCGGGTCCGATGGCGCAGGCCCCCGTCGGTCTTTGGCCGGCGCCAGGGTGGTTCCCCTGCTTTTTGCCAGACAATCCACAGACCGCCGGCGGAAACCGGTGCTATTCGTCTATTGACAGGGTTTCACAAAGAGAGGGTGCCCGGATGGCGGGCGCCAAGGTCGCCGCATCTGCGGGTGGGGCGGCGAGCACCCGGAGGAGGGTCGTTCATGTACAGCGCACAAGTTCAAGAGTCCCCAAGTGGGGCGGCGCCTGCCTTTTCGTTCGATGACGACAGCTTTCTGATCCACCCCGAGGATTGGTCACCGGACCTGGCGCGCGAGGTCGCGGCCGCCATGGGGCTGGCGCCGCTCACGGACCGGCACTGGCAGACCATCGAGTTCATCCGCGACAAGTACCTGCGCCTGGGGGCCCTGCCCCCCATGGCGAGCATGTGCCGTCGGCTCGGCCTGCACCCCGGTGAGGTCAAGGACCTGTTCGGCAGTTGCCGCCAGCTCTGGATCATTGCAGGCCTGCCGAACCCCGGGGAGGAGGCGAAGGCTTACATGGAGTGAGCGAAGCGGGCTGCGGCGGGGTCTCGGCCTTCAGGGTCCGATCCGGCGCGCCGCGGCCACGGCGGCCTGGCCAAGGGACAGACCTCCGTCGTTGGCGGGCACCAGCCGATGGGTGAGCACGTCCAGACCGGTTTGGCGCAGTCCGTTCGCGACAGCGTCGAACAGGGTGCGGTTCTGAAAGACCCCGCCGGACAATGCGACCCGATCGATCCCATGGCCTGATGCAAGGCCGCGTGCCAAACGCACGACGGCCTCGGCGAGCCCCTGGTGGAACCTCGCGGCGATGGTTTCGGCCGATAGGCCCGCAGCAAGATCGTCCAGCAGGGCCTCCCATAGGGGGGCGGGATCGAGCAGCCCCGGTCCGTTCTCCCAGGCGGTGCCGAATGGATAGGCACCAGGATCGCCGCCCGCCCGGGTCGCGAGGGCCTCCAGCTCGATCGCCGCCTGCCCCTCGTAGGTCACCGCCTCGCTCGAGACCCCGAGGGCCCCCGCGACGGCGTCGAACAGGCGACCGCAGGAGCTGGCCGGCGGTGAGTTGATGCCCTTGGCGAGCATGGCGGCGAGCATGTCCAGGGGGTGCCCCTGCAGCCAGCGAACGAGTGGGAGGTCCGGCCAGCGCCCCAGGACCCGTTCCCAGCCCAGATGCACGGCCAGCTGGGCCCAGGTGTTGCGCCAGGGCTCCAGGATCGAGCGGGTGCCGCCGGGCATCGGGGTGGGCTTCAGGTGTCCGATCCGCTCGAATCCCCGGTAGTCCGCGAGTAGGAATTCCCCGCCCCAGATGCTGCCGTCCTCGCCGTAGCCCAGACCGTCGAGGGCGATGCCCAGAACCGGACCCGCATCCGGTGCCCAGCCGTTTTCGGCCAGCACGCTGCCGATGTGGGCGTGGTGGTGCTGCACGGTCTCCACCTGAAGTCCATCCCGGGCGGCGCGGGCGCGTCCGATGCGCGTTGGGCGGTAGTCGGGATGGGCGTCGACGGCGAGAACCGCGGGGGTGACCTGCAAGATCTCCAGATAAAGGACGAGGGTGCGCTCGTACTCCTCGGCGGTGCGCGCCTCCTCCAGGTCTCCCAGGTGCTGGGACAGGGTCGCCTGGCCGTCGCGCACCAGGCACAGGGTGCTCTTCAGCTCGCCGCCGAGGGCGAGGATCGGCGGAGCGCCTGCCAGGGCAGCGGGGAGCGCGATCGGCGAGGGGGCGAAGCCGCGGGCCCGGCGCAGGAACCGCGGGGCGCCGTCCATGGGACGCAGCACCGAGTCGTCCACACGATTGACGATCACGCGATCGTGGAGCAGGAAATAGTCGGCGATGTCGCCCAGGCGCCCACCGGCGTCGGCGTTGTCGGTGCACTGGGGCTCGTCGGAGAGGTTGCCGCTGGTCATCACCAGCGGCCTGTCCCAGTCCGCCAGCAGCAGATGATGCAGGGGGCTGTAGGGCAGCATGAGGCCCAGGGTGGATTGGCCGGGCGCGATCTGGGATGCCAGCGGCGGCGCCTCGGACCGGCGCTCCAGAAGCACGATGGGCGCGGCGGGCGAGCGCAGCAGCTCGGCCTCCTCGGGTCCGACAAAGGCGTAGCGTCTCGCGACGCCGAGGTCCCAGGCCATCAGGGCGAAGGGCTTGCGGTAACGGCGCTTGCGTCGGCGAAGCTCCGCGACCGCCTCTTCGTTGGCGGCATCGCAGGCCAGGTGGAATCCGCCGACCCCTTTGACCGCGACGATCCGGCCCTCGGCGATCAGGGCGCTGGCCGCGCCTATGGCATCGGGCGCCCCGCGCTTGGCCGGATCGACCCGCCGGCCCGAGCGGTCCTGGAGCCACACGCGGGGCCCGCACTCGGGGCACGCGTTGGGCTGGGCATGGAAGCGGCGGTCCGCAGGGTCCTCGTACTCGGCCCGGCAGCGCTCGCACATCGGGAAGACCGACATGCTGGTGTTGGACCGGTCGTAGGGGATGGCGCGCACGATCGACAAGCGCGGGCCGCAGTGGGTGCAGTTCGTGAACGGGTAGCGGAAGCGCCGATCGGCCGGGTCGAAGATCTCCGTGCGGCAGGCCGCGCAGGTCGCGGCGTCGGGCACTATTCCTGTGTGCACGGCCGTGGCATCGCTGGCGAGGATCCGAAAAGCGCCCGGCGGAGGCTCGCCGACGAGTGCCGAGCGCTCCACGCGGTCGATGCGCGCCAGCGGCGGACACTCGGCAAGGAGGCGCTCGCAGAAGCGCCCGATCTGCGACGCCTCTCCCCAAAGCCGTGCCAGCACGCCTTCCCCGTCGTTGCGCACGTCGCCGCACAGGTCGAGCTCCCGGGCGATGCGCCAGACCATGGGTCTGAAGCCCACGCCCTGCACTAAGCCGCGTACGCGTATCTTCTCAGCGATCATGGACTGTCCTGTCGCGGGCCACACGGACGATTATTGATCCCCGTCGAGCGCAATGCGAACGGGCTGCACGTCGACGGATCGGCGCTGGGCCGGCTTCCGTTTTGGCCGCGGGCCAAAGCCGGTTATACTCGGCGCCCATTTCGCGGCCCGGTCACGCCCTGGGCCGTCGTCGATCTGCTTGACCGAGGAGTGATGTCGTGAACCAGCAAGCTCTCAGCGCTCTGAGCAAGGCGGCCGCCCGGGCGGCGGCGTCTCTGATCCTGTCCGCTGCCGTCATCGGGGTGGCTTGGGCCCAGGATGAATCGCGGGCGGACGTGCTCGAACGGATCAAGCCCATTGGCAGCGTGGCCATCACCCCCGGCACGGAGCCCGCTGCGGCTCCTGCGGCGGCCGCTCCAGCCGAGGCTCCTGCAGCCCCTACTACCGAGGCCCCTGCAGCCGCCCCCACCGAGGCCCCCGCGGCCGCTTCTACCGAGGCTCCCGCAGCGGCTGCTGCCCCGGCCGAGCCCGCCGCGGCTGCGGCACCGGCCGCCGGTGCAATCGACGGCAAGGCGGTGTTCGGGAAAGTCTGCTTCGCATGCCATGTTGCGGGTGTCGGCGGTGCCCCGAAGCTCGGCGACAAGGCGGCCTGGGCCCCGCGCATCGCCCAGGGCAAGGCGACCCTGCTCCAGCACGCCCTCCAGGGCTTCGCGAGCAAGGCGGCCCAGATGCCGATGCCGCCCAAGGGTGGGGCCACCTATCTGAGCGACGACGAGGTCTCCGCGGCGATCGACTACATGATCAGTCAGAGCCAGTAAGCCCGCCGGACCGGTCCGGCACCCGCCGGGCCGGTCATCTTCCCTTCTCAGCCCCCGCCCAGCAGGCTTCGCATCTGGGCGAGGTGCGCCGAGCCCCGTTCACGGCGCTCTTCAGGCGGTGTCTCCCGTTTCCCGCCGCTCCACTGCAGGTCCTCTGCAGGCAGCTCCTCCAGGAACCGGCTCGGCTGGCAGGCCAGGGCCTCGCCGTAGCGCTTACGGGTTGCGGCCAGGGTCAGGGTCAGGGTCCGGCGGGCCCGGGTGATGCCGACATAGGCCAGGCGCCTTTCCTCCTCGATGCTGTCCTCTTCGATGCTGGTGCGGTGGGGCAGCAGCTCCTCCTCGACCCCCACCAGGAAGACGTGGGGAAACTCCAGCCCCTTGGCTGCGTGCAGGGTCAGCAGGTGCACCCGGTCGTCCGTGCCCTCTTCGTCACGCTGCTCGAGCATGTTCATGAGCGTGAGATGGTTGACCATCTCGGGCAGGGTCTTCTCATGGAGCCGCCCGCGCTGCAGGGCCTCCAGCCAGCCGATGAGCTCCTCGCAATTCTCCCACTGGCGCTGGGCAGCCTTGTCCGAGCTGGCGGTCTCGCGCAGCCAGTTCTCGTATCGGATGTCGCGCAGCAGGGCGCGGAAGGTCTGAACCGGATCGGCGCGCGCGGTGTCGCGGGCGTGCTCATCGACCCAGCGGGCGAACTCCGAGAGGCGCTCAGCGGCGCGGGGGTTGAGCACTTGGGCGAGGCCGAGCTCGGTGCTCGCCTGTAGCAGGGGGGTGCCGCGCCGAGCGGCATACTCGCCGAGCTTCTCGAGGGTCCCGGGTCCGATCTCCCGGCGCGGTGTGTTGACGATGCGCAGGAACGCCGCGTCGTCCTCGGGGTTGGTGACCAGGCGCAGATAGGCCATCAGGTCCTTGATCTCGGTCCGGGCGAAGAACGAGGTGCCGCCGCTCAGGTAGTAGGGCACGCGCTGCTCGCGCAGGGCTTTCTCGAAGCCCCGGGACTGATGGTTTCCGCGGTAGAGAATGGCGTAGTCGCCCCAGCGTCCGTCCTTCGTGAGGCGATGGTGCAGGATCTCGCTCACCACGCGCTGGGCCTCCTGCTCCTCGTTGCGGCACTCGATGACGCGGATCGGGTCCCCCGGTCCGAGCTCGCTCCAGAGGCGCTTGTCGAACACGTGAGGGTTGTTGGCGATCAGCCGGTTGGCGGCTTTGAGGATGCGCCCGGTGGAGCGGTAGTTCTGCTCCAGCTTGATGAGTTTGAGGCGGGGGAAGTCCTCGCGCAGCCGCGCCAGGTTCTCGGGGCGGGCCCCGCGCCACGCATAGATGGACTGGTCATCGTCGCCCACCACGGTGAGGGCGCCGCGCACCCCGACCAGGAGCCGGACCAGCTCGTACTGGCTTTGGTTGGTGTCCTGGTACTCGTCGACCAGCAGATGTCGGATCCGCCCCTGCCAGCGCTCCAGCGCCTCGGGGTGCGCGCGCAGCAGCTGCACCGGCTGTACGATCAGGTCGTCGAAGTCCACGGCGTTGTAGGCGCGCAGGCTGCGCTGGTAGGCCGCATAGAGGCGGGCGCTCGCCGCCTCGGAGGGGTCGCTGGCAGCGGCGAGGGCCTGGACCGGATCGAGTAGGTCGTTCTTCCAGCCCGAGATCCGCCACTGCTGCCCGGCGACGCCGCCCTCCGGGCCCTCGTCGCGCCGCTGCAGCTCCTTGAGCAGGGCCTCGCTGTCCTGCGTGTCGAAGATGCTGAAGCCGGGCTTGTAGCCCGCCAGGGCGTGCTCTCTGCGCAGGATGTTGAGTCCCAGGGTATGGAAGGTGGATACGGTCAGGCCGGAAGCGTCGCGGCCTTTGAGCAGCGCGCCTACGCGCTCCTGCATCTCGCGCGCGGCCTTGTTGGTGAAGGTGACGGCGGTGACGTGGCGCGGGGCTATCGCGCAGCGCTCGATGAGGTAGACGATCTTGCGGGTGATCACCCGCGTCTTGCCCGAGCCTGCCCCGGCCAGCACCAGCAGCGGCCCATCGATGTAGTGCACCGCCTCGCGCTGGCGGGGGTTGAGCTCACTCATCGGCGCCGGCGGTGGAGGTGTCCATCACGATGCTGTCGGGGTGCAGGCCCGGGAGCAAGGCCTCGGTGACCTCCAGCACATCTTCATCGGCGGCTACCGAGATCAGGATGAGGTCACAGCGCCGTGCGACCTCCGCGGGGCCGTCCAGGAGCGGGATGCGATGTTCGTGGGCCACGGCCTCGGCCCGCTCGCGGGTGCGGTTCCAGGCGCCCATGATGCCCAACCCGATGATTCCGGCTCTCATTGCTGTCGACGGGTCTGGTGGTGGCTCGAACGCGGGGTGAAGCTGTCGGCCCGCCGGCCTGCTCGGCTATCATCCTGAGCGGGCGGCGTGCCGCGCCCATTATGCGCGCCGCCCGTTTCCTTTGCAGCCGCCGCGAGGCCCGCCGTGGACAAGACCCCCAAAATTCAGCGATTCGAAGGGCAGGGTGGCCGGGAAGATCTGCCCCGGGAATCCTGGAAGGTGTTCCAGATCATGGCCGAGTTCGTCGAAGGCTTCGAGCGGCTCACACCGATCCGCCCGGCGGTGAGTGTCTTCGGCTCCGCGCGGGTGCCTGCCGAGCACCCCTATTATCGTCTGGCCGAGGAGATATGCCGGCTGCTTTCCGATGCAGGATTCTCGGTCATCAGCGGGGGCGGCCCGGGGGTGATGGAGGCGGCCAACAAGGGCGCGTTCGCGGGCAAGTCCCCGAGCATTGGCCTGAACATCGAGCTACCCAGGGAGCAGAAGGCGAACGAATACCAGGATGTGGCACTGACCTTCCGGCATTTCTTTTCCCGCAAGGTCATGTTCGTCAAGTACGCCTCGGCCTACGTCGTGCTGCCCGGCGGCTTCGGCACCCTGGATGAGCTGGCCGAGATCCTGACGCTGGTGCAGACGGGCAAGACCCGCCGCATTCCGATCATCCTGGTCCACGCCCCCTACTGGACCGGCTTGCTCGACTGGTTTCGCACGACGCTCTGTGCCGAGGGGTCCATCGGTTCGCAGGATCTGGATCTGTTGACGGTCTGCGACGAGCCGGCCCAGATCCTCGAGGCGATCTTCGATCATTACGGGTCGCGCTGTTTCGAGCCTTCCGCGTCGGAACGGGAAATTTTGCTGGATCTGTAATACCATCGACGGAGCCCGTATTTCTTACCGGGGCTTGGTTAGAAATGTGGGCTTAGCGCCCGTCGCCGCCGCGGCGAGTCTGTCACAACACCAATTACTCGAAGGAAAGCGCGATGAGAGCCCGAATGCTTGCGCTGCTGTGTGCGTCGCTGGCGACGCCTGTCCTCGCCAGGGCTGCGCCCCCCCAGGCCGTGCCGATCGAGCCGCCGCCGATCCCGGCCCCGGTCCAGAGCGGGGAGGACCTGGAGCCCGAGGTCACGATCATCGAGACAACGAGGGGCAAGGTCGAGGAGTACCGGGTGGCCGGCCGGCTCTACATGGTTAAGGTGACGCCGTCGGTCGGCCCTCCGTACTATTTCTTCGACACCAATGGGGACGGCCAGCTCGATGCGCGCAGCGACGACCCGCGGAATCTCTCGATCAACCAGTGGGTGCTGTTCCGCTGGTGAGCCCTAGGCATGCGCGCGGCGGCTCCACAGTGACCACGCCTCCAGCCCCCGCCCACTCTCAGGAAGCGGGCCCCGGGTCGAAATGACCGACGCCTCCCTGGGGTAGTAGCCGCGCTTACGGGAGGTCCGGTGGATCGTTGGGTCCGGGTTGGGCTCCTCGACGGGGCCCGCCCGCCCGGGAGCCGGCCCAATGGCTCCATCGCGCTTCAGCGACCGGCGAAGACCAGTCCCGGCTCCAGCTTCAGTACCGGCCGAACGCTGATCAGCGCTGCTGTCAGGGACACGATCAGGACGCCCAGGACTCCGGCCGCCGGGGCGAGCCACATCATCCGAAATGGATATCCTGCGAGCCCTACGATCTGGCCGGCGACCGCGCAGGCCCCGACTCCCAGCCCGCTGCCCAGCAGCGAGCACGCGCCCGCCTGAACGAAGACCATCGAGACCAGCATTCGCCGCGATGCGCCCATCGCCTTCAGCACCGCGTACTGCCTCAGGTTGTCGTAAGTGAACAGATAGAGCATCACCCCGGTCACCCCGAAGCCCACGGTCATGGCCAGGGTCAGCATGGCGCCCATGTCTCCGACGTCTTCGGAGTTGACCAGGTACCAGCGCACAGTGTCCGCCTTGAAGTCGTCCGAGGCCCGGGCGCGCAGGCCGGTTTGCCGCTCGACGCGCTGCGCCAGCAGCCTCGGAGCCTCCCCGGGCTTGGCGCTGACCAGCACGAACGTCAGCCGGTTGCGCACCCGTGGCAGGATGCGCTCGGCGTCGGAGTACAGCGTATAGATCAACGGCCGTGGCGGAAATCTGGGCATCGTCTCCGCACGTCCCACGACCCGGATGCGCCGGTCGTCGACCATCAGCTCGTCGCCCGCGGCCAGCTCGCGCGTCGGGGCGGCGAGGTGCACCCCGTCGTGCGGCCACTGATCCTCGGCCAGGGCGGGTGTGGCAAGCTTGCCGGTGGTCCCGCCCGAGGCGACGATTACCGCGTCCGGGGCACGCAACGCGGTTGGCGCCCCGGCACCATCGATCGAGGGCGCCCCCGACAGGGTGGCGTCGTCCACCCCGATGACCTGGAACGACTGGAACCTTCCGTCGGGAAAGCGAACGTCGACGCTGCCCAGCGCCAGCGGCCAGGCGTAACGCACCCCCGTCACGCTGCGTACCCGCCCCAGGGCCGAGTCCGGCATGTTGGTCGTGAGCTCGGGCGACTCGACCGCGGGGTCCATGACCCAGACGTCGGCGAGCGGATTCTCGCTGATCAGCGCGAACCCTCGGGTCATGAATCCGGCGAAATACGAGGCGGCGAAGGTCACGAGAAAGGCGGTGAACGCGATGCCCAGCAGCAGCCCGGCATACTTGGCGTGGTCGCCCCTGAGCATCTTGAAGGCGACTCGGAGCATCTACGGCCTGCTCTGAGGCTGATCAGCCGGCGGCGCATCGATGTAGACATCCAGCTGCTGTCCGACGTACACGGGCAGCCGCGGACGCTCGAAGCTGTAGACCACCTGCAGCACCCGCGTGTCGGTGCGCTCCGTGCCCCGGCCCGTCAATGTGGTCTTGGGCACGACGTACGGCTCGGTGTACTCGTAGCGCAGCTTGATGCTCGGCCTAGGGTGCCCCGGCAGGCTGGCCACGGCCTGCGCGCCGGGGCGCAGCCTCCAGGCGTCGTACTCATCGACGTCGACCCGAAGGCCCAATCGGTCGCCGCCGCCCAGGATCAACATCGGCGGCGAGCTGGCGCTGCTTTCGACGAGCTCGCCCAAGCGCATCCTCAGCTGCAGCACCTCTCCGTCCAGGAGGGCGCGCACGATGTGGTACTGCGCCTGGAGCTGCAGCTGGGCGAGCTTGGCCTTGGCCAGCCCCAGCGCGGCCTGCGCCTGATCCGTTTTGTCTCGCAGCTCCGCCATATGCTGGGAGCTGACGGCCCCCCGGTCACGCCGGCTGAGCTGCTCGGCGTACCCCAGACGGTGCGTGGGACCCTGCAACTCAGCCGCGGCCTCCTTCACCTGGGCATCCGCGGTCAGCATCCGGGCCTGCAGATCGCGGTCATCGATCTTGAACAGCGGGGCACCTTTCTCGACTGAGTCGCCCACCTTGACGTAGATCTCCCGAACAACGCCCGAGACCGGGGTACCGATGGCAATATTGCCGCTGAGTGCTTCCACCAGGCCCGCACCCGCCACGTAGGAATGAAACGGGGGCTGGAAGGCCGCAAGGGCCGGGAAGCGCCGTGCCGGTGGTACCCAGCTGTCGCGGATAACCGCCGCGAAGCCGATGGCGAGCCCGAGCAAGGCGAGGAGCGCCAGACCGGAGGGACGTTTCACGGCTGCCTCGCCGCCGCGTCGCCGCGGCCGATCTCCACGATCCGGCCGTCATCCATGTATGCGACGCGATCGGCGAATTCGAAGATGCGGGTATCGTGGGTGACGATGATCAGGGTGCGGCGCCGATCCCCTGCAATGCCGCGCAGCAGGCTCATCGTCTCGTGTCCCGCCCTGTGATCCAGGTTGCTCGTCGGCTCGTCGCACAGGATCAGCTGGGGGTCATGGACGAGTGCCCGGGCCACCGCGACGCGTTGCTGCTGGCCGCCGCTCAGTCGGGCCGGCAGGCTCCCGGCCCGTGCCGCCAGGCCCACCGACTCGATGAGCGTCTGCGCCCTCTGGGTCGCCGACCCAAGCGGGACGCCGTTGATCAGCAGGGGCACCGCGACGTTCTCCACTGCCGTCAGCGCCGGCAGAAGATTGAATGCCTGAAAGACGAAGCCGACCGACCGGCGCCGGAATCGGATCCTGGCTTCCTCGCTCAGGGACCCCAGCTCGTGCCCCAGCACTTCGCACAGGCCCTCGTCCGCGTCGAGAATGGCCGAGACGATGGAGAGGAAGGTGGTCTTGCCGCAGCCCGAGGGGCCTGCAAGCATGAGCAGCTCGCCGCGGTAGACGTCCAGGTCGATCCCGCGCAGCGCGAACACCCGGGCGGGGCCGGCGCCGTAGGTTTTGGTGAGGCTGCGGCAGCGCACGGCGAGGGGGCGGTCGATGGTGGCAGGCATGTTGCATCGGGGTTGCCGGGGAGTGCCCGTAAGCATACAAAAGCGGACGCGGGTTGGCTTGTCGCAGACTCGCCGCAGCATCCGAGGGGGTTGGCTGCGTTACGTTGTGCCCGGGTGCGCCCGCGCCCGGGAGCGGGCCTGCCCGATGGCGGTGTGCAGGGTATCGTCGAACAGCAGGTTGGGCCGGTCTCCGCGCATCGCTGCGCCGAAGCGGAAAAACGCAAGACCCGTACCAGAAGCCAACCCCTTGTCTGGTCGGCATCCTCGCTCAGCGCGCGTACGGCGAGGTCTCGCCCTCGGGGCGGGTCTTGAAGCGGCGGTGGATCCAGAAGTACTGGTCCGGCGCGGCCCGCGCCGCGGCCTCGATCAGGTCGTTGATGCGCTGGGCGTCGGCGACGTCATCTCCGCTCGGGAAACCCTCCAGGGGCGGCAGCACCTCAATGAGGTAGCGGCCTTCCGGCAGCCGCCTGGGAAAGAAGGGCACCACCGCCGCGCCGCTCATGGCCGCGAAGCGCGCCGTGCTGGTGATGGTCGCGGCGGTCACGCCAAAGAACTTCGCGAACACGCTGTGCCGGCGCCCGTAGTCCTGGTCCGGGCCGAACCACACCGCGTGGCCTTGCTTGAGGCTGCGCAGCATGGCCCGTACATCGTCGCGGCGGAACACCGCGTTGCCCCGCGTCTTGCGGGCCTGCTCCACCACCGCGTTCATGAGCTTGTTCTTCATCGCCTTGTACATGGCGTCGAACTCGGCGTGCTGGAACAGGATATGGGCGGCCAGCTCCATGGTCGTGAAATGCCCCGTCATCAGGATCACGCCCCGGCCCGCGGCGAGAGCCTTGTGAAGGTGCTCGACCCCGCGCACCTCGCCCATCCTCGCGAGCCGCTCGTTGGAGGCCCACCAGCTCATGGCGGTCTCGGGCATTGCCATGCCCAGCGCGCGAATGTGGCGTTTCAGCAGCTGCGTCCGCTCAGTCTCGGATAGCTCGGGGAGGCACAATCGGAGGTTGATGGCGATGATGCGCCGGCGGGAACTGAGCAGGGGGCCCGCCAGGCCGCCCAGGGCTGCGCCGATCACGAGCTGCAGGCGAAAAGGCAGAGCGTGGATCAGTCGCAGGAAACCGAGCCCGAGCCAGGTCGGCCAGTAGCGGACGGCGAAGAAACGCCGGTCGAGAAGCGTCGGCGCCACTGCGGAGGCGTCCGGTGCGCTCATGCCACCCGGCTCTCGGCCTGGCGTGTCTGTGCGCGGTGCAGGCTCGCGTACTGACCGCCGAGGGCGAGAAGCTCCTGATGGGTGCCGGTCTCGACGATGCGCCCGTGGTCCAGAACCAGGATGCGGTCGGCGTTCTCGATGGTGGAGAGCCGGTGGGCGATCACCACCGAGGTGCGCCCTTTGGATACCGCCTCCATGGCCGCTTGGATATGGCGCTCGGAGTGGGTATCCAGGCTCGATGTCGCCTCATCCATGATCAGGATCGGTGCGTCCTTGAGCAGGGCCCGGGCGATAGCGATGCGCTGGCGTTGACCCCCGGAGAGCTGCGCACCGTTCTCGCCGATCCCTGTCTCCATCCCTTGGGGCAGCTGGTCTACGAATTCGTTGACGTGGGCCGCCTCGGCGGCGGCAACGAGCTTCTCTGGCGCCACGTCTCGGCGACGACCGTAGGCGATGTTGGAGGCGACCGTGCCGTCGAACAGCACCACCTGCTGGCTGACCAGCGCGATCTGGCGGCGCAGATCCCGCAGGGACAGGGTGCGCAGGTCGCGCCCGTCGAGCAGTATGCGCCCCGACTGGGGCCGAAGAAACATCGGGATCAGGCTCACCAGCGTCGTCTTCCCGCTGCCCGAGGCGCCCACCAACGCGACCGTCTGCCCCGCAGGGATCACCAGGTCGATGTTGTCCAGGGCGGGCTCACTCTGGCCGGGATAGCGGAACCGCAGGTTTTCGAAGCGGATCTCCCCGCGGACCCTGCCGATGGGCTCGGCTTCGGGGCTGTCTTCCTCGCGCTGCTGGTCGATCATGAAGAAGACGCTCTCGGAGGCGGCCAGCCCGCGCTGGATGTCGTCGTTGACCTTGGTGAGCCGCTTGGTGGGGCCGAACAGCATGGCCAGGGCGCCGAAGTACGATACGAATCCGCCGACCGTGAAGGCGTTGTCCTGGGACTGCCGGATTGAATAGTACACCAGCGCGGCGAGCACGACGGCGACCAGGAACTGCACCAGCGACACGTTGGACGAGGAGGTAACGACCAGCTTGTTCTCCATCTGCCGGACCTTGTTGGCGCGCTGGTTGAAACGCCCGATCTCGTAGTCCTCCGCGCCGAAGATGCGGATCTCGCGCTGGGCCCCGAGGGTCTCGCGGATGATCTGGTTGAGATCCCCCATCTGGTGCTGCGCCGTCAGGTTGAGACTCCGCAGCCGGCGGCTGGCGTTTCTGATGAGGGCCCCGACGGCCGGCACGATGACCAGGGTGGCGAGCGTGAGCCGCCAGTCTAGCCAGAACATCCACCCCAGCAGGCCGGCCACGGCCAGGGAGTCGCGCACCGCCGTGACCCAGGCGCTGGTGGCCGCCCGGTATACCCGTACCACGTCGTAAGTGAAGCGCGACAGCAGAACGCCGGAGCTGTGCTCGTCGAAAAAGGCCATAGGGACGGCCATAAGCCGCCGGAACATCTGCTCGCGCAGATCGGTGACCAGCCGTGTGCCGATCCAGCCGGTGGAGTAACTGCTGACGAAGTCGGCGATGCCTCTCACCAGGAACAGCCCGATGATGGCGAAGGGCATCAGGCGGATCACCGCCTGGTCCTTGGCCACGAAGCTGTCGTCCAGCAGCACCTTGAGCAGCGCCGGCAGCGCCGGCTCGGTGGCGGCCACCACGGCGGTGCTGGCAAAGGAGAGCAGAAAGATCTTCCAGTAGGGGAAGACGTGGGTCAGCAGGCGCCAGTAAAGGGTGCGCTTGACGGCTGACAGGAGCAATGCGGGGACCTCACATCGACAATCGGCTGGCGCCGACGGGGCCAAGCGGCAGAACGGCGTATTGTTGCAGGGTTTTCCGCCCGATACCATGCAGCCCGGAACGCGCGATGTATCGCCTCTACACCTTCATCCTGTACCTGCTGTTGCCGCTGGCGGCAGCGCGCCTGCTGTGGCGAAGCTTGCGGGCGCCCGCCTACCGGCTGCGCTGGGAGGAGCGTTTCGGGTACGGGGCCCCTCAGCTCCGGCAGGCCGGCATCTGGGTCCATGCGGTCTCCGTGGGTGAGGTCCAGGCCGCCGTGCCCTTGGTGCGGCATCTGCTGAAGCAGCACCCGCAGCTGTCCGTTTGCATCACGACCACCACGCCCACGGGGTCCCGGCGGGTCGGTGAGCTGTTCGAGGATACGGTCGTCCATGTCTATGCGCCGTACGACATTCCAGCGGCGGTGGATCGGTTTCTCGACCGGGTCGGGCCCCGGCTGGCCGTGTTCATGGAGACCGAGATCTGGCCCAACATGCTGCGCGCGTGTCGGGAGCGCGGCATCGCGACCGTTCTGGCCAATGCGCGGCTTTCGCCCCGCTCGGCGTCGGGCTACGCCCGTTTCGGGGGCTTCTCCAGGTCGGTGATCCGGGATCTCTCGGT
>Ga0315556_1001424_pt1 | contig 14354 bp, 9 predicted proteins | sample SalMarSW160310MG_FD_202112 | JGI IMG/M metagenome (GOLD analysis project Ga0315556, IMG submission 202112) | Salt marsh sediment microbial communities from the Plum Island Ecosystem LTER, Massachusetts, United States - Salt Marsh Sediment SW1603-10 ...
CGATGCCCGCGCACCGGTTGTGGGTTGTGAAGGACGCCTCGGAGCAGCTCACTCCCCGCAGCCACCATTCCCTGGCTAGCCCCCGGACCCTGTCCTCGCGCTCGCCCATCGGATGCTCCCTCTTGCAAAGGCTACCACCCGAAACGGCGGAACCGGCGGCCTCGACAGGGGTCGGCCGCACGCTAGCATGGTGGGCGCCGAGAAGGGAGCCCGCCATCACCTTCGTCTGCACGGTGATCCGGCGCCTGCCGCTCTCGACCACCAGGGTGCGGGCCGCTCCCGGCCGGCCGCGCAGGGCTCCGATCACCTGCCCCTTGGTTGCCCCCTCAACCTCGAGCTGTCCGACTCGGACCAGCCGGTCGCCGGCCTCGATCCCATCGACCGAGGGCTCGCTGTTCACGGCAACCACACCGGCCACAGAGAAGCCGCCGTCATCCTCGGCGCGGACCGTGAGCCCGACGATGTCGATGTCGTGGTCGTCGGTCTCGGGGCCGGCTTCCCAGTAAGAGATCCGGTTGGGAAAGTCGACCTCGAGGCGGAAGAGCTTCAGGACCTTGGCGCCGAGGAAGCCCGAGACCGGCCCCGCGGACCTGCGCGAGTCCCAGTCGAACAGCCTCTGGCCGAGCCCGAGCTCCCGGGGACCGCCTCGGTCACGATCAGGACCTCGGTGCCGGTGTCGACCCAGGCGTTCGCCTTCCTGATGGTGCCGTCCGGGCGCACCAGCCCGACCTCGACGATCATCCGGTTGTGACCGAGGGTGAACGGCACGGTGACCTGGCTCTTGACCTGCTGCTGCCTGCTTCCCGGGGCTGCCTCCCGAGGGCCTGCTCGCCGGCTAACACGGCGTGCGTTGCCAGAGCCAGCACGCCGACCACCACCAGGGCACGAAACTCCGGCGCACGCGTCATGGAATCACCCTCCTTGACCGTGGTTCGACGCAAGCATCATGTCCAGCTGGAGCTTTCAAGAAATACACGTGCCCGCGCCGAGACGGTTTAAGATCAGAGTTCTTCTCAGGGTTGAGCAAATCCCTGAGTTCTCAAGGCTCGGTGCCACTGGTAATCTTAGGGAGGAGGTACGGTGGAAGGGCGACGCGCTGCCGGAAGGGTCGGGGGTTGCGGTTTGTCAGGGCGGCCTGGGCTTGCCGGCACCGCCCTGTCGACCCTGTTCCTGCTCGTCGCCCTCGGGGCCGGCGCGGCGACGGTCGAGACGCCGCCGCCACGGATCCACGACGTGTGGAGCACCGCCGAGGGGCTTCCGCAGAGGTCGGTCAACGACGTGATCCAGGACCGGCAGGGTTATCTCTGGCTTGCCACCTTCGGCGGCCTCGTCCGCTTCGACGGGCGCCTCTTCAAGACCTTCGCGCCGGCAACGACGCCGGGGTTGACGAGCATCCGCATCCTCTCATTGCTCGAAGACTCGGCAGGCCGACTCTGGATCGGAACCCAGGACGCCGGCATCATCGTCCGAGAGGGTGAGAGATTTCGGCCCGTGGCGATGGGCAAGGGCTCAGGGCAGCTCGTATGGGTCTTCGCCGAGGGCACTGACGGCTCGGTCTGGGCGGGATGCGGAGGGGGACTCCTGCGGTTCGAGGGGCTACGCCTCGCTGCCCGCTACGATGTCAGCGACGGCCTGCCTGCCGACGAGGTTCTGAGTCTGACCGCCGGACACGACGGCACCATCTGGGTAGGAACGCGGGAGGGCCTGGCACGTTGGTCGAGAGGGACGATCGAGCGTGTCCGTGACCCGGCCTTCCGAACCGCCGGGGGGGTGTACGACATCGTCTCGGATGAGTCAGGGTCGGTCTGGATCCTGATGGACGATACCGTCTACCAGCTGGTGAATGGGAAGGTCGTCCGGCGTGTGCACGTACCCGCCGTCGGGAGCAGGTCGGTGGGAGCGCTAGCCGTGGATCCGGCGACCGGGGTATGGGTGGGAGGAGCCGGCCTGTACCTCCTCCCCCGCGATGCGCCGGAGCACTTCGAGCCGGTAGAACGCTTCAGGCGTAGTCCAGTCCGTGCCCTGGCGCTGGACTCCGAGGGTAGCCTGTGGGCAGGCACCGACGGAGCCGGCCTGCACCAGTTGCGGCCCGGCCGGGCAACGACCCTGGCCGGGGATTACGGATTGCCTGAGCGCAGCGTTACCGCGATCCTCGAGGACCGCGCCGGGACGTTGTGGGCCGGCTCGCTCTGCGGCGGTCTGTTCAGGGCGACCGGCCGGCGGTTCGAACCCGTGCTGTTGCCCTCGGGTGCCGGCTTCGGGTGCGTGTACTCGCTCGTTGAGGATAGGCGTGGCGGCCTCTGGGTCGGACACGAGGGACTGACGCGGATCGCTCCTGACGGCGGGATGCGGCATTTCGAGCGGGCGGACGTGATCCCCCAGGGCAGCCTTTACACGCTCCTCGAGGACGACGACGGCTCACTGTGGATCGGCACCGATCGTGGCCTTGGGCGACTTGCCGGGGGGCGCTTCGAATTAGTCGCGGCGGGAAGCGACAGTGACCCGCTGGACGTGCGCTTCCTGGTGCAGTCGCCCGACGGCGCGATCTGGATTGGGACGACCAATGGGATCGCGACCTGGAAGGCGGGAAGGCTCGACCGCTTCCGCGACGTGCCGGGAGCACCGCGAGGGAGGGTTCGGGCGATTTGGTTCGACGGGGACGGCTCCACCTGGATCGGGACCTACGGCGGCGGGCTCGGCCGCCTGCGTGAGGGCCGGTGGTCGTGGTTGACGACGGACGAGGGCCTAGCAGAGAACGTCGTGTCGCGGATCCTTGCCGACGAAGCCGGCTTCCTCTGGCTGTCGGGCAACCGCGGCATCTCCCGGCTGTCGCTGGAAGAGCTCAGGGCCGTCGCGGATGGCAGGTCGGCGCGCGTTACCCCGCTGGTGATTGGCGAGCGGGACGGGCTCACCAGTGCGGAGACAAACGGTGGTTTTCAGCCCGCGGGTTGGCGCTCGCGCGACGGTAGGCTGTGGTTTCCCACCGCGGCCGGCATCGCAGCCATCGATCCCGCCCGCCTCCGCCGCAACCTGGTGCCGCCGCCCGTGGCGGTAGAGGACGTGTGGGTGGGCGGCCAGAGGCTCGTGGGAGCCGCACCGCTCCATGTTCCCGCAGGAGCGCGGAACCTGGAGTTCCACTACGCAGCGCTTGCCTTGGCGCATCCGGATGCAGTCGAGCATCGCTACCGCCTGCGAGGTTTCGACGACGACTGGGTGCGCGCCGGAAGCCGGCGGCTCGCCTTCTACAGCCGGGTACCGCCCGGCCGGTACGAGTTCCAGGTTGTCGCCGCCAACGAGGACGGCGTATGGAACGAACGCGGTGCCTCGCTTCCGCTGGTAGTCGACGCTCACTTCTACGAAACCTCCGGCTTCAGGCTGTTCGTGGTGCTCGCCGCCATCGCACTCGTGGTCGGCTCGCACCGCTTGCGGGTTCGGAGCGTGGAGCGACGGCGGCGGCAACTCGAGGCGGAAGTGGAGGCCCGCACCCGGGAGCTGTCCGGCGCACACCGGCGGGCCGAGCAACACCTCAGACTGCTCAGCGAACAGGACGAGGAGCTCAAGAGGCTCAATCGGAACCTGGCGCAGCTGGTGGACGAGCGTACTCACGAGCTGCGGGAGACCCGCGACGCCACCATTCTCTCTCTGGCGGGGCTGGCCGAGCTGCGCGATGGCACGACCGGCGCCCACCTTGAGCGCATTGCCGCCTATTCGCGACGGCTGGCCGAAGCCATGGACGGCGGGGCCTACGGTGACCTCGGGGAAGCGTTCATCGAGCAGATCGCCCGATCCAGCCCCCTGCACGACATCGGCAAGGTGGGCGTGCCGGACCTCATTCTGCGCAAGCCCGGGCCGCTGACCGTCGAGGAGCGAGAGGTCATGGAGGAGCACACCAACATTGGCGGCAACACTCTGCGCGCGACCCTCGATCGGTTCGAAAGCCAGGGGTATTTGGAGATGGCGATGGACATTGCCTACTCCCACCACGAGCGCTGGGATGGGACGGGCTACCCGCTCGGGCTCGCCGGAGAAGCCATCCCTCTCGCCGCACGGATCGTGGCATTGGTTGACGTCTACGACGCGTTGACCAGTGAGCGGCCGTACAAGTGCGCCCTTCCCCATGAGCAAGCGATCCGGGAGATCGTGGCCGACCGTGGTACCCACTTCGACCCCATCGTGGTGGAGGCGTTCCTCCACGTCTGCGATCAGTTTCCCGACCTGGGTGCGCATTGCTCGACGGACGACGAGGCCTCGCCCGCCGGCTAGCCCAGGTCAGCGGGCGCAATTGCAGCGAGACCGGAGAAGATGCCCCGCGGTCGAGGGAGGCAGCTCGAGCGGGCTCGGGCGGTCGCTACGGTGTCGCTCAGTCCTGCTCAGTGGCTCGCGGCCGCCGGAGCCCCCAAGAATCATCCCCCCTCCCGGAGAATGTCGGCGCGACGGCGGGCGATTCGTCGGTCGGGGCAGGTGCGGGGTCCATTCCATCCTTCTCTGTGCCTCATGCGGCAGGCGTGTGGCGACCCGGGACAATGATGGGCGCGCCTCTTTTCACCGGTCACTCCAGCCGCATCGAGGCGATTCCGACCGCGAGCTTGCGGGTGTCGCGGCTGCGGTCGAGCTCGGCGGGCGACGCCGCGTCGGGCAGCTCGAGGACCAGCGTGTTCTTCTCCTTCAGCGTGCCGGCCGGGATCTTCCAGCGCCAGTCTTGGAACCTCCGGTCGCTGCACTCGAAAGAGGCCACGGTCGTGCCGTTGAGCTCGGCGCGGACGTGCTGCGTGAAGTAGCAGGACCCCTTGACCACGAGCGCCCTCGCGCGGGTGGCGGCGTCCCGCACCGAGAACAGCGCCACCGCCCTCGTGCCGCGGCTCCAGCGGAACGTGCGCTCGGGGCCGTACCAGCCGCTCCACAGGTAGCGGTCGGCGTCGTGGCTGCCGAACCGGACCACGGCCCCGAGCTTGAGTTGCGGGTAGGTCCGGGCCACCGGTCGGGCCTGCACCTTCACCACCGACATCCGGTCGACCCTGGCGACCTCCCGGCTCGGCCCTAACGACAGCAGCCAGTCGCGCTCCTGCCGCTCGCCGCTGGGGACGTCAGGCTGATATCCGATGTTGGTGCAGGCCCAGATCGTGACCGGCCGGTCCTCGCGCAGACGCTGCTCGAGCTTTGCTCGACTGAGGACGGGCATTCTCTGGTGCAGGTAGTAGTGCGCAACGCGCCGGTTCCACCGCGGGTAGAAGTAAACCGCCTCGGGCGGGCCCTCGCGCCTCCAGACCTTGACGAAGTCCCGCATGCCCGCCTTTTCGAGGTAGCCGTACTGGAGGCCGGTGGCCAGGAGCTGGACGGCGACGACGGACACGATCAGGGTCATCGCAGCCGCGCGCCGGGTCGAAGTTGTTGCTGCAACCGCGACCAGGGCGATGACCGGCGGGACCACCAGCACGCTGAAACGCGGATGGTAGAGCACGGGGTGGTAGAGGTCGCTGGTCAGCAGCGCTATGGCCACCGGTGCGAGTGCCATCCAGGCGAGGAACGCCGCGCCGGCGCCGCGGCTCGCCGGGGCGCCGAGGTCCTCCTCCCGGCGCCGGGCGCGGACAATCAGCAGCCCGGCGGTCAGCGCCAGGATGGCGACTGACGCCAGCTGCGCGGCCGGCCACCAGCGGGACGGCAGGCCCGGCCGTCCCCAGAGGATGTCGCGGGCGTACACGGCCCACGCCGTGGAGAGGGAGGCGGGCGGGATCCACGATAGGATCCGCGACGTGTAGAGGCCCGACCTGAAGTGGTCGACGTAATAGAGCCACGGCAGGAAGACGAGACCGACCGCGACCGCGCTCAGGCAGTATCGGCCGATGTCTCTCCACCTGCGGTGTGCGGAGAAGAAAGCGAGAGCGAAGAGCCCCTGCGCCAGCAGGATCGTGATGCCGATGTAGTGGGTGAGCAGCAGCAGGCCGGCGGCCGCCGTGTAGCCGACCAGGAGCCACCGCCGCCCGGCGTTTCGCTGCCCAGTGGGGCCGAGGAGAGATCTCAGGAGCAGGAGGCTGGTCAGCGCGCCCAGCGCCGCCGCCTGCGCGTACATCCGGGTTTCCTGCGCGAAATAGATGTCGAGCGGGTTGACGGCCGCCAGGAAGGCCGCGACCAGGAAGGCGCCTCGGCGTTGCGTGACCTCCCATGCGAGGGCGCCGACGAGGAGGACGCCCGCGATGCTCCACAGCGCGCTGTAGCCGCGCAGGATCCCCTCCGACGATCCGAATGCCGAGCGCCACGCCTGGAGACCGAGGAAGTACGCCGGCGGGTGGACGTCGCGGGCGACGGCGGACAGCGTTTGCGCCGCCGTTCCGCTGGTGAAGTCAAACGCGAAGATCTCGTCGAGCCAGAACGGCTCCCTGGTGATGCCGCCCAGCCGCAGCACGGTAGCCAGCGCGACGATCACCAGCGTGATCGAAACCGTCCATTGGACGCCGCTCGTACGCCACGGCCCCGGGGCCTGCGGCCCCCCTCTCGGCGTCCCCCGGCCATCGATGCGGCCGGTGCGGCGCTGAGCAGCTTCAGGGATGGCGGCTTCTCCAAACGAGCGAGAGATGTCTTGGTTCATGTGCTGGAAACGAGCGCGCTCCGTCATTGTTGTGGTTGTCGTCAGGCCTTCGAACCTGTGGTGCCTAGGTTGCAGGCAGTCGGCGTCTCCCGCTGCAATGAGCCTTCGTAAAGGCTTACGGTTTCGGCGGCTTCTGCGTCTGCCCGCTGGGGGCCGGCGATGGCGTCGGCGTCGGCCGGAGCAGGTTGCCCTGCTCGTCCATGAGGCCCCTGTCCTTCAAGATATCCCCAGCTTGATCTGGATCAGCGTCCTGATGTCCTCCAGGTCCGCCGGAACCGCGACCGGGAGCCTGAAGCCGGTTCCCTCTCCGTACCTCTTCGCGTTCGTCACCACCTCGACGACCGGCGGAGCAAGCGTGGCCTGGCGGGCTTTCCCCATTGCCCGGTCGCCCAGCACCAGCCCGACCAGGAACGAATCGTGCTGGGGGACCAAGTACGCGACCGTGCGCTTGCCGGCCTTCGCGCGCAGGCCCCATCCGTACTTCTTGCCGGAGGATCCCCACTCCCAGGTATCAACGCCGGCCGATGCTCCCAGCCAGGTCTTGAGAGACTCCCATGCCCCGACTGCAGAGCCCAGAACCGATGAGACCTGCTCGTCGGTCGGCTGCTGCGAGAGGTCGTCGAGTGCAGAAAGTGCCATGGTTGGTCACATGAGAGCTGCGGCGGTCAGCAGGCTGATTGCCAGAAACACGTACCACGAGAAGTGCCGCATTCGCGCGCCGACGGCCGACACCACCGCGCTGACGAAGAACGTCGCGCTGACCGAAAGGAGAACTGCTCTCGACGCCGATACCCCGGGCGACGAGCCAGAGATGGCGAGGAGCACGCCCGCCATGCCGAACCAGGCAACGGTCGTGAGGTGCCAGGCGAAGCGGATGGTTTGCTGCGTGAATGTCCTGGATCCGCGCATCTTCGGGAGGTTCTCGAGAGGAAGCAGCCTCGAAAGGAGGTACTTCTCACCGAGCCACGAGTGTGCAACACCAATGGCTACAGCCAGAATCGCGGAGCTCATGAGCAGAGTTTTCAACGCTGTCACCTCCTCGTCAGACGCCGGCCTGCGACTTGACCTCGAAATGGGACATGGGGACGCTGCCCTTGGCGAGCTCTCTTGGCCTCGGCGCCGCCTGCGGCCCCCGCGTCAGCCTGCTTCTCCTTGAACCCGATGAGGCGCAAGTACCGCTGCGGGTTCAGTTGCGCTGTCGTAAACAGGGCGGCAACGAGGAGGACATAGACTGCAAGCGCCCAGCGCGGCGGTGTTCCCCCGTGTCCCCAGAAGACCAGCACCGCCATCGCCAGGGTGCGGTGAATGAAGAAGTTGCCGCGCGCCGCCCCGGTCGCCTTGAGGGTCACGTCCGGCCGCCAGCGCAGCTCGCCGATCGTCTGCCCGGCGTGCGTTGCGACCGCGACAGCCAGCGAGACCCACGTGCCGAGGCCCGCGAACGCGGCGCCCAGGATGTCGCCGGCCTCGAGGTCGAGCCGCCCGAACATCGCGAACACGGTGACGATCGACGGCATGGCCAGGATGAGGAAGGTCAGCCCGACCACTACAGCCCATGTGGGCACGACCTTCCAGCCCGTCGCCTTGACGATCCTCGGCTCCTCTCGGCCGGTCACCACCAGCGCCACGACGCCGAGCCCCCAGATCGCCAGCAGGCCGTCGAGCCAGTAGAAGAACATCGGCGTCAGGGGCTCCCAGCCGAGGAACCAGACGCCGACCACCGGGATCGCGTTGCCGAGGACGATCTGCGCTGCCGTGAGCCGGTCGACGCCGCCAACGCCTTCTGCCCGCGACGCGCCACCGACAGCCGCCATCACCACCTCCCCGGACCCGCCTCACCGCGCCGGCCCCCCAATCTTCGCCTTCCCCGCGAGTCGGGCACCACGATACACGAAGAGACCCAGGCGGGCAGTGGTTTCTCTTGCTATGTCGACCTGCCTGTGTACGACCACATCGTCATCGTGGTCGAGGAGAACAAGGACTACGATGACATTATTGGCAATCCCGCCGCTCCCTATATCAACGGCGTCCTGAAACGCGAGGGTGCCGACCTCACGCGGTTCTTCGCCGAGGAGCACTACAGCGAAGGCAACTACTTCTGGCTCTTCTCGGGTGACGACCACGGTATCGGATTCACCGACCGGGTGCCCTCCGCGGAGAACCACCCCGGCTACCCCTTCAGGGCACCCAACCTTGGAGCGGCGCTCATCCGGAGCGGGCGGTCGTTCAAGGGCTACTCCGAGGATCTGCCGGCGATCGGCTTCGCCGGTTCACGCGAGGGCCTGTACGCGCGCAAGCATGTTCCGTGGATCAGCTTCGGCGACGTCCCGAACGGCAGTACTCCCGCCGATTCTGCCAACCTGCGCTTCGCCGATTTCCCCTCGGGTACCTCCCGGTACCAGGAGCTGCCGACGGTCGCGTTCGTCATTCCCAACATGATTGACGACATGCACAACGGTGGACTCACCGACAGCATCGCTGCCGGCGGCCGCTGGCTGGAGAAGAACATCGACCCTTACTTCCAGTGGGCGAAGACGCACAACAGCCTGCTGATTCTGACCTTCGATGAGAGCGAAGACCGGCACCACTACAAGGGGCTGACGAACCCTGCCGTCCGCCCGGACGTAGAGGATGGGTCAGGCCACGACCGGCGCTGGCGCCTCGATCTCCAGAACCGCATCGCCACGCTGTTTGCCGGCGCACACATCAAGGCCGGAGACTACCCTGAGGGGCCCGGAGTCACGCACGTGAACGTGCTGCGGACGATCGAGGCGATGTACAGACTTCCCCCGGCCGGGCACCAGCAGGCCAACGCGGTCCGCGCCGGCATCGGCGAGGTGCCGATCACGGATCTCTTCGCTCGCAGACCGTGATGCACGCGGCCTGAGGCGGTGCATCGGCCGAGCATGCCGCCTACCGCGAGCTCATGTGCCAGCCTCTGTTTGCGCCGGCACAGCGGGCTGATGCGGGTGAGAGTGCCTCCCGGAACAGCTTCATCTCCGAGACGCCCACCAACAACAACGACTGACGTCTCAATCGTCCGCGAAGCCGTCGAGCCGTGGGCACGAGGCCCGGCCGCGGGCCATCCCTGCTGAGTTACTCGATCGCGTAGGCCACCTGGGCGAGGTTGTCCGCCGGGTCGTTCGTGGTGTTGTCGACGATCGAGCAGTCGAAGATCGCCGTGCCCTCATTCACGTCGATCTCGAGATAGTCCCCATCCTCGAGCACCGCGCCGGTGAACTCCTGCCAGCTCCTCTGATCCCAGATGTTGGGTCCGTACCGGAACTGCACCGGGCTCGCCGCAGTGGTGCCATCGGCATGGCGGGCCTGGAGGGTGAACTCGACTCCCTGATCGAGGGAGCGGACCGCGATGTTGCTGCGATAGCGGGTCGCATCGGCCGGGCCGAAGAGGAAGCCGGTGGCCCCGGCGAACAGGACGTTCGTTCCCAGCGTGATCATGGCCTGGTTTGGAGCGGCAACCGGCTCCTCCCGAAAACCGGTCGTCCCAGCGGCGCCCTGGTCGTTGTAGACCTGAGCGCCGACCTCTGGGATCGTCGCCCCCCACGGGAGGACGATGTCGAGGCTGCCGGGCTGACCGGTTGCCTGCATCGCGTCAAGGACGTCGCTCCAGGACTGGACGGTGCCCGCGGTGGTCGTGAACTGCAGCGAAGGATCGGCAGGGCTTCCCGGCACCAGCTTCTGGTGGAAGACGAACCTCCCGGTCACGGGGGAGGTGTACGGATAGGAGAGCACCTGGAGCAGGGTCCGGTAGTAGGAGCCCTTGCGTCCCGGGTTCGAGGCCACGGATGTGATGACCGCGGCCACATACTCCGTTGCGGTCCCGGTCGCCTGCACCGCCAGCTCTCCGGTGTACACGTGAGAGTCCGCGTATGTGAAGCTGGCCGCGTCGCCCGTAACCTCGATGTACTTCTTGTGAAGGACGATGCCAGTAGGAGAGTAGAGCTGCGGGTTGCCGCAATCGGCGACCCGAGCAACGCCGATCAGATCGCCTTCCAACACGGGAATCGCCGGTGAAAGGTCCACCTCGTTGTCAAAACTCGTCGTGTACGGTCCGCGCTCGGCGACCAGCGAGAAGGTATCGCCGACTCGGCGGAAGACCTTGACCTTGGCCGCCCCGGCACACCCCGATGCCGACCAGCCGAAGCTCACATGGGTGAGGTTTCCGGACGCGTTTGCGGGGCTCGTGAGGTCGACCGCCGTCCGGATTGTGCCGATCGTCGGGTCACCCGAGTTCGGCGACGAAACGTCGTTGCCCATGGTCAGGGTTTGGGCCGACACGCTCGCCGCCAGAAAGGTCACAACAGCCACAACAGTTGGGACTCGCATGGTTACTCCTTTGCGCCATCTGGGTGTTCATGCCTGTCTTACTGCGGCTCATAGTATACGCCGGTCCCACCGACGCCGGTGCAGCTCGTAACACGTCCGGGAGCTCGAAGGCTGTCTGGTCTCTCGGTGGTCCGGTTCGACCGGACCCTGCATCTCGACCAGAAGGCCGGGCTCCGGGATCTTGGGGATGTTCGCATACGCGCTTCGGCTTCCCAGCTTTCTGGAGCTCGGCACGGATGCACCGGTACCTCGCAACGCCCCTTCCCGGGCCGATAACCGGGAGTGGAGGGAGGGTGCCATCACCCCCCGGGTTGTTGGCTCGAGGCAGAGCCGGCGTCCGGGGCGATGTCGCGCGGCTGGTTCCCTTCCGCGCAGGGACAGTCGGCGTCGGCGAGCGAGTAGTCGAGGAAGAAGTCGCCGGGCGAGACCGCTCGCAGGGTTCGCGAGACGCGGTTCTGGGCGCCGCCAGAGGTGACCACGATCTGGGTCTCGCCCCCCTCGAGTGACACGATCCCCGGGGTGTGGTTTGTGAGCTTGAGCGACACCGGGCGGTCGGTGCCCTCGACCCAGAGGGTGACCGGCGTCGACTCGCCGCGCTTCAACTTCTCACGATCGATGGAGCCGCCGACGCTCAGCACCTCGACGGCTGTGCGGTCGCCGGCGCCAAAACCGGCCGCGGTGTCGCCGGTGACCTCGCCCGCTCCCGTCGCCGCGTCCGCGGGCGCGGTGAAGGTCAGCACTTCCGGTGAGGCGCTGGCCGGCGATCCGAGCGGGACGCCGGAGAGCGACACGCCGAGCCGCGATGCATCGTCCGGGAACCAGCCGCAGACGCAGAAGCTCTGGCCGGCGATCAGCTGCGGGCTGGCGCCGCTGATCGCGGGGGCCGCCGGCGTCGTCTCCGGCGGCGGAACCACCTTGCTGCCGCCCCCTACCTTGAGCAGCGTGCCTCCCCAGGGATCGGTGAACGAGACCTCGATCCGGTTGCCGACGACCCACTCCTCCGGCACCGTGTAGCGGTAGGCGCCGCCGGGGACGGAGTCCGCGACGACAGGCGTCGTGCCGTCGCTGACGATCGCCGTCACCCACTCGGGTACCCGGTGCACATCGAGCAGCGAGAAGGCGATCGTCTGGCCCGCCGCCACAGCCGGCGGCATGGCGACCGAGGACTCGTCGCCGGTGGAGGTGTCGCTCGCCCCGCCGGCGGGAGGCAGGGGCGTCACCGGGCAGTCGCTGTGCTCGACGACGTTGCCGCCGGAGAGGACATCGATCGGCACCTTCTCCGGCGCCTTCTCGCCGCCGAGGTCGATCTGCGCCTTCACCGGCTCGCCGCCGGTCAACGCCGGACCGGACAGGATTAGCTGACGACCGTGCCGCGTCATCGACCAACCGGCTGGCAGCTTGACCGCCTTCGCGGCGTGTGCCGCCCGCCGGGGCAGGGTGACCCGCAGCTCGTCGATCGCGGCGCCTTTGCGGGTGGGCGGCGTCGCCAGCAGCAGCCGGTCGTGCCCCTTCTCGTTGCGGCGCGTGGCGACGACAACCCCGGAGAGCGATCCGCCGAGCGGCACCGACGCGCGTCGTATCGTCCCGGCGCCCGGGCCGAGCGCGGCGGTCTTGCGTCCCTTGGTCGAGGCCGGGCGGCACTGCTTCTCGCACTTCGCGAGCGCGGCCTGATCCGCCAGGATCGAGTTGATGAGCTGCTGCGCCTGGTTGCGCAGCGCCTGGACCTGGGACCTCAAGGCCTTGTGCTGCGCAAGCGCCGCGTCTGCGTCCTTGCGTGCCTGGTCCCGGCGCGCCTTGAGCTTGTCGAGGCTCTTGCGCCCGGGGTTGTCCGTGGGCAGGCGCTCGAGTGTATGTATTCGGTTGGACGCCCGCACAGCCCGTTGGGTCGCTTCCTGCATCAACAGCCACAAGGGATCGAGCTGCTTCTCGCTTTCCGCCAGCTGCTCGTAGGTCCCCTCGAGCACGGTGATCGAAGTGTTGATACGGGCGGCGATGGGATGGCAGGGCGGGCAGTCGGTCGAGGCGTTCCGGACCTGGGCGATGCCGCTGCCCAGGCCGCCCCACTCTGCCGCGGAGCGGGGAGGCACATAGGTCGTGCTGCGCGGCCCGGCGGGTGGGCAGTACCTCTTCTCGCAGCGCGTGAGGTCGATCTGGAGCGACGAGCGCTGGCTCTCGAGCCTTGCCACCAGGTCATGGAGCGATTCGAGGCGGGTTTTGGTCGCCTGCATCTCCTCTTTGCACCGAAAAAAGTGATTGAGCGCCACTTTCGCCGTTTTGGTGAGGATGTCGATCTTCCTCTGGGTCTTGGCGTCGAAATGAGTCCGGTCGCGCTTGTGCTCTCCGTCCCACACCAGGTCGTCGACCTCCCCGCTGGCACGGCTGTATCGCCGGTACTCCTCCTCGTTGCAGGCTGCCGCGTCCTTGTAGCGCTTTTCGAGCTTCGGGATCTGCTGCTCGGCCTTCTTCTGCTGCGCTTCGAGCTCGTTCATCTTGCGCGCGATGTAGCGGCAGGGGATGCACGATGTGGTGACGGTCGCCGCGGCCGCGCCCGGCAGGGAGGCCGCGAGGCCCGCCGCGAGCAGCAGAACCGCCCGGGGCGGAATCCTCCGTCCGCGCGGCGGGGTCGCGAAGGGCTTCGTCGAGAAGCGCGAGAGGATAGAAGGTCGACGCATCGTTTCACCTCCAAAGCCAAAGGCGGAGCCGCGGCGACCTCTCGCCAAGCACCCTTGACCCTCACTCGTTTGATGTTGGGTCTCAGTATACATGACGAGGAACCCTGAATTCAACCGCGCTTCTGATGCGTTCGATACGGGTACCTCGTGTTACAGGTCACCAAGAGGTGTCGGGTATCACCGTCTGACCTCGCGAGCGACACCGCAGGGTGCTGGCCGAGGGCAAGGTGCTCAGTTCCTCAGACCAGTGAGAGGGTGATGGCGGCGTCGGGCAGGTCCTGGTCGCACGATCCGGCGATGTGTGTGCGATACTCCAACGGATGGGACTACTCCGGCCGAAACCAGAGCGCAAGTCAGCGTTCCACGCCACCGTGGTGACGTGCCCCTACAACGGGCACCAGGTCGGCTGGTGCCGGGGGCTGTGCACGCCCGTGGCCGGGGTCGGCCACTGTGGGCGTCCGGCGCCCCACGCGATACTGAGCCGCACGCAGCTCGCCATCGCCGTGCACCTTGCTCTCCGCGCCGCCGCCGACTGACCAGCGGTGCCACGTATCGTCTTTTCGCAATAAGGTCCACGTTCCAAAGCGAAAGGTCGGTCGGTGCGCCAGCGCCGCAAGATGTCGGGAAGAGATACGCGGCGCCCATGATGCAATACCGGACGCACATCGCTCGAGGCAGTCCGAACCCAGATCGTCAGAACCGTCTGACATGCACCGATGGAGGTCGGACCGCGATCGGCGGTGACTACCTGATCC
>Ga0315556_1001425_pt1 | contig 14351 bp, 10 predicted proteins | sample SalMarSW160310MG_FD_202112 | JGI IMG/M metagenome (GOLD analysis project Ga0315556, IMG submission 202112) | Salt marsh sediment microbial communities from the Plum Island Ecosystem LTER, Massachusetts, United States - Salt Marsh Sediment SW1603-10 ...
CACCATCGGTGACGTCATCACCCGTTACCAGCGCATGCAGGGGAAAAACGTGCTGCAGCCAATGGGTTGGGATGCGTTCGGCCTGCCGGCCGAAAATGCCGCCATCCAGCGCCAGGTACCGCCGGCGCAATGGACCTGGGAAAACATCGACTACATGCGCAACCAGCTCAGACAGCTGGGCTTCGGCTATGACTGGCAGCGCGAGGTGGCGACCTGCCATCCCGATTACTACCGCTGGGAGCAGTGGTTCTTCACCCGCCTGTTCCGCAAGGGGATGGTCTACAAGAAGACCGCGATGGTGAACTGGGACCCGGTCGACCAGACCGTGCTGGCCAACGAGCAGGTCATCGATGGCCGTGGCTGGCGCTCCGGTGCGCCGGTCGAGCGCCGTGAAATCCCGCAGTGGTTCATGAAGATAACGCAATATGCGGATGAATTACTTGAGGATCTGGATCAGCTCTCCGGCTGGCCCGAGCAGGTCGTCACCATGCAGCGCAACTGGATCGGACGCTCCGAGGGCGTGGAGATGGAGTTCGGCATCGAGGGCCGGGACGACACCCTGTCGATCTACACCACGCGGCCGGACACGGTGATGGGAGTGACCTACGTTGCGGTGGCCCCGGAGCACCCGCTGGCGGCGGAAGCGGCACGCGGCAACCCGGCGCTGCAGGCGTTCGTCGAGGAATGCCGCAACACGCGCGTCGCCGAGGCGGACATGGCGACGCTGGAAAAGAAGGGTGTCGATACCGGGTTCCGGGCGCTGCATCCGGTCACCGGCGAGTCGGTGCCGGTGTGGGCGGCCAACTTCGTGCTGATGGACTACGGGCACGGCGCGGTCATGGCCGTGCCGGCACACGACCAGCGCGACTATGAATTCGCCCGCCAGAACGGCCTGCGCATCCGCCAGGTGATCCGGCCGACCCGCAACGGCCCGCCGGCCGACCTCAGCCAGGCGGCCTATACCGAGCGCGGCATCCTGCAGGAGTCCGGCCGCTTCAGCGGTCTGAGTTCGGCGCAGGCCAGCGCGGCCATCGCCGGCTGGCTGGTGGCGGCAGGCAAGGGTGCGCGCCGGGTGAACTACCGCCTGCGCGACTGGGGCGTGTCGCGCCAGCGCTACTGGGGTTGCCCGATCCCGATCATCAACTGTGAACAATGCGGTGCGCAGCCGGTACCGGAGCAGGATCTTCCCGTGGTGCTGCCGACCGAGGTCACGGTTGACGCCACCGGCTCGCCGCTGAAGAAGATGCAGGACTTCATCGTGTGCACCTGCCCGTCCTGTGGCGGGCCGGCCGAGCGCGAGACCGACACCTTCGATACCTTCTTCGAATCCTCCTGGTACTACGCCCGCTACACCTGCGCCGACCAGGACCAGGCGATGCTGGACGAGCGTGCGGACTACTGGCTGCCGGTCGACCAGTATATCGGCGGGATCGAGCACGCCGTGCTGCACCTGCTCTATGCCCGTTTCTTCAACAAGCTGATGCGCGACGAGGGCCTGGTCCGGCCGGACGAGCCGTTCACCGCGCTGCTCACCCAGGGCATGGTGCTGAAGGACGGTTCCAAGATGTCCAAGTCGAAGGGCAACACCGTCGACCCGCAGGGCCTGATCGACCGCTACGGGGCGGATACCGTGCGCCTGTTTACCATGTTCGCCGCGCCGCCGGACCAGTCGCTGGAGTGGGCCGATTCGGGCGTGGAGGGCGCCTCGCGCTTCCTGAAGCGCCTGTGGAAAACGGTGCATGCGCATGTCGCCGCGGGCGCCACGCAGGCGCTGGACGTTGCCACGCTGGATGATGCGCAGAAGGCCGTGCGCAACAAGCTGCACGTCACGCTGGCCAAGGTCGGCGACGACATCGGGCGGCGTTACACCTTCAATACCGCGATCGCCGCCAACATGGAGCTGATGAACGAGCTGATGCGCTTCGAGGATCACAGTGCACAGGGCCGGGCGGTGCTGCAGGAGGCGCTGGAGTGTGTGGTGCTGATGCTCGCGCCGATCATCCCGCATATCACCCATGCCTGCTGGCACGCGCTAGGCCACGATACGGCGGTGGTGGACGAGCGCTGGCCACGGGTGGATGCCGCGGCGCTGGTGCAGGACACCATTACGCTGGCAGTCCAGGTCAACGGCAAGCTGCGCGGTACGGTCGACGTGGCCGCGGATGCGGACCGTTACACCATCGAACAGGCGGCGCTGGGCGAGAATAACGTGGTACGCCACCTCGGCGCCAGCAGCGTGCGCAAGATCATCATCGTACCCGGCAAGCTGGTCAATCTCGTCGTCTGACCGGGATGGCACCTGGCACGGAAGAACGCGGAAACACATTGTCAATTATCGTGACGGGTCGTGTAGCTTGCCCATGAGAAATCTTTCGGATCGGCTGAAATTCCCGGTGTTGCTGCTGGTGCTGCTGCTGGCCGGCTGCGGGTTCCAGCTGCGCGGCAGCACCGCGCTTCCGCAGGCCATGTCGGTCACCTGCATCAAGGGCATCAAGCCGTTCGGTACGCTGGCGGACGATTTCACCGCGGCGCTGCGGCTGCGTGATATCACCATCACCGACCATGAACACAATGCCGGTGCAATCCTGGCAATTACCGACAACCACACCGAGAAGCTGGTGCTGTCGGTGGACGTCGCCGGCAACGTGCTGGAATACGAGATCCGCCAGACCATCCGCTTTTCGGTGACCACGCCGGCCGGGCGGGTGGTCGTCCCCGAGCAGTCGGTGAGCCTGAGCCGCAACTACATCTTCAGCAGCACCGACGTGCTGGGCAAACAGCGCGAGGAACAGGTGGTACGCGCCACCCTGCAGGAAAACCTCGTCAACCTCGCCATGCTGCGCATCAGTGCCGCGGCGCGCTAAAGCGGCGCGCGGCCGGGTGCAGGGACGGCTGTAGTCCGCGCACCCGCCCCGCCATGACCTGGTGTACCATCTGTAAATGCAGCTGAAACCCGAACAACTCGATGCGCACCTGAAAAAGACCCTGGCACCGCTCTATTTCATCAGCGGTGACGAGCCGTTGCGCGTGCTGGAGGCGGCCGACGCGGTGCGCGCCGCGGCACGTGCGCAGGGCTACGACGAGCGCGAGGTGCTGACCGTGCAGGCCGGTTTCGACTGGAACAGCCTGCTGGTCGGGGCGGGTAACCTGTCGCTGTTTGCTGAACGCAAGGTGATCGACCTGCGCCTGCCGACCGGCAAGCCCGGCGAGGCGGGTGCGAAGGCCCTGCGTGAATACGCCGGACACCTCCCGGAGGATACGCTGTTGCTGATCACCGCCGGCAGGCTGGAACCGGCCGCGCGCAACAGCAAGTGGGTGCAGGCGCTGGAGCAGGCCGGTGTGATGATCCCGGTCTGGCCGCTGGGTGCCGGCGAATTTCCCGCCTGGGTGCAGGCGCGCATGCGCCGGCGCGGCCTGGAACCGACTCCGGATGCGGTGCGCATGCTGGCCGATCGCGTCGAGGGCAACCTGCTGGCCTGCGTGCAGGAGATCGACAAGCTGTTCCTGTTGCGCGGGGCCGGCAAGGTCGACGAGATCGATATCCTGCAACTGGTCGCCGACCATGCACGCTACGACGTCTACGGGCTGGTCGACGCGGCGCTGTCCGGACAGGCCACGCGCGCAGTGCACATCCTGCAGGGACTGCGTGCCGAGGGTACCGCGCCGCCGGTGGTGTTGTGGGCGCTGGCCCGCGAGTTGCGTGCACTGGCCGGGATGGCCGCCGCGGTCGCGGCCGGGGACGCCATCCCGGCGGCCCTGGCGAAGTACCGGGTGTGGGCCAACCGCAAGGGCCTGATCGGCGCGGCCCTGAAGCGGCTGACGGCCGCCCGGTGCCGTGTCCTGCTGCGTGATTGCGCACGGCTGGACCGGGTGTGCAAGGGCCAGGCGGCGGGCAACGCCTGGGACGAACTGTTACAATTGATCCTGCAGCTGGCCGGCAAGCCGGTGCTGCAGGTCCCGGATCCGGTGTTGTGAGTGGCAGGACATGAGCGTAAAGGCAGAATCGATCAACTTTGATGTGGTGCAGTACATGCAGGACACGGGTGTCCGCGCCCGCGCCGCGGCGCGCGCCATGAGCCGTGCGGACACCGGCCGCAAGGACGCCGCGCTCAACGCGATCGCCGCGGCCATCGAGGCGGCGGCGGAAACCATCAAGGCGGAGAACGCCAGGGACCTGGAGGCCGGACGCCGGGGCGGGCTCGATGCCGCCCTGCTGGACCGGCTGGAACTCAACGATGCGCGCATTGCCGCCATGGCCGAGGGGCTGCGCGAAATCGCCCTGCTGCCGGACCCGGTGGGCAGTATCAGCGACATGAAATTCCGTCCCTCCGGCATCCAGGTCGGGCGCATGCGCGTGCCGCTGGGCGTCATCGGCATCATCTACGAATCGCGTCCCAACGTCACCGCCGACGCCGCCGGGCTGTGCCTGAAGGCCGGCAACGCGGCCATCCTGCGCGGCGGTTCCGAGGCACTGCATTCCAACCAGGCGATTGCCCGCTGCATCCACGCCGGGCTGGACGCGGCCGGCCTGCCGGCCGACGCGGTGCAGGTGATCGAGACCACCGACCGTGCCGCCGTGGGCGAGCTGATCCGCATGAAGGAATCCGTCGACGTGATCGTGCCGCGTGGCGGCAAGGGCCTGATCGAACGCATCAGTGCCGAGGCGCGCGTACCGGTGATCAAGCACCTGCACGGCGTGTGCCACACCTACATCGACGACCTGGCCGATCCCGACAAGGCCATCCGGGTGGCGTTCAACGCCAAGACCCAGCGCTACGGCACCTGCAACACCATGGAGACCCTGCTGGTCGCGCAGGGCATTGCCGAACGCGTGTTACCGCCGCTGGCAGAGCAATACCGGTCCGCCGGTGTCGAACTGCGCGGCTGCGAGCGTACCCGCGCCATCCTGTCCGGCATCCACGCCGCCACCGAGGCCGACTGGGACGAGGAGTACCTGGCGCCCGTCCTCGCCATCCGCGTGGTGGACGATCTCGACGCCGCGATCGACCACATCGAACGGCACGGTTCGGATCATACCGATGCGATCGTCACCGAGTCGCTGACCCGTGCACAGCGTTTCCTGCGCGAGGTGGATTCCAGCTCGGTGATGGTGAATGCCTCCAGCCGTTTTGCCGACGGTTTCGAATACGGGCTGGGCGCCGAGATCGGCATCAGCACCGACAAGCTGCACGCGCGCGGACCGGTGGGGCTGGAAGGGCTGACCACGCTCAAGTACATCGTGCTGGGCGACGGCCACATCCGTACATGAGGACGATTCCGTATCGCGTCCCGCTGCGTGGAATCTCCCGCAAGAGCTTCATCAATCCGTTCCTTCTCCCTCCGGGAGCAGGCACGGATGAAGGGATTGATTGCAAGGCGGTTGCCTGCATGACCTTCTCACCCCGACCCTCTCGGCTCGGGCGTCCTGCTTCGCTCTGCCGGGTCCATCCCTGGACCCGTACCGCCTGCATCCCTGCAGGCGTACCGGAGGGAGAGGGCGCGCTGACGCAGCTCGTGTTTCAACAGCCTGACCCTGCATGATCGGCATCCTCGGCGGCACCTTCGACCCCGTACACTTCGGTCACCTGCGCCCGGCACTGGAGGTGAAGGACGCCCTCGGCCTGACGGAAGTCCGGTTAATTCCGTGCCGCATCCCGCCGCACCGACCGCCACCGCTGGCCACACCGGAGCAGCGCACGGCCCTGCTCGCCGCCGCCATCGACGGACACGACGGCTTCGTGATCGACACGCGCGAGTTTGACCGCGAGGGACCGTCGTGGACCATTGACACCCTGCAGTCGCTGCAGCAGGAATTCCCGGCCGAGACACTGTGCCTGCTGGTGGGCATGGATGCGTTCCGCGGCCTGACCGGCTGGCACCGCTGGCGCGAACTCCTCAATTGCTGTCACATGGTGGTCATGACCCGGCCCGGCGCCGAATTTCCCGGGACCGGCGAACTGGGCAACCTGATCGCAAGGCACCGCATGGCGGAGCTCGCGGCACTGCAAACGCAGTCCTCCGGCATGCTGTTTTTCCAGACGGTCACCCAGCTGGAAATTTCAGGCACCCGTATCCGCGGCCTGCTGCAGGAGGACGGGGACGCCAGTTTCCTGGTACCGGACCGTGTGCTTGCGATCGTTCGGCAACAGGGTATGTATGACAGGGCCAGCTAAATGAAAAAACTGAAGGAAGACAGGCTCGAGGGTATCCACGTGGAGGGCCGGGTAGGCCGCCTGCTGGAGCTGACCCTGAACGCACTGGAAGACATGAAGGCGGTGGATGTCCGCGTGCTGGACGTGCGTGACCAGACCTCCATCACCGACCTCATGGTGATTGCCAGCGGCACCTCGACCCGGCACATCAAGTCGATCGCCGATCACGTGGCGCAGGAGGCGAAAGATGCGGGCGTGAGTGTACCGGGCGTGGAAGGAGACAAGGGGTCCGAGTGGATCCTGATCGACCTGATCGATGTCGTGGTACACGTCATGCTGCCGGAGACACGCGCCTTCTATGCGCTGGAGAAGCTGTGGTCGGTCGGCAGCCAGCCCGCGGCCGGGCAGGACCGGTGATCCGCGTCCGGTCATGCGTATCCACCTGATCGCCGTCGGCACCCGCATGCCGGACTGGGTGGTGCAGGGTTACCAGGACTACGCCCGGCGCCTGCCGCGGGAATGTACCCTGCAGCTGGTCGAGATCCCCGTTGCGCGCCGCAGCAAGTCGCAATCCGCGGAACAGGCACAGCACGAGGAAGGCCGCCGGATGCTGGCCGCCTTGCCGAAGGACTGCGCCGTGATCGCGCTCGACGTGCAGGGGCAGCCCTGGAGTACCCCGGCGCTGGCCGACCAGTTGCAGCAGTGGCTCGGTTCCGGACGTGACGTGGCCCTGCTGGTCGGCGGTCCCGACGGGCTGGCACCGGACTGCCTGGCCCGTGCCGAACGCGGCTGGTCACTGTCGGCGCTGACCTTTCCGCATGCACTGGTGCGCATCCTGGTCGCGGAGCAACTGTACCGCGCCTGGAGCATCCTCCATGGCCATCCCTATCACCGTGCCTGAGCGTTAAGCTTTCCTTAATCGCACATGAGCAGACTGCCCGAGATCTACCTTGCCTCGCAGTCACCCCGGCGCCGGGAACTGCTTGACCAGATCGGGGTCGCTTACGAGGTGCTTGCCGTCGAGGTGGACGAGCAGTGCCGGGACAACGAGTCCGCGGATGACTACGTACGCCGCATCGCGCGGGACAAGGCGCACAGCGGCTGGCGGCAGCTGCCGCCGGCGCGGCGCCGGCCGGTACTGGGCGCCGACACCGCAGTGGTGAGTGGCGCGGGTGACATCCTGGGCAAGCCGCGCGACCGCGAGCATGCCCTGCACATGCTGCAGCAGCTTTCCGGACGCACCCATGCCGTGCTGACCGCCGTCGCGCTGGCGGGGGTCGACGGTCCGGTACCGGTCAGCCGCAGTGCTGTGACGTTTCGCACGCTGACACCGGCCGAATGCGCGGCATACTGGGAGACCGGCGAACCGGTGGGCAAGGCCGGCGGTTATGCCATCCAGGGCCATGCGGCGGTATTCATCCGCCATATCGAGGGCAGCTATTCCGGGGTCATGGGTCTGCCCCTGTTCGAGACCGCGGAGCTGTTGCAGCAGGCCGGTATCAAGGTACTCTAGGCGGGCAGTGGAAACAGGGCGCCCCGGGCCGGATTCGTGTTGCAGGCGCCGCCCTGGCGGCGCAGCCGGTGAAACCCGGCGCAGGTCGCCTGCAGGCAGGCTGCTGCAGATCAATCGTCTGAATGACAGGGAAAGCATGAGCGAGGAAATTCTGATCAATGTCACGCCGCGCGAGACCCGGGTTGCCCTGGTCGAGAACGGTGTCCTCCAGGAGATCTTTATCGAGCGCGCCCGCCGGCGCGGCCTGGTCGGCAACATCTACAAGGGACGCGTGTGCCGCGTGCTGCCCGGTATGCAGGCGGCGTTCGTGGATGTCGGCCTGGAGCGCGCGGCCTTCCTGCATGCCTCCGACATCGAACAGCCCATAGACGGCACGTATGCTGCGACGAAATCCACGGCCGACATCACCCGCCTGCTGAAGGAAGGTGACGAGATCTGCGTGCAGGTCATCAAGGACCCGCTCGGTACCAAGGGGGCGCGCCTGACCACCCAGATCACCCTGCCGTCGCGCTATCTGGTGTTCATCCCCAACGTCGTCAACGTCGGTATCTCGCAGAAGATCGAGACCGAGGCGGAGCGCGTGCGCCTGCGTGACCTGATCCAGCTGTTCATGGCCGAGCAGGAGGGCGGGGGGTATATCGCACGCACCGCGGCGGACGGCGCCGGTGCCGACGCACTGCGTGCCGACATGCTGTTCCTGCGCAAGCTGTGGCAGTCGATCAGTGCGACCCTGCCGGAGAGCCAGCCGGGTTCGCTGGTCTACGGCGACCTGCCGCTCACCATTCGCGTGATGCGCGACATGCTGGATGATCACATCGAGCGGGTGCGCATCGATTCCCGCGAGAGTCACCAGCGGGCCCGCGAGTTCTGTGACCGTTTCATGCCGGGCATGCAGACCCAGCTGGAGTATTACCCGGGTGAACGGCCGATCTTCGACATCTACAGCATCGAGGACGAAATCCAGAAGGCGCTCGACCGCAAGGTACAGCTCAAGTCCGGCGGTTACCTGATCATCGACCAGACCGAGGCGATGACCACCTGTGACGTGAACACCGGCGGTTACGTCGGGCACCGCAACCTCGAGGAGACCATCTTCAAGACCAACCTGGAGGCGGCGCAGACGCTGGCCCGGCAGCTGCGGCTGCGCAACCTCGGTGGCATCATCATCATCGATTTCATCGACATGCAGGACGAGGAGCACAAGCGCCAGGTGTTGCGTACCCTGGAAAAGTGTCTCGAGAAGGACCACGCCAAGACCCACATCAGCGAGGTGTCCGCGCTCGGCCTGGTGGAGATGACGCGCAAGCGTACCAGCGAAAGCCTGGAACACGTGATGTGCGAGGTGTGCCCGACCTGCAACGGCCGGGCCTCGCTGAAGACACCCGAGACCGCCTGCTACGAGATCTTCCGCGAGATCATCCGCGCCGCGCGCCAGTTCGACATCGAGGAGTTGCTGGTGCTGGCCTCCCAGGAAGTGGTCGACCTGTTACTCGACGAGGAGTCGGCCAGCCTGGCCGAACTGGAGGCCTTCATCGGCAAGCCGATCCGCTTCCAGGTGGAGACCCTTTACACGCAGGAACAATATGACGTGGTTCCGATGTAGCGGGTCCCGCGGCCACCACCGGGATTGCCACACTGCCCCATGCTGAACCGGTTGTTGCATTTTTCCACGAAACTGCTGATCGCCGTACTGCTGCTGGTCGCCGTGGTGCTTGGCAGCGCACGCCTGCTGGTGCCGGTGCTTGGGCAGTACAAGAACGAACTCGCCGCGCTGGCCGCGCACGCGACCGGACGCACGGTGACGATCCGGCGCATGAAGGCGACCTGGCGCGGCCTGTCGCCGGTAGTGAAACTGGTCGGGGTGAGCATCGCCAGCCGGGAGCATCCGGATCAGCGCCTCGATATCGACCAGGTCTGGGTGCGTATCGACCTGCGCCGCTACCTGCTGGAACGCGAGTTGCGCTTCTCCGGCGTGGACGTCATCGGTACCCGTTTCACGCTGCTGCGAGACGCCGACGGACACCTGTCCGTACAGGAATTCCCGGTCGGCACGGAGGCCGCACCGCTGGATATCAGCGTCATGTCCCGGTTGTCGCTGCACGACGCCGGTATCACCGTTCGCGACCTGCAGGACGGACACCCCGCACTGCACTTCTCGGACGTGACGCTGGCGCTGCGCAACGACGGTGATCGCCACAGTGTCTCCGGGCGTGTACGGTTGCCCGACGAGCTGGGCCATACCGTGGAGATCGAGGCGCGCCTGCAGGGCACGGCGCCGAATCCGCTTGACTGGCAGGGACGGATCTACCTGCGCGGGCAGGGGCTGCAGCTGTCCAGCCTGGTGCCGCTGCTGCGGCCGGATGCGCAGGCGGTCACCGGCAATGCGGATATCCGGTTGTGGGCCGAACTGGATGCCGGCGCGCCGGTCTCGGTCAGCAGCGAGCTGGACGTGTCCGGCTTTACGGTGCAGGCCGGTGACGCGAAAAACGGCGTGTTGCGCGCCGACCGGTTGCGCGTGCAACTGGGCTGGCAGCGCCGCGTGCACGGCTGGCAGGCGGCATTGCAGCAATTCCGCATGCGATCCGGCGATCAGGACTGGTACCTGGACAACCTGTCGGCGTCGTCGCTGACCCGCGACCAGAACTCCTACCTGGACGCCGTGGCGTCGCACCTGCCGCTGGTGCCGATGCGCGGCCTGCTGGCGGTGCTCCCGGGGCTGGACAAGGCATTGCGCGGGCAGGTACTGGCCCTGCAGCCGTCCGGTGAACTCGAGGATGTGCACCTGTTGCTGCGGCAGGCGCCCGACGCGGTCGTAATCGAGCGGCTCAGCACGCGTTTCCACGGGCTCGGTATTGCGCAGTCCGGCGCCATCCCCGCGTTCAGTGGCCTGGACGGCAGCCTGGAGGGTTCACAGGCCACGGGGCGGCTGGTGCTGGACAGCACGGACAGCAGTTTCCAGGATGACCGCCTGTTCCGGGCGCCACTGCATTTCGATCACCTGCAGGGCACGGTGAGCTGGCAGGACGACGCCGACGGCATGGCGCTGGCCAGTGAATCGCTGCGCGTGGACAATGCCCACCTGGCCACGGACACCCGGTTCCGGCTGCAATGGCCGCACGACGGGGCGGCGCCGGTGCTGGACCTGCAGACGGCGGTGCCGCGCGCCGGGATCAGTCATATGCACGACTACCTGCCGGCCCGTCACATGTCGCCGGTCGGCGTGCACTGGCTGGACCGCAGCCTGCAGGGCGGCGAGGTGCGCGATGGCAGTGTGCGGATCGAGGGCCGCCTCGACCAGCTGCCGTTCGATCACGGCGAGGGCCGGCTGGAAGTGCGCCTGCCGGTCACCGGCGCCACACTGGATTTCAACGAGCACTGGTCGCCGGTGGAAGACCTCGACGCCCAGGTGGACTTCAACGGCCGGCAGATGGACATCCTCAGCCAGCGGGGACGCATCCGCAGCGCCGCACTGCACGCCGTGCATGCACACATCGCCGACCTGAAACACCCGCACCTCACCGTCAGCGGCGATGTCAGCGGGGCGTTGCCGGTCATGATGGAGGAACTCGGCAGCAGTCCGCTGGGGGACACCTATGGCGGCTTCGTCGACCGGGTCACTACCAGCGGTACGGCCGGTCTGCACCTGGACATCGAGGTGCCGCTGGAAAAGCACCACAATCCGGTATCGGTGAGCGGCCGCATCCAGTTGAAGGGCAACGGCCTCGCACTGCACGACAGTGACATCGCGCTGAGCGGAATCCATGGCCGCCTGGATTTCAATGAAAAGGGTATCCACGGCGACGGACTGAAGGCGCGCCTGTTCAATCACCCGGTCCAGGCCCGCGTATGGAGCGAGCCGTCACGGCACATTACCCGGATTGCACTGAACGGACCGCTTGGCCTGATCGACCGGCTGTTGCCGAAGCAGGACCCGTTGCGTGCGGAGTTCCATGGGCACAGCGACTGGCAGGTACTGGTGACGGCGCGCGGGACACCACAGCGCGGCCAGCATGCCGACGTCGGGCTGGAGATCCGCAGCACGCTGGCCGGCACCGCCATCGATCTGCCGGCACCGTTTGGCAAGACGGCGGACAGCCAGCGACCGCTGACGTTGCGGATCGACCAGCTCGAAAAGGATGAACGCGAGCTGGAGGTAAGCTACGCGGACGTACTGGACGGGCTGCTGTTGCTGGACAACGACCCGCACGGGATGCGGCTGCGCAAGGGGGTGCTGGCCGTGGGCGGCGCGAAGCCGGTACTGCCGGACAGCAACACGCTGCTGGTGACCGGCGAACTGCCGAAGTTCCGGCTGGAAGACTGGAAGCCGCACCTGCACGCGGACGGGGCGGCGCCGGCCGTGCCGGTGCGCCTGAAGCTGCAGGTGGGTGAACTGGAGCTGCTCGGCCAGCGTGTGCACGATACCCGCCTCGACCTGCACGCCGAGGGCCGCAGCTGGGTCATCCGGGCGACGGGTGACCAGCTGGCCGGCGACATCCGGTTGCTGCGATCCACGAGCGGGCTCGCCCGTGTGTCGATGAAGCTGGACCACCTGCAACTGGAGCAGGTGCCGGAGTCCGGCAAGGATACGGGGCCGAAGCCGGCCACGACCCTGCAGCCGGGGGATATCCCCGACCTGCAGGTGGATATCGGGAAAATGGTTTACGGCGGCATCGACTTCGGTGCCCTGCAGCTGTACGCAACCCGGCAGCCGGACAACAGGCTCATGATCAGCCAGTTCGCGCTCGACTCGCGCATGCTGGCACTGCATTCCTCCGGCGAGTGGCACGTACAGGACCAGCACTCCCGGTCGAGTGTCGACCTGACGCTGACCGGTGGCCGGATGGGCGCCCTGCTGGACGCATTCGGCTACGAGAAGATCATCAAGGACGGTGACCTGCACGGCAGTCTGCAGGCCAGCTGGCCGGGGGCGCCGTGGGAGGCGAAGCCGGAGAAGATGGACGGCAAACTGACCCTCGTCATCAAGGACGGCCAGCTGCTGGACGTCGAGCCCGGCGCCACCGGGCGTGCGCTGGGTCTGCTCAGCCTGGGCATGCTGCCGCGGCGCCTGCTGGCGCTGGATTTCACCGACCTGTTCGGCAAGGGCTTCGCCTTCAATCGCATCGGTGGCGACATCGTGCTCGACAGCGGCAATGCCTGGATGGACGGCATGGTGGTGGACGGGCCGGCGGCGAAGATCGAACTCACCGGCCGCGCGGGACTGAAGGCGCAGGACTACGACGAGGTCGTGACCGTCACACCGTATCTCAATTCCAGCCTGCCGCTGGCCGGCGCCCTTGCCGGCGGGCCGGCGGTCGGCGCGGCGGTCATCGTGGCCGAGAAGCTGCTGGGCGGCAAGATCGGCATCAATGAAATGGGGCGCAAGCAGTACACCGTGACCGGCAGCTGGTCGGAACCCGTGATCAGGTCACTGACCCCGAAGCCCGTGCCGAAGCAAAAGACCCGGGACTCCGAGCCGTTCGAGTAGTTGCGGCCGGGTGCGTGGCGGCTAATCTGTGCTATGCTGATTTCCCTTGAATTGTAACGAGATGGCGTAACTTAATGAGCGTAGTGGCATGTGTACAGATGGCGTCGAGTCCGAATATCGGGGCCAACCTGCTGGAGGCGGAACGCCTCATCGAGGAGGCGGTCAGTCAGCATGCACGGCTGGTGGTGTTGCCGGAGAACTTTGCCCTGATGGGCAGGACCGAACACGAAAAGGTCAAGATCCGCGAACAACCCGGCAGCGGTGCCATCCAGACCTTCCTGTCGGAACAGGCCGCGCACCACGGCATCTGGCTGGTCGGCGGCACCATCCCGCTGGTGGCCGACAACCCGGACAAGGTGCGTGCCACCTGCCTGGTGTTCGACGACCAGGGCCGGCAGGCCGCACGCTACGACAAGATCCACCTGTTCGACGTGGCGCTGGTCGATTCCGGTGAGCAGTACACGGAGTCCGACACCATCGAGCCCGGCAGCGAGGTGGTCGTCATCGACAGCCCGTTCGGGCGCATGGGCGTGGCGGTGTGCTACGACCTGCGTTTCCCGGAACTGTTCCGGCAACAGCTCGACCAGGGCCTCGAGGTGCTGGTGCTGCCCTCGGCGTTCACCGCCATCACCGGGCGCGCGCACTGGGAGGTGCTGGTGCGGGCACGCGCCATCGAGAATCTCTGCTACGTGATCGCGCCCGACCAGGGCGGCTACCACCTGAACGGACGCGAGACCTATGGACACAGCATGATCGTCGATCCCTGGGGCACGGTGCTGAACAGCCTCGCGCGCGGTCCCGGCGTGGTGTGCGCCGAGATCGAGCTTGGCCGCCTGCAGAGTGCGCGCCGCAATTTTCCCAGCATCTCGCACCGTCGCCTGCAGTGCCGCAACGATGGCTGACTCGAACCTCGACATCGCGCGCGAGCGCCTGCTGACCCCCGCCGGCCTCGACGAGAACAGCCTGGGCCCGGTGTTCGACCGCCTGCTCGGTCGTGCGGTGGATGGCGGCGATCTCTATTTCCAGTCCACGCGCTTCGAGTCCTGGGTGCTGGAAGACGGCATCGTCAAGGAGGGCAGCCACAGCATCGAACAGGGCGCCGGTGTGCGTGCCATCAGCGGCGACCGGACCGGCTTTGCCTATTCCGACGAGATCGTCATGCCGGCGCTGCTGCAGGCCTCCGGGGCGGCGCGCGCCATCG
>Ga0315556_1001426_pt1 | contig 14341 bp, 14 predicted proteins | sample SalMarSW160310MG_FD_202112 | JGI IMG/M metagenome (GOLD analysis project Ga0315556, IMG submission 202112) | Salt marsh sediment microbial communities from the Plum Island Ecosystem LTER, Massachusetts, United States - Salt Marsh Sediment SW1603-10 ...
CGAACAGCCAGCCCATCGACCCGCTGCCCTACCTGGACCCCCGCGCAGGCCGTTGACGGCGATCGGCATGCGTCTGCGGCGATCGAGTGGGCGCTGTCGGCGTGCCCGGGACTCGTGCTGGCCGGTCGAACCGGTCCTCACGGGGAAGATCCCAGCCTGGACGCTCGAAGCGATCCGGGGGCGGGTCGAAGCAAGACGGGACTACGGGGTTCTCTGCGGCCGTACGTACCGCTCGCGCCTGGAGCTCTACCAACAGGCTCGCAGTGGTGGTACGCCGACCGACCGGTGTTCCTGAAGGGTGGTTCGTCAGTGCGCGTGGGACTGGCTCCGAGAGTGCTCTGAGAGACCACGAACATGGAAGTGACCGCCTTGAGTGGACGGAGTGCACGGTGAGCGCGACAGAGGCGCAGGAGTGAGAGGAGTGACATGATTCCAGCGATCGAACTGAATGACGGCTACACGATTCCGCAGCTGGGCTTCGGGGTGTTCCAGATCCCTGCTCCCGAGACGTCCCGCGCTGTGTTGCGGGCCTTGGAGGTCGGGTACCGCCATTTCGATACTGCCGAGATGTATGGGAACGAGCGTGAGGTCGGCGAAGCGATCCGTGCCTCCGATGTGTCGCGGGATGACGTCTATGTGACGAGCAAGCTGAACAACGGGTTCCATCGTCCCGATGATGCTCGGCGCGCGTTCGAGAAGACGCTCACTGACCTAGGTTTCGACTACGTGGACCTCTTCCTCATCCACTGGCCCTTGCCGGGTCTCTATGGTGGTGACTTCGTTTCCACGTGGCGCACGCTGGAGGAGTTCAAGCGCGATGGCCGCGCACGGTCCATCGGTGTGTCGAACTTCCAGGTCGCGCATCTGGATCGGCTGGCCGCGGACGCGGAAACGGTGCCGTCGGTGAACCAGATCGAGGCCCATCCGTACTTCGTCAACGATGAGGTCAGGGCGTACGGGCGGGCGCATGGCATCGTGACGGAAGCCTGGTCGCCCATCGCGCAGGGAGGTGTTCTGGGAGACGCGACGGTTCGTGCCGTCGCCGACCGGATGGGTCGGACGCCCGCGCAGGTCGTGCTCCGGTGGCACATCCAGCGTGGGGATGTGGTGTTTCCCAAGACCGTGTCGCCGTCTCGGATGCACGAGAACTTCGAGCTCTTCGATTTCGAGCTCGACGGTGAATCGATGGACGCGTTGAGCGGCCTGGACCGCGGCGAGCCCGGCCGGACGGGTCCCCATCCAGATGACTTCAACTACGTTCCTGACTGATTCCGTTGCAGTCACGGTGACGCTACCGGGGGGCGACCGAGAGCGTTCGCCGCGATCGGGGACCCTCCGACAGGGGGCCTCCGCATTCCTTCGGGTCGATCGCCGCTAGCTCCGATCGGACTTGCGGAGCTCATGACACTCGATCGCTGAATCGCACGCCTCGAGGGTATCGATTCCTGGCGCAAGCGACCGCTCGCACTGGCGAGCGTGCTGTGTCCTGCCCCTTGACACGGGGCAGGCCCAGCGCTATTGTTCCGGCGGAATAAAGGCATAGGGGCAGAATATATATTCTGCCATCGAGGGTGGGAATACTTCGAGCCGTCATGGCGCCTTCGTGCGAAGGCTGTCCTGGGCTGGGTGAAGGGATGTCGTCATGGCTGAATCCGCCAAAGGTACGAAGAAGTCCTCGTTGCGCTTCGGGGCTGGCCTCTGGATGTTCGGGCAGTTCATCGATCGCTACGCCACCAACGCGTACGGTCCCCAGGTGAGCGTGTTGGAGGCCATCGAACGGGCCGGTGAGGTGGGCGAGCTCGACGCCCTCGACATCAACTTCCCGTTCGATGAGGGGGTCTCGACCGACGACGTCGCGGCTGCGCTCCAGCGTGCGAACCTGCGGGCCCACGCCATCACGCCGATCATCTACGACCGGACGTTCACGCGTGGATCGTTCACGCACCCGGATCCGGACGTTCGCAAGCGGGCGATCGCCTTGAGCAAGGACGCGATCCCGGTCGCCCGGCAGCTTGGTGCCAAGTACGTGAAGTTCTGGCCTGGACAGGATGGCTTCGACTACCCGTTCCAGGTGAACTACGCAGACCTCTGGGGACTGGCCGTGAACGGCGTGGCCGAGGTGGCCCGAAGTGCGCCGGACGTCCAGTTCGCGATCGAATACAAAGTCAAGGAGCCTCGGACCCATCTGTTCTGGAGCAACGCGGCGACCACGCTGCTGGCCATCGAGGCAACAGGACTCGACAACATCGGCATCGTGATGGATCTCGGGCACTCGCTCTTCGCCAAGGAAGCCCCGGCGGCCGCCCTGAACCTGGTGCACAGCCGCTCGCGCCTGACCAGCATCGAGCTCAACGACAACTGGAGGGAATGGGACGACGACCTGGCCGTGGGCTCGGTGCATCTGCTGGAGACGATCGAGTTCCTGATCGAGGTCCGTCGCATCGGGTGGACCGACGTGCTCCTGCTCGACCAGTTCCCGTTCCGGGAGGATCCGGTGCGGGCGGCGCGATCGAGCATCCGAACCCTGCGCCGGTTGGACGCGGTGATCGACAAGATGGACCTCGATGCGCTCCGCGCCGCGCAGCAACGGCAGTACGCTCTGGAGGCCCAGGAGATCGTCATGTCCGCGCTCTTGGGGGAGTGACGATGAGCAGGGTCACGGACGTTCGGGGAACGCTGTCCACGGAAGGATTGCGGAGGTTGGCCTACGACCTCCGGATCCGCGACCTCCAGATGATCCACGGGGCCGCACTGGGGCACACCGGAGGCGACATGTCCGCGATGGACATCCTCACGGTGCTGTACTTCCGGGTCTTGGACATCGATCCCGCGAATCCCACCAACCCTGATCGCGACCGCTTCGTCATGAGCAAGGGGCACTGCTCGGGTGCGCTGTACACGACCCTCGCGCATGCCGGCTTCTTCCCCACGGACGAACTCGCGAGCTACATGCAGCCGTTGTCGCGTCTGAACGGACATCCGGATCGCAAGAAGGTGCCTGGCGTCGAGACGAACACCGGCCCGCTCGGGCACGGGTTGCCCGTGGCGTTGGGCATGGCCCTGGGCGCGAAGCTACGCAAGAAGGACTGGCGGACGTTCGTCCTCACCGGCGATGGCGAATTGCAGGAGGGGAGCAACTGGGAAGCGGCGATGAACGCAGCACACCATGGGCTCGACAACCTGACCCTGATCGTCGACCGCAACCGGTTCCAGCAAGGGGATTCGGTTGCCAACACCGTGGGGTTGGAGCCCCTGGCCGACAAGTTCACGGCCTTCGGCTGGACCGTAAGGGAGGTCGACGGACACGACATCGAGGCCCTGGCCTCGTTGCTCGGCGAGACGCCGGTGACGGCCGGCAAGCCTACCGCGATCATCGCGCACACGCACAAGGGTCGCGGCGTGTCGTTCATGGAGGACGAGGCCGGCTGGCACCATCGAGTTCCCACCGATGAGGAACTCGAGAGGGCCATCCAGGAGTTGACGGAACGGCGGGATTCGCATGTTGCATGACTGCCGACTGGCCTTCGCGGAGAGCCTCGAGGCCCTGGCGAAGGAACGCGAGGACATCGTTGCGGTGGCTAACGACTCCATCGGTTCGAGCAAGCTCGGCGGGTTCCGCAGTGCTTTCCCCGACCGGATGTTCAATGTCGGCATCGCGGAACAGACGCTGGTGGGTACGGGAGCGGGCCTCGCCAACGCCGGCTTGGTCCCCTTCGTGTCCTCAGCGTCCTGCTTCCTCACGGGCCGCGCCCTCGAACAGATCAAGGCCGACGTCGCCTACTCGAACGCCAACGTGAAGCTGGTGGGTATGAGCAGCGGCATGGCCTACGGAGCGTTGGGGCCGACGCACCACTCCATCGAAGACTTCGCGTGGCTGCGCGCCATCGCGAACCTCGTCGTGGTGGCTCCGGCGGATCCCGAAGAGACACGGCAGGCGGTGAGGGCTGCGGCCGAGTTCCAAGGCCCGATCTTCCTTCGGATCAGCCGGATGGGCGTCCCTGAGGTGCACGGACCGGGTTACCGGTTCGAGATCGGCAAGGCTGCCGTGCTCCGAGATGGCACCGACGTCACGCTCATCGCCAATGGGGTCATGGCGCACAAGGCTCTCGAAGCGGCCGACCGGCTTGCCGACCGCGGCATCGAGGCCCGCGTGCTCAACATGGCGACCGTACGCCCCATCGATCGTGAGGCGATCGTGGCGGCCGCCAAGGAGACCGGGGGCATCGTCACGGCCGAAGAGCACACGGTCTTCGGTGGCCTGGGCAGTGCCGTTGCGGAGGTCGTCGTGCGGGAGGCGCCGGTCCCCATGCGGATGGTCGGCGTGCCTGGTGAGTTTGCGCCGACGGGGGAGCCAGAGTTCCTGTTCGAGCACTTCGGGTTGACGTCCGAGAACATCGCCATCAAGGCGGAGGAGTTGGCGCGGACCCATGCCTAGCAAGCCCTATGTGCTCGCCATCGATCAAGGCTCGACCAACACGAAGGCGGTGTTGGTGAGCGTCGATGGGGAGTTGCAGGGCGTGAGCTCGGCGAGTGTGGCTTCGAGCTACCCGCAACCCGGCTGGGTCGAGCACGATGCCGAGGAGCTGTGGCGCAGCGTGTGCTCGACCGTCGAGCAGACACTGGCTACGGTGCGTGAACCGGACATCCGGGCGATCGGCATCACCAACCAGCGAGAGTCCGTGGTCGCCTGGGAGCGCGAGACGGGCGAACCGGTCGGGCCGGTGGTCAGTTGGCAATGCCGGCGTACGGCGGATCGGTGCGACCGGCTGCGGGCGGGGCCCGACGCCGAGGTCGTTCGCCGCAAGACTGGGCTACCCATCGACGCTACCTTCTCGGCTACGAAGATGGCGTGGCTCCTGGAGCACGTGCCCGCTGGACTCCGGCGGGCACGCGCCGGCGAGCTGTGTCTGGGAACCGTCGATGCCTGGCTCTTGTGGAAGCTGTCGGGCGGGTCGGTGTTTGCGACGGATGCAGGCAACGCATCTCGCACGCAACTGTTCGATCTGGCGTCAGGCGCATGGGACTCCGAGCTGCTCGATCTGTTCGGCGTGCCGAGGGCAGCGTTGCCCGAGGTCCGGTCGACCTCCGGCATCTTCGGCGAGACCGTGGGGGGAGGCAGCATGCCCGGTGGCGTGCCCATCGCTGCGGTGGTCGCCGATTCGCACGCAGCGTTGTTCGGTCACCTGGCAGCGGATCCGCGCGCCGTGAAGGCGACATATGGGACGGGCTCTTCGTTGATGGGTGCCGTGTCCGGGGCGCCGAAGGAAGTGCGGTCCCTGGCGACGACGGTGGCGTGGGCGCGCCCGGAGGCCACGTTCGCGCTCGAAGGCAACATCACGTCGAGCGGCGCGGCCATCGAGTGGATGGTGAAGCTCCTGGGCGTCGAGAACGCGGAAGCCCTCCTGGTGTTGGCGGGGGGCGAGCTTCGCGGCGAAGAGGTGGTCTTCGTGCCGGCGTTCAACGGTCTGGGAGCGCCGTATTGGGACAGCTCGGCGCGCGGGCTCTTCGCCGGCATCACGCAGGGGACGGGTCGAGAACATCTGGCCCGGTCGGCGCTCGAGGCCGTTGCGTTTCAGATCGCCGACGTCTTCGACGCATTCACGGAGGCCGGAGGCGGAACTCGACTCCTGACCGATGGCGGCGCCAGCCGGTCCGACGTGCTCATGCAGTTCCAGGCCGACGTTCTGGGCGTTCCCGTCGTGCGGAACAATTCCCAGCACCTGTCGGCTCTCGGCGCAGCCTTCATGGCAGGACTGGAAGTAGGCATGTGGCCATCGATCGATGCGCTGCACGCCCTTCCGAGCTCCATGGACGAGTTCGAGCCGCGCTGGAGCGCTCAACGCAGGAGCGACGCCCGGCAGCATTGGCGGGCCGGCGTGGAGACCGCGATCCATCACGGGAGGAGGGGCCGCGAGTCCGCGGCGTGACATGGCACGACAGGAAGAACTTCGTCTGTGGGCGCGAGTTGCGAGCCTCTACTACGAGCACAGACTCAAGCAGACCGAGGTCGCGGCACGGCTCGGCCTGTCGCAGGCATCGGTGTCGCGGGCGCTCCGCCGAGCGGAAGACGAAGGCATCGTTCGCATCACCGTGTCGACTCCCGCGGGGACCTTTCCCGATCTCGAAGACGCGGTCCGTGACCGCTACGGGTTGCACGAGGTCATCGTGGTGGATCCCGGTCACAGCGAGCGGGAGATGCTCCGGAACCTCGGTTCTGCTGCCGCGTTCTACGTGGAGTCCACCCTCGATCGCAACGAAGTCATCGGCATCTCGTCGTGGAGCGAGACCCTTCTCGCCATGACACGGGCGCTCCACCCGACCGCCCGTCCGGCAGGCAGTCGCGTGCTCCAGATCCTCGGCGGAGTAGGCAATCCGGTCGGTGAGACGCATGCGTCGCAGTTGACACGGCAACTCGCAGAGCCTCTCCACGCAGACGTCACGATGCTTCCCGCGCCCGGGATCGTCGGGTCTCGCGCGACCAGAGACGTGATGCTGGCCGATCCCTACGTGGCCGAAGCGATCCGGAGGTTCTCCGAGGTCACGCTTGCGCTGGTGGGGATCGGGGCCATCACGCCGTCCAAGCTACTGGCGAGCAGCGGCAACGTCTTCACGGCCGGGGAACTGGACCAGTTGCGGGAGAAGGGGGCCGTCGGAGACATCTGCCTCCGCTTCTTCGACACAGAAGGCGTGCCGGTGACGTCGGACGTGCAGGACAGAGTGATCAGCATGGAACTCGAACAACTTCGTGAAGTTCGCCGCTCCGTGGGTATCGCGGGCGGAGCGAGGAAGCTCGAGGCGATAGCGGGCGCCGTGCGAGGGCGCTGGGTCAACGTCTTGATCACCGACGCGGTGACGGCGGCCGCCCTGGCTGGCATGGGCTTGAACGCCGCTAGCGCTGAAGACGAAGATCTCGCGCGCGTAGGATCGGAGAGCTGACATGGGTTTGTCGAACGTAGGGCGGGACCACAGGCACGCGTTCACGTGGCGACGCGGCGGCCGGTTCCTAGGCGTCCTTCTGCTCGCGATTCCGCTGCTCGCGTCGTGCAAGCTCGTGTCGGTGCGCAAGGTCGATCCTGCGACCGGCAAGGTCATCTACGAGCAGAAGCAAGCGGTGAACAGCTCCGCAACGAATCAGAAGTTCAGCCTGAGCGACTTCAATGCCGACGACTATGTGGCCTCGATCTGGAGCTCCAAGGTCGTACCGGCCGTGGATTCGCAGGCGGTGGATCTACCCAAACTGGTGACCGCGCTGAAGCAGGACGAGACTGCTGCATCGAACAAGTACGGTGTGTCGGCTGGGACCTCGGTTCCGTACGCCTTCGATGTCCATGTGGTGGGTGTCGTCAAGGGCGTGGACACCTCGACGCCGGTGGGCGTGATGAAGCTCGACGTCCCGGGGGTCTCGTCCGATGTGGAGATCGCGGTGGGGCCGTTGGTGCTCGGGACCGCGCTCAGGGACTCGCTGCCGTTCATCTCTCTGAATGACTTCACCAATCAGGTGCAGTACGCCACCGTGTCGCAGGCCTTGAACAAGAAGGCACTCTTGGTCGCGTTCAAGGACAGCTCGCCGAAGAGCCTCGAGGGCAAGAAGGTGGAGTTCTGGGGCGCCTTCGCGCTGCAGTCCCTGGATACCATCACGATCACGCCGGTCCGCGTGAAGGTCGAGGGGTGAGGTTGTGACCCCCGACCCGACAGCCGTCGGTGCGCCGCAGCCGGCGAACGCCGTGATGCGGGCTACCGGAATCCGCAAGGTCTTTCCGGGCACCGTTGCGTTGGACGACGTGGACTTCGAGGTCCACGAGGCGAAGGTCAATGTCCTGGTCGGGGAGAACGGAGCCGGCAAGTCGACACTGATGAAGATCCTCGCCGGCATCGAGCTCCCTACGTCTGGACAACTCGAGCTGAACGGTATGCCGTTGACGCTTCACGGCCCTCGGGACGCCATGGCCAACGGCATCGGCATCGTCCACCAGGAGCTGAACCTCTTCCCCAATCTGAGCGTGGCGGAGAACATCTTCGTGGGGCACGAGTTGGCCACGTACCTGGGCGGCGTGAGGTTCGCCGAACAGGTTCGCGTCGCACGCGAGGCGCTGGCCCGTCTCCATCAGGACATGGATGTCCATACGCTCGTCCAGGACTTGAGCATCGGCAAGCAGCAGATCGTGGAGATCGCGAAGGTGCTTGCGCGGGACGTGCGTGTCCTGATTCTGGATGAGCCGACATCGTCGCTCAGCGAGGCCGAGGTGGAGACGCTCTTCGGCGTGCTGGACGAACTCAAGAGGCAACGAGTCTCGATCGTGTACATCTCTCACCGCCTCGAGGAGGTGCTGGAGATCGGGGACACCTTCACCGTATTGCGCGATGGGCGGTTGGTCGCCCGCAAGGACGATCGGGACGTCAGCCTCTCGTGGATCGTGGAGCGGATGGTGGGTCAGCTCGTGGACGAGGAGTTCCCGAAGAGTGCGCACGTTCCCGGGTCCGATGTGCTCGTCGTCGAGGACCTGACGGTGCCGCGTCCCTTCGGCGGCCACCTGTTGGACGGCGTTTCGCTGCGGGCACGTGCCGGCGAAGTCATCGGCCTGTACGGCCTCATGGGCGCAGGGCGCACGGAGCTGTTCGAGACGCTCGTCGGTTTGCGAGCGCCGAGCGGTGGCCGGATCTCTCTGGCAGGCAAGATGCTGTCGCCTCGCGACACGATCAGCGACCGCCTCGCACTTGGACTGGCGCTCGTCCCTGAGAATCGACAGCTCCAGGGATTGGTCCAGTCCCGCTCCGTCGGGGACAACATCGTACTCGCCAACCTGAGCAGGTACGCACGCCTTGGGTGGCTGGCGGGATCGGTGATGCACCGGGACATCCGGAAGGCTATCCAGGACCTGTCGATCAAGGTCCCGAGTCCGGAGACATTGGTGTCGGCGTTGAGCGGTGGCAACCAACAGAAGGTCGTGTTCGCGAAGAACCTTATCACCGCTCCTCGTGTGCTGCTGCTCGACGAGCCGACGCGAGGCATCGATGTGAAGGCCAAGAGGGAGATCTTCGAGATCGTGGACAGGCTCGCTGGGGACGGTTACGCCGTCCTGCTCGCGTCCTCGGAACTCAAGGAGATCATGGGAGCTGCCGATCGAGTGCTGGTGTTTGCGCAGGGGCTGATCACGGCCGATCTGTCCCGAGCCGAGTTGACCGAGGAGAAACTCGTGCAAGCTTCACAGGTCCATCGAACCGGGCAGCGGGAGGTAGCGTGATGGCGAAGACCGTGCTCTCGACGTCCGGTTCCCCGACAGGGGACAAGAGGGGGCCGTCCGTACGGCTGATGCTGCTGCGCCTTCGGGCCTACGTTGCGCTCGTGCTCTTGGTCATTCTCTTCTCGATCATGGCCCCGAGCTTCCTGACCGCAAGGAACCTGGTCATCGTGGCCGAGCAGGTCGCCGTGTTCGCCATCATGGGCGTTGGTGAGACCTTCGTCATCCTCGCAGCCGGCATCGATCTCTCGGTGGGCTCGGTGACCGGTCTTGCGGCGATGCTGGCCGGTGCGTTGATCTCGCAGGGGTTGCTGGTACCGGGTCTGCACGTTGTGTTGTTCTTCAACGTGTGGATCGTCGGCCTGATCACCCTGCTCGTGGGAGCGCTCGTCGGCGTTCTCAACGGGTTCTTCATTACGCGCCTACGTGTGACGCCGTTCATCCAGACGCTCGGCATGCTCTATGTGGCGCGGGGCGCTGCCGAGCTGATCTCGAACGGGGCCACCTACGGTGACCTTACGGGACGCGCGTCGCTGGGCAACACGGGATTCCTGGCACTCGGCACGGCGCGGTTCCTCGAACTCCCCGTGTCGGTCTGGATCATGGTGTTGGTAGCGATCCTGGCGGCGTTGCTCGCAGGGCGTACGGTCTTCGGTCGCCAGGTGTATGCCGTGGGTGGCAACGAGCCTGCGGCGCAGCTCTCGGGCGTTCGTGTAGACCGTGTCAAGATCCTCACCTACGCCATCGCCGGCGGTTGCGCGGCCCTCGCCGGGCTCATCATCGCGTCCAGGCTCGCTGCCTCGAATCCGGCCACGGGCACCTCCTATGAGTTGGAAGCGATCGCCGTGGTCGTGCTCGGAGGCACGTCCCTGTTCGGGGGCGTCGGCACCGTTGGAGGCACCATCATCGGCGCGTTCGTCCTCGGCGTTCTCTGGAACGGGATGGTGCTGTTGGGTGTCTCCGATTTCTGGCAGACCGTGATCACGGGTGCCGTCATCATCCTGGCGGTCGTCATCGATCAACTCCAACGGCGCGCCGAACGCGCTGCGGCCGAGAGGGGGTGATCGGTAGGGAGGCATCTCGTGGCGCGTTCTCGTGCATGACGGAGGACCCATCTTGTTGGTCGCTTGCGACCAGGGAGGAAAGAGTATGAATCAACGAGTCAAGCCCATGTCCCGCATCGCACTCTTCGCACTCGTGGTGTTCGGGTTGTTTGCCCTCGCCGCCGGCCAGGCCTTCGCGCAGGGCACCGCGGACAACTCCAGCAAGCTCATCGTCGTGATCACCCCCTCGCACAGCAACCAGTTCTTCAAGGCGGAAGCCGACGCCGCGGTCGCCAAGGCCAAGGAGCTCGGCTACCAGACGAACTCGCTCGTCCACAACGACGACCCGAGCGTCCAGCTCCAGGAAGTCGAGACGGCCATCTCGAGCAAGGCCGCGGCCATCGTTATGGACAACGCGGGAGCCGATGCGTCGATCGCCGCCGTGAAGAAGGCGGAAGCAGCGAACATCCCCGTGTTCCTCATCGACCGTGAAATCAACGCCAACGGGATCGCGCAGGCTCAGATCGTGTCGAACAACTACCAGTGCGCCACGGCTGCCGGGACCGAGTTCGCCAAGCTCGTGAACTACACGGGCAACTACGTTGAGCTGGTCGGTCTCTCGACCGACACCAACGCCCAGACGCGCTCCAAGGGCTTCCATAGCGTCCTGGATCAGATCCCGGCCCTCAAGATGGTGGCCCAGCAGTCCGCCAACTGGGATCAGACCAAGGCCTACGACATCATGCAGTCGATCATCCAGGCCCACCCCGATATCGTGGGTGTCGTTTCGGGTAACGACACCATGGCCCTCGGGGCTGCCGCCGCGCTCAAGAACGCGAACATGAACAATGTCGTGGTCGTGGGCATCGACGGGAACCCGGACGTCGTGAAGCAGATCGCGGATGGTGGCATCATCAAGGCCACCGGGCTTCAGCAGGCCACCAAGATGGCGCAGTTGGCCGTGGAAGAGGCCGACACGTACATCCACTCCGGTAGCACGGGCAAGCCCGAGAAGCAGCAGGTCGAGTGCGTGCTCGTCACCAAGCAGAATGCCGATCAGGTGCTGCCTGGTGGTTTCGGGATGAAGTAGAGGTTCTTCCTGCTGGACCGAGTGTGGGGGCCCTTCGCGGGCCCCCACTTCTTGGGTCCGTCGAGCTGGAGGCCGGCGAGAGTCAAACGACGTTGGCGGCCCGTCGTTGGCGGCTCGATCGGATCATCCCGGGTGATGAACCGGATCGCGCTGCTGACGGTAGGCGATGAGGTCTTCGATCGTGCCCACCTTCAGACCGTGTTGCTCTGCGAACATGAGGATCGCCGGCAAGCGCATCATCGTCCCGTCATCGTGCATGACTTCCGAGATCGCAGCAGCCGGTTCGAGGCCTGCAAGCCTGCATAGGTCGACAGCGGCTTCGGTATGTCCGTCGCGGCCGAGCACGCCGTCGTCGTGCGCCCGCAGGGGGAACACGTGTCCGGGCCGAACCATGGTGTCACCGTTGGCGTCGCGTTCGACGGACCTGCGAATGGTGTGGGCGCGATCACTCGCCGAGATCCCGGTGCCTTCGAGGTCGGCGGCCTCGATGGAGACCGTGAACGGCGTACCGCGGCTCGAGGTGTTGTGCTCGACCATCGGCGGTAGGTCGAGTCGATCGGCTCTCGCGTTGCTCATGGGAAGACAGACGATGCCGCCCGAATACCGGATGATGAACGCGAGCTTCCCGGTAGTGGTGTGCTGCGCGGCAAGGATGAAGTCACCTTCGTTCTCCCGCGACTCATCATCGACCACGATGACGATCCGCCCCTGACGGATCTCCTCGATGATCTCCGGAGTCGATGCGATGGCGGAGCTCTCACGCTCGGACGCTACTTGTCCTGACACTGCAGTACCTGCCTAGCCGTGGAATCGTGGGGAGAATGCCCGCCATGCGATCTTACGCCGTGGACCGTGGCGGGGCGGACGTGCCCTTGGTCCCGTCTGCTGGACGAGGTCGCGGTTGGGCGCATTGGCGCTCGTTCGGAGGGGTTCGGGTCGCCCGATGGGTGTCTCGAGGTTGGACTTCGGGCGGACGCGCGCTCGCGATGGGAGAGCGCCTCCAGCCCCTCAATAGCCCGCGAGAAGAGCGTCCCAGACGGGTGCATACCTGGCGGTTCCGTTCGGCGCCCTGGGGGTGGCGGCGTCCTCGATCACGCTGGCGTGGGCCCGGGGGCTCGGCACGTGGGTGAGGAAGAGGGCACCCGCGCGGGAGGTGGCGAGTCCGTCATCGACGTTCACACCCGATGTGGAGGGGTCGAAGCCGAGCGCGACGAGATTCGCTCGGATGGCCGGGTAGTAGCCGTCTCGAGTGCTGACGAACAGTTTCATCCGGCTCTGGGCTGTCGCCCACCGACCGTCGGCGGTGATCCATCGTGCCGGTTGGTAGGGTGGCTGGATCCTGCCGTCCACCGGGCCGGAGAAGAGGATGACGCCTCTGAGCGGATCATGCTTCGCGATCCAGAGGGCGTGACCGGCGCCCTGGGAGAATCCCGCCATCAATACGTGGGACCAGTCGATGCGGCCGGCGCGAAGGTAGGCGTTCCAGCCCTCCGCCGGGAACTCCGTGGACAGGTAGCGCAGGGCGTGACCGAGTCGGCCGAAGATGGCATCGTCCTTGGAGACCCGGACGACGGGGGAGGTGTCGACGCCCTCGATCAACTCCTGGCGGACACGACCGTAGCAGGCCAGGTCGTCACGGCACAGGCTGCCCACCGAGGTCGCGTCGGAGTAGTCGAGCACGATGACGTGGAAACCCTGGCGCAGGGCCTCTTCGGCGAAGAGCTTGTAACCTGAAGGGGCGCTTCCGGTCCCTCCGAGGAGAACGAGCACGGCATCGCGTGGGGACGCGGTTGGGTCGAACCCCGCGTAGCTGACCCGGCCGGGGTCGCTGGCCGCGGGATCGACGCAGGCGAGTCGCAGGGCAGTGTTGGCGGTGACGGCGTGCTGGCCACGTCCCCCCCAGGTCATGCGAGCTGGCACCCCGCCATAGTCTCCTGCGCGAGCGCACTGCCGTCTGAAGGAGGGGGGTGGGCTCGCGGCCCTTCTCGGGGGGCGAGCAGGCCGTGCGATCGAGCGCTCGCGAGCCCACTCCGTCAGGCTAGTTGCCGGCTGGCGGGACGGGTAGACTCCGCTGGATCGGTTGCGGTGGGGTTGTGACCCTCGCTGGCCCCACGACACACCTCGGGATCGCGACGCGCGCAGCGATCGTGTGGGTGCTCCCGGTTTCTCCGTTTCCTGGGGACGTTCCTTGGCGAGCCCGGCGCTGGATGCGGCACTGCGGGCGGGTCGTGACGTGGGGCGACCCCGAGCCGAGTGGGAGGACTCCGCTAGGGGTCGCAGGGGATGGGGCCGTTCCAGCTCGGCGACACGCGCCGACCTTGTACGGTGCGGACGATCAGGAGGAGCGCTCCGATGCTCCGGAGGCGTAGTTGACGCCCCCGAAGGCGGTCGAGGTGATGAGCCGCGGGAGCCACAGGATGATCAGGATGGCAGCGATGCTGACGAGCATGGCGATTCTCTCCTTGGCGCGCTGAGGACTCGAAAGGTGTTGCGCTAGGTGGGTTCGACGTTCGAGACCTCGGCCACGTCCTCCTCGTTGACGTTGAAGGTGCCCCGAGTGGTCTGGATGATGATCTTCCGGGAGATGTTGATGGGGTGACGGATCAGCGTTCCTTCCAGCACTTCGCCCTCGTCGAGGTACCACGGCCCAAGGTGGAGCTTGATCGCCAGCGACGGCCGGAGGAGAACCCAATGCTGAGCAGCGGGGTCCGTCGGACCCGAAGTGAGACCGTGCCGGACGGTCGGTGGAACTCCGGCTTCAGCGAGTTGCTGCGTCGATGCGTCGTGCGCTGGGCTCCGCATGCTCTTCGCCTCCCCCACGGGTTGTGCTCCCGGGATGCGCTGTCGTTGGCCGGCGTGTGATGCATGGCAGATCGGCGGCTGTCGTCAAGCGTCCTCGGGTGGGGCATAGGTTTCGCTGTGGTGAGTACCGGGGTGCTCGCCTTCAAGCCTAGATTCGCGTCGCTCGG
>Ga0315556_1001428_pt1 | contig 14334 bp, 12 predicted proteins | sample SalMarSW160310MG_FD_202112 | JGI IMG/M metagenome (GOLD analysis project Ga0315556, IMG submission 202112) | Salt marsh sediment microbial communities from the Plum Island Ecosystem LTER, Massachusetts, United States - Salt Marsh Sediment SW1603-10 ...
AAAAAAACGATGGTCGTTTTCCGGCAGCCCCGCGGGAAACACGCGATCATCTGTCTCTTCGATGGTGATCTCGCTGAGAGAAACAGCCGGAAGGCCCTCTATCGCCGACTGGAATTCCTCCGGGTTCAGGAACAGTTCGTGGGGCTGAGGCGGCTGAGGGGAAACGTCCCGGACGGCATCAAATCCGCTTTGCAGGTTTTCGAGGAGATCCTCCAACTGCGTCTGACGGTCAGCCGGCTCGTCCCAAACTATCACGGGCCTTTCCAGAAGGGAAAACAGCGTGCCGGAGTGTGGTTCTACCAGCGGCACGTAGAACTCCCAGCCGGGAAAGGGCCCGGAGTAGGAATCCGACCAGCCGGGAGCGAGGCGGGCTTCACGCCCCTCCGGGTTTCGGGCTGCCAGCACGTCAACCAGTCGGTCGAAAAAATCTGTGGGCGGGGCCGCTTCCGAGAGGGGAAGAATCATGATGCTCGCAATGCTCTGCCGGGAGCGCTGGCTTGCAGGATCAAACTCGCGCATGGACTCAATGGTGTCGCCGAAAAATTCCATGCGAACGGGCCATGCGGTCTCCGGAGGGAAAACGTCCACGATGCCGCCGCGAACAGAGAACTGGCCTACGGTGGAGACGGGCTCGGCGCGCTCGTAGCCCACTTTCAGCAGGTGCTCGGCGAGGTCTTCGGGCGCAAGCTCGTCCGAGGTTTTCATCTGGAGGGCCAGGGAGCGATAAAACGGGATCGTACGATAGCGCATCATCGCAGCGGGCAGCGCGGCCGCCAACACGCGGACCTGGCCGCAGGCCGCCCGCCAAAGCCCCACGGCACGGCGTTCCAGAATGTCTGGATGCGGCGAGCGCGCTTCGTAAGGCGAAGCGTCAAACGCGGAAAGGGAGATGGCCGCCCCGCCTGCGCCGGGTTCCAGCCAGTCGAGCACGGTAGAGGCCGTCTGGATCAATCCCTCTGCGGCGTCGTTGTCGCCGGTGATGACGATGACGGGCCTTGCCAGTTGATGGGCGATGGCCGCCGCCACAATTCCCCTGGCCGGGCGGGTCAGCCCGGAAATCGAGACTCCTCCCCCGGCGCCGGCGGGTGATTCCTGCATCCGTTCCTGTACCGCCCGGAACCCGGGATGTTCGAGAATCGACTGGAGTAATGGTTGAATGGAGGACATTAACGCTGGGGGCCTTCAGCCAAAAATCTTCTGTACGGCGCTGACGATGCCCGTCGTAGAAAAACCAGGAACGGCCGGCATTGAAACCACGCGGCCTCCGGCTGCTTCAACTTCCGGGCGCCCGACAATCTCATTGGGACCCCATCCGGCGCCCTTCACGAGCACGTGGGGCAGCATGCGGGCGATCACGGCCTGCGGCGTGGGATCGTCAAAAATAGTGACATAGTCCACCGCCTCGATCGCCCCCAGAATTTCGGCGCGCTCTTCCTGCGGGAAGATGGGACGCCCCTCGCCTTTCAGTTCGCGAACGCTGCGGTCGCTGTTGACGGCAACGATCAGGATGTCGCCGAGCTTCCTGGCGTCGGCCAGATAACGCGAGTGGCCGGGATGCAGCAGGTCAAAGCATCCGTTGGTGAAAACGACACGGTCGCCGCGGGCCTTGTGCCCGTCAATCACGGCGTACGCGTCGTCCAGCCGCAGAACCTTTGATCCTGCAAGCCGGTTTGCCGGCGTCTTGGAATTCACAGGGTTATTCTAGCATGGGCGGAACCTCTCTACTTGACCCCAGTGATGTGAGGAACTTACACTGTGAAAAAACCCGTGATATTCTGGCGATGGAAGGGAAGGAGCGCGAGGGTTGAGGACGATTGCCATTGTAGGAGGCGGACCCGCAGGCGCTATGACCGCCACGCGTCTGATGCAGGGACGGGGTCTGTCTCAGAACGGTGGGGGCCCGCCGCGGGTGGTCGTCTTTGAAGAAAAACCCGGCTGGGAAAAGCCCTGCGGAGGCGGCTTGAGCCACAAGGCGCTGAAAGAATACCCCTTCCTCTTCCAGGCTGCAGGGCTGGCCAACCCTGTGTGGAAAATGGAGGTGCGCGCTCCCGGCGGGGTGACGGGATGCTTTAGTCTTCGCAAACCGCTTGCCATTTACTCCAGAAGGGAACTGAACCGCCTGCTGCTGGAAAGAAGCCGGAACGTGGGCGCCGAGGTTGTGGGCGACCGGATTACCGATGCAGTACGGCAGGGAGAAAGGTGGCGCCTCAGGGGCCGATCAACCTCCTATGAGGCCGACTATCTGATTGTTGCGGCCGGGGCACGGAGCGCGTTGCGGAACCATCTGGCTGGAGCGTTGAAGGCGCAGGATTTTATGCTGACCTTCGGTTATTTTGTTCCGGGATGCGAGGACAGGCTGCGGATTGAATTTTTTGAGAACTTTGAGGGCTACGCCTGGTCGTTCCCGCGCACGAACCATCTTTCCGTGGGAATCTGCGGCAAAGTGGGCCATGTTAAAATGGGGGATCTTCGACAAAGGCTTGCAGGGTTTATGGCACGCTATGGTTACTCAAAGGATTCGGCGCCGGTTTTCAGCCACCTGCTGCCTGCACTGGAGCCGGAAAGCTGGGCCGGCATCCGTCTGGAAGGACCCGGATGGGCGTTGGCCGGAGATGCAGCCGGGCTGACCGATCCCGTCACGGGCGAGGGCCTCTATTTCGCTCTGCGCTCAGGAGATCTTCTGGCGGAATCGATCCTGAAGGGTAGTTCCTACGCGCGGAGGGTTTGGAGCGAGTTCGGCAGGAAATTAATGCTGGGCGCCCGCATTGCTCCAAAGCTCTATTGTGGCGAATTCCTGGGAGCCAGTGCCACCACGTGCATGGTCCAATTTTGCAGAAGGAGCAGGACCTTTTTGAACCTCTTCGAGGATGTTGTAGAAGGCAACCAGGCCTACCTTGGGCTGACCGGGCGCGTGTTCAGGAACCTGCCGCGGTCGCTGGTGGAGATGGCAACCCACTCCGTCTGGAAACGGCCGGGAACTCAATCCGCAGAGCAGGTATGAGGCAAAGTCGATTCCCAATAAAATAATTCTGATCAGGATGGTGACGTGCGAGAGAAATCTGAGGAACTGTTTCGAAAAGCAAAAGAACTGATGCCCGGCGGCGTCAACTCGCCGGTGCGGGCATTCCGGGCGGTCGGCGGCACGCCGGTGTTTATGGCCAGCGGCCGTGGCGCTCATGTGAAGGACGTTGACGGCAACGACTATCTGGACTTTGTGTGTTCCTGGGGACCGTTGATTCTGGGCCACTGCCACCCGGAAGTGATGAAGGCGCTTGCCGCGGTTCTGGAGACCGGAACCAGCTTTGGGGCTTCAACGTCCGGCGAGGTGGCCCTGGCGGAAGAGATCCTCAAGGCGTTCCCGTCCGTTGAACGCGTGCGCCTGGTAAATTCCGGAACAGAGGCCATCCTCTCGGCCGTGCGGCTGGCGCGGGCGGCAACCCGGCGCGACAAAATCCTTAAATTCGAAGGGTGCTATCACGGCCACTCGGACAGCCTGCTGGTGAAAGCCGGGTCCGGCGTCGCGACGCTGGGACTGCCGGACAGTCCGGGCGTGCCCCAGGTGCTGGCCGAGTTAACGCTTACAATTCCATTTAATGATTTTGAAGCCCTGGAAAGCGCTTTCAAGACGCACCGCGATCAACTGGCCGCGGCGATGATTGAGCCGGTGGTCGGAAACATGGGAGTGGTGCCGCCCAAACCGGGCTTCCTGGAGCGCCTGCGCGCGCTGACCGAAGAGCAGGGAACCGTGCTGATTTTCGACGAGGTGATCACCGGCTTCCGGGTGGCTTACGGCGGGGCACAGCAGCTTTATGGAATTCGCGCGGACCTGACGACGCTGGGCAAGGTGATTGGCGGCGGTCTGCCGGTGGGCGCCTACGGAGGGAAATCCTCGCTGATGGAACTGGTCGCTCCCAGCGGACCGGTTTATCAGGCCGGGACCCTTTCCGGAAATCCCCTGGCGGTGGCCGCGGGAGCAAAGACCCTGGAAGTGCTGCGGCGGCCGGGAACGTACGAACGGCTGGAGGCGCTGGGCAAGAGGCTGGGGGAGGGTCTGGTGGAGCAGGCGAAGCAGGCTGGAATTCCGCTCAGCGTGAACCGGATGGGCTCCATGCTGACGGCGTTCTTCAATCCCGCGCCAGTGACGGACTATCCATCCGCCAAAGCATCTGATTCTGCAAGGTTTGCACGCTTCTTCGGGGAAATGCTGAGCCGGGGAGTTTACTTTCCGCCCTCCCAGTTTGAATCCCTATTCGTCTCCACAGCGCATTCGGAAGAAGAGATTGACCGGGCTGTTGGTTCGGCCGGCGAAGTCTTTGGAGAAATGGGCGCGGGAAATTAATTCCCCTCCGCTAGGATTCCAGGAAGTAATTCCGGCAGGCCTGCCTCACGGACGGGCCATCCAGCCTTGGCTGTCCTCCCTGGTATTTGGCGGCCCAGGTGATATGCTGTGCGATGTCGCGAGGGTAGCAGGCGCGGAGCGGCTGCTGGAGAGCGGCCAGCAGGCTTAAAACGCCGTCCACCACCGTCGCGTCATAAACCAGTTTGTACTCAGTGCATACGCGTTTGAAGATTTCGTGAAACTGGCCGGGTGGCACATAATCCACCTTGATTTTGGTCTGGATACGGCGAAGGAAGGCTTCATCGGCCAGCGACCTGGGGTCGAGGTTGGTTGCAAAGGCGACAAACAGGTCGAAAGGAATCTCAATCTGCTTTCCGCCGGCCAGGTTGAGGAAGTCGATTCTCCGGTCCAGCGGAACGATCCAGCGATTCAGCATGTCTTCCGGACGCATCCTCTGGCGGCCGAAGTCGTCCACCACCAGTACGCCGTTGTTGGCTTTCATTTGCAGGGGGGCGGTGTAAAACTTAGTGAGAGGATTCATCTGGAGGTCCAGCATCTCGAGGGTCAATTCGCCGCCGACGACAACGCGCGGCCGCTTGCAGAGGACCCACCGCTTGTCATGCTCGCCCATGGACTCTTCCTCTTCTTCGAATCGCCCGTGCAGATGGGTGTCGTAAACCGTGATGATCTGGCCGTCAACTTCAACGGCGTAGGGAATCCAGACACGGTCGCCGTAGATCTTGGGAATGCTTTCGGCCATAGCCGTCTTGCCGGTTCCGGCAGGCCCGTAGAGAATGATGCAACGGCCGGAAACCACGGCAGTTCCCATCTGATTGAGGGTCTCAACAGGGAGGACCAGGTGGCTGAAGGCCTTTTCAACCTGCGGAGGACGGACATCGGCCTCCCGGATGCTTTGGGCTTGGATGCGCGCAACATAATCATCCAGGGACACAGGCGCAGGACCGTAGTAATGGTTCAGGTTTAAGAGTTCAAGCGCACGGCTACGTCCACCGGAAGTGATGGCGATGCGGTGAACGGCCCCCGTCATGCCCTTCACTTCGCAGAGCTGTTCTTTGCGAAGCCTCTCAAAAAGCATCTCCACAATGGCAAAGCTCAGGCACATCTTCTTGGCAAGTTCGAGGAGACTGAGCTCTCCCTCGTAGTAGAGGATTTTCAGCGCCAGGTCCTCGAGCATGCTGCGGCGTATGTCAAGGTCTTGCAGTGTTTTCGGAATCTCAAGTTCAGCGCTGATCATGGGTTCCTTTCCTCTAATGGCGCTCTGAAGATGCCTTGAATCCGATGAATCTCATTGCGCCGTTTCAAAGTTCCTCCGGCAAGCCATTCTTCCGGCAAGGTGCAGAGGCCTGAAAAAGATCCTAAGGGCATTTGTCGCCCGCGGCGGGGCGAAAACCTTTCAGCAAGGCCGACTCCTGATGCAAGGAGATGCCCGGGTGCATCTTTCCGTAGAATTTGCTGTCACGGCAATAATAAAGGCCGGACCTCCTGTTCACCCAGACGCTGTGTTTCATGTTTGTCGTTGGAGCTTGGGGCTTTGGAGCGGACATTGCCTGCAGCTCTGCCACCAGGGTTGCCGGCGCGTCGCGATACTTTACCAGAAAGGGTGCGATAGCTGCCAGCACCACGAGAAGTACGACGAAGAGAATCGCGGGTGCGTAACGATTGCGCGACGATCCGTTCGGACTTCCGGACTGTGAGAGTTGGACGATTTCTGCCATGGTCGATTAAAAGGGCCTGCCACCCTGGTTCGGATTGCCTGACCCTCCGACCTGCGCTCTTCGCAATGAGTTGTGCCCTGCGAAGGCAGGTGCAGGCCTTGCCCTGTCACCCGAACCGTTGTCTCTGTAATCCGTTCGCCAGCCACGCGGAAAAGCACGGCACCGGGCGAAAGAGCCGCCTAGGCCCTGACGGTGGTGCCGTTCTTCGGTATGCTTTCCGAAGGTTGGGGCGGGGACACGGAGCGTGATTTAGCAGGCGTGGGCAAAGGCCCGATTTCAAGGAGGTCTCCAACGTGAGTTCGAGTCCTGAAGATGGTGTGAGGCGGCAACTCAAGCACGCTGTCGGCCTTCAGAATGACCTTTGAAATTCTGAACGGGCGGACGTGCTCCTCGATGTGGACAACATGGTTACTTCGATCGAGGAAAACGATGTCGATTGAGAACAACATGCCGATGGTATGCACACCATAGGAAGGAACGATCCAAAGTCCCTGTCCGGGCCGTGCCCAGCGGCTGGTTCTTCCCAACAGACCCACAAGTCGACCCAGGTAGCTATCGGCTACCGAAGCATTCGTAGCGACGAATGTTTCGCGAGTCTTATTGTAAACGTACACCCGTTTCCGGTTATTATTACCCACGCCTAATGCTCCCCATTCAAGCTAACGGTGTCGTAACTAGTCTCGAGATGCCTGTCGTTTACGACGCCAGATGATGATGTACAGCACGATAACTGCTCCGATACCGGCAATGATTCGAATGGTTGTTGCATCCATTTTTTCGTCCTCCAGGCTTATTGAGTTTGAGGTGAACCAACTTCTATTGCTTGAGTTCGTCCCCTTTGATGGTCAAGGTCTCCTTAACGATGCATTCCGACGAACTGTCGGAAGATGGTGATGATTGCGGGCCCCAGAATGACCACAAACAGAGCCGGAAAAATGAAAAACACAAGCGGCGGCACCATTTTGACCGGTGTCTTGGCCGCAGCTTCCTCTGCCCTTTGCCGGCGCTTCATGCGCATGTCGTCGGCATGGACGCGCAGAGATTGCGAGACGCTGGTTCCGAAACGGTCCGTCTGGATCAGCATGGCAACCAGGGCTTTGATGTCGTCTACTCCAGTGCGGGAAGACAGTTCACGCATGGCTTCAATCCGGGTTCTTCCGATGCGGATTTGAGCGTTAACGAGATCGAGTTCGCCGCAGAGTTCCGGGTGAGTAATCCGCAACTCCTGAGAAACACGCATAAACGCCTGATCAAGTCCCAGTCCAGCCTCGATGCAAACTACCAGCAGGTCCAGCGCGTCGGGGAGCGCCTTGCGCAGAATGGTCTGGCGCTTTCTGACACGGCGCGAGAGCCACATGTCGGGCAGAAGAAACCCTGCCAGCAGAGCGAAAATGTAAATTAACATCGCATTGCCTGATTCCGTCAGGCCCGAAAAGTAAACGAAGAGCAGGAAAATTATGGGCAACAGGACCTTGGCGCCCCTCAATGCCATGATGGCTTCCGGTCGCCGGTAGCCGGCCCGCACGAGCATCAGCTTCGTGGTCGACATGTCTTTTGAGGACGGAAGCAGTTTTCCGACGTCGCTCAGAACGCGAGTGGCCTTTTGGGTCTGCTTTTGCCGGAAGGAGACTTTCCGCTGCGCCGCCAGGGGTTGCCAAAGCCTGGATAATCGGTCTGCGATTGGGAACTCACCGGGCGAGAACGCGTAGACCAATGCGCCCGCCACCACCACAATCGCAACAAACGTCAGACCTACCGCTAGCCAAACCATTTTTCTTACCCTCAGTCGATTTACACGTCGATGTTAACGATCTTCCACAGCATCAGGGATCCGACAACCTGCAGAAACACTGCGGTGCCTATGATGAAGGGGCCCATCGGATCAGTAAACAGGGGCTTCATATAGCTCGGGTTGAGAAAACGCAGGACCAATCCCATGATGGGAGGCAGTGAAATGAGAATGGCTGCCGTTAAACGCCCCTGGGCGGTCTTGATTTTTACTTCGCCAAGAATTCGGAACCTTTCTCGAACCACATGCGAAAGGTTGTCCAGGATTTCCGCCAGGTTGCCACCTGTATCCTTTTGAATCAGGACCGCTGTCACAAAGAAACGAACGTCGATCAAGGGAATGCGTTCGGAAAAGTTCAGAAGCGCATCCCGCAACGGAAGACCGAAGTTCTGTTCTTCAAAAGTAGTGCGAAACTCACCGGCCACCGGTTCGGGCAATTCCGTCGTAATCATTTCGAGGCCCGTTGAAAAAGAATGGCCGGCGCGAACAGCGCGACCCAGAAGGTCGATGGCCTCCGGGAAAACCTTTTCGAACGCTTTCAGTCGGCCCCTGCGTTTGAAGGCAATGACTCCAATAGGAATGAGCGCCCCCACGGGGATGCATACGAGAGCCAGCATGGAACTGTTCGTCATTCTGTTGCCGATCAGAAATCCTGCAATGGCCAGGATGGCGCTCAAAAGGATCAGCCTACCCGGCTTGACCCTCATTCCAGCCTGGCCAATATAGTTTCTGAGCTTGTCGGACCACTTCCATTTCAGCAAAATCCGGTGGATGGCGGGCACATCGCTGAGAAGTTCGTCGCGAACCACCTTCAATTCGAGAGATTCGCTTCCGCGCTTTGCGCTGCGCTCGATTGCGTCCAGGCGTTTTGCAACAATCTTATCCGGTGCGGAGCCGCCTGAGGTCGCAAAGAGAACGCCTCCCACCAGAATGATAATAATCAGGAATGTTAATCCGGCTAATGCCAGCGCCATGGTGGTCTCCTTACCGGACGCCTGCTACAGGCGATTGCTCAAACATCTCTGTGGGCAGGTGGATGCCTGATGTCACCAGTCGCTCAGCGAACTTCGGACGAATACCCGTCGGGACAAACTGGCCCAGAACTTCGCCGTTTTCGCCGATGCCCATTTTCTTGTAGATAAAAATATCCTGCATGGTGACCACTTCGCCTTCCATTCCGGTCACTTCCGCCAGGTTGGTGACCCGCCGTTTCCCGTCGCTCAGACGGGTGACCTGGACAACCACGTCGATGGCGGAAGCGATCTGCCGGCGAATGGCCGTGTCGGGAATGTTGAGGTTCGCCATGGCAACCATTGTCTCCAGGCGGGAAAGGGCGTCCCGAGGAGAGTTGGCGTGGATGGTGGTCAGCGACCCGTCGTGGCCCGTGTTCATGGCCTGCAACATATCGAGCGCCTCTTCGCCACGAACCTCGCCGACGATGATTCGGTCGGGGCGCATACGGAGACAGTTGATGACGAGTTCTCTCTGGCGGACCGCGCCTTTGCCTTCAACGTTGGGCGGGCGGGTTTCCAGCCGCACTACGTGGTCTTGGTGGAGCTGCAATTCCGCAGCGTCTTCGACGGTGACAATACGCTCACGGTTGGAAATGAAAGATGACAGCACGTTGAGCAGCGTGGTTTTTCCGGCGCCGGTACCGCCCGATACCAGAACGTTCAAACGCGAGTAGACGCAACCCCGCAACAACTCGACCATCTTTGCCGTCAGAGAATCATTTTCAACCAGTTCGGTAGCCGTCAGGGGGTCACGTCCAAAACGACGGATTGAAAGGACAGGCCCGTCGATGGACAGTGGCGGGATAATCGCATTAACACGGGATCCGTCAGCCAGTCGGGCGTCCACCATTGGCGAGGACTCGTCAATTCTGCGGCCCACCGCTGAGACGATGCGGTCGATGATGGACATCAGGTGTGCATCGTTCCGGAAACTGGCGGATGTCCGCTCCAGCAGACCGTTCCTTTCGATATAGACGCTCTTGTGGGTATTTACCAGGATGTCGGAAATCGAGTGGTCTTTCATTAAGGGTTCGAGGGGGCCCAGCCCGAAGACTTCGTCGAGGACTTCCTGAGAGAGGCGCTCCCTCTCCGTCAGCGTCATGGGGGCGTTTTCTTCAGCCGCCAGGGTCTCCACCATTTCCGTGACTTCCGCTTTGACGGTATTGCGGTCAAGCTGATTGATGCGCTCGAGGTCCAGCTTCTGGATCAGCTTGTGATGGATGGCGACCTTGATGCTGCTCAGGTCATTGCGTGGCTGATTTGGCATGCCCATGTTTTAATTACCTCTTTGGGGAGTTGGAAAACAGACCGAAAATGGTATTTCCTTTCTTTTCTTCTGGTGGTGCCGTGACGCCTGTCAGCCGGGTGGCAAGCTGTTGGAAGTTTGAAACCAGCGGATTATTATGGTTGCGGTTCAGAGGCGTCCCCAGATTGATGGCTTCGCTCACCTGCCGGAAATCATTCGGCAAGCGGGCGAAGATCGACAGCTTGGACCGTTTCTCAAAGGCCTTGATGGCGTCCTCGTCGGTCCGGTGATAACGGTTGATGATGACGCGGCAGTGATCCGGTTCGATTCCCCAGGACGATAGTTTCGTCAAATGCTTTTCCAGGGTCCAGAGGGCGGGAACGTCGGCCTCCGCCACCAGCAATACCATACGGGCCATTCGCAGAAGGGGCCGCGAGTGCAGGGAGTAGCTGGAACCCATGTCCATGATCAAATGGTCGCAGCAGCTCTGGGCGACATTGACCACCCGGAGCAGGGCTGAGGTCTGAATATCTTCCCACTCATCCGGGTCCGAGGCTCCGGCCAGAACTTCCAGACCGCTCTTTTCGTGGACCGTCAGCAAGGCGTTGAAAAAATGGCTGTCGAGCCGCTCGAGGTTCTGGGTCGCGTCGCGGACAGAGAAGCGGGAACGGAGATCGAGCAGGAGAGCAACGTGCCCCATGGGCCGGGAGAGATCCATCAGAATAACCCGCTTTTGAGTCAGGCGGGCCAGTTGTGCGCCCAGGTTGACCGACACGGTGGTCGACCCAACTCCGCCCTTGGCGCCCATGACGACAATGAGCTTTCTATCAAGCGATTTCTCGCCTGGAGTCTGCTCATCGCGAATCCTTTTCAGAGCAGCTTCCAGAGAAATTGTGTCGACGGGATGGGCCAGAAATTCACGGACACCACTGCGCATGGCCTGCATCAGCAGCTCCGGATCAGGCTGTTTGAGCTGTGAACAGGCGACAACAACCACAGACGGGCGAAGGCGTCGGAGATGCGCCGCAAACGCCAGCGAAACCTCGGTCCCCCCTGCAAGGTCCAGGATCACAACATCAGGGATGGTCTCACCCGGTGCGGGATGTTGCTCAGTGGAGGGCGACCATTCAACCACTGATTCGGTCAGGCCCGTCTGCTCAACACATGCACGCAGGTAAGATGTGCTTTTGGCGTCTGTAGCGACAACAGCCGCGGTCAACATGAATGATTCCTCTTTCCAAACTTCTGCAAAGCTCTAAGAAACCTATTGGCCAGAACCCTGACCCTGTCCGCTGGTTGCCGGCGGCAGGAACTTCATCGGGAATTGAGGCCCCGCGGGAACCTGGCCAGGAGGCAACGGGTGAACAATTTGCGGTGTTACGAGAACGAGCAATTCGGTTTTGTTTTTGTTCAGGCTTTCGCTCTGAAAAATCTTGCCCAAAAGGGGTATGTCGCCCAATCCGGGAATCTTCTGCAATGTCTTGGTTACACGGTTGTCCATCAGGCCAGCAATCACAAAACTCTGTCCATCCCGCAGTTCCATCTCTGATTGTACCCTGCGGACAGCGAGAGCGGGGACGGTAAACCCGGTAATCGTCAAAGCATTGGCATAGTCGAGTGAACTGACTTCCGGCGACACCTTCAGATGAATCTCGTCGTCTGCAAGGATGGTCGGAGTGAAGTCGAGCTTGATTCCAAACTGCCTAAACTGAATGGTGATGGCAGGAACACCGCCGCCCGCGCCGGTCGACTGGAGCATCGGAAATGGAAACTCTCCACCCGAGAGAAAACTGGCCTCTTTGCCGGACTCCGTCAAAACGTTGGGTTCGGCCAGGATCTGGAGAAGATTCTGTGTCTGGAGGGCCTGGATGGTACTGGCCAGGTTAATATCCGGGCGGAAGACAAACACGTTCAGCAGACTACCCAAAGTATAGCCACCAGTACTCCCGCCCAGCTGGGCGAGCCCGGGTGGGGAATATTGTCCGGTTGAAATCGTCCCAACGTTCTTGGCTCCTGGAAGACTCATGATGTTTACGCCCAGCTGCTTGATAGCAGAGCGGTCAACTTCCGCAAATCGAACTTTCAGGAGAACTTCTCCCGTGGGGGGTGCCGGGACCGCCAGCAGGCTGACAACACTATTCTTGTTGGGCACCATAGACTGCGCCAGTTCCAGAATTTTATCGGCAACGGCGGCAGATGAGACATGGCCCGAAAGGGTGACAATGTTTTTGCTGACACTGACCTTCACCGGTTCATTCGGAAAGGTGCTGCGGATATCTCCGGTGAGATCCAGAACGTCCAGATCGACATAAACATCAAACGTCTGCATCTGGCCGGACTGGCCCCATATCACCAGCGAGGTTGCGCCCGCCCGCTTGCCATTCAGGAGAATTTCGGTAGGGCTTACAACCACGGCGTCGCAGATATCCGGGTTCGCAAGAGAGACGCGCGTAATCTGGGCCGGGGATGTGACGACCAGCGAACGATCGACAATCAAATGCAGCGCTTCCGGGCCACCCGATGGGGTGCCCTGGCTCTCGGCCTGCTGGATGCTTGTGCGGATATTGATCTGCGATGCCGCTGCTAGAGGAGAGGCATAAACAAGCGCAACAAGCGCTGCCGTCAAAAGAACCAGACTAGTGACTGCGGGAAGGGAACGTCTTTCGATTCTGCTATTTTTTCTTGTCATCGACTCCGCCTGAAATTAGCTTGAATTAGCTTATTGACTCGAGAAAGTTTGGTCAGTCTTCTTGTTGCCCTTGATCACTTCAACTACATATGGTGCTGGCCCGGCCGGCTTTTCGGGACGCACGGCGCGCCGCGGCGCACGACGCCTGCCACCGCCAACATGAGGTTGAGCCCCGCCAAGCAGAAGCGCCGACTTAAAGACCGGGGTGGGTTTTTCAATGAGCTTCGTGTCGATCGTGTTGCGCAAAGCCAGATGGATTCGATTGTCTGTACTGGCCATTGTAAGCTCATCAGCCTGCTTCGGCGTCAGCAGCAACGTGACGACTCCAACCGTATGAGGCTTACCCTGCTTGTCCTGTTCCACGGTTTGTCCGGCGGCCAGGACTCGAACATCCTGAATAATGGTGCGGGTTAGGCTGTCATCGCCACCCTGCGGTGTGCCGGTGGCCATCACGTCGACCATCGTCCCCGGCATGGCAAACCCGGAAACGCCGACGACGTCGTCAACCCGGACGGAAACAGCCCTCATGCCGACCGGAATGGCGGCCGGCAGGCCGACCCCGGCTTCCTTGGGAGCCAGCTTGGCTTCCAAAATCGCCTCATTCTTGGATACCGGCGCGATCACGGACCGGCCAATGCAGTCCTGGATGCGACTGAAAGATCCAGCGAGAGGAGTGTCCTTGGGCCAGGTGATCAGCGCCAGATCCTGCGCGGTCAAAGGAGTTCCTAGAGCGAGGGGGCGCGATGCAACAACAACATGTGAAACCTCTATGGGTTTGACAGCAGACGCATTCTGGATTTGGCGGTACACAAAACGGCTTGCGATCACAGCGATCACAATTGCCACGACCAAGGCGATTAAAGCTCGATTCCTATTCATATTTCCTTCCTCGGTACCTCAAAAGGTCAGCAAACTTGACTTTGCAAACACAATAAACACCATGGCCAGCGCTATGGCTACCCCAAAGGGAAGCCGCAACGCGCCGGGATCGTCCAGAGTCACGAGGGATTCCCGCGCACCCAAGCCGAATGTTGCAAAAGTCCGGATGAGGACGGCTAGATTCCCAAAAGTTTTCTTGACGCGACGCTTTCGAACAATTTCTACGATAGCCATCATGCCGGCAATAAAAATACTTGCGAGGAGGACGTTCAGGAATTTCCACGGCCCGAGACAGGCTCCCAGCGCGATCATTAACTTCAAGTCGCCTGCGCCAATGCCTCGCAAAATGACCGGAACGATGAGGACGGCTGTGGCAATGCCTGCACCTTCAAGCCCGCCCTTGACTCCAGTCCATCCTGAAACGACCCCATTGATTCCCAGGCCCAGAACAAATCCCGAAACCGTGAGCCAGTTGGGGATACGGCGAAAGCGCCAGTCCAGCCATCCTGCCCAGAGGGCGACGAGCAGAGCCAGAGCCCACACCGCAACCTGATTCCACATCACATCATGTATTGCTGGCATTACTTTAGGCCTTGTTCATAGTTGAGGAGGGGAAATTGTTGACCAGGTATTGAGAACTTAG
>Ga0315556_1001430_pt1 | contig 14330 bp, 15 predicted proteins | sample SalMarSW160310MG_FD_202112 | JGI IMG/M metagenome (GOLD analysis project Ga0315556, IMG submission 202112) | Salt marsh sediment microbial communities from the Plum Island Ecosystem LTER, Massachusetts, United States - Salt Marsh Sediment SW1603-10 ...
GTTAGGTGTACCGGATTCTGGCTCCCATGGTGCCGGCGAACCATTCGTCTCCAGGGCCAACAGCAGGGTCTCGAAGCCCAGCTTTTGCAATGCGGTTGGCCCGCTCTTTTTGTCCTTCTTGGGGGCCACAGGAGCGCCCGTAGGCACCAGAACGACCGATGTCTCGGGGTTGCCCTCCTCGTCCCGCCACGGCAGCGTGACCTGGGCCAGCTTGAATCCCATCGGCTCCGGACTGGGGGCGTCCTTCATTTTGGTGACTTCCAGCACACGCTCGGGGTTGTCCATCTACCGGACCCCCAAGCTGAATTCAGAGTCCAACGCGGCCCGGATCGCGCTGGAGCCGCGCGCTCGGCCTTTGTCACCGTGCCCTGTGTGATGAACCACAAGCACGGTTGCGCCGTATCGGGTGCGGAGGGTGTCGGCAGCCTCGATAAACGCGGCGATGTCCTTCGAGCTGTTCTCGTCTCCGGGGCCAAAATTACGGTGCAGTGTGTCGATGACGATCAGGACAGGATGTCCATGTTGCGTCGAGATGGAGTCAACGGCGTCGATGACCTCGTTCAAACTCTCCTTGGCCGTGAAGGACGCCCCGGTATCCGACACGAATAGAGGGGCACCGCTGAGTTGAGTCTCGAAGTTCTGGTGAATCGCCCAAGCCTTGAACCGCCGGCTGATGCCGAAATGGCCCTCTCCGGCGATGTAAACCACGGGTCCCTGAGTGACGGAGTGGTCGTACCACTCGCGACCGGTCGCGATGCAGGCAGCCCAGTCCATTGCGATCAGGCTCTTGCCCGCTGCTGGCTCGCCGAACAGCAGACAGAGCGATCCCGGCAGGAGGTAGCCCTTGATCAGCCAGCGGAGCGGCTCTGGCTTTTTCAGAAGCTCCGAGACCGGGGTGAGGCGAAAGCGCGCCGATGATTTGGACTCGGCGGAATCGGGCCTCGGCTCTGCCACTTCGGCCCGGTCTACTGTCTCCAGCACGCGGGAGACGTTCGGCTCGTTCATGCCGCGCGCCTCGCATCCAGCTCCGGGCCGTACAGCATGGTGAGCATTCTTCTGGTGCGCCTTGTTGCCTGCAGCTCCCGGTCCCAAAATCCCTCGGGCACGGGCATCCACTCGGGACGCAACACGCGGAACTTCTTGTCGCGCGCAAGCTGACGAGAGGAAACCCGGTTGCCGACTACCTGGAGGAGGATGTGCAGCTCGTGTTGTAGGGCCGCTTCGAGGTCTCGGCGCGGGATCTGTAGCCGGTGTTCACATCGAGTTGCTGACCGGAACCGGGACTCCGATGGAGAAGACGCGAACAGATCGGCCATCTGGAGCCCCAGAGCGGCCACCACGGCCTCTGTGGAGCAGCCGGCGAAGCAACGGAGCAGTAGGCGATCCCCGGCGTCCCTGATGGACAGGGAGGGGCTCTGGTCCTCGTGGGCAGGGCACAGGGCTACCCATTGATCTGGGCCGGTCGACTTGACGCCTTCGAGACGATTTAGCAGACGGTCGGCAATACTGGTAACATTAGCGATACTGGATGTCTGACCAGTAATCTCGATGCGCCCGGCTCCGCCCCCCAGCGGCCGGGCGTTTGCTTTCGTGTCCATGGAGCCCCCCTACGCGGCATCAGCCGGTTGTGCGATACCGCGGGGGCGGGACGCGATCCACGCCTCCACCTCGCTTCGGATGTGACCGACGCGGTTGGGGCCGAGTTTGATGCGCTTGGGGAAAAGGCCGGCTCGCTCGTAGCGCCAGATGGTGACGCGGGACAGACCGGTAAGATTGGTAACTTGCTGTTGCGATAGGATTTTCACGGGAGCACTCCGGTTATCAGGTGATTCCAGTGTGCTCAATAAATCAGCCTCCTTGCGCAGATCTTCAGGGTTTGCGCATCGCCTTCTTTGCCTCCGTCACATAACGACGGTAGGAATCGAACGTAATGCGTTCGATAGCTTTCTGTTCCATGGCTTCTTGGGCGTTGACACCCACTTCCTCTTGTATGAGCATCTCTGTGTCCTTTCCGTCCTTATCTTGGGCGTTATATCGATTTAGGTGGTAGATCCCCCCATCACTAGTGTCGACGCGAAGCGGAGTCTCGAAGGAGGGGAACTTACCCCATAGTTCTTTGGCGGTCTGCTTTGGGTTCTTATCCAGCCAGATCTCCGTCTGGTGCACGATCCCAGCCAGTCGACTACGTTTCCCCGCCGTCCCTATCTGTTTGCGCCATCTGCGGTAACCCTCTTCGGCACGCAGCGACGTGCCGACGTAGAAGGCTTTGATCGCGACGCCGGGTCGGTTTGCCTTTGCTTCGCCCAGGGTGAGGAGCATCAGGGCGTGTTCGAGGTTGAGTTCGACATACTTGTCCTTCCACACCTGTTTGTCGCGTACGCTCCACCCCTCTAATTCTAGGTCGCTGATCGCCATGAGGTGATCGACCACATCGATGTCGAGAGGCGCGCCAGTGTCTATGACGGAGCCCGTGTCGTGGTCGTACTCCCATGAGCCTCCCAACTGGCGAACCGCCGGCCAATCCTTGGTCTGGTCCAGGATTTCGTACATCTTGTTGACGTACTCGGGCAGCGTCGTGCGTAACGTCTCGATATCCTCGTCTGGGAACATCTTTAGCCCGAGGTGTTTGAGTGCCTCGGATACGACTGAACGCACAACCGGATCGTCGCCTACGTACCAACGCCTCCAGTCCATTTCGAGGAGCTGGCGACGTGGCATTAGGGCGGCAATCAGTGAGTCCATGTCATCGTTTGGTTCGTCAGTGTCCACCGCTGATCTCCCCCAGGCGATTCGCCCAACGGTCCAGGGCTTCCCGCTTTTCGTCGTCGTAGGTGTGGCGGTCGTAGATGGCTGTTATTCCGGGTTCGACGTGGTTGAGGATCTTGGAGATCACAAGGCGGGGGATGCGGAGTCCTGCCATGTGGCTTGCAACGGTGCGCCGAAGGTCGTGGGGAGTGAAGTCTGCAACTCCAAGGGTTTCAATGTTGCGGTCCACGGCGCGAGTGAGGGCGCGGACCGTGATAGGGCCGTTCCCGCGGGGAGAGGGAAAAAGGTAGGGTGAATCTCCCGAGAGGGCCTTGACGCGATCCAGGAGTCCCAGGGCGAGGTCGGAGAGAGGCACCCGATGGGCAAGTCCGTTTTTTGCTCGGGTCGCTGGAATGGTCCACCAAGCCGCCGACAGGTCAAACTCGTCCCATGTGGCCTCGGTCACTTCCGCGCGACGTTGGGCTGTTACCAGCATTAGTTGAAGGGCGAGCCGCACGCCCTCGGTCATCTGCGTACCGGAAAGATTCGTCCAGAAGCGGCGGATCTCCTCCTCGGAGAGCACCCGTTGACGGCCTTGTTCTTTGTGGACTCGCTTGATGCCGGCGGCGGGGGTTGCTTCGAGAATCTCGCGCTCGACGGCGAAGTTGAACATGCGTGAGATGACGGCGAGGGTGCGATTCGCTGTCACTGGGGCGCCGCGGTCCGCAATGTCCTCTACCAGTTCGATGATGTCGCGTCGTCGTACCGAGTGAGCTTTAAGGTGTCCCAGCTTCGGAATCACGTCCTTCCGCAACTGTCGTTCGTCCTCTTCCCATGATTTCTTCTGCCGCTTGGCGTAATGCTCGATGTAGTATTCCGCGAGTTGGGTGACGGTGGGCGCTTCGCGGGCTTCGCGCTTGGCTTCAAGTTCCGCGTCTGCGGGGCTAAGCCCCTTGTCGCGAGCAGCAAGGGCCTTGCCATGCTTTTCGCGGGCATCGGCAAGGGATAGCGCGGGGTAATTGCCCAGGGTCATCCACCGGACCTTGGGACCTTCGCGATAGGTGTAGACGAAGGACTTCTTTCCCGAAGTTCCGACGCGGACGCCTAAGCCGTTGGCGTCCCACTCGACGTAGCGTTTACCGGTGGACTTAAGACTGCGGATGCGGGTATCGGTGAGGCGTGGCATGCTGGCTTCATCCTGGCTAAACTTTGGCTAAACAAAGTATAGCAACAGGACGAAACAGGGAACAACGCGACGAATCGATGTTAAGGACTCAACCTAATGTGTTTACAGAGAAAGTTAGTTGCGATGAGTTCCGTGATGTTTCCTAGTGTTTCACTGACAACTAGAATGGGGTTCAGGTGGTCGGAGGTTCAAATCCTCTCGCCCCGACCAGTAATTACAAGGGCTTACGGATTTATCCAAGCCCTTTTTCTTTGAAAAGCCAGAAGTTGGTAACACTATGGGTAACAGCTCGCTGTTTCCCGTTACTAGCTAACCGCCGAACCCCTCAACCCGCTTCCGCTGCGGACTAGTCCCAGCGCCGACCCCTAGCCTCGAAGTCGAAGTCGACCGTGGCGGCCTCCCTATCGGCGCAGCATTGCGGGGTGTCCTTGGTACCTATGTGGTCTTTCGTTTCGCACTCTTCCCTTCCCCCCAGATCGGCGGCTTGATGGTCAATCGGGAGGGAGGTTGTCGGCAGGAACTCCGACGCACAGCAGGGCGTGTGCTAATAAAAACCCGCCGATTGGTGGCCTAATGATGAAAGCTTACCAGGAAGCCGTGCGATCACAGCGTTCAAGCTCGGCGGCGAAGCCCATCACCCCACCTATCCGGGACAGCTCACAAGCTCGATCAGCCGGGCCAGAGTCCGAACCTTCTCGCGGCGTTGCTTGAGTATCTGCTGTGGCAGACGCTTCTCGTACCAGATGAGACTCTTCAGGTCGGCCTCCTTGAATTCCTTCTTGCACTGGTCTGACCTGTCCGGCACTGAATTCTCCATGATCAGAAGCAGCAGACCCTCCAGGCACGGCTCGGAAGGCAGCATCTCGATGTGCTCAGATTTAGCCCTGCTCCTCACTGTAAACGACCATTCAAGATCGGTATCGAGCAAAGCTACACGCCGATCAAACGCGAGCCGATTGCGAGCTGTCACGTCGATGACGTTTACAGGCCCGTAACCGTGAGCGTTTTCGACTGTTACCGAAACCCCGCACCCGCGCACGTTGTAAAGCCTGCACAGATGCTTGATGAAGGTGACATCCGAGTCACCCACGCCGACGATCAGGACGGTTGTCTGCGCTCGGCGAACCTTCTTGACCGGAGCGCCCTTGCGCTTCGCCATGGCTTAGATTCGCGGCACCGCGCCATAGGCACCAGCCATGTACTTCGCATAAAGGTTGTCATCCTTGCGCACTCCCTGAACCGAATCGAGACGCCAAGATTCACTGCGACCTCGCTCATCCTTCTCTACCAGCATGACCTGTGGCTTTTGCAAGAGGTTCAGGATCTCAGCGGCATGGCAGGTGAAGATGACCTGTGCATTGCGCGGATTGGTCTGCGGACTCAAGAAGAGATCCATGACCGGAGTCAGCATCCGCGGATGCAGATCAGCCTCCAACTCGTCGATGATCGCCACGCCGCCTGCGGCCAAAGCCGGCAACACATGCGAGAGTAGGACGAAAGCGCCCTGAGTACCGCTTGATTCGGAATCGAGTATCCGCTCAGCCACATGCTCACCGTCCGAGTGTGCACCGAAGGGGACATGACGCTTGACGGCTTCTGCCTTGCCTGACTCCCTGAACTCTAACTCCCTGAGCACGACGCCCGACAATCCAAGGTCCCATTCCCGCAACAATGACGCCATCTGCTTCTGGAGCGAGTCATCCCTACGAAAGACTTCAGCCGCTTCAAGAAGAAGTGCGAAGTCCAAGTGCACCCGACCGGTCTGAACGACGTTGGAGAACACAGCAAGGCTCGCCATCATCAAGGCAATTGGCACGTTGTACTGGGCAGCCGTGGAGATCAACGAAGCATTCTTCCGGACCTTCCTCGCCTCTGCGGGGGCCATGCCGAAGCCCTGCTGATCGACGTCGTAGGAGTCGCCGTTCCAATTACGTTTGAAGACGTAGCTGAAGTAGTTCGTCGGATTGAGACGGTACAGGGCCTCGTGTAAGACGCGCTTAAGGGTAAGCTCCAGGACATACCGCCACGTCTCGCCACCCACGAAGAGCTCGACCTCGAACGAACTGCTCGGATCAGTCGAGAAGAAGTGCTGCTCGAACGGAATCAAGTCTTCGGGAGCATGCCTGAACGAGCGACTCACGAACCAGTTGATAAAGGTCAGCGCCTTGATCAGATTGGTCTTTCCCGAGCCGTTGGCACCGACGACCGCCAGGATCTTGGATAGACGATCCTCACTGACACCGGGACCGCGCAACGTCTTCGGCATCTGGAAATCAACTAAGGTCTCTTCTTCGAACGAGCAGAAGTTGCGGAAGGTGTAGCGGTGTAGCATCTCCACGATCTCCTGTCGTTTTTTCGATTATACGACAAGTTTCACAAAATTTTGTGATTTTCGTATCTCTTTACGGAAACATGGAGATGCCTTACGCGAGAGTCAACAACCGTGAACGAGAGTTACCACCAATCCGTACCGGGGCGCCAACGCGCCACACGACAGACTTCGGCCATGCCTTTTTTTACTGGGGTCTCTGGCGGACAGCTCAGGGAGACTCCCAAGGGCTCCTGACAGACACAAAAAACCCCGCCGAAGCGGGGTGTAGGGGTGTCGGGTTGGCCTTAGGCTCCACAGCTCAGCGCTTGAGGATGTGGAGGATCTCTTCGAGCTCGAGACGCAGTTGGCGAATGATCTGGTGGCTTTGCGACACGTCCTGCCTGGCGCTTTCGCCCGAGAGCTGCTGGCGGGCCCCGCCGATCGTGAAGCCTTGCTCGTACAGTAGGCTGCGGATTTGGCGCACCATGAGCACGTCGTGACGCTGGTAGTAGCGCCGGTTGCCGCGCCGTTTTACCGGTTTGAGCTGTGGGAACTCTTGCTCCCAGTAGCGCAAGACATGTGGCTTGACGCCGCAAAGCTCACTGACTTCACCGATAGTGAAATAGCGCTTACCGGGTATAGGCGGTAGCTCGTTTTGGCTATTGCTGGCTTCCAGCATATGCTTCCACCCGTGATTTTAGTTTTTGTCCTGGGCGAAAAGTCACTACACGGCGAGCAGTTATAGGAATTTCTTCACCCGTTTTTGGGTTCCTTCCGGGGCGCTGCCTCTTCTCCCTGAGGTCGAAGTTTCCGAATCCGGATAGCTTTACCTGCTCACCCTTTTCGAGGGCGGCTCGGATCTTTTCGAAAAACAGCTCCACCATTTCCTTGGCTTCGCGCTTGTTCAGGCCAAGCTCTTCGAAGAGGTACTCCGCCATGTCGGCTTTCGTCAGTGCCATTGTTCAGTCCCTCAGTCTTCCCCCTAGCTCATTCTCGAGTCGCGACAATACGCGGGAAATTGTTTTTTCGACATCCTGTTCTGTAAGTGTCTGAGAATACGCTTGCAAAATCAATCCCAACGCAAGGCTTTTGCGCTCTGAATCTACTTTTTCGCCCTGATAGACGTCGAAAAGCACGAGCTCGCGGAGCAGATCCCCGGCCGCCGTGGAGACGCAATCGCGCACCTGATCGTAGCTCGTGTCTGTATGGACTACGATCGCCAGGTCGCGCCGGATGAAGGGAAATCTGGACAGGGGCCTGAACGCCGGCAGCGTGCCCTTCTCCAACTCGGCGAGCAAGATCTCGAACAGGAAGGTATTCCCGCCGAGGTCGAGATGTGCGGCCAAGGCCGGGTGTAGCATACCGAGCGTTCCGACCTTTCGTCCGTTGCGCAAGATGTGTGCAGCCTGGCCCGGATGCAAGGCCGAATGCTCGGCGTGAGCAAAGCGAAATCGATCCAGATCGCCGGTCAAACGGAGCACGGCCTCCAGATCCCCCTTGGCCCCGAAGAAGTCGACCGGTCGAGACTTCATTCCCCACTGCTCGGGGGCCGAGAGACCCAAGACCAGCCCGGCGAGCATTCTGTCTTGTTTGAGCTCACCAGCTTCCCGCAGGAAACGCAGGCCGCTCTCGAAGATGCGCACGCGATCCTGCTGTCTGGCCTGGTTCTGCCGCGCGGTCTGCAGAAGTCCTGGCCAGAGGCTGGTGCGCATGACGGACATGTCCGCGGAAAGTGGGTTGGCGAGGGTGAGGAGCTCATGACCCGGATCGATGCGATGTTGCAGCTCCGGGCTGACAAAGCTGTAGGTGATCACCTCCTGGTAACCCCGTGCCACCAGGGTCAGCTTGGCGCGATCCAGATCGAGGGCGGCTTCCGGGGGGGCCTTGGTGGTGGCTGCCGAGCTGGCGTGGGTGACCGGAATCTTCTCGTAGCCGTGGATACGCCCGAGCTCGGCGATCAGGTCTACTTCCCGTAACAGGTCGAAACGGTTGCTCGGCGGGGTCAGGTCCCAGCCGTCCGGAGCCGGGCTGACCTCCATCCCCAGGCGAACGAGGATGTCCTCGGCGGTCTCGTCCGAGAGCTCCACGCCGAGTAGCTTGCCGATCCGGTCGTGGCGCAGGTGCAGCTGGACCGGGCGCGGCAGCTTGTCTTGCGAGATTGCAGCGACGACGGGTCCCGGGTTGCCGCCGGCGATATCCAGCAGCAATGTCGTCGCCCGTTCTATGGCCCTAGTCTGAAGCTGTGGATCGACTCCGCGCTCGAATCGATGGGATGAGTCGGTGTGCAGTCCATAGCTGCGGGCCTTTCCGCTCATGGCCCGTGGGCTGAAGAAGGCGCTCTCCAACAGGATGTCCCGGGTATGGGTCTCTACGCCCGTCGCAGATCCGCCCATGATGCCCGCGAGGGCAACCGGTTTGGCCCGATCGGCGATCACCAGGGTGTCTGCTCGCAGCTCGATCTCATCGCCGTTGAGCAGTGCCAGACACTCGCCCGGTACCGCCATGCGCACGCGGATCTCACCGTCCAGGCGGTCGATGTCGAAGCCGTGCATCGGCTGCCCGAGCTCGAGCAGCACATAGTTGGTGACGTCCACCACGGGACCGATGCTGCGCAGACCGCTGCGGCGCAGCCGCTCCTGCATCCACAGGGGCGTCTCCGCAGCCGGGTCGATGTTGCGAATGACGCGGCAAACGTAGCCGGGGCAGGCATCGGGGGCGTCCAGATGCACGGGGAAGCGGTCGTCGATGCGCGGAGGCACGGGCTCGATGGCCGGTCCGCGTAGGGGGCTTCGGTTGATGACGGCAACCTCCCGGGCCACGCCGGCGAGGCTGAGGCAGTCGGCTCGATCGGGAGTCAGGTCGAGCTCGATGCACTGGTCGTCGAGGTCCAGGTAGGTGCGAAGGTCGTCTCCCACGGGAGCGTCGGCGGGTAACCCCATGATGCCCTGGGAAGACTCGGCGAGTCCGAGCTCGGCCGCGGAGCAGATCATCCCCAGGGATTCCACGCCCCGTAGCTTTGCCCGCTTGATCTTCAGATCCCCCGGCAGGCACGCCCCGATCCTGGCGACGGGAACCTTCATGCCCTCGGCCACGTTGGCTGCGCCACAGATTATCTGCAGGAGCCCCCCCCCCGAGCCCACGTCCACACGGCATACACGGAGCTTCTCGGCGTTCGTGTGGGGGTCTATGGTCTGGACCCGACCCACCAGAACGCCGGAAAACCCCGGGGCGGCCGGCTCCACCGCGTCCACCTCGAGCCCAGCCATGGTCAATTGATCTGCCAACGCACCGGTGTCCAGGTCTGGATTCACCCATTCGCGCAGCCAAGACTCGCTGAATCGCATTAGATGCCGTCCTGAGTTGGGGAGAAGCTCATCAAAGAAATAAACAACGCTGAATTGGCGCCGATGCCGGTGGATGCTCGGCAATCTCCATTCACACCGATAACCCCTTCAGCAGCACCGGGCTCAGGCGAACTGCCTGAGAAATCGAAGGTCGTTCTCGAAGTAGAGCCGAATATCGTTGATGCCGTAACGCAGCATGGCCAAACGCTCGACGCCCATGCCGAAGGCGTAGCCGAGGTAGCGCTCCGCGTCGATCCGGACATGGCGCAACACCTCCGGATGGATCATCCCGCAGCCCAGAACCTCCAGCCAACCGGACTCCTTGCATACCCGGCAGCCGCTTCCACTGCACATGACGCACTGAATATCCACCTCTGCGGACGGCTCGGTGAAAGGGAAGTAGGAGGGCCGAAAGCGCAGCTCGAGGTCGCGCTCGAAGAAGTTGCGCAGGAAGTCGTAGAGCACGCCCTTGAGATCCGCGAAGGTCGCCTGCTCGTCCACCAGAAAGCCTTCCACCTGGTGGAACATGGGCGTATGGGTCAGGTCGGAGTCGCAGCGATACACCCGCCCCGGGGCGATGATCCGCAGGGGCGGTCGCTGACTCTCCATGACGCGGATCTGCACCGGCGAGGTGTGGGTGCGCAGAAGCAGATGCTCATCGAAGTAGAAGGTATCGTGCATGGCCCGGGCCGGGTGGTGCTCCGGGATATTGAGGGCCTCGAAGTTGTGGTAGCCGTCTTCGACTTCCGGTCCTTGGGCGATGGAGAATCCCGCATTCTCGAACAACCGCTCGATGCGCTGCAGGGTGCGGGTGATGGGATGCAGTCCGCCAGGGCGTTGACCTCGGCCAGGTAGTGTGACGTCGATCCGCTCGGCAGCGAGCCGGGCGGACAGGGCTGCCGCCTCCAGCGCCGTCTTTCGCGCCTCGATCGCCTCTTGGACCCGTACCTTGGCCTGATTGATCAGCTGTCCGGCGCGGGGGCGCTCCTCCTTCGGAAGCCTTCCGAGCTGCTTGAGCTCGGCGGTGAGATGGCCGCTCTTGCCCAGGTAACGAACCCGCACCCCGTCCAGAGTCGCGAGGTCGTTCGCGAGGGCGACCTCATCCAGGGCACTCCGTTCGAGCCGCTCGATCTCCGTTCCGGTGTGGTCGTTCATATTCGTGTCCATTCATGCTGCGAAGGGCGCCTTCGCGGCATGAAAAAAGGGAAAGACCATGGCCTTTCCCCTCTTGCTGATGCCGCGCAGCGCGGCAGCGTGGGGTTTCAGCCGGCGATTGCCGCCTTTGCCTGCTCCGCCAGGGCAGCGAAGCCCTCTTGGTCGTGATAGGCGATCTCGGCCAGCACCTTGCGGTCGATCTCGATACCGGCCTTCTTCAAGCCGTCGACGAGACGACTGTAGGACAGTCCGTTCTCACGGGCGGCCGCGTTGATACGCACGATCCAGAGCGAGCGGAACTGGCGCTTTTTCTGGCGCCGATCGCGATAGGCGTATTGTCCGGCCTTGATGACCGCCTGTTTGGCGACTCGGTAGACCTTGCTGCGGGCACCGTAGTAGCCCTTCGCCTCTTTCAGCACCTTTTTATGACGGGCGTGTGCCGTAACGCCGCGTTTTACGCGTGGCATGGGAATCTCTCCAAAATCGATCCGATTGCGTCTCTAGAAATCCCGAGGAAGGGATTTCTAGAGGCTCCCTCAAGAATAGGGAAGCATCCGCTGGGCGGACTTCTCATCCGCCTCGTGCAGTGTCTGGGGGCCACGCAGATGGCGCATCCGCTTGGTGGGCTTCTTGGTCAATATGTGTCGCCGATGAGAGGCATTGCGCTTGAAGCCTCCGGAGGCATTGCGCTTGAAGCGTTTCGCCGCACCGCGATTGGTCTTGAGCTTGGGCATTTCGAGTAACTCCGCTATTTCGACTTGCTATTTCTTCTTCGGGCCGAGGACCATCACCATCTGCCGGCCTTCCATCTGCGGCTGCTGCTCTATGGCGCTGATCTCTGCGAGATCGGCCTCCACGCGCCGCAGCAGTTGAAGCCCAAGCTCGCGGTGTGCGTGCTCGCGCCCGCGAAAGCGCATGGTGACCTTGGCCTTGTCCCCGTCGTTCAGGAAACGCGTCAGGTTGCGCAGTTTCACCTGATAGTCTCCTTCGTCCGTCCCGGGACGAAACTTGACCTCCTTGACCTGAACCTGCTTCTGCTTCTTGCGTGCCTCGGATTTCTTCTTCTTCTGATCGAACAGAAACCTTCCGAAATCCATCAGGCGACAGACCGGCGGCTCCGCGTTTGGGACGATCTCCACGAGATCCAGCCCTACTTCCGTCGCCCTCTCCTGGGCATCCGTCAAGCCTATGATACCGACCTGATTACCTTCCGCGTCGATGAGCCTTACCTCGTAGGCGGTTATTTCGTTGTTGACGCGGTTTCTCTTTGCTGCGGCGATAGCAGGTTCCTCCGAAAATTACGCAAAAACAAAACGACCGGAGGTGCAGAAGCCTCGCTCGTTCAGGCATTCCGCACCGTTCCGGACGTCAGTGGGTTCGATTCGCTACCTCGCCGCCGAGACGGGCGGCGAGCTCCTCGAGACCGAAAATGCCGAGATCCTGCCCCCTGCGGTCGCGGACGCTGATCGTCCCTTTTTCGACCTCGCGATCGCCGACTACCAGCAGGTAAGGCACCTTCCGCAACGTGTGCTCGCGGATTTTATAGCCGATCTTTTCGTTTCTCAAGTCCGATTCCGTACGGAAGCCCTTTTCGCGCAAGGCGTTAGCGACTGCGAGCGCATAGGCTGCCTGGCGGTCCGTGATGTCGAGCACGACCGCCTGAACCGGGGACAGCCAGAGCGGCAGCGCCCCCGCATAGTGCTCGATCAGGATGCCGATGAAGCGCTCCAAGGAGCCGAGGATCGCCCGATGCAGCATGACCGGGACCTGCCTGCTGTTGTCCTCGGCGATATAATGGGCACCGAGCCGCTCCGGCATGGAGAAATCCAGCTGAATGGTGCCGAGCTGCCAGACCCTGCCCAGGCAGTCGCGCAGCGAAAATTCGATCTTGGGTCCGTAGAAGGCGCCCTCTCCAGGTTGCAGATCCCAGTCCAGGTCTTTTTGATTCAGGGCATCCTCGAGGGATCTCTCGGCCTTGTCCCAAACCTCGTCGCTGCCCACGCGCAAGTCGGGCCGGGTGGAGAACTTGATCAGGACCTCGTCGAAGCCGAAATCGCGATAGACCTCGAAGAGCAGATCGATGAAGTCGGATACCTCCGACAGGATCTGTTCTTCGGTGCAGAAGATGTGGGCATCGTCCTGCACGAAGTTGCGAACACGCATCAGCCCGTGCAGGGTCCCGGAGGGCTCGTTGCGGTGGCAGGAGCCGAACTCAGCCAGGCGCAACGGCAGATCCCGATAGCTCTTCAGACCATGGTTGTAGATCTGGATATGCGCCGGACAGTTCATGGGCTTGATGGCGAAGATCCGCTCCTCCGACTCGGTCACGAACATGTCGTTGCGGAACTTCTCCCAGTGTCCGGACTTTTCCCAGAGGCTGCGGTTGATTACTTGGGGGGTATGCACTTCCTGGTAGCCGCGGGCGCGCAGCTTGTCGCGGATGTACTGCTCCAGGATCAGGTAGAGGGTCCAGCCCTTGTCATGCCAGAAGACCATGCCCGGGGCCTCTTCCTGGGAATGGAAAAGGTCCAGGGCCCTGCCGATCTTTCGGTGGTCGCGCTTCTCGGCCTCTTCCAGTCGGTGCAGGTAGACCGCCAGCTCCTTCTTGTCGCGCCAGGCGGTGCCGTAGATGCGCTGCAGCATCTCGTTCCTGGAGTCGCCACGCCAGTAGGCTCCAGCGACCTTCATGAGCTTGAAGCCGCTTCCGAGCTTTCCGGTCGAGGGCAGATGGGGACCGCGGCAGACGTCGAACCAGTCCCCCTGACGATACACGGAGACCTCTTCGCCCTCCGGGATGATGTCCCGGATGATCTCGACCTTGTACCGCTCGCCGATCTCACCGAAGACGCGGATCGCCTCCTCGCGCTCCCAGACCTCCCGCCGGAGGGGCAGGTCGCGCTTGACGATCTCCTTCATGCGCTGCTCGATACGCGCCAGGTCGTCCGGCGTGAAGGGCTCGTCGCGCGCGAAGTCGTAATAGAAGCCGTCCTCGATCGCCGGCCCGATGGTGACCTGGGTACCCGGGTAGAGCTCCTGCACCGCCTGCGCCATGACGTGGGCGGCGTCGTGCCGCAGCAGCTCCAGGGCATCCTCGTCCCGGCTGGTGACGATGGCGACCGAAGCGTCCTGGTCGATCCGAAAAGAGGTGTCGACGAGGGTCCCGTCGACGCGGCCCGCCAGGGCGGCCTTGGCCAGGCCGGGGCCGATGGACAGGGCGATCTCCTGCAAGGAGACCGGGCCTTCGAATCGCTTGCGGGAGCCGTCGGGGAGGGTAATCTGGGGCATGGGTTACTTCTGTGCTCAGTGGTGATCCATACGAGAGATCACATGAAAAAGCTGCCAGCCGCCGACATCTCGTCTCGCTGAGCCACGAATGCCGAGAGCTGACAGCTGGAATGGTAGGCGCGATTGGACTCGAACCAACGACCCCCACCATGTCAAGGTGGTGCTCTAACCAGCTGAGCTACGCGCCTGTCACTGAAGCATTCCATCATACATGCAGCCAAATCGCGCACGCAAGCGCCCGCGCGACTCATGGGGAGCTTCAAAAATCCCTTCCCTGGGATTTTTGAAGCCGCAAGTCGAAAAG
>Ga0315556_1001431_pt1 | contig 14318 bp, 12 predicted proteins | sample SalMarSW160310MG_FD_202112 | JGI IMG/M metagenome (GOLD analysis project Ga0315556, IMG submission 202112) | Salt marsh sediment microbial communities from the Plum Island Ecosystem LTER, Massachusetts, United States - Salt Marsh Sediment SW1603-10 ...
GACAACAGGCGCATAGCAGGGCTATGTAACTGTTGTCGCGACGCCGAAGACGGGCGAAAAGACAAGCAGGCTGGTATATCTTTTGACAGAAATCGCCTAATGATCTCGCGATGGCTGTCAGATCAGGTGCGGCTCTCCATATCCCCTGCCTACCGGCTGCCATCGGACCCTCCCTGTCTGGCCTCGATCCGCGCCAGAACCTCCCTCTTCTCGGCGGCACTGAAGGCGCTCCAGCCGGCAATTTCCTCCAGCGTCCGCCAACAGCCCCGGCAATAGCCGGTGTCCGGGTGGATGCGGCAGACATCGACACAGGGCGAGGCCGGATCCTCGGAGGATATGTTGCTCATGCCAGGTAGACTCGCTCGAGGGAGCTGCGCGAGAGATTGCCTCTGCCATCCTCGGCTTCGAGGTAGTAGCTGACCTCGCCGGCTCCCACCGGCAGCTCGGAGGTGAAGTAGCGGGCCGTGAGGCTCGGACCCGTCTGGGACGGATAGGGCCCCTTGTCGATCATGGCGACGGTCTCCTCGCCCTTGGCGGTACGCAGCACCAGGGAGACCCGCTTCAGGCCCGACACGTCGTAGACGAAGCTGTGCACGACGCCCTGGCGCGGGGCGTCCTCCAGACAGCCTTGCCCCCACTTCTTGCCGCCGGGATTCTCCGGGGTGACCCACGGGGGAAAGATGGTCGGCCCCGTCCGGTCCTTGCCCTGGGAAACGAGCCAGTCGATTTCCATCCCGACCATGCCGAGAGCGGCATTCGTGGCACGGGTCACCTGGGCGTCCCATTCGGTCTGTCCCGTCCAGTACCAGTAGCAGCTCGTTTCCGCCGTCAGCATCAGGCGGGTGACCTCGCCGAGGTGCGCCTTGGCGATCTTCGCGTCCTCCAGGGAATGCACCGCGTTGTGCAGGGCGGTCAGCACAGCCCAGGAGTTCAGATCGGGCGAATAGGGATCGTTGTAGCGGCTGAACCACTTCATGAACTGGGGATCACCGTTGTCGGCACCGCTCCAGGAGCCGGGCTCGATGTGCACCGCCTGGTCCGGATCCGGTGGAAACAGCTCCAGGTAATCACGAATGCCGACGAGCTCGAAACGCGAGTCGCGCTTCAGCCAGTCCACCAGCGCCCCGGTGTTGTGCTTGTAGTAGCTCTCCGCCCCGCCGCCGTGGTTGTCCCCGTCCGAGTGCAGTACGAAGAAGGGGGGATGCTCGGGGTCGAAGGACCCGGTGGCGACGATCCGATCATAGACCTGTCCCAGAACGTCCGGGTACTGGAGGGCACCGAAGCCGCCGCGGGCGTCCTCGTTGCCGATGTAGCGCTCGGCGGGTACGGCGATGATCTTGTGGATCTCCCCCTCCGGATCTTCGTACTGCACGTACTCGGGGCGCAGAAGGCTCGGGGCGATCTTGGACCCGGCCCAGATATTGTGCAGCTGCAGCCAATCACTCGCCGGCGGATTGCGCTGATCGGCCGGATTGGGGGGAAGCATCCCCTCCTGGGTCCCGGCATAGGGGTAATCCTTGCAGGAGCGGAAGCGGTGGATGGAGTCGTAGATGACCGCCTCGACACCGGCCTCTTTCAGGGCCGGGATCATACGCACGTGAAACGCGGTCTCGGGCGGGAACATCACCGGCGAGGCATCGGCCCCGAAGGTCTCGCGCAGGAGCCCCCGGTGCCAGGCGATCTGCTTGACGATGTTGCGCCCGGGGATGAGTGCCATGAGCGGATGGAAGAAGCCGAAGGCGGTGAAATCCACCCGCGGATTTCCCAGGCCGGTCTTCTCGCCGGCGATGTCGCGCAGCTGGTCGGACCAGTGAGTGAAACGACCGCCGCACAGGCCGTCGGCTGCGCAGCGATTCAGCTGCTCGATGAGGGTGCCGCTCCAGCTCGTCGACAGGCCCGCATGGGGCAGCCCACCAGCGATGTATTGGCGCACGGCGGCAGGAATGAATTCGGTATAGGGGCCGCCCCGGGAGCCGAAGATCTCGTCCTTTTCACCGTCCCAATAGTTGCGGTCCGCCGCCTGATAATAGGGCTGGTGCATGTGCTTGTGGATACCGAAGTAGACCTTCGGCTCCTTGCTGAAGGTCCCCGGTTTCAGGGTCGCCCTGGGGACGGGCTTCGGCTCGGCCGTCGCCGCCTTTGCGGGCTTGGCCGCGCCTTCTCCCGGCAGGACGCGCAGACGGCGATGCTCCTTGATCCAGTCCTCTCCCCCGGCCTGGCGGAAATCGGCCTTCCGGCAGCCCTCGACCTGAACATCGATCTCGCCCTGGCTCACCAGACCGCCGGGTACCAATGCGACATAAGTAACCCCGTCATCCGGCTCCCTGCCAGACTCCCGAATCATCTGCTCCTTGATCAGATGCTGCTGACCCTGAGCGTGCAGGATCACCTGGGGAAAGGGGATCTCCCCATCCGCCAGGATCCTGATCTCGAAAGGGGAATTCCGACCGGACGCCTCGCAGACGATCGAATCCGGCACGTCGATGCGAGAAAAGCGGGTGAATACCCTGGCCATTCGAAGGCTCTCCCTCTTAATCGGTTTGGGCTGAATCGTCCTGGGCCTGTTGCACTCCGGCGACCAGCCAGTCTCCTTCGCCGCTGTCCCAATCGTGCCGGACGTGCCAGATCTCCCGGAAGGGGTCCGCGGCCGCGCTCTGCTCCTCGCGGATCAGACCCGAGAAGAGGATGCTAGCGACGACCTGATCGCCGTCGCGCTGGATACCGACGATCTCGGCGTTCAGGGTCACGACCTCCGTGTATTGGGCGTCTTCTCCCAGCCGATCTCGCTCGCGCTTCAGCTCGGCGAAGAGCTCGGGGGTGGTGTACTCGCGGATGTCCCTGAAGTCGGCCTGATCCCAGGCCGCCTGGAGCCGGATGAAATGGGTCTTGGCGCCCTCGACGAATCCCGGACTATCGAACCAAACGGGCGCCTCGTCGCCACCCGTGGCGGCCGTCGTAGTCGTCGCCCCACCGAGGGCCGGCGGCATCATTTGCGGGACGGGGATTCTGCCGCCCGAAGCCGGTGCGCCGTAACCTCCGCTTCCCGCCCCGGTTGCGACCGGACCCCGCCGGCGCATCGCCCTGAACAACATCAGGCCGCCGATCAGCAAGCCGCCGATCAGGAGGATGTCCAAGATCTGCAGACCCTGAAAGCTGTCGCCGAAGAAGAGGGAAGCCAGCAGCCCGCCGGCGGCCAGCCCGGCCAGGGGGCCGAGCCATCGGCTTCCCCCGAAAGCGCCGGTCCTGGTCGACCCGCCGGCGGGCGAGGCCGGCTGGGACTGGCGCGGCGAGGTCCGCGGCATGCTCCTGTACTGTTTGCCCAGGCTCAGACCGCCGCCGAACCGCCTGGCATCGGCATCCGACGGGACCATGAGTGTGACGGCAGAGAGCGCGAGCGCTAAAGCGAGAAGGATCTTCATGGCGGCTATCGGCTTTCGGAATTCACTGTGGTCGGGGAGAGATACGGGAATGGGGTAAGGATCGGAACGGGAAACAGGATCATAAGCCAGGAGGCAGCGAAATTAAACGGAGCGAGCTTCCGGCAACGGCCCGTTCCTTGGTCTTCTTCACGGCGAGCCTTACACTAGGCTTCCGCGTGCTCGGCCCGAGTGGACGTGGACCTGCAAAAACACCTGATAACAAGAAAGCAGCAAGGAGAAAAACATGTTCACCTATTCGGCGACCCCTCAGAGCATCGGCAAGGTGCTCGACAACATGTTCCGGCTCTACGGCACCACCTTTTGGAAGGTCATCTGGATATCTGCAGGCGCTGCGCTGATCGCCAACCTGCCGAGCTTGCTCATGCCGCCCATGCCTACGTACGACCCGGAGGCGACAATGGCGGCGATGAGGCAATTTCTGTGGATCCTGCCGCTGAGCATGTTGGCGACCCTCTATTCCTATGCCGCCATCCTGCACCGGATGCACGCAGTGGCAACGGGCGCAAATGCCGATCTCGGCACGGCCCTGCGAATGGGCCTGATCAAGCTCTTTCCACTCTTGATTGCAAGTATCCTCTATCTTCTGGCCTTGGCAGTGGGTCTGGTGCTCCTGGTCGTCCCGGGAATCCTGTTGGGGCTCAGCCTCTATTTCTATCTGCCCTTGATCGTGGTCGACAACATGGGCATCCTCGCCGCACTCGAGTCCAGTCATCGGCTGGTGTGGGGCAACTGGTGGCGCACCGCGACGGTAGTTGCGGTCCCCATGTTCATCATCATGGCCTTCTACGGAATCCTCGGCCTGGTGGCCGGCATCACGGGGGTCGGAATAGCCGTCGGCGGTGGTGGTGAGGCGGAGGTACAGAGGTCGCTCGAGACCTATACCCTGATCTCCGAGCTCGCGGCGACGCTGTTCAGTGCCTTCATCGGCCCCTTGTTCGCGGCTTTGCTGCTCGTGCAGCGGCACGACCTCGAGCTGAGGCGGGAAGGCTCGGACCTGGAGGCTCGGCTTGCCGGCTGATCTTCGGACCCGGCCATGGATAGGCATCCTGATCCCGCTTTTCGCCTTCGCGGGCGGACCCTCGCCGGCAACGACGGCGCAAGACCGGGCGATGAGCTCCCTCGATGCCTGTGTCGATGCCCTCTTGTCACGAGAAGCGATCAGGAAGCCGGACCACCGAGAAAGCCTGGAGAAATCCTGTCCGGACCTCTCCCCCGCCCTGCGCGCCGCCGCGAGTGCCGCACCACGCTTCCACTGGGCTTCCGGAGCCATCTCCGAGGACCCGAGCAGCAGCGAGCTGCTTGACCTCCAGGCGCTGATGGCGGCGCCGGGCACCCGACACGAGTGGACACAGCCCCCGGCGCGACTGACCGCGCTCCTGAAGGAGGTGCTGCTTCCCCAGGAAAGAGCGGACCGGATCAGCTGGTGGGAGCGGTTTCTCCAGTGGCTCCGCGATCGGGTCGAGATGCCGGGCCGTGTGGACCTCGGCTGGCTCGAGAGGATCGTGGATGCCCTCCAGATCTCGGCGGAGACGGCCAAGCGCATCCTCTATGGCGTCCTCGCGCTGCTGGTCCTGTCTCTCGTGGCGCTCTTCGTGCATGAGCTGCGGGCGGCCGGCCTCTTCCAAGTCGGGCGCAGATTCAAGGGGAGAAGACACGCCGGTGCCACGTCCCCGCCGACCGCCGCGTCCGGCGACTCGACCCTGGCCGGAATTCGAGCCCTTGCCCGGCAGCGCCAACCGGCGGCGTTCCTGCGCTCATGCATCGAGGAGTTGATCCTTCGCGGCCGACTCCCCCACGATAAGAGCCGCACCAACCGGGAGCTGTGTCGCCTCATTGGAGAGGACCCGAGCGCCGAGAGCTTCAATGACCTTGTGGTGCTCGCAGAAGACGCGAGCTACGGCGGGTACCCGGTGACGGACCGGATACTGACCCGCTGCCGCGGCGATGCCGAGCAAATCCTCGGGACGCGCTGAGCAGCTCTCGTCAGGGGTTACTGTGAAAGTACGCACCGGAGGCGCTCCGACTCGCCCCATGATCGTCAGGGTCTCGGAGAGATCCACATGAAGGATCATCTCGTCACCCTGGCTGGCGCACTGGGCAGCCTGGTCCTGGTCACCGTCCTCCTGTTCCCCCACGAGCCTCCGACACCGCCGGTCTCCAGGCCCACCTCGGAAAATCGCGGCGAGCTCGGCCTGCAGGGGCTCATGCAGTGGCTCCGGCTCAACGGGGTTCCCACCCTGAGCCTGCGCCGCCGCTATGGCGAGCTGAACCGAACCCCCGAGATTCCCACGTCCGGAAACTTGCTGCTGACCAGCCTTCCCCACAGCTATGCGGCCCATGCCTCGGAGCTGGCCGCTCTGCGCACCTGGATCGACCGGGGAAACCGGATCCTGGTGCTGGCAGCGATCAACGATCGGCCCGACTGGGCATCGCTGGAGGCCGAACAGGACAAGGACTCCCTGTTGAAAACTCTCGGCTTCCGATTCCGTCACCGTTCGCCGGCGGACAAGACGAAGGCGGGAAGTCGAGAAACCGAAAGCGAGACGACGCGGGACAGGCTGCTCGCGGCCATCGATGAGGCGACACAGGGCATCGAGGGGCTGCACCGGGAGGAGCGGATCCTGCGTCCCGCGGCTGCGTATTCGATGCTGGCCGGCGTTACCCGGGTCGCCACCCGTGCCACCCCCCTGTTGGCCAAGGAGGATCGACAGCTCCAAGGTATCTCCGGTGCCCGGCTCGAGCTCCCGCTGCTCGAGGATCCGAAAACTGGGCGGTCGGCCTTATGGGCCGTTCGGGTCGGGAGCACCGCCTCCTGGATCAGCAGCTATCCGGATCTTTTCGGCAACCGCACACTGGGCGAGGCCGACAACGCCCACCTGCTGCGGAATCTCCTGGACGCTGCCCTGGGCGCCGGTGGAGCCGTCATCTTCGATGACCTGCACCAGGGCCTTTCCGACCTCTACGACCCAGAGGCATTCTTCGCGGACCGGCGCCTCTGGAACAGCCTGTGGCTCGTCCTCGCCTTCTGGCTCCTCTACGTGCTCGGCCACAGCAACCGGTTGGCACCTCCGGTGAGTCAGGTCCCCAGGGTCGCGGCCTCGGACCTGGTGGAGGCCATGGCGGGCCTGTTCGCCCGGCGGCTGCCGGCCGTGGCCGCCGGACACGGGCTGCTGCGCCATTTCTTCAACGAGGTCCGCTCGCGGCACAAGCTCGCACCTACGGGGGAGCCCTGCTGGGAGGTCCTGGCAGCGGACCCGGGCGTACGGGCACAGGACCTGAGCGCCCTGCAGCGCGCCGTCCGAAGGCTGGAGGCCGGCAAGAAGCCCGATCTGCGCCGACTCGATGACCTCATCCGAAACATCAGGGGAGACTTGCGATGACCAAGCCGGCTCAGGATCTGGAAGCCCGCCTCGCGGAGGGTCTCGGCAGAGTGCTCTTCGGGATGGAGCTCACCATCCACGGCCTCTGCCTGGCCCTCGTGGCCAAGGGCCAGGTGCTGGTGGAAGGCGTGCCGGGGCTAGGCAAGACCCTGCTGGCCAAGACCCTCGCCCGCCAGCTGCGGGGCCGATTCAAGAGGATCCAGTGCACCGCCGACATGATGCCTTCGGACATGACGGGCATCCACGTCTACAACAGCGAGCGGCGGGCCTTCGACCTGCTGCCGGGGCCCCTGTTCGCAGACGTCGTCCTGGTCGACGAGATCAACCGCACGGGGCCCAAGACCCAATCCGCCCTGCTCCAGGCCATGGAGGAAGGCTGCATCACCATCGACCGGGATACCTACGCCCTTCCCGCCGACTATTTCATCATCGCCTCCCAGAATCCCCACGAGCTCGAAGGCACCTATCCGCTGCCGGAATCCCAGCTCGATCGTTTCCTGTTACGCCTGACCATCGGTTATCCGGACCCGGACGAGGAACAGCAGGTCCTCAGGGCCTACGATCATCCCGGCGGCGGCCACGCCGAGGCGGAGAAGGCCGTCGCGGCCCTGCCGGAAGGACTGGTGGACGAGGCCCGTGCGCAGGCGGCGCAGGTGGTAGTCTCCGACGCCGTCTATTCCTACGTGGTCGCCATCGCCGCCGCGAGCCGCAGCCACAGCGCAGTGAGCCTCGGACTCTCCACCCGCGGCGCCCTGGCTCTGATGCGCTGTGCCAGGGTGGAGGCCGCTTTGCGCAGCAGCGACTATGTCACGCCGGACCATGTCAAGGCCGTCGCTCGGGCCGTTGTCGCGCATCGACTGATCCTGACCCCGGAGGCCATGCTCGAAGGCATGGACGGAGACTCCCTGACGGACGTTATATTGGGTCAGGTACCGGTGCCTCGAGACTCGGCCTGAGATGTCGCTGACGCCCATCAGCTACCTGCTGATCGGCCTCGTTCTGGCGGCCGGCGTGGTCGGCCAGTGGGCAGCGGGAGACTGGACCGACCTTTGGCGCTATCCGGCGGCCCTCCTGGTCTTCCTCGCACTCATCGAGGGGCTCGAGGCCAGGAGGCGATCACTGGTCGTCGAGCAACGGATCGGCGCCCGGGCGCCCTTGGGCGAGCCGGTACAGCTCGAGACCCGGGTCGAAAACCCCGGCACCCGCCCGCTGCGGCTCCAGAGCGAGCCCCGCTTCCCGCCGGAGGTGGTCGCGAAAGTCCGCCTGATGCGCTGGGAAGTCGCTCCCGGGGAGACCGCCCGAAAGAGCGAGCCCATCACCCTGACGGAGCTCGGATCGCATGGGCTCGGACGACTGCACCTGCGCATATTGGGACGTTGGGGCCTTGCCTGGTGGAGCCGGCCCCCCGTCTCGAGCCCGACCCTGGAGGGGATACCTCGCCGCCTGAAGTACCGGGAAACGGGGATCGGGACCGCCAGCGGCGGCGACAAGCCCCTGCCAAGGGTGGGTGCATCTGGCCTGGAGCTGCTCGCCATGCGCGAGTATCGTCCAGGCGATCCTCCGCGGGGCATCGACTGGAAGGCGAGCGCCCGCGCGGGCAAGCCCATCATCCGGCTCTATGCGGAGGAGAGGCGCATGGACCTGGTGCTGGTCCTGGACGCCGGTCGCGGGAGCCGCCTGCATGTCGGCCCCCTGACATACCTCGGCCACTATATCAATGTGGCGGCCCGCCTGGCGGAGATCGCCGTCGCCCAAGGTGACCGCGTCGCCCTGGTCTCTTTCGCGGGGGAGCGGCTCGGCACGGTGCCCCTGGTGGCCGGCACCGCCGGGCTGAAGTCCATCCGCCACCAGCTGGGGCAATTGCGCAGTGCGTCGAAGGAATACAACCCCTTGGCGGCAGTGCTCTACCTGCGGCGTATCCTGTCACACCGGAGCCTGGTGGTATTTCTGACCGAGATTGCGGACGCGGAAGCCGCCGGCCAGCTGGTCGATGCCGTTCGCCTGCTGGTGCCCAAGCACAGCCCCCTGATCGCGAGCATCCTGGATGAGTCCATCGAGGCCATGCGCACCGAGGGCTCGCAGCATTGGCTGGATCCTTACCGGCACCTGGCCGCTATGGAGTATGGTCAGGCGCGGGATGCCATCGCGCTTCGGCTGCGCCGCCTTGGCGCCGAGGTGGTCGTCGCCCCGCCGAGCCGGTTGGACCCGGCAGTTCTCAACCGCTATCAGCAGCTGCGGCAACGCCGCCGGGTGTAGGCTTCCGATTCTTTCCAGGGCTCGACGGTGGCCGAAAGGCCAGACCGCTCACCACGAGCCAAAAGACGAGACCATAGCCGAGCCCGATGACGAGGCGCCCACCCCTGGGATAGGTCGGATCCGGCGAAATATAGCCCTCGATCAGGCCGGCCCCCACCAGAAAGGGGGCGGCCACCAGGAGCAGGGTCCCGGCCCGAGACACTGCCGTTTGAAATGCCTCCACGCGGGTACGGGATCCCGGACGCATCAGCGCCTCCCCAAGCCGAACGCCGGCAGCACCGGCGAGGCAGATGACGCTGAGCTCGACCACCCCGTGCGGGAGAATGAAATCGAGCAAGCGCCCGTCCAACCCGTAGTGTCCGGTAAACGCGAAGACACCGCCGAGCATCAGCCCATTGAGCGAGATGATGTAGAGGGTGCCCAGGCCGAAGAAGGTGCCGAGCGCAAAGGCGAAGAAGGTGACCGTCAGATTGTTGGCAATGATGCCGACGGCGAGGACCGACGAGGGGAGGATGTTCAGCAGGCCCTCGGTCCACAGCGTCCCCTGCTGGGTCTGATCGATCATCTCGGCGGAGGCGAACAGGGCAGCGAGCTCCGGGTGCACTTCCACCAGCAGCCAGCCGATCAGCACGCAGCCGAGAAACAGGGCGCTGGTGGCGAGGATGGTCCCGCGCATTTCCCGGGCGATACGCGGACCGTCGATGGTGAAGATCTTCTTCAGATCCTGCCCGGGGCTCCTCGCCGGACGGTGAAGGACCTCATGGGCGCGGATGTAGAGCTGTTCCAGATAGGCGACGATACGGTTGCCCGGCATCACCTCCCGTGCCAGGGAGAGATCGCGGGCGATACTGCGCAGCCCGTCGACCAGGACCATGAGCTCCTCGGTGCCCTCGGCCGGCCTGTCCAGCTGCCCCTGGAGCTTGCGCTCGAGGCTCTGCCAGTGCCCGGTGCGTGCCTGAAGCCAGCGCTCGATCGCGTGCCGGGAGGGATCCATGGGATCAGGTCCTGTCCGGCTCTCTACCGGCAAGCTCAGACAGGCGCGCGAGGAGGGCCTTGTCCAGGGTCGCCTGGGAAGGACGCCCTTGCTCATGACCCGGTACCTGATCTTCCGGCACCGCTTCGCCCACCTTGGCGAGAAAGCGGCTGCCCAGGTCGATCCGCACCTCGCGTCGCAGGGAGCCCCAGCGCTCCAGCAGGTCCAGCAGAAGCGCCTGGTCCTCCGGCGACAGGGACCGGGAGAGGGCGAGCCGGGCGGCAGTCTGCAGGGACTCGGTGTTGACCTTGGACTCGTGGACCAGCAGGGTTCCCGCCGCCAGGTCTCCGATCCGCACATGGCGCGAGGTCGCCAGGGCGACCGAGAGGCCGACCAGGTAGAAGACAGGCAGACAATCCACGAGCCTGAGCAGATTTCGGATCAGCAGAGGTCCCAGGCCCGGCGTGCGCCCATCCGTGGTGACGATGCGGACACCGGCCAGCCGTTTGCCGGGAGTTCGCCCATGCATCAGTACCTCGAGCACCGGATGATACAGGAAGTAAACCAGCGCCGGCGGCAGCAGGAGCAGGTAGGCGCGCCGGGCGGCGTCCACACGGAGCCATCCGAGCAGGCTGTCGGAATTACCGGTACCGAAGGCGAGGAGCATCACCGCGAGCCAGGCCAGGACAAAGAGGATGCGAATGTGCCAGTCGACGATGAAGGCGTAGCTGCGGCTCCCGACCCCGGCCACCTCCAGTGCGACGTCCGTGCCATCGGCGGTGGTCAGGTGCAGGATGTCGGTCATCCTAGGTACGGTAGATGGACGGCCCCTGGGGTGCATTCCGCGTGGGGTCTGGCAAGGCACAACGAGGCGGAATAGTGGCTCTATTCCAACGAGTTGTAACGCAGCCAGGCGCCGCGCGGGATGTGCACCAGGGGTCGTAGCTGCCTTCACCCTGCAGGTGAGCACGCCAGAGAAATATTTTCAAGTTTATTTCGTAGGTTACGATCACTTCAGAGCGGTCAACTACCGTTTCTAGGATCATAGCTCCGGTGCTGAGCGGCAAGAATTTGTCGAGAGTACAAAAAAGGCCTCATCATGGAGCCTTCGGAGAGGCGCGAATGGCCTATGGAAGGTAGATCATGCCTCCTCGCCGGTGATCTTTTTGTACTTCTCCATGAGCTGCTCCTCGGTCTCCTCATGCTCCGGATCCTTCAGGATGCAGTCCACGGGGCAGACCTCGACGCACTGGGAAGTTTCGTAGTGACCGACGCATTCGGTGCACAGAGCCGGGTCGATCACGTAGATCTCGTCCCCCTGGCTGATGGCGCCGTTCGGGCACTCCGGCTCGCACACGTCGCAGTTGATGCATTCATCGGTGATGTAAAGTGACATGTCACTACTCCTCGGATTCAGACTTTCGCAGGGCCAGATCGCGGCAGTTTATCCAAAGCGCTCCCGCAATGCAGCCTGCACCAGGGGCGCGACGAAGGTCGATACGTCCCCGCCGAGACGCGCGATCTCGCGAACCAGCGAGGAGGATATGTAGGCGGATTGCTCGGACGGGGTGAGGAACAGGGTCTCCACATCCGGGGCCATGCGCCGGTTCAGGCCCGCGAGCTGGAGCTCGTACTCGAAATCGGAAACCGCCCGCAGACCGCGCATGATCACGGGGACCTTCTGCTTGCGCGCGAAGTCGACTAGGAGGCCTGAGAAGGGCAGGACCTCGACCACGGGGATCTTCTCCAGCACGCGCTGTGCGAGCTCGACTCGGCGATGGATGTCGAAGACCGGGTCCTTGACCGTATCGACCGCCACCGCGACCAGGACCCGGTCGAACAGCAGAGAGGCACGCTGGATCAGGTCCGTGTGCCCGTTCGTGATGGGGTCGAAGGTACCGGGGTAGACCAAGCTCCGCACGTGTTACTCCCGCTTCATGCTGTCGGTTCGCGAAGGATAGCAGAGGCCGCCTCATCCAAAGGCGTGTTCCGCGTACCCAGATATAACTATAACAAACTGTTATTGCTGATAATTCCAGTCTGACTGCACCTGGCCGAACAATGGCATTTCGGTACAAATCTGCAGTCCGGCTGCACGGGCATGGCACGCACGATTCAGAACCCTCGTTTGAACACTCGCAGCATACGCGCGGGGCTTGCACGCAGTGCGGCTCCGGTTGGCTTCAGCTGAGCGCTGGGCTTCACCTCGGCTACAGCAAGAAAGGTAAGGCTGGAACTTGGCTTGTCAAGCTGCGCGGTGCCACTACGGGCAAACGCTACCAGCAACGCCTCGGACCCGCGGATCATGTGCTGGACGCCGGGGCCGAAGCCCTGGAGTGATGCCCATGCACGCGGACGTACAAATGGTGGGTTTGACTCCCGCTTTCGGTTTGCCCCCCGCTGCCGGATCAAGCTCTGAGTGCCGTTGTATACTGCCCCGACAGTCACCGGTCTCTGGCCGGTACGCCGGCAAGGAGCACCCCGTGACCCCGCCACAACCGATCCGCTGGCTACACCTGTCCGATCTGCATCTCGGCTGTCGGGGTGAGGCCCTGTGGTGGCAGGTCCATGAGGAATTCGAGCGCAGCATCCGCGAGCGGGCCGCGAAGCTCGGGATGCCGGACCTGATCCTGTTCACCGGGGACATCGCCTTTGCGGGGGCGGATACCGAGTACGCGCAGGCAGACGCGTTCTTGGCGGCCTTGCGGCACTGGCTGCGGGAGGCTACCGGCAGCGCGCACGAGCCCCCGGTAGTGCCCGTGCCCGGAAACCATGACTTGGCGCGGCCGACAGGGCGGGCCTTGCGCAACCTGGCATTCCTGGAGAGCTACGCCCAGGGCCGAGATGACCCGCTGATCGCCCAGTTCCAGGACGACCTCTGGCAGCATGAAGACGCCGCTGACATCGCCCCCCTGTTCGCCGACTACCAAGCCTGGCTGGGGCGCAGCATCCTGCCCCAGCTCCAAGGCCCCGCATTCGACCTGCACCGCTCCCACTTCCCAGGCGACCTGTCCCTGGTGTACCGCCCCGAGGGCAAGGTCCCGCTGCTGATGGTGGGCCTCAACTCCGCCTGGATGCAGTTCCAGGAAGGCGACCGGCAGGGCCGGCTGGAGCTGCCCTTGGAGCAGTTCCATGCCGCGCTGGGGCCCCGGGGCCTGCAGCGGTTCGAGGCGGCGGAGCAGGCCCTGCTGCTCATGCACCACCCCTTGGACTGGCTCAGATCCGAGACGCGAGGGGATTTCCAACAATCCATCTACCCCCCCGGCCGCTTTGCCGCCTGCCTGCACGGCCATATGCACCGGGGGCGCTCCCAGAGCATCTCCGAGTCTGGAGGCCAGCCGCGACACTGGTTTCAGGCCCCGTCCCTGTTCGGCATGGAACACTACGGCAGCACCCGGGAAACCCGTTCCATGGGCTACGCCTGGGGCGAGCTGGACCACCGGGGCCAGCTCCGGGTCTGGCCGCTCGCCCGGATGGAGAGCGGGGGCGAAATGCAGTTCGTACAGGACCAGCATTTCTCGGGACACCCCTGCGTCATCCAGCCGGCAGGGGGTGCCCGGACCGGCCAACCGCCCCGGCGCATGGGGCTCGATCCCCGCGCCTGGATGGAGGACGCCCTGGCCCAGACCGGCCACATCGACATCCAGGGAATAGGCTCGGGTGCCGGGCGGGTGGCCAGCGCCAGCCGCTATCCCATCGAGCGGCTGTATACCCAGCTGCGCTGCCGTCCGCTGGACCGGGAGCTGCTCCGCGGCAACGAAGACCAGGGCCTGGAGACCCTGCTCCCCCGCCATCGCCTGCTGCTGATCGAGGGCCAGCCCGGGGCCGGCAAGACCACCTTCCTGAAGCTCGCGGCGGCCCTGCTGGCCCGGGATGGACTGGGCCGGCAAACGCCCGCGGGCGGGACCTGGTGCGCCCGATATCTCGGTATGGACCCCGGCCAAGCGGCCCCCATCCCGGTCTTCCTGCACCTGGCCCTGCTCGCCGAGCTGTTGGGCGAGCCCGACCCCCAACGCCCGGACCGCCGCCACCGCCTGCCCGAGCTGATGCTGCCCGAGGCCCCCGAGGCAGAGCGCCAAGCCTGGCTCCAGGCCCTGGAGCAGGGGCAGGCCCTGCTGCTGCTCGACGGCATGGACGAGGTCACCGATCCCGAGCGCCGCCAACGCCTGCTTGAGCTCCTGCGTGACTTGGTCAATCACTGGCAGCAGACCCGCGTGGTGCTCACCAGCCGCCCCATCGACACCCGGCCCCTGCGCGAGATGGGCTTTG
>Ga0315556_1001442_pt1 | contig 14260 bp, 12 predicted proteins | sample SalMarSW160310MG_FD_202112 | JGI IMG/M metagenome (GOLD analysis project Ga0315556, IMG submission 202112) | Salt marsh sediment microbial communities from the Plum Island Ecosystem LTER, Massachusetts, United States - Salt Marsh Sediment SW1603-10 ...
ACGGCGGCGGCACGCGCAAAATCCTCGGTTATATGCTTTAAAAACAGTCGGTACTTGTTCCCTCCCTTCGCCGGTCGCGACCACTCGCCATTCGCGATCTGGCGGGCGATGTGATAATCGACGGCGGCCTTGAGTTCCGGCAGCCGACTCTGCTTGAGCATGCGAAACAGATGGGCCGGCCGCAGCAGATTTTTGTGAGCGCGCACATTGATCGCCGTACCGTCTTCAAAAGCGATAATTGCCAGCGTCCGCTCCGTGGCAATACCGTTTTTATGAAAGATGTCGCTCATCAATGCGGCACACACCCCGTCGACCAGGTCCGCCTGACCGCAGGCGTAGGAGTTGCTGTCGTCGCCGGTCTGAAAATATTCATTGGATATGGCGGTAGCGGGACTCAGCCGCGTGGCGCCGGTACCGCAGCTCGTGATGTCCCAGGTCCCGCTGCGGCTCTTGAAGCAACCGTTCCATATACTGCGGCCGTCGCCGGAGGTCAGCCCCTTTTTGCTGGGATGCTGACACTGCAGATAACGTGTCGCCATATATTTGTGCGGACGAATGTCGCGCTGTGGAAATTGCAGCCGGTGTTCCAGATCGTAATCGTTGATGATAACCAGGCCGAAGGTGTCGAGGATGGCCTTAGCCAGGGCGGCATTGAGCCGGTCGGGATGATGCTTGCCGATCAGGCCGATCTCTCTGGCCAGCTCAAAATTGAAATAAAACACCTTGCCGCCATGCCGCGCACGCGCGGCATAATCAACATAGGCATCTGGAGAAACTTCACGCCAGGGATGCCGGCCATCTATTTTATAAAATTGCCGATACTGCATCCGACTCTGGAAAAATGAGTTATTCTTTGTAACTATCGGTACGTTGCGGAGATCGTTTAGTCATTTTTTGACTAATCTTGACTAATATATGGATAGATCGGAGCGCAAGCAATGCCGTTCGCAGCAGGTTCTCCAACGGGACAGCTTCAAGAAAGGCGACGCATAACGCCATCCTCTCATTCCCGGAGCAGAACAGTCACGGCAGCGCTTGAATGCAATTTTCCAAGGAGAGCGGCCATGTATATAGCCATGAATAGATTTAAAATCGCCAAGGGCCGCGAGGAGGAATTCGTCGCCATCTGGAAAAACCGCAAGACCTATCTCGATGAAGTCCCCGGTTTTCGGGAATTTCACCTGCTCCAGGGTCCGAGCTTCGACGACTATACACTGTTTGCCTCCCACTCCACCTGGGAATCGCTCCAGGCCTTTGAGGACTGGACGCATTCCGAGGCCTTCCGCAAGGCCCATGGCCAGGCGGGAGCGGCCAAGGACATTTATTTGGGCCCACCGCAATTCGAAGGATTCGCCACCGTGATTTAAATACCCGCCACTAACCGCCCATGGCCCATGCAACAGCCTAATTTTTGGCGGGTAAGGCCCTGGCGCCTGCCCCCCCTGAACCCGGGGCATGAGGGATAGGCAAAAATTTGCTGGGAGCAGGCCTGCTTTTCCCTTACAATCCTGAGAGAATCCAGCGATAGTTCCCCCGCTAGGGAATTAATCGCCGCCTGCGGTGTCTTTATCCATCAGTGCATTTCATTCAAACAGCCGGGAGAGGGATATGGCGATACAGTTGCTGCGTGGTCATGTGATAGATGTAACTTCGCCGGATAAACATGGTGCAGGGGCTTGCCATATCGGAAAATACAACGTCAAGGTTTACGGCGATCTGGTCAGCAGTATCGGCAAAGGCGACGACATCCTCCTCGCCGGCGAGCTACGCAATGATATTTTCCATGCCCTGGCGGTAAAAAACGTCGACAAGGGCAAGACGGCGCAAATCGACGCCACCAATAACGTCCTGCTCATGGGTCTCAGTGCCTTTTTCTGTATGCTGGGTTTTGTACTGGGCCTCAAGGCCATCAACAGCGGCGGCGTTGTTCAATCGATCGATATGGCTATGGCATTCGTCGGCCTAATCGGCATGGGCATTACCCTGCGACGCCTGTTCCTCATCACCCGGGCCGCCAATTGGGTCAGCCGCGCCGATCTCTGATTACCTTCCCCAAAGGCTAAAACGGCCGCGCGCTCGTCAGAGCAGCGCCTGAACCAAGCGAATACGCTTAGTTCAGGCTGGATTATTTAGATCTGCGGCGGCGATTCACGAAATCATGGCAATGCGCCGCATCAAGCTACTCCCCGCCATCCCTAAGGCCAGCTGCAGCAACTCATCCCAGAGGTTGCCTTTCGTAATACCTTTGATGACGCGATCCACCTGCCCAGCCTGACGCAGCAGGCTGCGCAAGGTTTGCGGCGGACAGCGCTTGAGGGCGCCGCCCACCAGACGCTTACGGTTTTCCCATACCCTGTGCTTGGCGAACAGTTGTTCCAGGGCCGCTCCCCGCCGCAGCTCCTCGGCCATGATCGTCAGGGAACGAATCTCGCGGCTCAGAGCCCATAACACCACGACCGGCTCCTCACCCTCGCCCTGCAGACCGCGCAGAATGCGCGTCACCGCCGCCGCCTCGCCGGCCAGGGCTCTATCCACCAGGTCATAGACGCTATAGCGGGCGCTGTCCGAAACAGCAGCGGACACCGCCGCGCCGTCCACCGCGCCCGCACCGTGCAGCAATACCAATTTTTCGATCTCCTGGGCGGCGGCCAGCAAGTTGCCTTCCACCCGCTCCGCCAACATGGCCACCGCCTCCGCGGCGGGCTGCAAGCCCTTGGCGCGCATGCGCCGCTCGATCCAGGCGGGAAGCTGGGCGACCGTTAACGGCCAGACCTGCACCACCACCCCCGCCTGCTCCAGAGCCGTGAACCATTTACTGCGCTGCGCATCCTTGTCGATCTTGCCGCTGATCACCAGCAAGACATCGTCGCCGGACGGGCGCGCGGCGTACCCTCTAAGTATCTTGGCCCCCGCCTCACCCGGCTTACCGCTGGGCAGGCGCAGCTCCACCAAGCGGCGCTCGGCGAACAGGGACAGGGTATCGCGGGCCTGTAACAAGGCATTCCAGTCGAAGCCGGCCTCAACGTTGAACAACAGTCGTTCGCTGCAACCGCTTTCCCGGGCGCGCGCCCGAATCGCGTCACAGGCCTCCGCGACCTGCAGAGGTTCATTGCCGCTTACCAGGTAAATCGGCGCCATATTCCTTTGCAGGTGGGCAGGGAGATGTTCGGGCTTGAGCTTCATGGCGCAGGCTTGAGAGCGGATTGCAGACGCAGCATCATTCGGCGCACCACATCACGCCGCATATCCTGCACCAAATGCTCCTGCTCCACATCTTTGGCCAACACGTCGGACTCGTTAAAGCTATAACTGCGTTGCTCAGACAGGCTTTCCTTAGGAATCACGGTCTCCCCTTTGCCGCGCTCCACGGCATAACTGGCCGCATAGCGCACTTCATACTCTTCCACCTTTCCGGTGGAACCCACTGACAGCACCCGGCGCTGAACGTCCTCGCCGATCAGGGTGATGCGCAATTGCGCATCCTTTTGTTCCGCCACCACCGCCACGCCCGAGACGGAAAGATAGTGGCGCACTTCCCGCTGCAAGGGCCCGGCCGCCCCGGCCAGATAGGTGGGCGGCAGTTGCACTCGGCTGGTCTCGGTACCGCGCAGGTGGAAACCGCAGGCGCTTAACAGTGGCAAGCACGCGACGGCAAGCGGCAAAACGGCGACTCGCCATCCACTCACTGCCCGGCTTGCGCGTTTGCTTGACACGAGCTGTCCGCTACCCCGCTACCACTATATTCACCAGGCGACCCGGCACCACCACGATCTTTTTTACCGCCCTGTCCGCCACGAAGCGTCGCACGTTTTCTTCCGTGAGGGCGAGTTGTTCGATCTCTTCTTTGGCTGCGCTCGCCGCCACCCGAATGCGGCCGCGCAGCTTGCCGTTGACCTGTACCACCAGTTCCACCACATCGCGCACCAGTGCGGATTCGTCGGCCACCGGCCACGGCTGATCGATCACGGCGTCGCGATGACCCAGCGCCTGCCACATAGCATGGGCGATATGCGGCACGATGGGCGCCAACATCAGCGTCACCGCCTCCAAGGCCTCCTGCATCACGGCGTGGCCTTGCGGTGTGTCGTCCTCGAATTTATACAAGGCATTGATGAGTTCCATATTGGCGGCGATGGCGGTATTGAAAGTATAACGCCGTCCCACGTCGTCGCTGACTTTGACGACGGTCTGATGCAGCTGATTGCGCACGGCGCGTTGCGCGTCGTTGAGTTGCTCGGCATCGAGAAGTGGCGCCTTGCCGCGCTTGACGTGACCCGTCGCCAATTTCCACAGGCGCTTTAAAAAGCGCTGCGCGCCGTCGACACCTGCATCGTTCCACTCCAGGGTCATCTCCGGCGGCGCGGCGAACATCATGAACAAACGCACGGTATCGGCGCCGTAGCGGCGCACCAGGTCCTGCGGATCGACGCCGTTTTTCTTGGACTTGGACATGGTGCCGATGCCGCCGTATTCCACGACCTGGCCGTCGTCCTTGGCCTTGGCAGCGACGATCTTGCCGTGGGCATCGCGCTCCACTTCCACGTCGTCGGGCGAATAGTAGCTGATACCGGAGGAGGCACCCTTGCGTGAAAATATGTGGTTGAGCACCATGCCCTGGGTCAGCAGTTTGGCGAAGGGTTCGCGCACCGGGGTCAAGCCCAGGTCGCACATCACCTTGGTCCAGAAGCGCGAATAGAGCAAGTGCAGAATGGCATGCTCGATACCGCCGATGTATTGATCGACCGGCATCCAGTAATCGGCGCGCGGGTCCACCATGGTGTTGCCATCATAGCTCGCGTAACGAAAGAAATACCAGGACGAATCGACGAAGGTGTCCATAGTATCGGTCTCGCGCTGCGCCGCGCCGCCGCACTTGGGACATTCACAATCGAGAAACGCCGCCGACTTGTGCAGCGGATTGCCGGAGCCGTCCGGCACCAGGTCCTCGGGCAGCACCACGGGCAGCTGCTCGTCGGGTACCGGCACATCGCCGCACTGCGGGCACTTGATCATGGGGATCGGCGTACCCCAATAACGCTGGCGCGAGATACCCCAGTCGCGCAAGCGCCAGGTGATCTTCTTCTCACCTAAATTTTTAGCGGTGAGATCGGCGGCGATGGCGTCCACCGCCTGATCGAAATCCAGACCGTCGTACTTACCGGAATTGATACACACGCCGTGTTCGGCATAGGCCGCCTGCCACGGCGCCGGCGTGGCCTCACCTGCGCTGGTGCGGATCACTGCCTTGATCGGCAGTCCGTACTTGCTTGCAAATTCGAAGTCGCGCTCATCATGGGCCGGCACCGCCATCACCGCGCCTTCGCCGTAACTCATCAATACGTAGTTGGCCACCCACAGCGGCAGTTTTTCACCTTTCAGCGGATGGGTGACGAACAAACCGGTCGCCATACCCTTCTTTTCCTGGGTGGCGATTTCCGCCTCGGTGGCGCCGCCATGTTTGCACTCTTCGATGAAGGCGGCGAGTTGGGGATTGCCTCGGGCGGCGTGCATGGCCAAGGGGTGTTCGGCAGCAACCGCCACATAGCTGGCGCCCAGCAAGGTGTCGGCGCGGGTAGTGAACACCCACAGCACGCCACCATCCTCGATGTCGTGGGGAAAACCTACCCGCACCCCGTGGCTCTTGCCGATCCAGTTCTTCTGCATGGCCCGCACCTGCTCCGGCCAGTCGCCGAGCAGGTCCAGATCCGCCAGTAATTCTTCGGCGTAACGAGTGATCGCCATGTAATACATGGGGATCTCGCGCTTCTCCACCACGGCGCCGGTGCGCCAGCCGCGGCCGTCTATGACCTGTTCGTTGGCAAGCACGGTCTGATCCACCGGGTCCCAATTGACTGTGCCGGTCTTGCGGTAGACGATGCCCTTCTCCAGCATGCGCAGGAACAGCCATTGATTCCAGCGGTAATACTGGGGCGTGCAGGTGGCCAGTTCGCGGCGCCAGTCGATGGCAAAGCCCAGGGACTGGAGCTGGCCGCGCATGTAATCGATGTTGTCGTAAGTCCACTGGGCGGGCGGCACGCCGTTTTGCATGGCGGCGTTCTCGGCGGGCAGACCGAAGGCGTCCCAGCCCATGGGCTGCAGGACGTTTTTGCCGCACATGCGCTGATAGCGGCTGATCACGTCGCCGATGGTGTAATTGCGCACATGCCCCATGTGCAGGCGGCCGCTGGGATAGGGGAACATGGACAGACAGTAGAATTTTTCCCGCGCCGGATCTTCACTGACCTCGAAACTGCGGTTTTCCTCCCAATAGCGCCGGGCGGCTTCCTCCACCCGCTGCGGCTCGTAATGCTCGTCCATCTTGTATTCCCGATCTCTGCGCTTACATAAAGGCGCAAGGATACCGTAGCCTAGACAACCCGAACAACATAACCGTGCACTTGCCCTTTCCATTGTGGGGCGAGTCGGTCAAACTTATGTCTATTCGATCGATCAGGAGTACAGACCATGGCTTCCATTCCCCCCTCCAACGGCGAGAAATTGGTACATGCCTATAACCGGATGATGGAACGGGTAAAAGACGCCCTGAAGCAAACCGAAAAGAACACCATGGAGGCCCTGCGCTACAATATCGATCTGGCCAAAGAGAAGGCGGTGGAATTGGGCGAGCTCAGCCGCGAAGAGGCGGTGCGCATCGGCGACTACCTGCGCCGCGACCTGGAAGACGCCGGTGAATACCTGGCGGACAGCGGTGCCGAACTCGGTTCCTGGCTGCACTTCGACGTGGAACTGGTGGAAGACCGCCTGTGGGAGGTGTTCACCGCCGCTGCGGATCAAACCAAGCTGGCCTACCTGGATCTGGCGCAACGGGCACAGCGGGCCTCGGAATACCACACCGGGGAACTCACCACCGTGGGCACCCTGCGCTGCAGCGCCTGCGGGGAACTCCTGCATTTCCACGGCACCAGCCACATCCCGCCCTGCCCCAAGTGCCACGCCACCCGTTTCACCCGCAAACGCAAGGGCTCCGGCTCTTAAGCCTGGAAACGGGGGCCGGCGGCGGCGCCCGCCACCCCGCTGCTGCTGCACGTGATGAAATTGTGATCATTGCGTGATAGGTATGCGATCTCTTCGGGCTGCAATACCCATATTGAGACTATGGTCGGTGTCGGCATGCGGCAGGGAATGCAGGGTACTCACCTGATCCCTACGGGTAGCACCCGGACAGCGCCCAGGACGCTCGGCAATGACGATGGTGACAGGCGGGCAGGCTACACTAGTCCCATACAATCGAGACCATGGTCCAAGCGGAATTTTTACCATTCATGATGCACAAGATCCTTATCATCGAAGACAATCCCGATATCGCGCGTCTGGTGGCCATGCACCTCAAGGACATCGAGTGCACGACGGCAATCGCCGCCGACGGTGCGGAAGGTCTGCGGGTTTTCCAGCGCGGGGACTTCGATTTGGTGGTGCTGGACCTGATGCTGCCGGGCATGGACGGGTTGAGCGTCTGCCAGAAATTGCGCGCCCAGCCGGGCTATGTGCCGATTCTGATGCTCACCGCCAAATCGACGGAACTCGACCGGGTGCTGGGCCTGGAAGTGGGTGCCGACGACTATTTGACCAAACCGTTCAGCATTCCCGAACTCCAGGCCCGCATCAAGGCATTGTTCCGCCGTGTCGCGGCCTTGAGCAGTAAGCAAGACCCGCAGTCGGCGGAAACCCTGAGCTTCGGTGGGCTGTCCATAGACACCGGCAAACGTCAGGTCAGAGTCGACGGACGCGACATCAATCTCACCGCCAAGGAGTTCGACCTGCTGCTGTTCTTCGCCCGACACCCGGGGCGGGTCTACAACCGCACCGAGCTGCTGGATAAAGTCTGGGGTTATGGCCACGACGGTTATGAACACACCGTCAACTCCCACATCAACCGCCTGCGCGCCAAGATCGAAAAAGATCCCGCCAAACCATGCTATGTACTGACGGTGTGGGGCGTGGGCTACAAATTCGCCGAGCACGCCGCCTGAGATGTTGCGCACCCTCTACGCCCGCCTCGCCTTGGTACTGGTGCTGCTGCTGGTCTCCATGGGCATGATCTACTCGCTGCTCACCGTATCGGCGACCCATCATTATCTGCGCGAGGTCAATCAACAGCTCAACCGCGATCTCGCCCGCAATCTGGTGGCCGACCGCAATCTGGTGGCGGAGGGTCGACTCAACGAGGCCAAGCTCAAGGAGACCTTCCACGACTACATGGTCATCAATCCCAGTATCGAGATCTATCTGCTCGACCGCAACGGCAAGATCCTGTCCTATTCCGCCGATCCGGGCAAGGTCAAGCGCAAGCATGTGTCGTTGGAACCCATACACGCCTTTCTGCGCAACGACGCCTACCCGGTGCTGGGCGACGATCCGCGCAGCTATGACCGGCGCAAGGCCTTTTCGGTCACACCCATCCCCTCCGCCGCCAATCCGGAAGGATATTTGTATGTGGTGCTGCAGGGCGAGGAATTCGACGCGGTCAACAACGCCATCCGCGAGAGTTATTTCCTGCGCCTGAGCGGCTGGGCGGTGGCGGGCAGCCTGATCTTCGGCCTGCTCGCCGGCCTGCTGATCTTTCACCTCCTCACCCGCCGCCTGCACCGCCTGGCCTGGCTGATGGATAATTTCCGCCTCAGCAATCTCAGCGCTTATATGCCCTACGGCAAGGCCGCGCAGCGCAGCCCCGACGAGATCGATCGCCTGGGGACGACCTTCGATCAGATGGCCGAACGTATCATCAATCAACTCGACGAACTCAAGGCCCAGGATACCCTGCGCCGTGAACTGGTGGCCCAGGTCTCTCATGACCTGCGCACGCCGCTGGCCTCCCTGCACGGTTATCTCGAAACCCTGCAGCTCAAGGCCGCCACCCTCAGCGCGGAGGAACGCCGCGAATATCTCGACATCGCCCTGCGTCATAGCGAGCGTCTCACCCGCCTGGTGATGGATCTGTTCGAGCTGGCCAAGCTCGATGCGACCCGCACCCCGCCGCGCTGTGAACCCTTCGGCCCCGCGGAACTGGTCCAGGACGTGGTGCAAAAATTCCAACTGCGGGCGCAACAACGCGGCATCGCGCTCAACATGGCAAGCAGCGGCGACCTGCCGCTGGTGAGCGCGGAGATCGGACTCATCGAACGGGTGGTGGAAAACCTGATTGAAAACGCCTTGGAACACACTCCCGGCGGCGGACAGGTGGTGGTGAGCCTGCGCCAGGATGCCGGGCGCGTGCTCATCACGGTCAGCGACAGCGGCCGCGGCATAGTGACGGCCGATCTGCCGCGGGTCTTCGATCGCTTCTACCAGGCGGGAAACGACCACCGCGGCAAGGGCCACGCCGGGCTCGGCCTGGCTATCGCCAAACAGATCCTCGACCTCCACCACCAGACCATCGAAGTGCGCAGCACGCCCGGCAAGGGCGCTGCCTTTACCTTTTCCCTGGCCGTAGTCTCCCCGGCAGCGAGCCCCGTATATTAGGGCTTTTTAACGCGATCCACACCGCGGCGACGTAACAGCAGCCAAGGGATCACCAGCATCCCCGCCATCAATATCACCACCAGGGCATTACCCACGCGGACATAAGGCGTCGCGCCCTGCATCGGCTGCACCTCTCCCGACAAGGCCGCCACCTCGAATTGCGGCACTGTCTTCTGCAAGCGGCCCTTGGCATCGACGATGGCCGTCACACCGGTGTTGGTGGCGCGCAATAGCGGCCGCCCGGTCTCCGCGGCACGCATCCGCGCGATTTCCAGATGCTGTTGCGGCGCAATGGAATGACCGAACCAGGCATCGTTGCTGACATTGACCAGCAGCGTCGCCCGGGGCAGTTCCCGGATGACCTCCTCGCCGAAGGCGTCTTCATAGCAAATGGAGATGCCCGCCTGCTGTCCCGCCACCGCCAGGGGCGGCTGTACCGCTGGACCGGCGCTGAAGTCGGACATGGGCACTTGCATGAAGTCCACGATCCCGCCCAACAGGCTTTGCATCGGCAAATATTCGGTAAACGGCACCAGATGATGTTTATGATAAAACTTGCGCGCGCTGCCCACGCTCACCATGCTGTTGTAATAGCGCCCGGTCGCGGCATCCTCATACAACACGCCTATCAACAAATCGCTGTGATGCGCTCTGGCCTCCTTTCCCAGGCCGTCGAGAAAGTCCTTGGCCTCGTCATAAAGCTCGGGCAGGGCGCTTTCCGGCCAGATGATCAGCTGGCTGTCCCAGTGCTCACGGGTCAGTTTGGTATAGAGTTCTATGCTGGGCTCGCGTACGTCCCACTGCCATTTGATGTCCTGGGGGATATCGCCCTGCAGCAAGGTCACGCGCAACGGCGTTCCCGCCGGCTGCGTCCAGGACACGGCATGCAACACACCGGCGCCCAGCCACAACCCGAGCAGCGCCGTACCCCACACCATGCGTTGTCTGAAATCCCCGGCGATGATCAGCAATACCAGCCACCCCGCCGACAGCGCCACCACCAGCGAGACGCCATAGACACCCGCCAGCGGCGCCACACCGACAAGGGGCGAGGCCAATTGACTGTAGCCGAGATTCAACCAGGGGAAGCCGGTCAGAAACCAGCCGCGTATCCACTCGAACATCACCCAGCCGGCGGGGAACACCACCGCCAAGCGCCATGCCGTCGCCGCGGGTCCGGCGTAATAAAAAAAGCGCGCCAGCAAGTAAGCCAGCACGGCGGGGAACAGGGCCAGGAACGCGACCAGCAGGGCGGTGAGAAACAGGGACAGCGCCAGGCTCACGCCGCCGTACTCGTACATACTGACGAATACCCAATTGACGCCGACGCCGAACATCCCCAGGCCGAACAGATAGCCGCGTCGCAGGGCCCGCCGCCGCGGAATATCCAGCCACAGCAGAAACAGCAGGGCGGGGGTGAGTACCGCCGCGGGGAAAAAATCGAAGGGTGCGAAGGCCAAGGGCAGACAGCCCCCGGCGGTGAGGCTCAGCCAATCACCCCATTTCCCCATGAGCAGCTCGGCGAGGCGGTGATAGCGGTGGGAAAGCGGGCGTTGTGTGTCAACAGCGATAGTGGAACTGGCCATAGGGTCCGTGCGGCGGTGAAGAAAACCGGGACGCGCTACTGCTCTCCGCCTGCGGCGGCCTTATCCGCAACGCCCACACTGCGACGCTCCGTTACCTGCAACAGATGGATGCGGCGACTGTCGGCGCTCAACACCTTGAAGCGGAAGCGATCGATACTGATCACTTCGCCGCGGCGCGGCAGCCGGCCGAAGCGGTTCATCACCAGACCGCCGATGGTATCGAATTCATCGTCGCTGAATTCGGCGAAGAAATAATGATTGAACTCTTCTATGGGTGTCAGCGCCTTGACCGCGAAGACGTTATCGTTGTGCTTCTTGATATAGGCATCTTCCTCGATATCATGCTCGTCGACGATTTCACCCACGATCTGTTCCAGTACGTCCTCGATGGTAACCAGTCCCGCCACGCCGCCGTATTCGTCGACGACGATGGCCATGTGATTGCGACTGGCGCGGAATTCCTTCAGCAACACATTGAGGCGCTTGCTCTCCGGGATGAACACCGCCGGGCGCAGGATATCGCGCACATTAAAACTCTTGGCATTGTCCTGGCCGTAATAGGCCAGCAGATCCTTGGCCAGCAGGATACCCACCACTTCATCGCGATTATCGCCGATCACCGGAAAGCGCGAGTGCGCCGATTCGATCACCACCGGTAAAATCTTGTCCAGCGCGGCATCACGTTCCACTATCGCCATCTGCGCGCGCGGCACCATGATATCGCGTACCTGCATCTCCGCAACCTGCAATACCCCCTCGATCATGGTCAGGGCTTCGGGATCCAGCAATTCGCGTTGCTGGGCATCGCGCAGCAATTCCACTAATTGTTCCCTATCCTTGGGCTCGCCCAATAATGCAAAACTTAAACGCTCCAGCCAGGAACGCGACGACGTACCGTTATTTGTTCGCTCGACTGCCATGATTATCTAAATTAACACCTTTGCTGTTAAAACCGTCAAATGGGAATCAAGTCTCAGCGCTTCAAGAGGCCGTCCGGACTTCTTTTTCCCCGGCATAGGGATCCGCATAGCCCAATGCGGCGAGGATCTCGGCCTCCAAGCCCTCCATGATCTCCGCCTCGCGCGGCTCCTCATGGTCGTGGCCCAGGAGATGCAAGGTACCGTGCACCGTCAAATGCGCCCAATGGGCGATAGCCGGCTTATGCTGTTCCTGCGCCTCGCGCATCACCAGCGGCGCGCAGATGACCAGGTCGCCCAATAGCGGCGGATCCAGTTCCGGGGAATCGTCGACGGGAAAAGACAAGACATTGGTCGGCCCGGAGCGCTGGCGATAGGTTTCATTAAGGGTGGTGCCTTCCGTCACACCCACCACGCGGATACTCACTTCCCCAGCCTCGCAACGCTCCGCCAAGGCGGCGGCGACCCAGCGCTTAAACTCCTGCGGCGAGGGAACTTCGACCTCCGCGTCCGGCAGCTCTTCCTGAGCATATTGCACGTCCACGACGAGGGTCATGATCCCTGCTCCGCAGTGGGCGGCGTGCTATTCTCTTCAAAGCTCTCGTAGGCGGTCACGATACTCTGCACGAGGGGATGACGCACCACGTCCGCGGCCTTGAAAAAGGTAAAGCTGATACCGTCCACATCCTTGAGCACCTCGACCACATGCCGTAGGCCGGACAGGCGGCCGCGCGGCAAATCCACCTGAGTAACATCGCCGGTAATTACCGCCTTGGAGCCGAAACCGATACGGGTCAAAAACATTTTCATCTGTTCGACGGTGGTGTTTTGCGCCTCGTCGAGAATGATGAAGGCATCATTCAGCGTCCGGCCGCGCATATAGGCCAAAGGCGCAATTTCGATGATGTTGCGTTCCACCAGTTTGGCCACCCGCTCGAAACCCAGCATCTCGTAGAGGGCGTCGTAGAGCGGGCGCAGATACGGGTCGATCTTCTGCGCCAAGTCGCCGGGCAGAAATCCCAGCCGCTCCCCCGCTTCCACCGCCGGCCGCGTCAGCACCAGACGACCCACCGTCTCCTGTTCCAGAGCCTGGACGGCGCAGGCCACGGCCAGATAGGTCTTGCCGGTCCCCGCCGGCCCGATGCCGAAATTGATGTCGTTGTTGAGAATGTTTTGCAGATAGCGTTGCTGATTGAGGGCGCGCCCGCTGATCAAGCCCCGGCGGGTTTGAATCGCCAAGGGTTCATTGGCAGACTCCTCCCCACCGCCTAGGGCATCGGCCCCGGCTTGCTGCAAGACCAAATGCACCTGCGAAGGCGTGAGGTTTATTTTCGCGGTTTTGGAATAGAGGTTCTGCAGCACCTTCCCCGCCAGCCGCACCGGATCGGCGTCACCGATCACGCGAAAGTGATTTCCACGATTGGTCACTTCCACTCCTAAACGACCCTCCACCTGGCGCAGGTGCTCATCGAATTGCCCGCACAAGTTGGCGAGACGCTCGTTGTCGGCGGGTTCTAAGGTGAAATCGAAAGAATCTGGCTGAACTTTCAAATGAAAAGCTAAACAGGGAATTCAACCGGTAAGATAGTCGAAAATGCCGACGCTTGCAATGACCAGACGCCGGTCAAAACCCCAGCGCCGCGCTCTGAAATCCTGGAGAATCAAAATCTTGTACGTGCACCCCGCGCAGCGAATTGGGCAAGGCCTCGGTGATGCGCAGCGCGACCAGCTGCCCGACCAGCCTCTCATCCCCCGTAAAATTCACTACGCGATTATTCTCCGTACGCCCGCACATCTCCCGGGGATCCTTACGGGAAGGCCCTTCCACCAACACCCGCTGCAGCGTACCCACCATGGCCCGGCTGATCGCGTCGGTCATTTCGCGGATGCGCCGCTGCAGGATCGCCAGGCGGTGTTTTTTGATCTCCGGGGACACGTCGTCGGGGAAGCCTGCCGCGGGCGTCCCGGGGCGGGGGCTGTAGATGAAACTGAAGGAATTATCGAAACCGATCTCTTCGATCAAATCCATGGTCGCCTGGAAATCCGCATCGCTTTCGCCGGGGAAACCGATGATAAAATCCGAAGAAAGACTGAGATCCGGGCGCAGCGCCCGCAGCCGCCGAATCTTGGACTTATATTCCATGGCGGTATGACCGCGCTTCATCTGGGACAGGATGCGATCGGAACCGCTTTGCACCGGCAGGTGCAGGTGACTGACCAGCTTGGGCACGTCGGCATAGGCTTGAATGAGACTATCGGAAAACTCCAGAGGATGGG
>Ga0315556_1001444_pt1 | contig 14253 bp, 10 predicted proteins | sample SalMarSW160310MG_FD_202112 | JGI IMG/M metagenome (GOLD analysis project Ga0315556, IMG submission 202112) | Salt marsh sediment microbial communities from the Plum Island Ecosystem LTER, Massachusetts, United States - Salt Marsh Sediment SW1603-10 ...
CACCCAGTGGGACATTCGTGAGCTTCAGAAAGCCAAGGGCGCCATCCGGGCCGCCATCAATATTCTGATGTCGAAATTGAACCTGGAGCCAACGGATTTGCAGCGGGTCGTCCTGACGGGTTCGTTTGGTGGCCAGGTGGACATCGATGCCGTGCTGTCCTTGGGCATGATTCCGCCAGTTCGCCGAGAGACGGTGGAGACTATCGCCAACGGCGCCGGCTTCGGCGCGGCTCAGTTTCTGTTCGACGATGGGTTCGCGCGAGGCGAAGCTTTGGCAGAGCACGCCGACCAGGTGGACCTTGATGTGGATTCTGACTTCATGCAGCGCTACGTGGGTGCGATGGCTCTGGCGCCAGAGTCCACAGGGTAGCGCGGAAGTCCATGAAGGCTAATCCAGGCACAGGCGTAGAGTCGATAGACGTTGTCGATGGGCCAGGGCCCGAAACGGGTTCCGACGCCGCTGGCTTCATGATGGTTCTGCTGGCGACGGCGTGTTGGTCAACCTCCGGCATATTCATCCGCTTTATCTCAGATGGCAGCGCCATCCAGCCCGTGGGGCTGGCGTTTTGGCGCGACTTGTTCACATTCGGCGCACTTCTGATCGGATTGGCTGTGCTCCGGCCACAGCTTCTCAGGGTCCGGCGTTCGGACCTGCCCTGGCTGTTTGTCATGGGGGCCATCAGCATTGGTGCGTTTCACGTCCTGTGGAACACATCCATTCTGCTCAATGGTGTGTCGATCTCGACAGTCATCCAGTGCAACGCGCCTGTCTTCGTCACCCTGGCGGCGTGGTTCCTCTGGAAAGAGCCGCTGACGCGGCTCAAGTTGCTGGCGATCTTGCTGGCTTTCATCGGTATCGTCCTCATTTCACGGCTCGATCGAATGCAGGGGATGAGCATCACGCTGGCCGGATTGGGCGTGGCGCTTCTCTCGGCGCTGTTCTACGGTTCCTTCTCCCTTCTGGGAAAGAAACTCACCGGATCCTACAGTTCGTGGACCGTCCTGGTTTACATTTTCGGGTTTGCCGCCCTGGCGCTCCTGCCGTTTCAAGCCGGAGAGCTGACCATGCCCTGGTTATTCTCCCCTCAGGTGCTTGCATCCTTCGGAGGGCTGGTGCTGCTGACCACGGTCGCCGGATTTGGCCTGTATACGGCCGGCCTTAATCGACTGCAGGCAAGCGTGGCGTCCATCACCTCCAACTCTGAAGTCGCCTTCGCTGCGCTTTTGTCTTACCTTCTGCTGGGGGAAAGGCTGGATCCCTGGCAAATTCTCGGCGCCGTGCTCGTTGTGGGTGGGGTCAGCTTGCTCTCGCTTCCGCGGATTGGTTCGCGGCGAAGGCGTAAAGCGATCGATGATCCGGCTGGGGAGAGACTGTGACCAAGCCGTCTCTGTTTCTCATCTGCGCACGATTCAACCGATGAGTCCGGTGGATCTGGTGGGCGCGCCATGACAGTCCTGGTCCTTGGTGTGGATACGGGTGGCACCTACACCGACGGGGTTCTTTTTGATCATGAAAGCCGTCGGGTGCTGGCGACCAGCAAGACCCCCACCACCCAAGAGGATTTGCAGGCTTGCATCCTTGGAGCTCTGGACCGGCTGCTGCCGGAGGACCGCTCCCAAATCCGCTTGGTCTCCATTTCAACCACGCTGGCAACGAATGCCATTGCCGAAGGCAAAGGCTACCCTGTTGGCCTTCTCTTGCTGGGCTACGATCCGGAACTGGCCGCCCGGTTCCGATTTGACGAAAGGTTCGGCACCCGGAGAGTGGCGTATCTGACGGGCGGACATACCTTGTACGGGACCGAGCAAGCCCCCTTGGACACCGAAGGTGTGGCCGGGACGGCCCGCAATTGGATTCGGGACGTCGACGCCCTGGCGGTTTCGGGCTACTTCAGCCCGTTTGATCCAAGCCACGAAGAAGCGGCGGCCAAAGTCATAGCGGAAGTGTCTGGCCTCCCGGTAGTGCTTGGCCATCAACTCTCAACGCGTTTGAACTCCGTGGAGCGGGCGACCACAGCGGCTCTGAACGCCGCCCTGATCCCCATCCTGAAGAACTTCATCGAGGCCATGCGTTCCGCCCTGGATCACAGGGGCATCACGGCGCCGCTGATGGTCGTTCGCGGTGATGGCGCGCTCACCCGGGCCCAGATGGCAGCCGTACGGCCGGTCGAGACCGTCCACTCTGGGCCAGCAGCCAGTGCCATTGGAGGGAGCTTCCTTTCCGGACTGGGGCGGGCGATGGTGGTGGACATCGGTGGAACAACCACCGATCTGGCCATTGTTGACGATGGCCGGGTGCTGATTCGGGATGAAGGGACGCTGGTGGGCGCGTTTCGGACGGCAGTTCGCGCGGCTGACGTGCGGTCAATCGGGTTGGGCGGCGACAGCCTTATCGGGCTGGATGCGGACGATCGGCTGATTGTCGGTCCGGAGCGTGTCACACCGCTCTGTCAGCTTGCGTCCCGCGAACCGTCTGTGGCGGCGGATCTCAAGGGCCGGGCCAGAGGCTTGACTCATCGGCCGTCGCCGACCTCAGTCGAGTACTGGTTCTTGCAGCGCGATCCCCGTCGAGCTGTTGAAGACCCGCACGCGCGGCAAGCTCTGGCCATCCTGCGCCAGGGGCCCATTTCGCTTACCAGCTTGTTGGATCGGCTGGGGCTGATCCACCCAATCCAGTTCGGCGGTCCGGCTCTGGTCCGGGAAGGGGTCATTGCGCGTTCCGCGGTGACACCGACCGACTTGCTGCATGTCTCAGGCGAGTTCACAGCCTGGGATATGGAGGCGGCGCAGATTGCCACCAAGTTCGTTTCCCAATTGCGAGGCTGCACTGCCAACGAACTCATTCAGAGCGTCAAGACATTGATCGCCGAACGGATCGTGGCAGAGATCGTAGCTCAGATCAGCGGCCAGGAGGTTGAACGGGCGCCATCGCACGTCTCCGCCCGCAGCTTGGGGACCTGGCTCTTTGAGGAGAACCTCTACGATCGCAATCCTTATCTCAAGTCGACTCTTCGGCTGGCTATGCCTCTGGTCGGCATCGGAGCGCCAGCTGGGATCTTCCTGCCGCCTGTGGCCGATCTGCTCAGGACCGATCTGGTCCTTCCGCCTCACTACGAGGTGGCCAATGCCGTGGGCGCTGTGGCTGCCAATCTGGTGGTGGAAAAGGAAGCCTGGATCTACCCTCAAATGCGCGGCATGCATGTTCGGGGCTTCTTCGCTCAACTGGCCGACGGACGCCGACGCTACGCCACCCTTGAGAAAGCGCTGGACGCGGCGCGAGCTGACCTTGCCCAGCGCGCCGAGTCAGAGCTTCGCCAGGCTGGGGCGGTGGACCCCGTGCTGGATTTCGAGTGCGTGCCCGATGGGGCGGAGAGCTACCGGGTTCGCGTGCGCGGCATGGCGAATCCCGCCCTGGACAAGCTGGCATCAGGCTGAAGCCCGGCCCGGAGGGTGCCGAAGGCTGTCCAGCCTGAACTGTGTTCCTGACTTCGTGGGTTCAAAAGCTTGGAGCGCCCGGCAGGGCGCTCTCCGTGTCTAAGACGTCACAATCTGGCCAGGTCCGAATGGGATGCTTGATCTGCCACCAGCGGCGGCCTGGCCCACGCGTAATGGCAGGCATATCCTGCTTATGAAATCCTTCACAAGCCTCGGTTGGAGACAAGGTCGGACACTGGGCGAAGAGTCCCTGCGCCAGGTTGGGCGTGCCCCTCGGGCCTCTCGAGCCCTCGGTTCACGTCCCACTCTGTTCCCGGCGGGAATGTCCCAGAGCATCCACCGTCACCGCCAGCAGCAGGACTCCGCCGGTGACCATGAACTTCACCGAGGAGGAAAAGGCGAGCAAGTCCATCCCATTGGAGATCGACCCGATCACCAAGGCGCCCAGCAGGGCGGCCCAGGTGCTGCCGCGCCCACCGAAGAGGCTCGTGCCGCCGATGACCGCCGCGGCGATGGCGTTGAGCAGCACATCCCCGCTCCCTGAGGATTGATTGACCGCCAGCAAGCGCGATCCGGCCAGAATGCCGCCGGCCGCAGCCAGGCTCGAACACAGCACAAAGATGGTGATGCGCAGGCGATCGACGTTGATGCCAGCCCGTCGGGCGGCTTCGACGTTGCCGCCGACAGCGAAAACAGCCCGGCCGAAGCGGGTCCGCCGCAGGATCAAATCGAAACAGATGACAAAAGCGAGCAGTGCCAGAATGGCTGTCGGCACGCCGCTGATCGGCGGCCCATTCTTGACGGGGTTGCGGTTGACACTCATTAGGGCCACCGAACCCAAGGCGGCTACGGCAACAATGGCAATCCGTGCCCCGACGGACCAGCCGGAGGCCACTCGCAGGTTGAGGTTCTTGCGCCGGGTCCAGTCGGCGAGCACGCGCCAGCCAAACATCAGCAGCAGCACCCCAGCCAGCGCCCAACCGAACCAGACCGGCATGCGCGTGTTGGCCAGGCCGACGATGAATGGATCGTTGAGGTTAATCGTGCCGGTGTTGCCCAAAACGTACAGCAGGGCTCCCTGCCAACCCAAATAGCCGGCCAGAGTGACCACGAAGGACGGCACATGTATTTTGGCAAACCAGGCGCCCTGCAGCAGCCCGATGCCGGCGCCGGCCAGAATGCCAACCAGGACAGCCAGTGGGCCGGGCCATCCGACCTTGACCGCCAGGACAGCCATCACACCGGCTGTCAACCCGCTAACAGCGCCGACCGAGAGATCGATTTCTCCAATCAGCAGCACCAAGACCACGCCCACCGAGATCGTGCCGATGGCTGAGATCTGGACCACCAAATTGGTCAAATTAAGGGGGGAAAGAAAATGATGGTTGGCGGCCTGGAAGATGCCGGCGATAACGGCCAATCCAATCAGGATCGGCAGCGAGCCCAAATCACCTTCCGTCAGACGGCGAGGGATGAGATTTTGCAGCCTTGCAACAAGAGATGAGTCCGGATCTTTTCCGTCGGTTGCCGTTGCATCAACCATGGCAACCTTCAATTAGAGATCGATAGACACAGCGGTAAATCATGGTTAATCCTTTCTGGACTTCGATTCAGAATCCAACACGCCGAACTCCGCACCCGTGATGGCACCGACGACCGACTCGGCGTTGGTGTCCTTGGTGTCAAAGGTGGCGACGCGGTGGCCCAAGCGTAGGACGATGATGCGATCAGAGACGTCGAAGATGTCCACCAAGTTGTGGCTGATCACGACCACGGCCAGCCCACGCTGGCGAAGGCGTTTGATCAAGTCCTTAACCTGCTGGGTCTGCTCCACGCCCAGTGCGGCCGTGGGTTCGTCCAGCAGCACAACCCTGGAGTTCCACAGCACTGCGCGGGCGACAGCCACAGACTGGCGTTGACCGCCGGAGAGGGTGGCCACCTGCTCGCGAACAGAGGGGATGGTGACGTGCAGATCGCCGACAAGCTTGCGGGCGGTCTGTTCCATCTCTATTTCGTCAATGGCGGCCAGCAGGCCCGGAATCAGCGGATTCACGGTCTCACGGCCCAGGTAGAGATTCCCGACCACATCCAGGTTGTCGCACAGGGCAAGATCCTGGTAGACGGTCTCGATACCCAGCTGGGTGGCGTCTGAAGGCTGGTTGACGTTGACCGGCTTGCCTTCGAACGAATACGTCCCTTCGTCCGGTTGATAGACGCCGGAAATGATCTTGACCAGGGTTGATTTTCCGGCGCCGTTGTCGCCCACCAGTCCCACGACTTGATCGGTGTAGGCTTCGAAGTCCACTGAATCCAGAGCCTGGACCGCGCCGAAGCGTTTGCTGATGCCGCGGAGCTCAAGGATGGGGCTTTGTTCAGATTGGCTCATATGAACTCTCCATTTGGAGCAGCCGCGGCACCGGGCCGCGGCTGCTCCTGAGGGTTACGTCTGCCGCCATGATCCCCAACCTTACAACGGGGAAAATGCGGTGGACTAGGTCCCTACTTCAGACCAGCTGCCTTGCATGCATCAGCATAGTCTGCGGTGCAGATTTGATCCACGGTCCAGAAGCCATCGGCCACGACGGTGCTCTTGATGTTGTCCTTGGTCACGGCGACCGGGGTCAGAAGGACCGACGGAACGTCGATGGAACCGTTGTTGGTTGTGTCGCCATTGGTCATGCTGCTTGGAACGTTGGTGCCGTTCATCAAATCGTAGGCGAGTTGTGCCGCAGCTTCCGCTTCCGGCTTAATCGCCTTGTAAACGGTCATGTACTGCTCACCCGTAAGGATGCGTTGGATGCCAGCCAGCTCGGCGTCCTGCCCGGTGACGGGCGGGAGCGGGCTCAGGCCAGCGGCCTTCATGGCGGCGATAGCGCCAGATGCCGTCCCATCATTGGCAGCGTACACACCGTCGACCTTGTTGTTCATGGCCGTCAATGCCTGCTGCATTTCGTTCTGGGCCTGATCTGGGCTCCAATCGGGTGTGTCGTATTCCTTGGCGATGGTCAATTTGCCCGAGCTCACCAGCGGATCGAAGACGCTGTGGGCGCCCTTCTTGAACAGGCTGGCGTTGTTGTCTGTCGGCGAGCCGTTGATCATCACGATCTGCGGGTCGGTGATATTCATTGAGTTGAGATCGTCCACCAGGCTTTGAGCCTGCAGTTGGCCGACCTTGACGTTGTTAAAGGAGATGTAGTAATTGACGCCGTCCGAATTGAGGATCAGGCGGTCGTAGGCGATGACCGGCACGCCCTGGGCCTTTGCCTTGTCGGCGATAGCCCCGGCGGCTGCCGAGTCAACAGGGTCGAGCACGAGCACCTGGGCGCCGTTGGTCAGGGCCGCTTCCGCTTGAGAGAGTTGGGAGTTGGCGTCCTGATTGGCGTTGCTGTAGATGATCTTACAATCCGGGCAGAGTTCCTTGAACTTGGCCTCGAAATCCGGCTTGTCGGCGCTCTCATAGCGCGCCGTCTTGGTCTCCGGAAGCAGCAGAGCAATCGTGCCAGAGCTGCTGCTGGAAGCCTGGGTGGGCGCGGCCGTTGACGCCGCAGCCTCCGTCGCTGTGGGTTGGGTCATTTGTGTTGCAGGGGCCGCCGTGGCGGCTGGGGTGGGGGTAGCTGCCGGGCCACATGCCGCTGCCGCCAGTCCCAGGATCATCACTGAGGTGATGAGCTTGAGCATCTTGCTTTTCATCTTCAACTCCTACCTATATTTGTACGCGTACCGACAAAAAGCTGAACTAGCTTTACAGTTGCCATGGTTTCTCGTCTATCAGAAACCGAACCTCCTTTCCGATCTTTGGTACCCGTGTTCGGCGAATCCGAACCTGGTTTTTCCGCTCACCAATTTGTGAGAGAATTCACAAGCTGGCTGACCCCGCCGATCGCGGCAAAGGGCCGGGGTGCAAAGGATGCCCGAGGCTGGCGTTCCGTCAATGCCTCCAGGAGGCGCCAATCGGCCATCTGCACATCAAAATTGTATCGCCCGCCGACTCGGCATGTCAAACGATGGGACCGGCAAATCGGTATCGGAGTCGACGGTGCGAAAGGGAAGTGCGCGGCAGGGTTGAAGGAGGCACCCGGTGGAAACCGCACTGACTTGGGGCAGCGTTTTTCGGGGCGGGGATGGATCTACCGGCCATAGACCAAAGATGGCCGGTGTGGTATAGTCGGCAACGTGATGGAGGCGGCCCCATTCACCTCCATGGTTCTCTATGACTGGCAGCATAGGGCTGCTGGTTTTTTTGTTGATGGTGAGCTGAGGGTGCGACCTGGCTCAACATAGCCAAGGAGCATTCTCTTGAGTTTCTATTCCTTTCCACTGGACGATCGTCTTCAGGCCGGAATCAAGTCCGCCGGCTACTCTTCGCCGACCCCAATTCAACAGCAGGCCATTCCTCTTGTGCTTTCCGGCCGAGATCTTATCGGCATCGCTCAAACGGGCACAGGCAAGACGGCCGCATTCATGCTGCCAATTCTGCAGCGCTTGATCACGCGGAAGGGGCGAGGTGTGCGCGCCCTGATCCTGGCGCCGACCCGCGAGCTCGCCGAACAGATCAACCGTGCCGGCCGAGCGTATGGACGAAGCACACGCGTGCGAAGCGTGGCCATCTACGGCGGCGTGGGCAAGAAGCCGCAGGTGGATGCCCTGCGCCGGGGGGCAGAGGTCGTGGTGGCCTGTCCCGGGCGCCTGCTCGACCTGGCCGGTGAGGGAAGCCTCGATTTGTCGCGGGTTGAAGTGCTGGTGTTGGATGAGGCCGACCGCATGTGCGACATGGGCTTTCTCCCCGACATCCGGCGTATCATCAAACTCCTCCCGCCACGGCGCCAAGCACTGTTCTTCTCGGCCACCATGCCGGATGACGTCCGGCGGCTGGCGAAAGGGATCATGCGAGACCCACAAACCGTTCAGATCGGCGCCAGCGCCCCGCCAACCACAGTTTCCCATGCGCTCTATCCCGTGCCGGGCGGAAACAAGAAAAAGCTCCTGCTGGAGATGCTCAAGCGCAGGGCAGATGGTCGCACATTAATCTTCACCCGCACCAAGCATCGGGCCAGAGGCCTTGCCAAGGACCTCGGCAAGCGCGGCTACCGTGCCGAGGCGCTGCAGGGGAACATGACGCAGAATCGGCGCCAGAAGGCAATCGACGGCTTTCGGGGCCGACGCTACGATATCTTGGTGGCCACTGATGTGGCCTCGCGCGGCATCGACGTGGCCGACATCGGCCAAGTCATCAACTATGACATGCCAGACACGGTAGATGCATATACCCATCGCGTGGGCCGGACCGGCCGCGCCCATCAAGTCGGGGAAGCACTAACGCTGGTCCAGCCGGAAGATGAGCCGGTTGTGCGCCAGATAGAACGCTTGCTGGGAGAATCCATGGAACGGCGCCGTCTTTCGGGTTTCAACTACGGCGATTTCAACCCCGAAAGCCGACCAGCAAACCCACGCGTATCAAACGGTCGCAACCATGCGTCAAACGGACGAGGCCGCCGAAACAGTGCGCGCGGCCGCAGGCCTGGCCGAGCCCACGACACGGCGTGATGCAACCCCCGATTTTGACAGAAGAATGAATTGATGGAAATATTCCGGCCGGTTGGGACCCCTTTGGGCGGGCGCCGCAAACGGGCTAGAATAGCCTCGAAGGTGTCAGGCTCATTCAGCCCCGCTGGCTTCGCTTGCGGGTGTCCTTAGGCGAGAAAGCTCCCCGCTTCGATGCCGGCGGGGACATGACCGGAGGTTCACACCATGCCCCATCCCCTCGTAGATCAGTTGCGCTTCACACGGCGTGAGTTCTTGAGGGGGGTGGAACCGGTCAGTGAAGAGGATGCCGTCCGCCGGTTTGTGCCCATGAACTGCATCAGCTGGAATGTGGGCCATCTGGCCGCCCAAGAACAACGCTACTTCCTCACCTTTACCCAGGAACTCCAGCCGTATCCGAAGATCGACGAGGCCTTCTCATACGGGTCTCCGGCCAGCACGCCTTCGCTGCGTGCGATGCTGGAGGCCTGGCAGGCGATCGCGCAGGCCGTGGACCCTTGGTTGGATGAATTGACACCCGACCGGCTGCTTAAGCCTGTCGTCATCAAAGGCAAGCAAACCCGCTACACGGTCGGCTCCCTAATGCTCAGAGTGGTCTACCACTACTGGTATCACACGGGCGAGAATCTGGCCGTTCGCCAGATGCTTGGGCACACCAACCTGCCGGAATTTGTCGGCGATTTGGATCGGGAGGCGCCGTTCCGATCGGAGATAGGTGAGGAGATCTAGCTGCGCCCGATTTCGGGCGGTCGCTCGGTTTGCGCATCTGTTGTGACGTTCAGCGAAGGCGAGGGTGACTTCTCTCATTGGAGGCTCACGGAGCCGGGAGATACTCTCAAATGTGGAACCCGGCGAAGCCGCCCGGTTTCTTGGCACGAGTCGGCTCCTGGGGGTATCCTTTGGGCGTGGTATGCACATGTGGAAACTCGGGTATTTCGGAGTTGCCCGACCAACAAGGTGGGTTCCGTTTGGCCTACCACTTGAACGGTACATCCCGGCGCGATCAACGGCCAGCTAAGCCCCGAGGGGCAGCTGGCCGTAGTTTTTTGTTCAACGTTTCAACCGCAGGAGTGTTTCACCTGGGTCCTACGCCGAACCCGGACTAGGAGGTGATCTGCAGCCATCGAGCCCAGAATGCGCGTCGTCGCAGGGGATTGTTCCTACGGCGTGCCAGTCTGGTGTCTCTCCAGCCGTGATATTGCCAATCAACCCGCTCGTACTGCGCAGACACACCGAATTCTGGCCGTCACGGACAGTACGGCCGCTGTTCGCACCAGGAGTGAAACCATGTCCTTGATTCAAGATGTGATCGCATCGGTTCAGGAGAAAGACCCCGGCCAACCTCAGTTTCACCAGGCGGTCAAGGAGGTCTTGACCACACTGGAACCGACGGTCGACAGGCATCCCGAATTCACCAAAGCCAAAATTCTGGAAAGGTTGGTCATTCCGGACCGCGTGATCCTTTTCCGTGTGCCTTGGGCCGACGACAAGGGCGAAGTACAGGTCAATCGGGGCTATCGAGTGCAGTTCAGCAACGCCATTGGCCCCTACAAGGGCGGCCTTCGACTTCACCCGTCGGTCAACCTGGGGATCATCAAATTCCTGGGGTTTGAACAGATCTTCAAGAACGCTCTGACCACACTTCCGATGGGTGGTGGCAAGGGCGGCTCTGACTTCGATCCCAAAGGCAAGTCGGATGGCGAAGTCATGCGCTTCTGCCAATCATTCATGATGGAGCTCTACCGCCATATTGGCCCGGACACTGACGTGCCGGCCGGAGATATCGGCGTCGGCGGACGCGAAATCGGCTATCTGTATGGGACCTACAAGAAGATCGTCAACAACAACGCCAGCGTGCTAACGGGCAAGGGCCTCGAATACGGCGGAAGTCTGATCAGGCCGGAAGCCACGGGCTACGGCGCGGTGTATTTCGCGGCGGAAATGCTGGCCACGAGGGACCAAGAGATCAAGGGCAAATCGGCCATCGTCAGCGGCTCGGGGAACGTGGCCCAGTACACGGTCGAGAAGCTGCTTGACTTGGGCGGCAAGCCAATCACGCTCTCGGATTCAACGGGTACCATCGTCGATGAAGAGGGGATCGATCGGGAGAAGCTGGCCTATGTCTTGGATCTGAAGAATGTCCAGCGCGGCCGAATCAAGGAGTATGCCGACAAGTTCAAGGGCGTGACCTACTACGACGGCAAGAGTGTCTGGGAAGTGGCCAAAGAGCAGGGCATCAAGGTTGAGCTGGCATTTCCGTCAGCAACACAGAATGAAATCAACGCCGAGCTTGCCCAGGCGCTGGTGACCAACGGCTGCATCTGTGTTTCGGAGGGAGCCAACATGCCTTCCGACCTGGAAGCGATCAAGATTTACCAGGACAACGGCCTGCTGTACGGCCCCGCCAAGGCCGCCAACGCGGGAGGTGTGGCGACGTCCGGCCTCGAGATGGCCCAGAACAGTATGCGCCTTTCGTGGAGCCGGGAAGACGTCGACAAACGTCTTCACGGCATCATGAAGAGCATCCACCAGTCTTCGTTGGAAGCAGCCGAAGCCTATGGCAAACCAGGAGATTATCTGACGGGTGCCAACATCGCGGGCTACCTGAAGGTTGCCAATGCCATGCTCGCCTTTGGCGTGGTCTGAGCTGGCGACGCCGGCTGTGGCCGCTGGGCCCCCGCCGACGTGATTTGAGCGTGTGACAGCAGGGGTCAGGCTCGTATGGGCCTGACCCCTGTGGCAGAAGGTGAACCCATGGAAGCGAGCCTGGCTGACAGTATGGTGCAGCAGGCGGTGGAAGTCTGTGCCGCCAAACACTTCTCGGGGGATGAACGCCGGGTTCGATTGGCGTTGCTCCGGGGAGAATGCACCCAGTGCGCCTGCATTTCGCAGGCCATGTACTCACCTCTGTCCAAGCACTTCGAGCGCGAAATTAAGGGCCTGAAGGCCGTCTACCAGTATCGCCCCTTGAACGCGCTCTCCCAGCCGCCTGATGATCCCCGCCTGGCGGCGGCGATCCACCTCGGGCTGTGGGTTGAGTCAAAGGGCTCTTTGCCCCCGGCGAAGATTCGGAAGATAGAAGCGGCTCTCGCCGAATCCAGACGGCAGCTCGGCTGTCCCAATGCAGACGAAGGCTGTTTCACGCTCGACATCCAACTACTGGATGACGCCGATGTCCGGCAGGGGCGGGGCGTGGCCGGGCTGCTAGGCAGCGAAAAGCTTATGGTGCCGATTTGGCAGCGGGGAGACGCTGCAGGTCCCTCTCAGCCGACAGCTCAACCCGTGCGGCATGCCTATGCTCTGCCAGAATTCTTCGAACCTGAGCTGATCCCCGAGAAGAAACTGATCGAACATGCGCTCAGCATCGAGCGGCTGCCCACCGACCAGCGTGCACCTCTTGAACATCATCTGACCGAACTCAAAGTCACCCTGATCCGTCGCCTGATCAGTGATCATCTGGACTACATCAATGTCGCAAAACGTTGGCTGACGGTCGAAGACCTGGCCGAAGTTCACGACCATCGGATTGGATTCGGCCGCATCGGGGGCAAGTCGGCAGGAATGCTTCTGGCAGGACGGATTCTCCAGCAGACTGGGTCGAAAGAACTCAAAACACATGTCCATGTGCCCGAGTCCTTTTTCATCGGCTCCGAATTGATGTACATCTTCATGGCCATGAACGGGCTGACGCACTGGACCGACCAGAAGTACAAGACGGAGCGCCAAATCAAGGCCGACTACCCGCTGATCCGTGAGGAGTTTCAGGCGGGCGATTTCCCGCCGGAGGCGCTGGATGCCTTTCGGGAGATGCTGGATACCATCGGCAGCTGCCCCCTTATTGTCCGATCGTCAAGTCAGCTGGAGGACAGCTTGGGGACGTCGTTCGCCGGCAAGTACGACAGCCATTTCTGTCCAAACCAAGGAACGCCAGAAGAGAATCTGAAAGCCCTGACGCGGGCCATCGCCCTGACATACGCCAGCACGTTCAAGCCTGACCCACTTCTCTACCGGCGCAGCAAAGGATTGCAGGACTACGACGAACGCATGGCGGTGCTCATCCAGCAGGTTCAAGGTGAGGCGTGGGAGGAGGCATACTTCCCCTTCGCGGCCGGCGTTGCCTTCAGCCGCAACTTCTACCGCTGGGCGCCTCAAATCCGGCGCGAGGATGGGTTCATGCGGCTCGTCTGGGGCCTGGGGACGCGCGCGGTTGAACGAGTAGGCAATGACTATCCGAGGATTGTTGCCCTAAGTCATCCAACCCTTCACCCCGATGATTCGCCCCTTGCCATCCGCCGCTACTCGCAGCAGTTCGTTGACGTGATCGAAATGGAGACCAACAGCCTGGCCTCCAAGCCCATCCACGATGTGCTAGCGCCAGACTACCCGAATCTGAGCTATCTGGTGGAGCTGGCCGACGAAGACTATCTCCGGCCGCCGATGGGGTTGATCGGGCCCGAAGATGTGCCCAGATTCACCATCACATTCGACGGCTTGCTCCGGCGCACACCTCTTGTATCGCTGATGACAGCCATGTTGAAAGATCTGGAAGGCAGCTACGGCGTGCCGGTGGATGTGGAGTTCACCCTGCGCGTGTCGAAGGAAGGTCGGGAAGCGCCGCAGGTTGATCTGGCACTGCTTCAGTGCCGACCGCTGAGCCAGATTTCCCCGGCAGTGCCGGCCAGTCTGCCGGACGACCTTTCCGAAGAAGATGTGGTGCTCTCGACGGGCTTCATGGTCCCCCAGGGCGTGCTGCCTGAGATCCGCCATGTCCTCTTTGTGGACCCCCCCGGATACCATGCCTTGGGATCCCCGTCAGATCGGGCATCCGTCACGGCCGCCATTTCTCAGCTGAACGCTGAGCTTGAGCCCAAGTCGTTCATCTGCGTTGGCCCCGGGCGCTGGGGTTCAACCAATCCGGATCTGGGCGTGAGTGTCACCTACGCCGACATCTGCAGTGCCGGCGCGTTGGTCGAGCTCTCGGGCGGGGACGTTGGGGAAGCGCCGGATGCCTCACTGGGGACACATTTCTTCCAGGATCTGATGGAGGCCGAAATCTATCCTCTGGCCGTCCCGCTCGACGCAAACGGGAACATATTCCGGAGCGACTTCTTCTATGCATCTCCCAACGCCCTGGCTGATAGATCTGGCCCCGATCTGTCGGTGGGCGGGGTGCTGCGTTTGATTGACGTCGCGGCCTACCGCGCCGGGCATCACCTGGCGTTGGTGATGGACAGCGATCTCAACCGGGCGGCGGCCTTCTTGGCCCCTGATTGATCA
>Ga0315556_1001446_pt1 | contig 14249 bp, 15 predicted proteins | sample SalMarSW160310MG_FD_202112 | JGI IMG/M metagenome (GOLD analysis project Ga0315556, IMG submission 202112) | Salt marsh sediment microbial communities from the Plum Island Ecosystem LTER, Massachusetts, United States - Salt Marsh Sediment SW1603-10 ...
ATCTCGAGCGGCGCCATCGGGCACTTGTGCGGCACCCCGACCGTGATCAGCACCTTGCCGCCCTGGAACGCCTGCAGGCGCTTGAACATCTTGAGCGCCGACTCCTCGGTATAGAACTGCTCGGCGTTCTCCGCCAGGCCCGGGATCTCCTCCGCCACCGGCCGCGAGCCGGTCGCGATCACGATCACGTCGTAGGCGTGCATCTTGCCGCTCTTGGTCTTGACCTGGTTCTTGTCGAGCTGAAATTCCTCGACCGGGTCGGCGTGAAACTCGATTCCCGGCTCGAGCAGGCTGCGCTGGTCCCGGTAGAGCTCGTCGGGCGTCATCCGTCCCACCGCCAGATACAGCAGACCCGGCTGATACATGTGCTTGTCCGACGCCGAGAGCATCGTGATCCGCGCCTTACCCGAGCGCAACTCTGCGGCGAGTCGCCTCGCCAGATTGTTCGCCAGGATGGTGCCGCCCATTCCTCCACCTACGACAAGAATCCTCATCGCCGCCTCCTCCTCATGTCGCCTACGTAATCGAACAGATCCCCTATTTCGCCTTGCGCACAACCACGTGCCACACCCCGTCCTCTTCGCGGGTCTCGATGTGCTCGTGCTTGACCTTGTTTATCCACTCCGGAATGTCGTGCGCCGAGCCTTTGTCGCTGGACAGCACCTCCAGCTCGTCGCCGACCTGCGCCGCCTTCATTGCCGCGATCAGCTCCATCAGCGGCCCCGGGCAGAAGCTGCCCCGCGCGTCCACCAATTTCCGCGTGCTCATCGGTGTATGCCTCTCGTCGTCATGTCAGAACGTCCAGACCTGACCCGCGCTCGCTTCATCGAGAAACTTCGTCAGCCCCATTGGCTCGCCGACGAAATCCTCCAGGTCCTCGGGTTCCAGCGCCAGGACGTCCATCGCCATCGAGCAAGGATAAATCTTCGCCTCTCCCAGGTCGACCGCATTCGCAAAAAGCTCGCGAAAGGGCGGCACTTTCTTCTCCGTCAGCAGGATGCCGACGGGACCCTCCGCGGGAGGCTCCTGCGGGGTCTTCCTGACGAAATACGACAGCGCATTCATCGACAGGAACACATGCACGTCGTTGCCGCTGACCGCCCCCACCGAGGCGACCATCGCCGCCATCTGCAGCCGCTCTCGGCTGCCGGAAACCACCATTACGCTGATACGATTCGACATGCTAACCCCTTGCTTCAGGCGCGACGCGCTCACCGCGACACGTCCGCGGATTATGGAAGTGCCGGCTTGGCGATGGTAACAAGTTCGTTGATGACTTCATTTGCACGGGCGCGTCGACGCGTCAGGTTGACCCAGGTCAACCTATCTTGCGACCGCTTGTGCAAGCCGATTTGAGGCAGATCAAGAAATCGGCGCTGACTTGCCGCGTCGCCAGCGAGGCAACAGCAGCCAGGTTGCGACCACGGCGGCGAGCAACAGCGCCCAGCCCCACGGCGGCATGTCCAGCACGTTGTCGCCCAGCACAGCGAGAACGATTGTCAGCGGCAGGATGCCGAGCCCGGTGGCCCAGAGGAAGGTCCACCACGTGATCTCGGTCAGCGCCGCGGCGTAGTTGATCAGGTTGAACGCGATCACAGGAATCAGGCGGGCGACCAGCAGTGCGAACCCGCCCTGCTCGCGCGACCAGCGCGCCAGCCGGGCATGCCTGGACGCGGGGAGCAATTTGCGCAGCACGGGCTGTCCGAGCGCGCGCACCACGCCGAACGCGGCCGCGGCGCCGAGCATCGCGCCGACCCAGGTGATCACCGTGCCCCACAGCGGCCCGTAAAGCATGCCGTTCGCCAGGGCGATGATCTCCGAAGGGAACGGCAGAAACGAGTGCGCCACCATCAGGCCGATGGAGCCGACCACGCCCCACGCCCCCCACGAGCGGATCAGCGCCTCGACATCGCGCACCGCAGACTGCGCGCCCGGCATCAGCGGCCAGAACCACCAGCCGAGCACGCCGACGCCGACAAGCACCAGCAGCGCCGCAATCAGGCGCACAGCGCCGCTCAAGATCCCTCTGGCTGGTTCTCGTAGCCGCGATCGAGCCCGAGAACGTACTGCGCAAGCTCATCGACCAGATCCTCGGTGAAGGCGTCGAGGGTGAAAGTGCGGTGGGAGCGGCCCAGATTTCCGACGTTGAGCAGTTCGACCGTGACGGCGAACGCTTCATAGTCCGCCCGGATGCGCACCTGGCAGGGAATCGCGCCCAGGGTGAAGGTGGCGCGCGCGACCTGCCTGAACTCGTTCTTCGAATCCCGCCGCGCGCTCTCGATCTGCAGCGCGTCGAGCTCCTGCTGGAAGCGAGCGATGTCCAGCATCGACAACTCCACCGCGGCCTCGCGCACCGGGCGCAAGCGGCACGACAGGGTGACGAAGTCGTGGAATTCCCGCTCGCCGATCTTGCGCATGCGGTAGTCGGCAAACGCGTCGCTCAGCTTCAGCAGCGGCAGCTCGCCCATGTAGATCATCCGGTAGCGAAATCCCAGGGTCGGGGTCGCGGCGTTGACCTCCTGGGCGAACTCGGCCAGGTACCTGAAGGCGGCGCGAAGGCTGCGGTCGAGCCGCCCGATGTCCTCTGTTCTGAGCGCCGACGCGGGCCCGGCGGTGCGGCTCGTGGCCTGCTTTCTCAACATCTCGATCGCGGCATTGCGCCGCGTTGTAGCGGACAAGGGCGAGTCCGCGCTCTCGCCCTGGCGCTGGCGTTCGTACTCCTCGCGCTGGCGCGCCTGGGTCTCGGCCCAGCGCTCCAATTCCTCTTTCTTGCGCCGGCGCGCCTCGATCTCGGCGCGCAGCTCGGCTTGCTGCCGCTCTTCGAGGCCGCGCGCAAATTCGTCGAATTCGGCGAGTAGGAGCTCGCTGGTCTGATCGATTGACGCGGCGCGCTGCACGACTGCCGGGTCCGCCTGCTCGAGGCTCTTGCGCGGGCCGGGAACGCCGCGCAGCTTGCGCAACGCCTCGGCCATCTCGCCCGCGCGCTGATAGCGCTCTTCCGGCTTCTTGGCCAGCGCGCGCGCGAGGATGCGGTCGAACTCCGTCGGCAGCATGCTGTCGAGCTCGGAAACGTTGCGATGCGGCTCCATCATGATCCGCCGCATCAGCTCGAACATCGCGATCTCGCCCGCCGACTCGAACGGCGTGCGATGCACCAGCATCTCGTACAGCATAACGCCGAGGGAAAAGACGTCCGAGCGCGGGTCGGCGGGCTGGCCGAGCACCTGCTCGGGCGACATGTACTTCGGCGAGCCGAGCGCCACGCCGGTCTGGGTCATCGACGAAGACGGCACGTAGGCCACGCCGAAATCCGTGAGCTTGGCGTGCCCGGCCGGCGAAACAATGACATTGGCCGGTTTAACGTCACGATGCACGATGGCGTGCCGGTGCGCATGCTCGAGGCCCTCAGCAATCTGCGCCGCGAGGTCCGCGGCCAGCGCGAAATCCAGCCTGCCCTGCTGGCGCAGCATGCGCTGCAGCGACTGCCCTTCCAGCAGCTCCATGGCAATGAACGCGATCTCGCCCTCCACGCCGACGTCGTAAATCGTCACCAGGTTGGGGTGGCTGAGGCGGCCCGCCGACTTCGCCTCGCGCAGGAAGCGCTCGCGCACGGTGTTCAGCACGTCTTCCGGCAGGCTCGTGGTCAGCGTCTTGATCGCCACCGTGCGCTCGATCAACGGATCGATTGCGCGGTACACCGTACCGGTGGCGCCGCGCCCGAGCTCACCGATGATGCGGTAGCGGCCGAGTGTTTCGGGGGACATCGCGTGCTGGGATCCGGGCGTGCGGCCGACTGGCGAAATGACCGGCCCTAAGCTTGGCTCAATCCCGCGCGGGCGGCAAGTGAGGCCGGCGGCACGGAGCGCTGCCCGCGAATTCCGCCGCGGGACGGCCAAGTCGCAGTCGTGAAAGGACCCTGCTCAATGCACGTTCGCCAACCGGGCGAAAACACGCTTCATCGCATTGACCCCCGCCAGATAGCGCCCCGCGTCGTGGTCGCCGCAGCGCTGGCCGGCGCTGAAGTGGAATTTGCGCCTGGCATAGGCATCCCCAGTCGCCGCACCGCACAGATGGATTACCGCGGCCAGGTCCTGCTTCTGCTGCAGCGTGGCGGCGGCGATCGACTGGCGTTCGAGCGCAGCGGCGACTCGGCGGTCCAAGTAGGCCGAGGTCATCTCGACAGCGTTGCTCGGCACCACGCGCAAGTACAGACTGTTGAACCAGCACGAACCGAGGTCATACCAGGCACCTCGCTCGACTACAACGTGGTCGTGAATGCAGTAGCGCTTCGCTTCGCGGTAAGTCGCATCGGTCGTCTGGTACATCCCGACCGCGCTCGATGCAGGGCGATAGACATCGAAGGGTTCCGCCGTCAGGCGCCAGCGCCAGTAGGTCCGCGCCACCGGGTTACCCGCCCCCTCGACCTGGGCCAGCGCCGCCAGAAAGTCGGGCGTGATCGTGGCCGTGGCGTGCTGGCGGAAGATCGGCCCGTATTGGTGCCATGTCTCGATCGGCGTCTTGGACAGCACGCCGCTCACCGGGAAGAACAGCTCGGCCGGCTTGCGCGCGACCTGATAGACCCAATTGACCGCGAATGAAAGTACGAGCAGCGCGAGCACCGCGATGCCGACCCGCATTGCCAGCGGCGCGGCCCGCAGCGCCCGCAAAGCACGGCGCGCGCGACGTCTTCTTTTCAATCCTGCCCGTCGACCGCCCGGAACACGCGATCAAGGTATTCCACGCCTTCGCGCGACGGCTCCTGGGGCGGCTCGCCGGCGATTCCCGCCAGGCCCTTCGCCATGCGCTTCTTGGTCTCGATCTGCATCTGGCGCGCGATCTGGATGCGCTGCGCCTGCGGCGAGCCCGCGCCGTGCATCGACTCGGTGAGGTAGCCCACGGCGTTGCGGCCGAGCGTCATGTTCTCGATCAGGCGCAGGATCCGCATGCGGTCCTCGGTGTCGATCTCGGCGCGTCCCTTGAGGTACTTGCGGATGATCGCGCCCACTTCGGGGTGATTGAGCTCCTGCTCAGAGGGCAGCGTCACCATCAGGCCGCCCGCGAGATCCTGCGCCAGTCGCCCGATCTCGTAGGGCAGCTTGGTGACGTGGTGCTTGCACACGTTGGCCAGCATGTCGTCGGCGAGATACACGCCCGATTTCATCGGCGCCGCCTGGTAGCTCGAAGCGACGCCGGTACCGTAGATGGTCTCGTTCAGGTGCGTCATCTCGACCAGCTTGTCGCGGATGTGCGAGACCTTCTCGACGCCGTTGTAGTCGGCCACGGTCGCCGCGGCGCCGATCAGCACGTCGCCCACGCCCGTCTTGCACACGTAGCTGCGGCGGTGATAGCAGGTGAAGCGCTCGACCAGCATCGAGGCGAACTCGTGCTCGCGGTCCATGAACACATTTTCCCAGGGGATGAACGCGTCCTCGAACACGATCATCGCCTCCTGGCCGGAGAAGCGCTTGTTGCCGGCGTCGATGTCGCCTTCCATGCTGCGCGTGTCGCAGGACTGGCGGCCGTAGACATAGGTGATGCCCGGCGCGTCCACCGGCAGCGCGCCGACGATGGCGTAGTCGCGGTCCTCGGGGCCGAGCCGCAGCGTCGGCATGACGACGAGCCAGTGCGAGTTGATGCACCCGGTCTGGTGCGCCTTGGCGCCGCGGATGTAGACGCCCTCCTCGGTTCGCCGCGTGACGTGGACGAACAGGTCGGGGTCGGCCTGCTCGTGCGGCGCCTTGGCGCGGTCGCCCTTGACGTCGGTCATCGCTCCGCCGATCACGTAGCCATGGCGTTGCATGCGCGTGACGAACTCAAGGAAGCGCTCGTGATATGGGGTGCCATGCGCCTGATCGATCTCGAACGTCACCGAGTGCAGCGAGTTGATGGCGTCCATGCCGACGCAGCGCTGAAAGCACGTTCCGGTGAGTTGCCCCAGGCGCCGCTGCATCTTGTTCTGCATCACCAGGTCTTCGGCGCTCGTCGCCACGTGCAGGAAGCGATTGACCCGCTCGCCGGTGTAGGGCGAGAGCGCGCTGCCCAGCCCGGGATTGCGCGCGGCGAGGTCGTAGGTTTCCGCTACCGCATTGACCGACGGGCGGATCACGGGATGGTCGACCGGCTCGGGCACCAGCTCGCCGAACAGATAGACCTTCAGCTTGCGCCCGCGCAGGCTCGCGATGTACTCATCGCCGGTGCGGATCGGCACGATCGCCTGCGCGGCCTTGACGGATTTGAACGGGGTTGCCATGGGGTATCCTTTAATCTCTTGCAGCCACGTTGTGCATTGTCCTACTTTCCGGTGCTGGTCAGGGCCGCTCCATCGACGATGGATTGATTTTTCATGAGCTCCGTCTACGTCATCGGCACTTCGTGCACCCCGTTCGGCAAGCTGCCCGATAAGTCCTTCAAGGACCTCACGCGCGAGGCCTACCTGCAAGTGCTGGCCGATGCGGGCCTCGACGACGGCGGTGCGATCGAGCAGGGCTGGTTCGGCAACTGCGGCATGGGCAGCTTCGGGCAGGCCAACATCCGCGGCCAGGTTTGTTTTACGCCGCTGGTGCGCGAAGGGCGGTTTCCCGAGCGCGTGCCGATGATCAACGTCGAAGGCGGCTGCGCCACGGCGTCGATGGCGTTCCACGGCGCGTGGAAGGACGTCCTGTCGGGCCAGTCCGAGCTGTCGCTCGCCATCGGCGTCGAGAAGACCTTCGTGCCGAACGACCCCCAGCGCACGCAGGAGATATTCGAGGGCGGCATCGATCAGCTCGATCGCGACGAATGGATGGCGTACTACGCCAAGGCCGGGGAAATCGCCGGCAAGCCGTTCGCACCCAACGCCGGAGGCGGCACCGTGTTCATGGACACCTACGCCATGCAGGCGGCCTACCACATGAAGACCTTCGGCACCACGCAGCGCCAGATCGCCGCCGGCGCCGCGAAGAACCATGCCATGGGCGCGAAGAATCCGCTCGCGCAATACCGCTTCGAGGTTTCGCCCGAGCAAGTGCTCGCCGACGGGGTCGTCAGTTTTCCGCTTACGCGCGCCATGTGCGCGCCCATCGGGGACGGCGCCGCAGCGGCGCTGCTGTGCTCGGAACGCTTCCTTGCCGGCCTTCCCGCGCGCGTGTGCGAGCGCGCCGTCAAGGTGCGCGCCAGCACCCTGTCGGGCGGCAAGTACCGCGCGCTCGACGAGCCGGGGCTGAGCCGCGTCGCCGCCGAGCGCGCCTATGCCGCCGCCGGGCGAAGGCGGACGCTTCGTCGAATCGGGCGCCGCCGCGCTTGGCGGCAAGCTGCCGGTCAACCTCTCCGGCGGCCTCGTCTCCAAGGGCCACCCGGTGGGCGCCACGGGCCTGTCCATGATCCACGAGCTCGCGCTGCAGCTGCGCAGCGAGGCGGGCGAGCGCCAGGCCGCGCGCACACGCGTCGGGCTGGCCGAGAACGGCGGCGGCGTGATCGGCTTCGACGAGGCGGCCTGCTCGATCATCATTCTCGAAGCCATGGCGCAATAACGCCGCAACGCGGCATTGCTTGAAAGTCTTCCGGTCGCCTCCCGGGATCCGACCCCAGCGCTTCCGCAGTGCCAGGGCCCCGCCCCAGACAAACCGCCGCTGTGACGATCCCTGGGTTGGGTATGTAGCCGCCAAATCCAGTTATCGCATCGTCCAGGCGATTTGTTGCACATCTACAACACATTGAGCATTTGGCTTAGGGACGCGTGGAAGCTCACCGTTCGGGATCGCGACTCATTTTCATCAAAAGATTGTTTTTGCTCAATATAAGTACGCCTTATCTATTTGCTTATGGCGTCCGACTCTGAGCAGCGCACGGAGTCAGAAAGGCCATATTCGTAGCCCTTGGCCGTTAACCAGGCGCCTTGTTTCGCACCATCTCGGGCTTAGCTGTTGCCAACCTGACTTCTGAATGTCATGTTGCAGTCAAGCTGACGTAGTGATCAGCATCAAGTTACTGCGAGAAAAAGCGCAGGGCGAAGAACAAAGAGGGGGTGCGTGGATGTCGGAATGCTTGCCATTCCATTTTGTGAGGCTTGCGTGTGCGGCGCTGTCTGTTGCGCTGACGGGGTGTTCGGGCGTCAGCGGCGTGACCACTGCCGGGGGGCGGCCGCTTATCTATAAGCAAGGGCCGGGCGATGCGCCCTCGAGCATCAGCGAGAAGGCCGGCGTCGTGGTCAAGCGCGAATCGCCGCCCGAGCCTTCATCCAGCACCTCCAGCACCGCGTCCACCACGCCCGCTGCATCGGCCGCACCCACTGCGGCGCCGATGACCGCGCGCAAGGCGCCGGTCGCAGCCGCCCGTCCGGTCGAACGCACGGCGCCCAAGACCGCTGTGGCGCAGGCCGCGCCGCCCGCGCCCTCGGTCGCCGCGAGCGCCGCCATCGCCGCCTCGGGCGATCTTTTCAATCGTTATACCCAGGCCACGCGGTACGGCGACTTGCTGTTCGTGTCGGGGCAGATCGCCATCGATCAGACCAGCGGCGCCTTCGATGCGAGCCGCAGCATCGAGGCGCAGACGCGCCAGGTGCTGCAGAACATCCGCGCCATCCTCGAGAGCAATCGCCTGACGATGGCGAACGTGGTCTCCGCCACGGTCTATCTCTCGAATATCAGCCACTTCCGCCGCATGGAGGGTGTGTATCAAGGTTTTTTCAAGGGCACGCCGCCGGCGCGGGCGGTGGTGGAGGTCGGACACTTGCCGCGCGGCGCGCTGGTGGAGATCTCGGTGATCGCGGGCAGATGACCGGGCAACGCGTTCAGGCAGGCCGCAATGGTTGTGCAGCAGAAGGGTAGTACCCGGGTACTTGGTGGCTTTCAACCAAAGGAGGATGACGTGAAGGCAAAACTGAGATTGATAAGTTTAGGAGTCTTCGTTGGTGCCATGGCGGGCAGTACATACGCCTTGGCCGATCAGGAGGTCTTCCCGACCCATCCGGTGGTCGGCGAGCATCAGGACTTCCGCAACCTGTACCGGTTGCGCTGCAGCGCGTGTCACGGCGCAAACGGAGAGGGAACCAACCACGAATGGCCGCGCCTTGCGCCGGCGCTGAAGGGCAATCCCTTCGTGCAGCACGCACCGGCTGCCGCGATCATCAGTGTGATCCGGCTGGGTCGCAACGGCAGGGAGCGGCTCTACCACGAGTCGTATCCGAACATGCCCGCGTTCGGCGCCGAGGCGGTGTTCGACGCGGACGGGCTGGTCAATTTCCTGAAGACCGACCTGCAGCAGTAGCCGTGCTCAGCGTTAACCCAACCAATTTGAACCAGCTGGGAGGAGCATCATGAAGTGGCTCAACAGTACGAGAAGTGCAACCAAAGTGGCCGCGGCGGCGCTGGTGTGCGCGTTGCCGTTCCTGGCCACCAACTCGCAGGCGATGCCGAGCTTTGCGCGTCAGACCGGCATGGTCTGCAATTCCTGCCACATCGGCACCGACAGCGTTCCGAACTTCACCCGTACCGGGCGCCTGTTCGCGATGCGCGGCTATACGCGGCCGATCGTACGCGAGAAGCTGCGCGGGGACGGCCAGACGGTGGACGGCGAACCGCAATACGGCGGGGACTACATTTCGCTCAACTGGACCGACTTCTTCGCCGCGCGCCTGGTTTCCTCGATCGCCTCGCAGTCGACGGTGAACGGGGTGAAAAGCGACGTCACCTCGCGTCCTCTGTCGCGCATGGCCTTGTTCTACACCGGGCCGATAACGGACTGGCTGGGCCTGTGGACCGAGATCGGCTACCTCGGCAACAACTCGATCTATTCGGTCTCAAACGGCAACACCGGCCCCACCGGGCTGAACTTCTTTGCCTACGACGAGTACCGACTGTCGACCTCGCGCAACGTCGGCGAGAACAGCTTCATCGGCATGTCGATAGGCAACGAGCCGGGCGACGTGGTCAGCCAGTTCGTGTTCCCGATCGGGGTTCCGCGCTTCTTCAGTATGGGGCAGGGCGGCGCCGGCAAGTCGATGGACATGATGACGATCAGCTTCCATGCCCTGATCGACGATCGCTGGTGGCTGCAGATCGCGCCCAACACCGGGGTGACGAACAACAGCTGGTCCGACGGCTCGCAGGTGTACTACGCGCTGGGCTACGACTTTTTCCGCAAGACCGACAACGACTTGTGGGTGGCCTTCGAGGGCGCGAACGGCAACGACAACGCCTCGATCATGACCCGGACCAAGTCGAGCTTCATCTGCCCGGGAACCTGCCCGGCGGGGGTGACGGATTCGAGCCTGTCGTTCAGCAACGTGCTCGGCGGCTACGCGATCAGCGGCGCTCCGGTTGAGGAGGTGGACAAGTTCAACACCTACAGCATCCGCGCCGAGTGGGACGTGGCCGACCGTGGTGTCCATTCCTGGGTCTTGATGGGCAAGGCGGACGGCACCAAGCAGGACTACAAGAGCGGCGCCAGCGCAAAACGCGACGTCGTTGGCGTCATCGGGCGTTATTTCTACAAGCGTACCTACGGCTTCGAGGCGTACTGGTGGCGTGACATGAAGTACCAGTACACGAGTCCGGCAGGAGTGACGACCGATTTCGGCAATCGCGATGCCATGAGTCTCACGCTGTTGTGGAACCCCGCAATGAACGTGAGCTTCCATCTGCGCATGTCCCCGGAGTCGACGACGCGCTCGTTCACCGGCGTGGAACGTACATCGTCGAGCTGGGATCTCGGCATGGAGTACAGCTTCTAGACGACGACTCAATCGACGCAAGACCCATCTCCCCGCGCAGGGGCCGCGCAAGCGGCCTCTGTCCGGGGAGATTTTTTGTCCCTCTTGAGGCTGCCAAAGCTTTCGCAACCTGATATCACCGATGTCGCCATGGCCGAGGACACCCATCGTGTGCGCGTCTGGGACGCTCCGACCCGAATATTTCACTGGCTGCTCGCTGCCTGCTTTGCCGGCGATTGGCTCACGCGCGATGCGCGCTACCTCGATGTTCACGAATTCTTCGGTTACGTTATCGGCGCGCTGGTCGCCTTCCGCCTCGTGTGGGGGTTCGCCGGCACGCACTGGGCGCGCTTTGCGAGCTTTACTTTCCCGGCATCGTCTGCCTGGCGTTATCTGCTCGCGCTCGCGCGCGCTCGCCAGGCGCACTACGTCGGCCACAACCCCGCCGGCAGCTGGTCGATTTATGCCCTGCTCACGCTCGCCGCGCTGGAAGTCGCCACGGGCGTTGTCACGCTCGGGGCCGAGAAGCGCCTGGGAGTGCTCGCCGGCGGGTTCGGCTACCGGGTGGGAGACATCGCCCACGCGCTGCACCAGTGGCTGGCCTACGCCATGCTCGCGGTGGTGGCCGTTCATATCCTCGGGGTGCTGGTGGGCTGCCTGGCCGATCGCCAGAACCTCATCGCCTCGATGCTCACCGGCTACAAGCGAGCCGACAGCGCGATCGCGGCTGTCGAGGCGAGGCGCGGCGTCGCCGTTACGCTCGCGCTTGCCCTGGCGTTCGGAGCGCTCGGGTACTTTCGCGCCTATCCCATGGCGGCCGGCGCGCCGCGCGATCGACCGCCGGCGCTGCCGCTGGACGCCGTATGGAAGAACGAGTGCAGCGATTGTCACCTCGACTACCACCCTTCGCTGCTGCCGGCACGCTCATGGTCGAGGATGTTCGCCGAGCAAAAGTCGCATTTTGGAGAGGACCTCGGCTTGAGCAATGAAACGCTGCGCCATCTGCAAGCCTACGCTGAACGCAACGCCGCCGAGGCGCTGGCCTCGCCCGTGGCGTGGAAGATGGCAACCACCGTCCCTGCGGCTGCGGCGCCTTTGCGCATCAGCGCCACGCCCTACTGGGAGCAGCGCCATGCCAGCCTCGACGCGGCGACCTGGGAACGCGTGCACCGCTCCGCCTGCGGCAAGTGCCACCGCGACGCCGAGGCGGGCCGCTTCGCGCCCGGGGCGATCGATATCAACCTGGGCAGATCTCCAGTGCAAAAGGGAGGGTGATCGCATGCCGGGCTTACGCAACATCGCGCTGGCGGCAGGGCTGGCGCTGCTCGGGATGGACGCAACCGCATCCGCGGCCCCGGTGGACGACCTGCTGCAGCAGTTCCGGGCGCAGGGCGCGAGCGGGTTCACGGTCGCAGCCGGCGAGCAGCTGTGGGAACGCAAGGTCATCGATCCCAAGACCGGCCAGGCGCGGCGCTGCGCGCTGTGCCACACGGCGGATCTGAGGAAGAAGGGCAAGCACGCGAGCACCGGCAAGGTCATCGAACCCATGGCGCCCTCGGTCAATCCAGAGCGCCTGTCCGACAAGGCAAAGATCAAGAAGTGGCTGGCGCGCAATTGCAAGTGGACGCTCGGCCGGGAATGCACGCCGCAGGAAAAGGGCGATGTGCTGACGATGCTCAGAAGTCGATAAAAACGAAAGGGGAGACGATGAAAACGACGACACATGGGCTTGCCGCGCTCGTACTCGCTGCGGCCACCGTAGGCGGCGGCTGGGCCACGCTTGTCGCGCCCGCCTCGGCTGCGTCGGGACGCGTTCTGGTGCCCACTGACGGCGCCTATGTGAAAGAGTGCGGAAGCTGTCACACGGCGTTCTCGCCGGAGCTGCTGCCGGCCGCGTCCTGGCGCAAGGTGATGCAGCAGCTGGAGGACCATTTCGGCGATCCGGCCAAGCTCGATGCGCCAACCCAGCGCGGGATCACCGACTACCTGGTCGCGCACGCGGCCGACCGGGCGACCAACGATCAGTCCCGCGCCATCATGGGCTCGCTGCATCCCAACCAGGCGCCGCTGCGCATCACGCAGGTGCCGTACATCGCGGGACTGCATGCCGCCGTGCTCGATCCGGTCTGGAACGGCACCCCCCGACCCAAGACCCTCACCGAATGCGGCGTGTGCCACTACGACCTCAAGTCCGGGGACTTCAGGGGCAAGAGCTTCCACGTCAACGACAAGCTGTTCCGCGACAAGTGAGCAATACCCCGCATGCGCCGAACAAAGACCAGCTGACGGCAAGCTTGCGTATCATTGCGGGCTGATTCCCATCCCTCATTTCAGGAGCTTAGTAATGCCGAATTTTCTGAGAATAACGCTGCTGTCATGCGCCGTTTGCGCAATGCTCAGCGCCGGCCCCGCCGCTGCCGTCGACGACCGCTTCAATCCCCACAAATATGAGAGAGGCGGCTTCGCGCCTGCGAGCAACCCAACCTATGTCAACGAGTGCGGCGACTGCCACTTCATTTACCTTCCCGGCATGCTGCCGGCGCGCTCGTGGCGGGCGTTGATGGCCAAGGCGAACAACGACCATTTCGGAGAGTCGCTCCTCCTGGAGCCGAAAGTCGCGCGGGAAATCGAGCAGTACCTGGAATCGAACGCCGCGGACAAGTCGGATTATTTCGGTGCGCAGGCGATCCTCTACCGGCTGCGGAAAGACGCCGCACCGCTGCGCATCACCAGCCTGCCGGTCTTCAGGGCCAAACATTTCATGGCGGCGTACGCAAAGAAAGCGACTCCTCGGGTCAACACCTCGAGAACCTTCCCTCCCACGGCGATCAAGGTGCTGATGAACTGCAACGACTGCCACGAGAAAGCAACGACCGGCTCGTTCGCTTACAAGGAGATCGTGGTGCCGGGCGTTACCAAAGTCATAAAACCCGGGGGCTCGTTCTGATATCACCGATGTTTCTCTAAAACGCTATAAGAGAGGAGGTTACGATGCAAGACGAATCGAAACTGACGAGACGCGTTTTCTTTCGGGGTGCGGCCACGCTCGCGGGGGCTGCCCTGGTTGCCGCGGTGATTCCGGTTCGCGACGCTCGCGCGGCGAAGCTTGCCAAGAGCGCCCTGCAGTACCAGGACACGCCCAAGAACGGCCAGCGTTGCGCTGAATGTGTGTACTTCCAGCCGCCGAAGGCCTGCGGCCTGATCGAGGGAGACATTTCGCCGCAAGGCTGGTGTAGCGCCTACAACAAGAAGTCCTGATCCCGGTGGGCGCGCGGCGACGCCGCGCGCCCCCCAGGATTTGAACGTCTGCCTCAGGCTTCGAGCGGACGGAGACGGGCGATCATTTCGTTCCACGCCTCGACGGCTTCGGCGATGGCGGCGGCTTCGTCCTTGCCCTCCGCCGGAATAGCCGGACCGAGCTGCCCGCAGACGGGACAGGTCACGCGGTAGACCATTTCGTCCCGCCCATCCGCGGTACGGCGCGTGCCGCGACGCACGTCGGCTTCGGCGCTGCAGGTGCAACGTCTCTTTATCATGGTTCGGAACAGATGCCGCACGAGCG
>Ga0315556_1001448_pt1 | contig 14226 bp, 8 predicted proteins | sample SalMarSW160310MG_FD_202112 | JGI IMG/M metagenome (GOLD analysis project Ga0315556, IMG submission 202112) | Salt marsh sediment microbial communities from the Plum Island Ecosystem LTER, Massachusetts, United States - Salt Marsh Sediment SW1603-10 ...
GGGGAGACGCGGCGGCTTCCGCCCACCGGCCCCGAAGTGGGAGTGACCCCGTGGCTCCGCAGGGAGACTCCGCCGCGCGTAGCGGCGGAGCGAGACACGCGGAAGAAGCGTGAAGAAGCGAGCCACCAGCGGTCGAGCGGTCGAGTCGCGGGGCCACGGGGTTACTCCCGCGCCCAACCCGAGTCGCGGGGTCGCGGGGGTCTCCCCCGCTCCCAACCCGAGTCGCGCGGGGCCGCTCCCGCGCCTACCCCCCTAGTACCCTACCGCTTTGCCCCCCCGCCGCGGGTCGGACCACCCATGCAGCGTTCCGTCCTCATCCACCTCGATCGCCTGCACGTCCCCGCTCATGTCCCCGCGCTCGACGAGCGTATAGCCCATCTGCTTCAGGCGCCGCACGACCGCCGGTTCGAGGCCGCCGGGCTCGTAGTAGATCTGGTCGGGGAGGTGCTGATGGTGCACGCGCGGCGCGTCCACCGCGGCCACCAGGCCCATGTGGTAGTCCAGGACGTTGGAGATCACCTGGAATACGGTCGTGATGATCGTCGAGCCGCCGGGGGTGCCTACCACCATCTTCAGGTGCCCACCCGGGCCGATGACGATCGTCGGGGTCATCGCGGACAGCATCCGCTTGCCGGGCTCGACGGCGTTGGCCTCTCCCTGCACCAGGCCGTACTGGTTGGGCGTTCCCGGCTTGGCGGCGAAGTCGTCCATCTCGTTGTTGAGCACGAAGCCTGCCCCGGCCACGGTCACCTTGCTCCCGTACCACGAGTTGATCGTGGTGGTCACGGCCACCGCGTTGCCCTGCGCGTCCACGATGGAGTAGTGCGTCGTATGCGTCCCCTCGGCGGGGGCGTCGAGGCCCGGCGTCACCTCGCTGGACGGCGTGGCGCGGTCCGGGAGGATGGTGGCGCGCCGCTCGTCCGCGTACTCCATCGACACCATCCGCTCGAGTGGCATGTGCACGAAGTCGGGGTCGGCCAGGTACGCGTTGCGGTCGGCGTAGGCGCGTTTCCACGCCTCCGCGTACAGGTGGATCGTGCGGGCGCCGTGCCAGGGCATCCCACCCAGGTCGAAGCCTTCCAGGATGTTGGCGATCTCGGCCATCGTCGCGCCGCCCGACGACGACGGCGGCATCGACACGACGTCGTTGCCGCGGTAGCTGAACCAGATCGGCTCGCGCCATTCGGCGGTGTAGGCCTCCAGGTCGCGGTGCGTGATGATGCCTCCCCCGCGCGTCATCTCGGCGACGATCAGGTCGGCGGTCCTCCCCTTGTAGAACCCGTCCGGGCCCTTCTCCTGGATGCGGCGGAGCGTCGCGGCCAGGTCCGGCTGCCGGAGCGTATCGCCCACCTGGGGCGGCTGCCCGTCACGGGGAAGGAACTGCGCCGCGGACGCCGGGAACCGCAACAGCTCCCGCACCATCTCGGGATCCATCGAGACGAGGAAGCGCTCCCTCACAGGAAAGCCCCCGGCGAGCCGGACTGCGGGCGCGACGAGATCCGCCCACGGCAGCGTGCCGAAGCGCTCGTGCGCCTCCCACATGCCCATCACCGAGCCGGGGACGCCCGCCGACAGGAGCCCGACCACGGAGCGGTCCGTGAGGTTGCCGTTGGCGTCCAGGTACATGTCCCGCGTGGCCGCCAGGGGTGCCTTCTCCCGGAAGTCGAGCGCCGCCGCCGTGTTGTCCGCCAGCCGCACCACCATGAAGCCGCCCCCGCCGATGTTGCCGGCCTCCGGGTTCACCACCGCCAGGGCGAACTGCACGGCCACCGCCGCGTCCACCGCGTTGCCGCCGGCCTTCAGGACGTCCACGCCGACCTGGCTGGCGAGCTCGTCCGTCGTGACCACCATTCCGTTGGTGCCGGTGACTGTCGCCGCGTCGTGGGGGTAGGGCCACCCCGCCGGGAACGTGGTGGCCGGCGTACGCCCCGGGACGTCCGAGATGTTCCGGCATCCAGCGAGGGCCAGCAGCGCAGCGGCGAGGAGGGTGACGCGGCGGGCGGGTGCGGCGAACTGCGGGATCATGCGGTGCTCCTATGCGGAAGGGGACGCGCCGGCGTCGTTGCCGCCCTTCGACCCCTCGGATACCATTGGTCGCCCGACGTTATCGGCTCCCCGAGACCCCCACAAGCGGATCCATCGCCGTGCGCGACCCCCGTCTCACCGAGCAGAGAAACCCCCGCTCCACGCGGATCGACCAGCTGAACGAGCTGGAGATCGTGGACCTTGTCAACGCCGAGGACCGCATGGTCGCGGAGGCGGTAGGCGAGGAGCGCCAGGCGATCGCGCGGGCGCTCGCGCTCGTCGAGGCGGCGTTCCGCGCCGGTGGCCGGCTGATCTACGTCGGCGCCGGCACCTCGGGCCGCCTCGGCGTGCTCGACGCCGCCGAGATGCCGCCCACCTACGGGACGGATCCCGAGATGGTCCAGGGGATCATTGCCGGCGGATACGCCGCGCTCGTGCGGGCGCAGGAGGGCGCGGAGGACCACCGCGAGGACGGTGCCGCGGCCATCGATGAGAAGGGGGTGGACGAGCGGGACTTCGTGCTGGGGATCGCCACCTCCGGCACGACCCCCTACGTGCACGGGGCCCTCGCCCGGGCGCGCGAGCTGGGCGCGAAGACCGGCTTCCTCCTGTGCACGTACCCGACCCGGGAGCTGGTGGAGACCCACGACGTGGTCATCGCGCCCCTGGTGGGCCCGGAGGTCATCACGGGCTCGACGCGCATGAAGGCCGGCACGGCGACCAAGCTCGTGCTGAACACGCTCACCACGGGGGCCATGGTCCGCCTGGGGAAGGTGTACGGGAACCTGATGGTCGACCTGCAGGTGACGTGCCAGAAGCTGCAGGACCGCGGCGAGCGCATCCTCATGGAGATGCTCGGCGTGGAGCGTCCGGCGGCGACGGAGCTCCTCGAGTCCGCCGGCGGGCACGTGAAGACGGCGCTCGTGATGGGTCGCCTCGGCGTCGACGCGAAGGAGGCACGCCGGCGCCTCGACGAGGCCGGGGGCGTGATCGCGCGCCTGGTCGGAGACGGCGGGGCGGGCGCGTGAAGGGAGGGATGCGCTGGGCGCTCCTGGCCGTCGCCGTCGCGGTCTCGGCGGCGGTGGTCGCCACGACGTTCAACCCGGCTCCGCACACCGGGGGCGACAACGCCGGCTACGTCACGCTGGCATACTCCCTCCTGAAGCACGGGACCTACACCGAGCTCTTCGACCCCGCGGGGCTTCCCCACACCAAGTATCCGCCGGTCTTCCCGGCGCTGCTGGCGATCCTCATGGCGCTGGGGGCGCGCACCTGGGTCTCGCTCAAGCTGGTGGCGGGCGTCTCCACCGTGGCCGCCGTGGGGCTGACCTGGCTGTGGGCCGAGCGGCGCGTGGGCCCGGTGTGGGCGCTGGGCGTGGCGCTGGTCACCGCGATGGCCTCGTCGGTGGTCTACTACGGCCACTGGATCCTCTCCGACCCGACCTTCCTCGCATTCACGCTGATGGCGCTCCTGGCGCTGGAGCGCGCCGACGAGGAGGGCGCCCACGCCGGGTGGCTGGTCGCGGGGGTGGTGGCCACCGGCCTCGCCTACTTCACCCGCTCGGCCGGCCTGCCGCTCGTGGTCGCGCTCGTCGCCTGGCTCGCCCTGCGCCGGCGCTGGCGCTCTCTCGCCGCGTCGGCGGTGGCCCTGGGGATTCCCATGGCGCTCTGGCTTCTCAGGGCGCGCGGCGCGGGGCAGGGGGAGTACGTGTCGGAGTTCTGGCTGGTGGACCCCTACCAGCCGGCGCTCGGTCGGGTCGGCATCGGGGGTCTGGTGGGCCGCGTGGTCGCGAACCTCGGCGCGTATGTCGGGACCCACCTGCCAGGTGGCGTGATCGGGGGGCGGGGCGGGGGGGTGGCGGCGCTGGGCGTCGCCCTCGTGGCCCTCGGCCTGGCCGGGTGGATCGCGGCGCTGCGCCGTCGTGTGGGGCCGGCGGAGCTGTTCCTCCCCCTCTATGCGGGACTGATCCTCCTGTGGCCCACCGTGTGGTCCGGAGACCGCTTCGCCCTGCCGCTCTACCCGCTCCTCTTCCTGTACGGGGCGCGCTTCCTGAAGGAGAACACGGACAGGCTGGGTGCCGTGGTGCCCACGCTGGCCGGCCTGGCGGCGCTGGCGGTCGTGCTCCTGCCCGAAGCGAAGGCGTGGAGCTCGGCGACGCAGGAGGCCGCGGCGTGCCGGGCCACGGTGCGCCGCCAGGGCCCGTTCGCGTGCTGGGGCCCCCGGGTGGGCGCCTTCGTGGACGCGGCGGGGTGGGCGGGCGACAACCTCCCGTCGGGCTCGGCGGTCCTGTCGCGCAAGCCGCGGATCTTCTTCGTGCTCAGCGGATTGCCCTCGCGCACGTTCCCCTTCGACCAGCGGACCGCGGCGCACCTCTCACTCGCGGACGCCGTCGGGGCGCGCTACGAGCTGCTGGACGCGTGGGACGGGCTCGCCGGACGCTACGTGGTGGGCGCCGTGCGCGAGGACCCCGGGGCGTTCTGCGCCGTGCGCGGCTTCGGCGAAGGCACGCAGCTCCTCGGCATCCTCCCGCCCGACGCGCGTGCGCCGGGGAGCGTCACCGCCCCGGAGGGCGGCGTGCGGATCGAGGCGTGCCCGCCGTCCTACGTGGCGGGAGCGCCCTCCTCACGCTATTCGTCCTCCTCGTCGACCATCCCGTTGCTGCGCGGGCTGGACTCCGGACCGTAGAGGAGGGCGAGGGCGATGCCGAAGGTGACGTGCTCCAGGTAGACGCGGTCGTGCGGATCCATCTCGCCGAGCAGACTCCCCAGGCCGGGGACGCGGCGCAGCGGCGCGTGGGAGCCCAGCACGCGGTAGAGGCCCCCCATGGGGTGGACCGCGTATTCGGCCGATCCGTACAGCGTGCCCTTGAGGAGCGCCGGACCGGGAAGGCGCGGCTCGACCACGGCGCCGTAGACGAGTCCCTGGCCCGCGCCCGTGAGCAGGCGGTCCACGGTCTCGCCGTCGAGGGTGGAGAGGCCCGGCTCACCGCGCAGCAGCGGTCGGAGCAGCTCCACGACGAGGGCCGCGACGGCGCCCGACGCGCCCGCCCTGATCAGGCTCCCCAGGCCGGATCGGCTCCTCGGTCGCCATGTCTCGAGTGCCTTCCCCAGGGCGACCACCGCGGCCGACACGACCAGGTCGTCCGTGCCGCCGCGCCGGTCCGGCGCGGCCTTCTTCGACTTCGCGGGCTTGCCGCCGTCGCGCTTGCGGAGGGAGGCCAACGTGCGCTTGGTGGCCGGCGGGGCCGTGCGGGCCCGCTCGAGGGCGTAACCCAGGCGATACCAGATGCTCTGCTTGGAGGACATGGTCCGTGAGATCCGTGCGAGGCCGGTGTGTTCGAAGGGTGGCGAGGTGCGTGGGCTTTTTCAAGCAGGCGCCCCCCGTGGGCGCGGCGCTCCTGGCGCTGGCGTGGGGGCTGGTGCTGCCTGGGCCGGTGGCGGCGCAGGTCCCGCCGAACGCGGACTGGGCGACGCTGGAGACCGCGCACTTCCGCATCACGTTCCCGCGGGAGCTGGAGGCCCTGGGGCGGCGTGCCGGGGCGCGGGCGGAGCGGGCGTACGCCCAACTCGCCGAAGCCTTCATCGAGCCTCCCTCCGGCAAGATCGACATCCTCCTGACCGACCACACGGACGTCACGAACGGCTACGCGCAGATCCGCCCCTCCAACCGGATCACGATCGTGGCGCGGCCGCCGGTGGACGACCCGGGGCTCGGGTATTTCGACGACTGGATGGAGCTGGTGATCACGCACGAGCTCGCCCACGTCTTCCATCTCGACCGTGCCGGCCCGCTGGGGCGCTTCCTGCGCGCGATCTTCGGGCGCATGCCGGCGCCCTGGCCCTTCTTCCCGAACACCGGCGTGCCGCGCTGGACGGTAGAGGGCCTCGCGACGTGGTACGAGTCGTACTTCTCGGAGGCGGGCCGCGTCCACGGCACGTACCACGACATGATCGTGCGCACCGCGGATATCGAGGGACGGTTTCCCGGCCTCGGGGAGGCGTCCGGGGACTCCCCCATCTGGCCCGGGGGCAATCGGGCCTACGCGTTCGGGTCGCTGTTCTTCGAGCACCTGCTGGACAAGTACGGTGAAGAGACGATGGGCCGGTTCGCCGAAGCGGTGGCGGGGCAGTGGGTGCCTTACCGCCTCGACGCGGCGGGGAGGAAGGCCTTCGGCCACCCGCTGTCCGACGAGTGGGACCTGTGGAAGGCGCAGGTGGACGCGGAGGTCGACTCCATGCGCGCGGCCCGGGCGGCGCGCCCGACGCCCCCGGAGCCGGAGCGCCTGACCCACGGCGCGCGCGTGGCGCTCTATCCCCACGTGTCGCCGGACGGGTCGCGGCTCGCATACGCGCGGGCCGACGGCCGCTCCGACGCCCAGATCCACGTGACCGGGCTCGAGGCCGCCGACGGCGAGGAGCTCACCCGCACCAACGGGGTGTCGTCCTTCGGATGGTCGGACGACGGGTCGCTGGTCTTCTCCCAGCTCGAGCTCCAGGACCCCTACCGCGTCTACGACGACCTCTACCGCGCCGCGCCCGACGGCTCGGTGCGTCGCCTCACGAACGGCGCGCGCCTGTCGCAGCCGTCGGTGGCGGCCGACGGGAGCTGGGCGGTGGCCGTCGAGGACACGCTCGGCACCAACGCCCTGGTGCGGGTAGATCTCCCCGGCGGCGAGGTGCGGACGCTCGTCGCCGAGACCGCGGACGTCCACTGGGCCCTGCCGGCGCTGTCGCCGGACGGCCGGTGGATCGCGGTCGCCCGCTGGACGCCGGGCGCGCACATGGACGTCGTGGTCGTCGACGCCGCCACCGGGCGGCTCGCGCTGCAGCTCACCGACGACCGCGCGGTGGACACCGCGCCGACGTGGAGCCCCGACGGACGCTGGGTCCTGTGGGCGTCCGACCGCTCCGGCGTGCCCAACATCCTGGCCGCGGCGGTGGACCCGGGGCAGGGGACGGTGGGCGCTCCGGTGCGGGTGACGGACGTCCTCACGGGGGCCTCGTATCCGTCGGTCGACCCGAGCGGGCACTGGGTCTACTTCAGCGGATACCATGCGGACGGGTGGGACGTGGAGCGCACCGTGTTCGATCCCGCCGGCTGGCCGCCGGCCTCACCCGCCATCGCGCGCTTCGACGCTCCCGCGCGGCCCGTCGCGCTGCAGGAGGCGCAGGAGGCGGGGCCCGTGAAGGGCTACTCCCCCTTCCCCACGCTCCTGCCCACGTACTGGGAGCCGCAATTCGGCTCCTCCATCCGCACCGGGACGGTGCGGACCACCGACCTGGTCGTGCCGGGGAGGGAGGTCATCGGTCCCACGGTGGGCGCCCACACCTCGGGCTACGACCTGGTGGGACGCCACGACTACGACCTCTTCGCCCGCGCCTCGACCGGCACGAACGGGGGCCTGTGGGACTGGGGGGCGGCCTACGACTTCCTGGGGCTCGGCAACCCGATCTTCGGCGTCGCGGCGAGCCAGTTCTGGGACGAAGACGGCGTGCGTCTCGGCCAGGCCGCCGCGGATGCGCCGCTGGACACGCTCTTCGTCCTGCAGCGGGCGCGCACGGTGAGCGCCGGCGTCAGCCTCCTGCGCAGCCGCTGGCGCCGCGCGACGTCGATTACGCTGAGCGGGGGGCTGTCGTGGGAGCACAGCGAGCTCCTCGACAACTTCCTGGCGCCGTCCACGGCGTACCTGCTCACGCGGCCGGAGCGGCGCTTCGGCGACGTGCGCCTGACGCTGTCCTACTCCAGCGCGCACACGTTCGGCTACCAGGTGGGCGCCGCCGCGGGAACCAACCTCCTGGTGCGCCTGCGCTCGAAGTCGGAGCTCCAGCTCCCGGACTCGCTGGTCGGAAGCGCCGGTGACGACGGCTCGCTCGACGAAGTCATCGGCCAGCTGCGCGCCTTCCACGGGATCGGCGGGCCGGGCTACGCCTCGCACGTCCTCGCGCTCCGCGCCAGCGGGGGCGCCGCGCGCGGGCCGGGGGCCGACGCCGGCCACTTCGAGGTCGGAGGCGCTTCGGGGAGCAGGGAGGACGTGACGGGCCTCGCGCTCTTCGGCGGCAAGACGCTCCTTTTCCCGGTGCGGGGCTACCCCGAGGCCACCCGCTTCGGACGCTTCGCCTGGTCGGCCTCCGGGGAGTACCGATTCCCGCTGGCCGTCCTGAACGGCGGGCTGGGGCCGTGGCCGCTGAACTTCGACCGGATGGTGGGCGCGCTCTTCTTCGACGCCGGCAACGCGTGGGGGCCGGAGCTCGCCATCCACGGGTTCCAGAATCCCCGCAGGGCCACGCTCGCCTCCGTGGGTGCGGAGGTGACCACGGGCTTCCTGGCCTTCTGGGCGGCCTCGCTGGACATCCGAGCGGGCGGCGCCTACCCCCTGGTCGAGGGTGACGGCGCGGTCTTCTACGTCCGCCTCGGTCTCCCCTTCTGAACCCGCAAGCCACCCGAACATAGACCGAAACTTCCGGCCTCCGGCGGTGTAGCAAGAAGGGCGGAAATCCGGAGATCCCCGTGTCACAGGGACTTGCGGAGCGGGTCCGATTCGAGGGCGAATTCCACGCTTGACCCCAACATCCGGGGGGTCTAATATGGTCCCGCCCCCACATTCGGTGGTCCTTCGCAGGGCTTTCCACAGGAAGATGTGCGGCGGGAGCTTTCTCCCGCCGCTTTTCAACCTGATTTGCACGCGATTTCAACATCTTTGTCCACAGGAGTCCCCGCCGATGCCGCGCGTTCACGAGCCCCGCCCGCCCCGCGAGCCCACGATCTTCGACGACGTCGTTCCCGACGACGTCCCGGCGGCCGAGCTCACCGAGAACGCGCGCATCGTGCTGGCGAAGCGCTACCTGAAGAAGGACGCGGAGGGCAGGCCGGTCGAGAACGCCGAGACGATGTTCTGGCGGGTGGCCAAGACCATCGCCGACGTCGACGCCGACTACGGTGCGTCGGAGGCCGCGGTGGGCGAGGTGGCCCGTCAGTTCTACGACCTCATGGTCGAGGGGAAGTTCGAGCCGAACTCCCCCACGCTCATGAACGCGGGCCGGCCCCTCGGGCAGCTGTCCGCCTGCTTCGTGCTGCCGGTCGAGGACGCGCTCTCCAACGGACGGAGCGGCATCTACGACACGCTCAAGGCGATGGCGCTGGTCCACCAGTCCGGTGGGGGCACCGGCTTCTCCTTCTCCCGTCTGCGGCCCGAAGGGGACATGGTGCGCTCGACGATGGGCGTGGCGTCCGGGCCGGTCTCGTTCATGAAGCTCTACGACGCGAGCACCGAGGTCGTGAAACAGGGCGGCACGCGCCGGGGCGCCAACATGGGGATCCTGCGTGTCGACCACCCCGACATCCGCCACTTCATCACCTGCAAGAACGACACGACGCAGGTCACCAACTTCAACATCTCCGTGGCGATCACCGACGCGTTCATGGAGGCGGTGAGCCAGGGCGAGACCTACGAGCTGAAGAACCCGAAGACGGGCGAGGTGGTCGGACGGGAGGACGCGCGCGCCATCTTCGACACGATCGTGCGCGGGGCGTGGCTCACCGGTGAGCCCGGCACGTTCTTCATCGACCGGGCCAACGAGTTCAACCCGGTGCCCCACCTCGGGAGCTACGAGGCGACCAACCCCTGCGGCGAGCAGCCCCTCCTGGCCTACGACGTGTGCAACCTGGGCAGCATCAACCTCGGCCAGTTCGTCAAAGCGGACGCGCGTCCGGGTGACGACCCCGACGGGGCCGTGGATTGGGAGGGGCTACGCCAGGTCATCCACCTGTCGACGCACTTCCTCGACAACGTCATCGACGCGAACCGCTATCCCCTCGAGCAGATCCACGAGCTGGCCCAGAACATCCGTCGCATCGGCCTGGGCGTGATGGGGTGGGCGGACATGCTCGTGCGTCTCGGCATCCCCTACGACTCCACCGAGGGCGTGGAGATGGGACGCCGCGTGATGCAGTTCGTGAACGACGAGGCGCGGGTCGCCTCGGAGAAGCTCGCCGAGACCCGCGGTGTCTTCACCGCGTGGGAACGCTCGATCTGGGGGCCGGAGGGGAAGGCGGCGACGCGGAAGGACGGGACGCGCATCCGTCAGGAGCGCGCGCTCAGGAACTGCAACCTCACCACGGTCGCGCCCACCGGCACGATCTCGATCTTCGCCGGCTGCTCCGGCGGCATCGAGCCCATGTTCGCCGTCGCGTTCATGCGCAACCAGGCGGGCTCCCTGATGCCGGACGTCAACCCGGACTTCGTGCGCATGGCGCAGGAGGAGGGGTGGTACTCCGACGAGCTCATGGAGCGCATCGCCACGGAGGGCCACATCCACTTCCCCGAGGTGCCCGAAGAGGTGCAGCGCGTCTTCCGCACGGCGCACGACATCACGCCCGAGTGGCACGTGAGGATGCAGGCCGCCTTCCAGGAGCACTGCGACTCGGCGATCAGCAAGACGACGAACTTCCCGCACGAAGCCACCGAGGAGCAGGTGCGGGAGATCTACGAGCTCGCCTTCGAGCTCGGCTGCAAGGGCGTCACGGTCTACCGCGACGGCTCGCGCCAGGGCCAGGTGCTGTCCACCGGGAAGACCGCCCAGGCCGGTGCCGCCGAGGACCCTTCACGGGTGTCCGAGCTCGAGCAGAAGCTCGCCGACGCCCGCGAGGAGGCACATAACCTGCGCATCGAGGTCGAGCGGCTGAAGGGCGAGCTCCAGCAGCAAGACCAGACGGCTGGCGCGGCACGCCACAAGCGCCAGCGCCCGCAGGCGCTGCGCGGCTACACCATGAAGATGATGTCGCCCCTCGGCGACATGTACGTGACCATCAACGAGGACGACCACGGTCGTCCCTTCGAGGTGTTCTGCACGCTCGGCAAGGCCGGCGGCGCCGCCATGGCCGACGCGGAGGCCATCGGCCGTCTGTTGTCGCTCGCGCTGCGCTCCGGCATCCCGATCTCGCGCGTCAAGGACCAGCTGCGGGGGATCTCCTGCGACCGCGCCGTGGGCCTGGGACCCAACAAGGTCCTGTCCGTGCCGGACGCCGTGGGCCAGGCCATCGAGCGCTACCTCGAGGAGAAGGAAGGCGTGCAGGAGGCGCTCCCCCTCTCGCTGCGCGAGCCGCAGGGCGCGGGCACGCAGGTGCAGGCCTCCTCCACCTACCACCGCGCCCAGCAGGAGAGCTTCATCGGCGCCTGCCCGGAGTGCGGCGGCGGTCAGATGGCCTACGAGGAGGGGTGCATGAAGTGCCACATCTGCGGCTACTCGGAGTGTGGCTGAGGGGGTAGCGCGCGGGCACGCCGCATCGATCGTGACCAGCGGCCCGACGCCTGCAGGCGCTGGGCCGCTCACGCTTCGGAGGATCCGTACGAGATCGACCGTGAGAACCACGAGGCGACGGAGAGGGCCCTCGAGCTGATCCGCATTGCGGCCCCCGAGATCATGGCGCCCCCCGGGGGCCGTACCGCCCCCTCAAGGGTCGTTCCTGGACGGGGCGGCATGGCGGGACGGGCCGCTTCCTCTGTCCCCAGCTCCTCGTGGTGAGCCATACCTCTCCGGCTGTGGTACTCCTGTCACCGCCTGGTTCCCCCCTCGTACCTTGTGGTGGGCGACGCTTGCCCCCGGCGCGTTTGCCGGGACCACGGGGCACGGCCCGAGGCCGGGAATGCGAAGCAGCAGGCTGGATTGGGTCCGCGGCGGACGACGCCTCACCGTGCCGGTGGTGGTGGCGGGCGTCGCGCTTTGCCTCTCCTGTCCGTCCACGGCCTCGGGACAGGTGGCCCCTGGCGCGACCCAGCCCACGTCCCGGGTCATGGGCACCGTGCTGGATCTGCAGACCGGGGAGCCGGTCTCCGCGGCCCGCGTCGTCCTCCTCGACCCGGCCACGTCGGCGCCGCTCGCCGCAACGGTGTCCGATTCGAAAGGCGAGTTCGTTCTGTCTCCCACCGCTCCGGGCACCTACGGCCTGCGCGTCGAGGTCCTGGGCTACCGGACCGTACGCGACAGCGTGACGCTCAGCGAGGGAGAGGACGAGGTGTTCGCCATCCACCTGGCATCCGAGGCCATCGACCTCGAGCCTCTGGTGGTCAGGGTCCCCCGGACCGTCGCCTACTACATGCGCGACTTCGAGAACCGACGCGCCACAGGGAGCGGGACCTTCATCACCCGGGAGCAGATCGAGCGGCGTCGGATGAGCCGGACGTCCGAGCTGCTCCATTCCCTGGGTGGGGTGCGCGTCCAGTACGGTCGCCAGGGTGAGGCGTCGCTCTCCGTTCGGGGCATGTGCCGGCCCTTGGTGTTCGTGGACGGCGTGGCCATGCACTCGAGCGTCTCCATCGACATGGCCGTCACGCCCGAGGACATCGAGGGCATCGAGGTCTATTCCAACGCCGCGATCCCGGCCCAGTATGCTTCCGGGAGCGCATGCGCGGCCATTCTGATCTGGACCCGGCCCCCCGTGCGGGGCGAGGGGAAGAAGGTCGCCTGGTGGAAGCTGGTCGTCAGCGGCGGCCTGCTGCTGACGTTGCTGATCGTGCGGCATTGAGCCGGCCCGCGGCGGCTACCATCCGCGGCTCGGTGCTTCCATCGCGGCATCGCCCGCCCCCGCCCGAGGCCCCCATCTCTCTCGCGGAGCGCCCGGCCCCGATCCGTCGGTCGGGCTTCTTCCGCCATGGCACCGCCCGGCCGAGGGAGTCACGGTTGGCGCATGACGACGCCCGACCATCCCACCCCATCGATCCGGGGTGCCGGGGAAGTCCACGTGGCGCTGGCCGACGGGGAGATCCACGTCCGCTTCCCGTACGATCCCGATCTCGTGGCCCGTATGCGTAGCGTGCCCGGGCGACGATGGGACCCCGGCCTCCGCGCGTGGCGTGTGGCGGACACGCCGCCCGCCCGCGAGGCGCTCCTGCGGGTGCTGGGAGTGGGGGTGGTAGGGGACCGCGCCGCCCCCGGCGCGTCCGCTGGCTGGCCCGCCCCCGCCGCCGACCTCCTGCGCCGCTTCGAGGAGGAGATGCGCCTGCGCGGATACAGCCCCCGCACGCGGAAGGTCTACCTCGGGCACGCGCGCCGCTTCCTCCCGGATCTGCGGGAGGAGGAGGGCCTGTCGGCGAGCCTCCGGCGTCACATCCTCGGCAAGCTCGACGGTGGACGCGTGTCCCGCTCGTACCACATCCAGCTCGTCGCCGCGCTCCGGCTCTTCTGCTCCACCGTGCTGGGCAGCAGCGTGGACGACCTGCCCCTGGAGCGGCCCCGGCGGGAACGGCACCTGCCGACGGTGCTCAGCCGCGAGGAGCTGCGGCGCTTTCTGGACGCCGTCCGCTACCCCAAGCACCGGGCCATCCTGGCCACCGCCTACTCCGCGGGCCTGCGCGTGGGCGAAGTGGTCCGCCTCCGCCCCGAGGATCTCGATCGGGGGCGAGGCCTCATCCGCGTCCGCATGGGGAAGGGCCGGAAGGACCGGTACACCCTCCTGTCCGACGGGGCGCTGCGCCTTATCGACGCCTACCTGGAGGGCGCCGATCCCGGCAAGTGGCTCTTTCCCGGCGGCCGGCCCGGGCGGCACTTGAACGCCCGCGGCGTCCAGGTGGCGGCGGCCCGCGCCCGCCGGCGCGCCGGCATCTCCAAGCACGTGACGCCCCACGTCCTCCGCCACAGCTTCGCGACCCACCTCATAGAGGCGGGCACCGACATCCGCTTCATCCAGGAGCTGCTGGGCCACGCGAACGTGAGTACCACGGAGATCTACACGCACGTGTCGCGCAGGCACATCGCGCGCATCCGTAGTCCCTTCGACGAGCCACCGGGGCCGGGGGAGGAGAAGTAGGGCGGCCTCCGCCGGTCGTCGTGTCCGGACCCGGGTCCCGCGCCCGGCCGGGCCCGAACCGATCTGGCCCTCGACGCACCATCGTCCTACTTTGCGGCCGAGGTGCGGCCACGGTCGCGCCCCACGGTCGGCCCCCACCGACCCCACCGCGCTCCACCGCCCCTCCCCCCCGGGCACCGCGCGCGTGGTCTCGCTGGGCCATCCGGCCAGGCAAACCGACAATCAAACGCGTCCATCCCGAACCCATTCGCAGATCCCCGGCGTAGAGTGGACCTAGCGAACCCGGGATAACGGCGAATCAACGTTATCCCACATCGGCTAGAACGATTGGGCGCGATTCGTTGCGCGGCTGGGAGAGATGAAGAGCCATGCGCGCCTCGAGTGAAGCGCCGAGGCAA
>Ga0315556_1001449_pt1 | contig 14223 bp, 16 predicted proteins | sample SalMarSW160310MG_FD_202112 | JGI IMG/M metagenome (GOLD analysis project Ga0315556, IMG submission 202112) | Salt marsh sediment microbial communities from the Plum Island Ecosystem LTER, Massachusetts, United States - Salt Marsh Sediment SW1603-10 ...
TCGCACTTGAAATCCTGAACGCCTGAGCAGCTCTTTCATAATGTCGCAGAACACCGGATCATCATCGACAACCAGGATCGAGCGTCTCGCCTCTTGGATGGCATGCATGGGCACCTCACCCCTTGGACCGGGCTACGGGGCACATATTGCAGAAAACATGCCAGGCCATGCCAGCAGCCATCGCTCGGGGGAGTCTTGCCCCTTGTCAAAGGCCACCTAAGGGGCTACGCTTACCAAGAGGCCGCAGAGCCTGTGTTTGCCGAAAGGGAAGTCATGACCACTCGCCAAGCCGAATTGGTCCGTGTGCTGGAGCAGCTGGCTAAGGATTTGCCAGACCCCGACTGGGTCGCTTTGGTGGACGATCAAGGTTTCGTGATGGCCTGCGTTCCAGAAGATATGGACGTGGAAGAAGATCGCGTCTCCGCCATGACTGCCGCCTTGGTGAGCATGGGTGAGCGGGTTCTGCAAGAGGTCGAAGGCGGTTCACTTCGCTACGCCAACGTCTCCGGGTCCAAACGGCAATACCTGGCCGTCGTCCTCAGCTCCGATCGCCTGCTCTCAATCGGCCTGCGCCCGGGGCTGGCCGCCCAGGTGACCTTCAAGCCCCTCAGCCGTTGGGTGCCCGAGCTGTTGAAAGCCCTTCAGCGCCACTACACCTGAGCGAAGGGGAAACCACATCCGGCATCAAATTCATTCAAGGACGATCTCATCTTGGAAACCGCGCGTCCCCGATCTTTCTCTGCGGTTCGCCGCGTGGTACCCTTCCTTTCTGTACGGGTGACGGCCACCATCCGCTACCAGAAGGCCACAGCCATTCAACCATTCGCACCGAGAGGCCAAGCACATGCCCGAAGATGCCCGTCCCGATGCCGAGGTCCAGTCTGAGGCGTCTGCCACGCTCGATCCTGCGCGGGTTGCCGAGAAACTGAGTGACTTCGAATCCCGCATCCAGGCGGGCGAGTTTGACAACGGCGGCTTCCACCGAGCCGTTCAACAGGAACTTTTCCCGTTGCTCGGCGAAGGTGCTCTGCAGCCAGAAGCATTCAAACAACTGGTGGCCCTGTGGGCCGTGCGCAACCACCCCTTCGATTGGCCCCTCAAACCCTTTGGCCGCTTGAACTAATCCTCCACCCAGACCAGCCGTGTACGCCGCTTCGGGATACAGCCCGGAGTCAATCCGCAACGGGCGCTCGCACCCGCCAATTTGTGATTTTTGTCACAAGTTGGCAGGACAAAGGTCTCGACCGGGTCCCGACGAGGATTCAAAGGACCATTCGGGCAATACAATCGAGACGACACTCGACCGCCCGATGGAGGCCGCGCATGTCCCGCTGGTTACAGGTTGGTTTGGCCCTGACCCTGGCCACCTTTGGAACGGCGCTGCAGTCGTCGAGTGCTGTCGTTCGGGCGCTGCTGTTCTACAGCCCAACCTGCCCTCATTGCCATGCCGTGATGACCGAGTCCTTGCCGCCGATCATGGCCCACTACCAGGATCAACTCCAGATCGTGGCCATCGATACGACAACGGCGGTCGGGCAACAGCTCTACCAGGCAGCCATCCAGGCGATGGAGATTCCCGAAGAACGCCGTGGCGTACCCACCATGATCGTGGGTTCGACCGTGATGGTGGGATCGTATGAGATCCCTGCCATGCTCCCGAAGCTGGTAGAGGCGGGCCTGGCACAGGGAGGCGTGGGCTGGCCCCTCATCCCGGGCCTGGATCGGGTCCTTTCGCCTGAGACCGCGGTCGGCGGAACGTCGGTCACGGACGCGCCGAGCGGCTGGTGGGCCCGCTTCTCGGAAGACATCCCCGGCAACAGTTTGGCTGTACTTGTCTTGCTTGGGACCCTGGCAACGTCCGCCTGGGCACTGATCCGGCTTCGAGGGCCGCGCACGGCTGTACGATCCTCCGCCGACAGGCTATTTTCGAACCCGTGGGCGATTCCGTTGATCGCAGCCGCCGGAGCGGGCATTTCCCTATACCTCGCATACATCGAATCAACCGGGAGCCCGGCGGTCTGCGGCCCAATCGGGGACTGCAATGCGGTGCAGCAAAGTGAGTACGCCAGGCTGTTTGGCGTGGTGCCCATCGGTGTGTTGGGCGTGGTCGGATACGGGCTTTTCCTGGCGATTCATTTCTACCGCCGGGACCTCGGCGGGCCGGCGGCTGGCCGGGCGTCACTTGCGCTGTTTGCCCTCGGTTTGGGCGGCACCGCCTTCTCCGCATACCTCACATTCCTGGAGGCATTCGTCATCGGCGCTGTCTGCGCCTGGTGTTTGTCGTCGGCCGTCTTGATGGCCGCACTTCTGGCTCTGTCCGTGCCCGATGCCCGCCGTTCGCTTGCCCGGGGCCGACCCCGTCGATCATCCGCCTGACCACGCCCCGTCATCTGCTGAAATCGGCCCACCACAAGTGGACCGATGGCTCTCCTAATGATCTTGTCTTCGAATGGTTTAGGTTTTATAATTCGACGTTGATCAAAATACAAACAGTTTGGCATTGCGCGAATTGAGAGGTTGAGAATGTCAGAAGCCGTACCCGTAGACTCTTCCCAACGCGATCGACCCCTATCCTGGAAAGTGTTCGGCGTGTTGATACTCGGCGGCGTCATTGGGGCGATCGCCATCATGCCCTATGCCCTGGCATCCAGTCCGAAGGCACTTGAGGGGCTCCAGATACCCATCCCTCTGGCGCTCAGCATTTCCGTCCTGCAGACAGTCATCCTGGTCGCCATCACCACCGGATTGGGGCTGTGGTTGGGGCCGAGAGTCAATCTTGGCGCGCCGCGATTGCGCCAATGGCTAGCGGGCGACCGCGAGGGCGCGCTGGCATTGTTGAAGCCGGCCGCCATCCGCGCCGCCGTGGCTGGGGCTGTGGTCTCCATCGTGATCGTCCTGCTCGACGTCTTTGCCTTTCCCGGCACGCTCCAGGCCCAAACGGCTGGGTCCGCCGGCACGCCGACCTACTGGCAGGGGCTGCTCGCCTCCCTCTACGGCGGAATCAATGAAGAGCTGCTGCTGCGCCTGGGTGTGATGACGATCATCATCTGGCTCGGCGCCGTGCTCATAAGAAAGCAGACACCGCCCGATGGCCTGTATTGGTTTGGGATAGTCGTCAGTGCCATCGCCTTTGGATTGGGCCACCTGCCGGCCACTTCGCAGGCCTTCACAGTGACCGCCATGGTGGTCCTGCGAGCGGTGGTGCTCAACGGGCTGGGCGGCATCGTCTTCGGCTGGTTCTATTGGCGATACGGTCTGCTCTCGGCGATGGCTTCGCACTTCTCAGCAGATCTTGTGATCCACGTTATCGTGCCGCTCATTGGGGGCTGATTGGCTGTTGAAGGAATGGCCGTGAACGAGATCTTCAAGGCGCTGTCGGACCCAACACGTCGCCAGATCCTGCGCCTGCTCAGGTCCGACGACCTGCCGGCAGGCGAGATCGCATCCAGATTCGATGCCAGCTGGCCGACGATCTCACATCACCTGGGCGTACTCAAGGATGCCAATCTGGTTCTGGTAGAGCGCCAGGCTCAAAGCCTGATCTACTCCTTGAACGCCACCGTACTCCAAGAAGCTCTGGCAGAACTGATGGGCTGGTTCGGAAAGGAGCAAGATCATGCGGACTGAATGGCGCAAGGAATGGCTCCCGCTGGCAGCGATCGCAATCACCTTTGTTGTCGCCGCCATCGTCTACTCGCGGGTCCCCGATCCAATGCCCACCCACTGGAACGCAGCCGGCGTGCCCAATGGTTACGGATCACGCTTCGTAGGCGTTCTGCTCATCCCGCTGATGTCCGTGGGCCTGTATCTTCTCTTCCTGGTGCTGCCGCGCATCGACCCGCGCGGTACGAACTATGCTCGCTTCTCGGACACCTATCGGTTTTTCCGCACCTTGATCATCCTGTTCTTGCTGTTCGTGTACGCCGTCACCCTGGTGGCCGTCTTCCAGCCCGGCTACAGGCTGAACAGCGCCTGGATGTTCGGCGGGGTGGGTTTTCTCCTGGCTGCCCTGGGCAACTACCTGCCCCGAGTGCGGTCGAACTGGTTCGTTGGGATCCGAACCCCCTGGACTTTGTCCAGTGATAGAGTGTGGCGCGAGACGCATCGGTTGGGGGGTCGAGTCTTCGTCATTGGTGGAATTGCGATCGCGGTGGCGGGGCTGCTCAAGCCGGAGTGGAGCGTGGCGATTGTGTTGATTGGCAGCTTGTCGGTTGCCATCATCCCTATCGTCTATTCCTATGTGGTGTATCGACAGGTCAGGCGCGACGAGAACGGCGACACGGCCCAGAATTCTCCCGCCAACGATTCCCAGAGCTAGGGCGCGGCACAGCGAAAGCCCAGATCAACTCGAAAAGAATCGGGCGCCAGGGATCCGCGATTGGCGGTTCGATCGGGCAGCACCGAACCCTGCCAGGATGGCTCCAGCCAAGATCCGCCACGTATCACTTTCCAGACTCCTGACGTTGGGCCCTGAGGATCGGGCGCCCTGTCCGCTTGGTAGACATCCGATTGGTACCAGTCCGCGACCCACTCCCACACATTGCCCGACATGTCCATCGCCCCGTAGGGACTGACGCCTTCCGGAAACTGGCCGACCGGGGCAGCTTCGGCGAAACCATCATCTATTGATGGGTCTCGGTAGGCAAAGGGGCAGCTGGCATCACAGAAGTTGAGGCGCAGCGAAGAGCCTGACTTGGGCGCCCCGACCCAACCCCATGGATACAGACGACCATCTTTCCCCCGGGCTGCCTTTTCCCATTCGGCTTCCGTCGGCAAGCGGCGGCCCGCCCAGGCACAGTACGCGGCGGCCTGAGGCCAGGACACACCCGTCACAGGAAGCGTGGGATCGTTGGGCAGGGTTGCAGCCAAGTCTGCCGAGATCGGTGTGCAGCCCCCACCGTCGATGCACTCCTGATACATCGCTTGCGTGACCTCGGTCTCATCGATCCAGAAAGCCGACAGGGTCACCTTATGCTGCGGGACTTCGTCTGGCTGGCTACCCACAAATGTCTTCTCGGTACCCATCAGGAAACTGCCGGCTGGAACAGCATGCAGGACCATCTCGTCCACCGGCGAGGTCCACGGTTGGGCACCGCGGTCGGCAGCGGGTGGCGTAGGCCGATCCCAGGGCGTTGCCATCAGCAGAGTCGCGGTGGCAGTCGGCGTTGGTGGGATCGCCGTCGACGTCGCCGCGTGAGTGGGCGTTTCAGTCACAAGCCGCGGCGCTCTCAGCGCCGATGTGGGCGGCTGTGCTGATGGCCCCACAGTCGTACTCGGTTTGCAGCCGGTCAGTAAAAGGCCGAGAGCCGCTAGAAGCAGACCCATGGGCCTGGCCGGAAGATAGTGCGTTGAGATTGCGTCCGCGGTGATTCTCACAGGGCCCATCTTAGCACCGCTCGGAAGACTTTGACCCTCAGGTATTCGGTTGTGGACACGACGACCATCGAGTGCTGGCGGGTTGTCGGATGCTCGACTCGGCCTTTATAATGTCGGCTGCTTCGCGCTCTTCCATCACCCCGGAGAAACACCCTGTGCCCAAAGGTCAGAACCGCCAACCGATTGTTCTCGCGCTGACGCTGTCTCTCATCCTGATGCTGGCCGGCTGCGCTCAGGTCAACCTGCCGTTCATGGGCACTCAGACACTGCTCCCGACAGTCACTCCAGCACCGACATCCACGCCGTTGCCGACGTCCACCCCATACCCGACATCCACACCGTTACCCGGATCCAAGCCGGCGCCAACCAGTGCACCCCCGACGATCACTGGCCCTGCTGGGGTTGGTGTCGACTGCGGCACGGGTGAGTTGACCGGTGCTGCCTTGGGGAACGATTTGGCCGTGACCTCTGCCTCGGCCAGCCTCTCCCAGCCGCTGATAGACTACGTTTTCACGGCGCAGTTCGGGGGCGTAAGCAGCATCCAGTCACCCATCTACAGCGCGCTCGTACTATACGACCCGTCTGCACCGCTGTTGGACCCCCCGGCTGAGGATTGGTATTTCGACAACGTCGGCAACGTGGTCTACGGCCTTGTCTACCAGCCCGGGCTTCCAAACACAACCTTCCGCGCGGTCGTTTCGGACGGTAGCTGGCAGGAGAATAAGGCGACTCAGTTCCGCGCCCAGGTGGACGCCAACCAGCTGACAATTCGTGTACCGGCGTTCGAGATTCCTCCTGGCGCCCGTTGGGCGTTGGCATTCTCCGATGGGAGCTTGGTCACCTGCGAGACCGTGGGTATGGGTCCAGACGACTTGCCCGCTCTCGAGCTCCCCCCGCTCCCCTGACGCCGGGCGCAAGCCAAGCAGAACTTCGGCCATACCCGCCATTTGACCTCGCCGCCGGTTCGGTCTAGACTGGAACCGTGCTCGCAAAGGTCCACTCTTGTGCCATCATTGGCCTTGAGGGGGCGATCGTCGAGGTCGAAGTGGACACATCACGCGGGCTGCCCTCTTTCACCATCGTCGGACTCCCCGATATGGCGTCCAAGAAAGCCGGGAACGCGTTCAGGCTGCGGTCAAGAACGCCGGCTTACATTTCCCGCGTCACAAAGTCACTGTGAATCTCGCCCCGGCCGCCCTCCGCAAGGAGGGGCCCGCCTACGATCTGCCGATTGCTGTCGGTGTCCTGATCGCCTCGGAGCAGATCTCCCCCGAGGGATTGGACAAGACCCTGATCGTGGGAGAGCTCTCCTTGGACGGCTCCGTCCGACATGTGCGCGGCGTATTGCCAATGGCAGCGCTGGCCGCGCGAGAGGGGATGCAACACATCCTGGTCCCGGAAGCCGACTCGCACGAAGCCGCGCTGATCCCTGATCTGGAAGTCATCCCCGTGGCCTCGCTGACGGCCCTGGTCAACCACTTGACCGGCGTGGTTCCCATTCCCCAGCGCACCAACCATGCACTTGAACTCGATCTCCCCAGCCTGATGACGGATTTCAATGAAGTCAAGGGACAAGAGCATGTCAAACGCGCCCTGGAAGTGGCTGCCGCCGGCGGCCACAACGTCCTCATGACCGGCCCTCCCGGCTCAGGCAAGACGCTTCTGGCGCGCGCCCTGCCCTCGATCCTGCCCGCCATGAGTGTGGATGAGGCGCTGGACGTCACCCAGATCTACTCGGTCGCCGACCAGCTGCCGGAAGACATCCCTCTCATCCAGAGCCGGCCGTTCCGATCGCCCCATCACACCATTTCACACGCTGGACTCGTCGGCGGCGGCAATTGGCCCCGGCCGGGGGAAATATCTCTCGCCCATCGAGGCGTTCTGTTTCTGGACGAGCTGCCTGAGTTTGGGCGGCGAGTGCTGGAGGTCTTGCGCCAGCCGATGGAGGACAAGATCGTCACCATCAGCCGGGCCCGAGGCGCATTGCCTTTCCGGCCAACTTCATGTTGGTGGGAGCCATGAATCCTTGCCCGTGCGGGTTCTTCGGCGACCAAGTTCGGGAGTGTACCTGCTCCCCGGGATCAGTTACCAGGTACCAGAAGAGGATCTCTGGCCCGCTGCTGGACCGGATCGACATCCACGTCGAGGTGCCGCGGGTGGATTTCATGAAGCTGTCCGACGATCGACTGGGCGAAGCATCGGCCAAGGTGCGGGACCGGGTCGAGGCCGCCCGCCAGCGCCAGCGGGCGCGCCTGGCGGAGACCGATCTGGCCTGCAACGCCGACATGGGGCCGGGTGAAGTGCGCCAATACTGTCCGCTGGACACCCAGGGCCTCACCCTGATCCGCCAGGCCATGCAGCAGCTGCAGCTCTCGGCGCGCGCCTTCCACCGCATACTCAAGCTGGCTCGAACCATCGCTGATTTGGCCGGCGACCCCGATCTCAAGCCGCCCCATCTGGCAGAGGCCCTTCAGTACCGGCCCAGAGTGTGGAACTGAGGCCGGTCCCAAAACTCGGCTGCCTGCCGTATCGGTCTCAGTCCTGTGGCATTCACGGGCCTACGTCCCGTTCCGGGAACTGCCCCGTGAGCAGTCAGGTTGTTTGATCGGCGGGCTTCCGTGCCAAGATAGTGCACTCAGGGCGCGACTGGCTCGTAGCCTGTTGCCCGCAGAGCTTCAGCCATCACTTCAGCCCCTGTCTGGTTGGGGTGTTCCCCGTCCTTGGTGTAGCCGGCTGTCACTGGGTCGATATCCCAATTGGCTCCGTTCCATGCTTCAGCCACGATATGTCCGCCATTCTGCGATTGACCAAAGTGGCGAACGTGCGATCGGTCGTAGCCCTCCCGACCGTCGGTCTCCCACCGCTCGAGGCACTTGTGAACAGTCTTGCGGCACATCCAAAGGAAAGCGCATAGCTCGGTGAAAATGAAGACGACCCCGCGGAACGTGTCGGCGAAGCCGATCTTCTCGTCCATGGGGGACATCGATCTGCCGGGCATCGACTCCCTCCCGGGGCCCTTTCTGGCGGAGAGTGCTACCCATCAACCTCGACTGTACCCCGCCCGGGGCCTCGCAATCCGCTGGAGCACCCTTGTGCGAACCGTTTTGTGGGCGCGGCAAATCCATTAGGGGCCCGCAGGCGCCTTGACAGCGCAGCATGGAAGGAATAGATTGCTAATAGATTGGCTGTGTTTAGCGGGGGAGGGCACCACTCGTCCTGTGGGAGTTGGGGGAAAGGGCCTGACACGGCTCTCCTCCCCAGGCAGAATGGTCAATCGGGCCGGACCCTTCCATTGTCATGGAGAAGAGGGGGGAGGGGCACCATTCACAACGCGACAGGGACCAACAATAGGCGAGGAACCCGCCGCCTGGCTATCATGCAGGGGGCGCTCTGCCTCGCGATCGCCCTCGCGCTGAGTGGCCCGACGGCAATCTCCCTGGCGGCTCCGGTCGCGCAGACTTCGCCCCCACTCGGCGCAGCGGCGAGCTACTCTGTTCTGGCTGGCTCGACAGTGACCAATACCGGCAATACCATCATTTCTGGAGATCTCGGTCTCAGTCCAGGTTCCGCGGTCACAGGCTTTCCTCCGGGGACCGTCGGAGGGACAATCCATATCTCGGATGCGAGCGCGGTCGCGGCTCAGCTTGCTAACGTCACTGCGTACGGCGCCCTCGACCAGCCTTGCGATACCACGTGGGCCATACAGGACCTAGGCGGGTTGTCCCTCGGGACCGGCGTCTACTGCGCCACCTCCTTCTTCTTGAGTTCAACTCTAACGCTCACGGGGTCAGGCCCCTGGATCTTCAAGTCTGCATCAACGCTCATTACTTCAGGCAGCGCCAATGTTGTCGGTGGCGATCCATGCAACGTCTGGTGGAGGGTAGGAAGTTCGGCGACTCTCGGCACAAACACTTCGTTGATTGGGAATATCCTTGCTCTCACGTCCATCACCCTGGTCAATGGCGCGAGCTTGGACGGTCGAGCCTTGGCGCAGAATGGCGCAGTGACAATGGATACCAACGCCATCACCGGCCCCATCTGCTTCGTCGCCCCGACCAACACGCCAACCAACACGCCGACCGATACGCCGACCAACACGCCAACCGACACGCCAACCAACACGCCGACGAACACGCCGACGAACACGCCGACCGATACGCCAACCAACACGCCGACCAATACGCCAACCAACACGCCGACCAATACGCCGACCAATACGCCAGTGAATACGCCGGTGACGCCAACCATCACGCCCACGCCGTCTGCGACTCCGACTGCCACCGCCACGGACCCGCCCACGGCCTCTACGACCCCGACCGCCACGCCCCCGACCGCCAGTGGAACGGTCACGCTTTCGGCGACCCTGACTGCCACGCCCCCGACCGTCAGTGGAACCGCCACGCTCTCCACGACCCTGACCACCACGCCCCGCGGCACGGTTGTAGCTTTGCCGGAGACTGGCGGTGGTGCTCCCATACGAAACGGAGATTTCCCATGGAGTCTGGTGATGGTCGGTGGCTTCAGCGCCCTGGCTTTGGCCGTAGGCGTTCGAACATACCGTCGCACCCATCTACCGAAGCAATAGCGTTGTTATTGAGCCAGCAGGGTTGAGTATTCTTACTCGCGGTAGATCGCTGGCTTGCCTAGCGAGCGTACTGGCGATTGCGGCGGTGCTTGCGGGATGCGGAAACATGGAGACGGGGGAGGCCCAGCCAACGCCTTTCCCGTCTCCTGTGTTGTTGCCATCGGTTCAGATTCAGACGACAGTTCAACCGACACCTACGCCGCTAGCCCTTGGGCCGCTCTTTGATTCGAACCTCGACCTAATGGCTGGGCCTGTAGACGTCCCCCTCGAGCTTCAGATTCCTTCTCTCAAGGTCAATGCCCCCGTGCTTGGAGTCGGACTCACATCGGAAAACCGGATGGATTCGCCAAGAGGTTCGATTGGCGATCCGATTTGGCAGACGGCATTTTGGTATCGCGGAGGCGGCATCCCGGGCGAGGTAGGCACGGCCACGATTGCCGGGCACGTCAACGATCCGCTCGGACGACCTGAGATCTTCGCTCACATCGGGGATCTCCGACCAGGTGACCTGATCATCGTCCGCAATAATAGGGCGCACATTGACATTCGCTTCTTCGTCAACGAGACTCGGGACTTCACCGTCAAGGAGTCTTCCGATCCGACGGTGCTTGCGCAGATCTACGGTGCCGGACCGGTTGACGGCACTGGACCACAGCCGGCACCCGACGGCCTCTCGCACCTGACGCTCATTACCTGCGCCGGGAACATCGTCAACGGACAGTACGATCGCCACACAGTCGTTTTCGCCACGCGCAGAGGGTAAGGGAATTCCGGAAAGGGGCATCTTCCCGCCAAGCTGATTCCCGACTGGTATCCACGGCACAACTCGGCACATGATGAGCTGGGGCTTGGTATCCCCTCGGAAACCCTCGACGGGAATCGCACTCTCCCCTTCGGGGCTCTTGTCTCGCGTTGGTGGACCTTGGCGCTCAGACGATCAGCCGGGCGAGGTGCAGCGCACCTGCACGTTGGACGACCAGGGCCGGACGTTGATCCGCCAGGCGATGCAGCAGCTGCAGCTCTCGGCGCGCGCCTTCCACCGCATACTCAAGCTGGCCCGAACCATCGCCGATTTGGCCGGCGACCCCGATCTCAAGCCGCCACATTTGGCAGAGGCCCTTCAGTACCGGCCCAGAGTGTGGAACTAGCCGCCCATCCGGCTGTCAGCCGCCTGTCTGCCAGTTTTCCTACAATTCGTCAACTCCTGCCCTAGACTGAAGGTATACAACATGTCGTCACGAGAGGAGAAGAAATGCCTACCGAAACCATCCAACCCGATCGGCGTTGGGTGCAGAAGACATGGCTCGCCTTGACGTCACTCGTGGTGCTTGTCCTGGTGCCATTTGGCTTATTCGGCTACTTGGTCGGCTTGGACGCATACGGTCTGCGAGGCGCCATGGTGGCTCTGTGGATCGTCGCCGCCCTCAATGCAATATGGTTTGTCCCGGCCGTGGTGGTGATTCCCTTCTACTACCGTACGTTGCGCTACGAAATCCAGGATGACGAAGTGATCGTACGCGCCGGGTTGATCACGCGTTCGGTGAAGCACGTTCCCTACCGAACCGTCACCAATCTCAAGGTGACGCGCGGGCCGTTTGATCGCATGTTCGGCCTGGGAACTCTGGCCATCCAGACCGCCGGGATGAGCGGGCAGACGGGTGCCGAAGAAAGCCTGGTGGGACTGAGCGACATCCAAAAGGTGTATGAGAATGTCGCCACCGCGCTGCGTCGCTACCGCAGCGCCATGTCGCCCACGGCGGCCGATGAAGACGTCGGGTTGCGGCCGAACGGTGATCTGGGTGCCCTTCTAACCGAGGTCAAAGCCATTCGTCAGGTTATCGAGAGTCGCGGCTAGCACCGCATCTGATCGCCAGGTCGAGAGCCGGCCCTATGGCCGGCTCTCGGCATTGTGACAGTCGGGTGACAAGAGTCTGTTTGACCCTAAGGGCACATAGGCTACAATCGCTGACCAGAATGAACTTGCAGCCTTTCTACCGACGCCCTGGCTTTCAGACCATCTTCGGCGTGGCCGGCTGGATTGTGGCCTACGCTGCCGCTGTGCGTCTGTCGGGCGGTGCTGCACAGACAACCTACATCCTCGACGCCGGCCTGGCCCTGCTGACTCTGGTGGTCGTGGTCGCCCTGACCGCCCAGTTCGTGCTGCCGGTGCACAAACTGGACGAGCGTAGCGCCGTGATCCAACGCCTGTTTGACTACTTGATGGGCGCCCGCGGGCCGGTGATGTTCATCCGCAGCGGACGGACCGTGGAAGCCAATGCCGAGCGTGAGCGCCGCGGCGCCGGTGTGCTTCTTGTCGATCATGCCAGCGGCGGGGTCCTGCGAACCGACACAGAATTCACGCGGGCGGTTGGACCCGGTGTGGCATTCACCCAGCCCGGGGAATGGCTGGCCGAGCCCTTGGATCTGCGCATGCAGAGCCGCCGCGTCCCCGCCGGTCCGCCCGACGCGCAAGATCCCGATAACTTGCCGGAAACCTTAGCGCTGACCGAAGATGGAATCCCGGTGTCGGCCGAGTTGACGATTTGGTTCATGCTCGACCCTGGCCACACCTCCACGCCTCGCCAGGGCCAGTTCCCCCATCTTCCTCCCTACGAATTCAACCCTCGCGCCGCCGAGCGTGCCGTCTTCGGGCACGCCTACCGTGACGGCACCGACGTCCCGTGGACCGACCTTCCCACGCTCCTCCTGGTAGATCTGTGGCGGGAGGAGGTCAAGCAATGGCCTCTGGAATCTCTGCTCGGCGAAGGCAGCACCGCTTCCGATAGCCTGGATGCGATTTGTGAAAATATTCACAAGCGGCTCGTGACCGGACCAGAGTCGAACAATGAAACGCCCCAGTCGCTGCGCGAGCAGGAACTGCTCAAGGCGCGCGGCATTCGAGTGCTGGATATACGCGTCGACGGGCTCCAGGTGCCCCAGGCGGTCCTGGTCGAACACCTTCGACGTTGGCGCGAGCGCTGGTCTTCCGGCGTCGACGACAGCCTCACCCAGGGGCGGCAGCAAGCCTTGCAGCTACGGATGGAAGGAGAACGCCGAGCCTTCGCCACCATGCTCCAGGCGCTAACCGGCTCGCTGCGCGAGATGCTTGCCCGAGGCGAAACTCCGGCGGCTCGCGATACGCTGGCCGGCCTGCTCCGAGATGCGCTCGAGCTGAGCCAGCAGCCGGAGCTGATGCCGGCTTCAACTGAGATGGCGAGTCAGCTGCGTGACGTGATCCGGCAGCTTTCCGAGATGGATGAGAATTGCCGTCCGGAGTCCGGACGATGAATACCAAACTCATGACAGGTCCCGAACGCGCCCTCAAGGACACGTTCACGGCCGTCGCCGAGATCTTCCTGCGCCGTGATCACGCCGGCGCCCGGGTGCGCCTGGCTTTGGTGGGAACCAGCCTGGCAATTTACTGGCTGTTCCTGGCCTTGACATTCGATTTCCCCCGCGTTCTGCCCTCGGCGTGGGTTCAGACCCTGGTGTTTCCGCTCAACGTCATCATCGATCTCGCCACCTCTCTGGTCGCCCCGGTCATCCTGGTTCATCTCCTTCCGGTGGCCGCTGCACTCTGGCTCGGCATGCGCCTGGGCGCCCACTATCTGGCTGATCTCTTCGAATTGGAGTCGCCGTCGATCGCCAGCCGCTACCTCCGGGCGGCCGTGTTCGGCCTTGGATACGACAGCCTGAAGATCGCGCAGGGCGATCTCTCGAAGCTCAACCGAAACAGCCCGTTGTTCCGCATTGGGGGGCCGGGCTATCTTCAGGTGCACCTCGGGTTTGCCGCCGTGCTGGAAACCGCCGAAGGCGCCCCGCGCGTCTACGGACCGGAAGGCCGCCGGTTCATCGAGGGTTTCGAGCGTCTGCGGGATGTGGTGGACCTGCGGGATCAAGTTCGGCACTTGGACGAGGTCGAAGCGGTCACCGCCGACGGTATGACCGTGCGCGCACGCGACGTCCAAATGGTCTTCCGCACCTTCGGCGGCGGCCAGGCTCGCAACCTCCAGTCCCCCTACCCCTATGCCGAAGAGGCCATCCGACGCCTGGTCTACGGGCGCGCCGTGGACACCGAGGGCGCCGACCGTTGGACGGACGCCCTGGGAGACCTGGCCCGCGACGAGATTCAGGCCTTCATCCGCGGCTTGAGCCTCGACTCGTTTCTCGCCCTGCAGCCCAACCGGCCCGCCAGCGGCGCTGGCGAGCCAGAAGGATCCGCCGGCGAGACGTTCCATATCCCCCGGCGCCATCTGACTGAG
>Ga0315556_1001452_pt1 | contig 14210 bp, 11 predicted proteins | sample SalMarSW160310MG_FD_202112 | JGI IMG/M metagenome (GOLD analysis project Ga0315556, IMG submission 202112) | Salt marsh sediment microbial communities from the Plum Island Ecosystem LTER, Massachusetts, United States - Salt Marsh Sediment SW1603-10 ...
GCCGGGCGGTCTGCTAGCAGGTAGGCCGCTACACCCCCTACCAGCCCGCCCCGCCGGGCCGCCACAGCACGCACCGGCGCCGGCCCTTGTCCGAACTACCTCCTGCGCCGCACGTCGCGCCACGGCGATCCTGGCGCGATACGCGTTTACGCGGCCCTGAGCCACGCCGTCCTCGGTAAGGCGACGCCGGTCATATAGCGTTCAAACCCCCTTGGGGATTCGAACCCCTGTTGCCACCGTGAAGAAGCGGAAAGCTAGACCCGATTCGCCGCCACTCGCTGCGACTCTCCAAGCAGCGCCGAAAAGCACGGGAATTTCGCGCGAGGAGCTGTGCAGAGCGAATGCTGAGCGCGGCTGCTTCCCCCTAGCTGGAAGCGTGCGCGAACGCTCTGAGCGCATCATAGAGCGCTCTGGGTACCCATCTCTCACGAAACGGGGATCGATACGGGGATCCGCGCGCTCCGAGATTTCCCTAACACCATGATTTGATGGTGCTGGTGCGCAGACTCGAACTGCGGACCTACTGATTACGAATCAGTTGCTCTACCAACTGAGCTACACCAGCCCTGCGCTCGCCATCGACCCGGGGCACGAGGGCCGGATTATACGCCGATCGGCCGAGGCGAAACCGGCTGTGCATTATTGCCGCAAATTCGGGCCCCGGCATGCCGTTCGGGCCGCGAAAACGGCCGTTGGTCGACCGCAATTGCGCACTGGCCCTGCCGGTTCTTAGGATGCATTGACGGGACAAGGGGAATTCCATGCGCAAGTCAGCCGGCTTCACACTCATCGAAATCCTGATCACCATCGTGATCATCGCGATCCTGGCGGCGATCGCCGTGCCCTCCTACCAGCAGTACATCCAGCGCGGCAAGATCACCGAGGCGACGTCGAACCTGTCCTCGGCGCGGCTGCAGATGGAGAAATACTACGCCGACAACCGCAAGTACGACAACGGCACCACCGGGACCTGCGGCGTCACGATGCCCAGCGGCGCGAACGCGAGGTATTTCACGATCACCTGCGTTTCGGCCAACCCGAACGGTGTCGGCGACCAGACCTACACGATCACCGCGGACGGCGTCGGCGGCATGAGCGGGTTCAAGTACTCGATCGACGAGTCCAACGTCCGGAAATCGACCTTCACCTCGCCGGTGACCGGTTGGAACGACTCCACGACCTGCTGGGTCACGAAGAAGGGCGAGTCGTGCTGAGACGCTCCCTACAGCGCGGCATCTCGATCATCGAGACGATGATCGCGCTGGCGATCGTCGCGCTGGTGCTGTTCGTCGCCGTCCCCTCGTTCACGATCTTCCTGCAGAACACGCAGATCAAGAATGCGGCGAGCTCGGCCCTGGACGGCCTGACGCTCGCCCGCGCCGAGGCGATTCGCCGCAACACGCCGGTGCGCTTCCAGTTCGTGAGCGACCTGACCGCGGCGTGCACGCTGAGCACCACCTCGCTCGCCTGGGTCGTGAGCCAGGCCAATCCGGCCGGCGCCTGCAACGCGGCGCCGTCGGACACCACGGCGCCGCAGATCATCCAGTCGCGCTCGGCGACCGAAGGCACGAAGAACGCGGTGGTCTCCGTCACCGGTGGATCGACCGTGACCTTTACCGGACTGGGCCGCGCCCTGGCGGGAGGCATGACCCAGATCGATTTCTCCAACAGCACGGGCGGCTGCCAGCACATCGATCCCATCAACGGAAAGATGCGCTGCCTGCGCATCATGGTGTCTTCGGGCGGGCAGGCGCGCATGTGCGACCCGAAAGTCACCGCCGCGGACGACCCGCGCAAGTGCTAACGAGGGCGGACCTTCCATGAACATCAAGCCGGCATCGCAGCAAAAGGGCGTCATGCTCCTGGAGGCGCTGGTGGGGATCCTGATCTTCTCGATCGGGATTCTTGCCATGCTCGGCATGCAGGCGGTCGGCATCCGCAACACCATGGATTCCAAGTACCGCTCCGAAGCGGCGTATCTGGCGAACGAGATCGTGGGCCAGATGTGGGTGGACCGCAGCAACATCGCGAGCTACGACGACGCGGGCGCCGGAAACGCGCGCCGCACGGCGTGGAACACGAGGGTTGCCAGCCTGATGCCGCAGGATCCGGCCGCCCCGAGCACGACGGCGCCGACGATCGCGATCTCGGGCCGCCAGGCGACCGTCACCGTCCGATGGAAGCCCCCGGGCGAGACCACGGTCAGCCAGTACGTCATGGTGGCGCAGATCAACGATCCGAGCTGAGGCCGACCATGAAACGCACACAACACGGAATGACGCTGGTCGAGGTGCTGGTCGCCGTCGCGATCGGCCTGATCGGAATTCTGATCATCACCCAGGCGTACCTTGCCAGCGACAGCTACAACCGCTCGACCCTCGGCGAGGGCGGAGCGCAGACCAACGGCACGATCGCCCTGTACACCGTCCAGCGCGACCTGCGCATGGCCGGCTACGGCATGGCCGACTCGCGCGCGCTCGGCTGCGGCAACATCAACTGGTATTACAACGGCGCCTATTCGGCAAACATCAGCGGAGGCTCGCTGCCGAACCTCACCCTCGCCCCCGTCATGATCACCACGGCCGCCGGGGCGCCCGACACGATCACCGTCATGTACTCGTCGGACGCCAACCGCATGGTCCCGGGCACGCTGACCCAGCCGATGCCGAGCCCGTCGGCCGAGCTGAACGTCGACGGCACGGCGGGGTTCGAGGTCGGCGACCTGGTGCTGCTGGTCAGCAATGCCGCCCCGGTCACCTGCACCCTGGAGCAGATCACCACGGTGCAGGCCTCGGCGGCCAAGATCCAGCACAACCCCGGCGGATCAGCACCTTACAACCCCCCGGGCGGCGGGAGCCAGTTTCCGGCCTACGGCACGAACGACCTGGTGTTCGACCTGGGCAACCCGATCGTGCACAGCTACTCGGTGGTCAAGACCGACGCGACCTGCACCTCGGGCTGCCAGGCTTCGCTGCGGTTGACCGACGCCGTCCTCCAGAGCGGCGGCGGCACGCCCTACGACCTGCTCGACGGCATCGTCGACCTGAAGGCGCAGTACGGCAAGGACAACGGCGTCAACAACGGCACCGTGTCGCAGACGACCTACACGGCCAACGACGGCATCATCGACAGCTACGACAGTACGACGCCCGCCACGAGCGCCGAGTGGCAGCAGGTGATCGCGGTGCGGCTCGCGGTGCTCTCGCGGGTCGGCAACTACGAGAAACCCGCGACGCCGGGCGCCAACTGCACCGCGACGACCGCCATGCCGACCTGGTCCGGATCCTCGGGCTCGCCCTTCAACGCGATCGACGTCACGACCGCGAGCAGCCAGGACCGCTGCTACAAGTACCGCGTCTTCGAAACGGTCGTCCCGCTTCGCAACATGATCTGGAGGGTATCGTGAGCCGCACCGCCATGCTCTCGCGCCGCGCGCAACGGGGCGCGGTGCTGTTCATCGCCCTGATCGTGCTGGTCGCGATGTCGCTTGCCGGCCTCGCCCTGATGCGCGGCGTCGACACCGGCACCTTGATCGCGAGCAACCTCGCGTTCAAGCAAAGCGCCACCTCGGCGGGCGACGAGGGCATCGAGGCCGCGCGCGGCTGGCTTCTGTCCAACGGCGGCCCGACGCTCTACAGCGACCTCCCGGGCAGCGCCTACTACTCGACGATGCAGAGCAACGTCGACCTGATCGGCAGCGACCCGACGAGGCCGGATTTCGACTGGACCACCGCGGCGAGCGCCGGCTCCGACGCCGCCGGCAACCAGGTGAGCTACGTGATCCAGCGGCTGTGCGAGCTCCCCGGCGATCCGGCGAGCGTCAATTGCATCCGCGCCACCGGCGCATCGAGCTCGTCGACCGGCACCAAGGGCGCGGTGAGCTACGGCGGCTACGCGATTTCCGTCCCGACCGGGGCGTTCTACCGGATTACCGTGCGTGTGCTTGGACCGCGCAACACGGTGAGCTTCGTCCAAGCGACGGTCTACTAGAAACCGGCGCACGAGGGAGATGACCATGAACACCACACAGCTGATGCGCAAGGCGCTCCGATTCGGGCTTGCCTCGGCGATCGTGCTCGCGGCCGACGCCTGGGCCCTGCCGACCGACATCGCGCAGCAACCGCTCGCGCTTCCGGCCGCCAACGTGCCGCCCAACATCATGATGATCCTGGACGACTCGGGGTCGATGGTCCAGCAGTACACGCCGGATTATCTCGGGCGCCACTTTGGCGGCAGCAACCGGCTTTGCCTGGACTCCAAGGACGACAACGGCTCGATCGACACCAACCTCGACAACTGCGAGGCGGGCGATCCGCCGCTGATGACGCCGGACCTCAACACCCAGTACTACAACCCCGAGATCCGCTACTACCCGGCGGTCAACTACGACGGCAGCTCGAAGCCGTCGATGGACGCCGCCAACACCGACAACTGGACCGAAGTGCCGACCGACGGCGTCAGCCCGTCGACGCAGAACGACTTCCGCAAGGACAGCTACGACATGAACGGTGGCGGCGGCACCGTGACCACCGTCGACCTGGTGAACGACTATCCGGACCGCGTCTGGTGCAAGTCGAAGTCCGATTCGGCGACCGGATCGAACTGCCGGGTGAACGGCACTTATACCTACCCGGACAACACCTACGCCTACGGCGAGACCACGGGCGGTAACGTCAAGTACATCACCGGCGCGCCCTACTACTACCGCATCATCCCGAGCGTATATTGCACCGACAACACGCTGATCGTCTGCAACCGGCAGTCCACGCCGGACGCCACCTATCCGGTGCCGGCACCGGTGCGCTACTGCGACAGCACCGCGCTCGACAACTGCCAGGCGAAATACCAGGGAAGCTTCACCCGGCCCGAGTACACCGGCTTCGTCACGACCGCAAGCTCGACCGCCGTTCAGGCGACGGCGACCATCACGGTGAAGAATCCGCAATCCGACAGCTATTCCGGCTCGATCACCGCCATCTACGTCAAGGGCGTCAACATCATCGGGTCGACTACCGTCAGCGCGGTCGGTCCGATCAACGCCAGCACCGCGGCGACCGCCATCCGGGACGCGATCAACAACAACACTGCGACGACGGGATACACCGCCACGGTCTCGAGCAACGTCGTCACGATCACCGCCCCGGCGAGCTGCGTCACCAATCTGGACTGCTCGACCTGGAACGCGTCCTCGGTGATCGTACAATCCACGGGCACACCGATCGCCCAGGCAAGTCTTGGCTTCAGGGTCTCGCGAACGAGCTCGGGCGACTACGTCAGCAGCATGAGCATCAGCGGTGTTCCGCTGATCACCTCCTCGATCGTCTGCCAGAGCTCGCTCGGCTGCAACAACAGCACCGGCCGCAACGAGTGGATGGCGGGGCAGATTGCTTCCGCGATCAACAGCGGCAGCAGCGGCTACAGCGCCTCCGCGTCGGGCGCCGACGTCACGATCACCGCGCCGACGGGAACGGGAAGCGAGTACAACGGCTACCAGCTCAACTCGAACACCAACGGCATGAGGGCCGGCGACGGCTCGACGCTGAGCGGCGGCATTACCGACGGAGACATCGAGACGTCGTACAACAGCTTTTCGGGAGGCGTCGACCCCAACAACGGGAGGACCAACGTCGGCAACTTCGTGCGCACCAACATCACGCCGTACCAGGACCCGCCGACCAACTCGATCCCGAACTCCTTCCCGAAAGCGCCCGGACGGACCGATTGCGCCGGCACGCGCTGCACCTACGACGAGGAGATGACCAACTTCGCCAACTGGTACGCCTACTACCGCACGCGCGACACCATGGCGAAGACGGCGATCGGCCGGGCGTTCCTCGCGCTCACCACACAGTACCGCGTCGGTTTCATCACCATCAACCCGGGCAGCCCGGTGCAGTCCGACCGTTACCTCAAGGTCGACGACTTCGCGACAGGCGCGGGCAACCAGAAGGACCTCTGGTACCAGAAGGTCTACGGCACCGGCAGCAACGGCAGCACGCCGCTGCGCGAGGCGCTCTCGCGCGTCGGGCGCTACTACGCCAACGTCACCTCGGGCATCAACAACGGCATGGACGCGAGCCCGATCCAGTACTCGTGCCAGCCGAACTACGCGATCCTGATGACCGACGGTTACTGGAACGGCAGCCAGGGCGAGGACCTGTCGGGCAACTCGATCGGCAACCAGGACAACGTGGACGCCGGCTACTCGACACGCGCCGTCGGAGCCTACGACGGCGGGCTGTCGGGCTCGACCAATACGCTCGCCGACGTCGCGATGTACTACTACAAGACCGACCTGCGGACCGATCTCAACAACAACGTGCCGACGACGCAGAAGGACACGGCCTCGTTCCAGCACATGACGACGTTCACCGTCGGCCTCGGTCTCGCGGGCCAGCTCAACTACGATCCCAACTACGAGACGGCGACGAGCGGCGACTTCTGGGACATCAAGCAGGGCGTGAAGAACTGGCCAGTGCCCGCCGCCGACAGTGAAACCACGCTCGACGACCTCTGGCATGCCGCGGTGAACGGGCGCGGCACGTTCTTCAGCGCCCGGAACCCGGTCGACCTGGCCAACAGCCTCACCGAGACGATCAACTCGCTGCAATCGCGAGTCGGCGCCGGGGCGGCCGCCGCGACCTCCAACCTGCAGCCGGTGGCCGGCGACAACTTCGCCTTCACCGCTCAGTACCAGACGGTGGAGTGGACCGGCGACCTCGAGGCGCGCACGATCGACCTCAGCACCGGATTCGTCGCCTATCGCTCGCTGTGGTCGGCGCAGTCGCAGCTCGATCTGCGCACCGCGGCGGACCGCCACATCTACACCTACGATGCGACCGATACCAGCGCCCCGAGCACCGGCAACGGCAACAAGCTGAAGGCTTTCTGCTGGCCGGGCGCCTACGCCAGCGGCCTCTACCCAGCGTGCGGCGGCGAAGCCGAGCTCTCTGCGAGCGACATGAGCAACTTCGATCCGCTCACGCTGCCGCAGGCGGTTCCCTGGCCGACCGACGGCAGCGGGCGCGACACGTCCGCGTCCGCGCAGAACCTCGTCGACTACCTGCGCGGCGACACGTCGAACGAGAGCCAGGGCGGCACCGCGACTACCGACCTGTACCGCAACCGCGTCCACCTGCTGGGCGACATCGTCGATGCCCAGCCGGCATATGTGAAGGCGGCGCCGTTCGAGTACGACACAGGCTCGTACGTCGGCACCGACCCGTACTACCAGGACTTCAAGCAATTGACCGACGGCACCAACGCCACGCGCAAGGGAACGGTCTTCGCGGCCGCGAACGACGGCATGCTGCACGCCTTCGAGACGGACCCGGACAACAATCCCTACTTCCAGACCGCCGGCATTGCAACCGCGGTCACCTCGGACGACACCTTTACCGGAACGCTGAACACCAACCCGGTCACCGGCGAGGGCGCCGAGCGCTGGGCTTACATTCCGAGCATGGTCATGCCGCGCCTGAAGGACCTCGCGTCGATCCCGTACACGCACGAGTACTATGTCGACGGCTCGCCGGTGGTCGGGGACGTCTGCTTCGGCCACACTCTCTCGACGCCCTGCGCGGCGACATCGGACTGGCACACCATCCTGGTGGGCGGCCTGAACGCCGGCGGGCGCGGCTACTACGCGCTCGACGTCACCGATCCGGACAACCCGAAGGCGCTGTGGGAGCTCAAGGGGGGATCCGGAACGACCTGCCAGACCAACGCGGATATTACCGCCGGCGGCACGACCGAGGACTGCAACATCGGCTATTCCTTCGGCAACCCGATCATCACGAAGCGGATGTCCGACGGCAAGTGGGTGGTGTACCTGACCTCGGGCTACAACAACATCATGCCCGGCGACGGCAAGGGCTACCTGTACGAGGTCGACGCGCAGACCGGCGTCATCCTGCACCGCATCAGCACCGGCGTGGGCTGCGACGGCCTGAGCTCCACCGCGCCCTGCACTCCCGGCAACATCGACCCGAGCGGGCTCTCCCGCATCAACGCCTGGGTGGACAATTCGTTCTACGACAACACCACCCAGCGGGTCTACGCGGGCGACCTGAAGGGCAACGTCTGGCGCTTCCAGCTCGACCCGGGCGCGTCCGGCTACCTGACCGCCCAAAGGATCACGACGCTGACCGATTCGGGCGGCACGGCGCAACCGATCACCACCAAGCCGGAGCTCGGCCTGATCAACAACAATCCGGTGATCTACGTCGCGACCGGCAGGCTGCTCGGCACGAGCGACACTTCGACCACCCAGGTGCAGAGCATCTACGCGTTTGAAGACGACTTGACCAGCACGCCGATCACGATCCGCGGCAACCCCGCCTACGTGCAGCAGACGCTGTCGTCGTCGGGACCGGATACGCGAACCGCGACCAGCAACGCGGTGGACTGGACGACCAAGAAGGGCTGGTACGTGGATCTGCCGGATTCGGGCGAGCGCGTCAACGTCGACCCGGTGCTGCAGCTGGGCACGCTGATCGTGCCGAGCAACGTCCCGTCCGGCGATACCTGCACGGCGGGCGGCTCCGGCTGGATCAACTTCCTCGACTACAAGTCGGGAAGCTACGTGACCGGCGCGACGGCGAACATGACGAGCACCAAGATCGGCGCCTCGCTGGTGGTCGGCGTCAACGTGGTCCAGCTGCCCGGCGGCGCGGTGAAGACGATCGTCACCACCGCCGACAACCAGCAGCTGACCCAGGAAACGCCGGTGTCGCCGCCGTCGATCAGCGGCCGCCGCGTATCCTGGCGCGAGCTGATTCGCGAGTAGCGCCGGGGGCTCGCCATGCCTGGATCCGTGCCGCTGCGGCTGGCGGGGGCAATCGCGGCAGCGATTGCCCTGCAGGCCGCGGCGGCGCCCGCCTCTTCGCCCTACTACCCGGTGCGCGAGCTCGACGTGCGTCCGGGCGTCACCCGGAACATCGAGCCCGAGTACCCCGAGGCGGCGGCTCGCCGCAGCCTATCGGGCAAGGTCGTGATCCGGCTCTACATCGACGAAAAGGGCTCGGTCGAGCGCGTGGAAACCCTGCGTGCCGACCCGCCGGGGGTCTTCGAGCAATCCGCCGAGCGCGCGTTTCGTGCGGCGCACTTCACCCCGGGAATGAAGGCGGGACGCGCAGTGAAGACCAGAATGACGATCGAGGTCCGCTACGACAGTCCGCCGCCGCCGGACCTGCACAGCGGCGCACGCTAGCGCAGGTGAGGCTAGTTCTTCGCCGCCAGTCCGCGCGGTAGCGTGAAGGCCACGCTTTCGGTGATGCCCTCGAGCTGAGCCACTCGCGTCGCGCCGAGCGCCTTGAGCCGGGCGACGACCTCGTTCACCAGCACCTCGGGCGCCGAAGCCCCCGCGGTAACGCCGACGCGGTGCTTGCCGGCGACCCACTCCCGGCGCAGATCCGAAGCGGTATCGATCATGTGGGCCTCGACGCCGAATTTGCGCGCCACCTCGCGCAGGCGGTTCGAGTTCGAGCTGTTGGGCGAACCGACCACGATGACCACGTCGCAGCGCGGCGCCATCAGCTTCACCGCGTCCTGGCGGTTCTGCGTCGCATAGCAGATGTCGTTCTTCTTCGGCCCGCGGATCTTCGGGAACCGCGCCCGCAGCGCGGCCACGACGACCGCCGCATCGTCGACCGAGAGCGTGGTCTGCGTGACGTAGGCGACCTTGTCCGGATCGGCAATCTCCAGACCCGCAACGTCGGCAGCCGTTTCCACCAGGTGCATGCGCGTCTGCGCCTGCCCCATGGTGCCTTCGGCCTCGGGATGGCCGCGGTGCCCGATCAGGACGATCTCCAATCCCTGCTTCAGCATTTTCGCGACCTCGACGTGGACCTTGGTCACGAGCGGGCAGGTCGCATCGAACACCTTGAGGCCGCGCGCCTCGGCGTCCGCCCGAACCGACTTGGCCACGCCGTGGGCGCTGAAGATGACGGTGCCGCCGGCGGGCACCTCATCCAGCTCGTCCACGAACACCGCCCCCTTGGCGCGCAGGTTCTCGACCACGTATCGGTTGTGCACGATCTCGTGACGGACGTAAATCGGCGCCCCGAACTGCGCGAGCGCGCGCTCGACGATCTCGATCGCGCGCTCGACGCCGGCGCAGAAGCCGCGCGGGTTGGCGAGCAGCACTTCGGTGTCGCGGGAATTCTCTTGCATCGGTCTATGGTGCCATCATCGCGCGATCGAGAGAACCTCCACCTCGAAGCGCACGCGGCGCCCGGCGAGCGGGTGGTTGAAATCCACGACCACTTCGCGGGCATTCGCCTCGCGAACCTGCCCTGCGTGCCGGGAGCCGTCGGGGGCCGAGAACTCGACCACCGCACCCGCCTCCAGGGCGATGTCGTCCCCGAAGGAGGCGCGCGGCATAGACTGAACCAGGTCCTCGCGCCGCTCGCCGAAGGCCTGCTCCGGCTCGAGATCGAACACGTAGCTGCGGCCCGGCTCGGCGATTTCCAGGCACTTCTCGAGCCCGGCGGCGAGCTCGCCGCGGCCGAGCGCAAGCGTGGCCGGGTTGCCGCCGAAGGTCGACAGCACCTCGGTTCCATCCTCGAGCTGCAGGCGATAGTGCAGCGTCAGCACGCCCGACTCAGCCGCCGCGCTCACCGTCGGCTCCTCGATGCAGCAGGCTCTCGAAAATCAGCAGGGCCGCGCCGATCGTGATCGCCGAATCGGCGACGTTGAACGCCGGCCAATGCCAGCCGAAGGCATGAAAGTCGAGGAAGTCGACCACCTGCCCGTAGCGCAGCCGGTCGATCAGGTTCCCCGTTGCACCGCCCAGGATCAGCGCCAGGCCGGCGCGCATCACCGGATCGCCGGGCGAGCGTACGAGCAGCACCGATACCACCACGATTGCGACCGCGGCGACGGCGACGAACAGCGGCGTCTGCCAGCCCGGCGCGCCGGCGAGGAAGCTGAACGCGGCTCCCTTGTTGAACACCAGAACCAGATTGAAAAAGCCGGTGAGCGTCAGGCGCTCCCCGGGCGCGAACGCGCCCAGGACCGCCCACTTGGCGAGCTGGTCGGCGACCACGATCAGCGCGGCCAGCCCGAACCAGGCGGACCGCCTAGGCATGCCGCCGCGCCTCGCCCTCGCCGAAGAGATTCGTCACGCAGCGACCACAAAGCCCGGGGCGCGCGGGGTCCGCGCCGACGTCGTCGCGGTAGTGCCAGCAGCGCTCGCACTTCGCGTGCACGCTCGGCTTGACGTCGACCCCGGCCTGCGTGCCCTCGACGCGACGCACCGTCGCGCGCGACGTGATCAGGACGAAGCGCAGATCGTCTCCGAGCCGCGCCAGGGCGTCGTAGAGGGGCCCGGAGGCTTCGATATCGACCTCGGCGGCCAGCGAGGAGCCGATCTGCTTCTGCTCCCGCTTCTCTTCCAGCCTGCGCATGACCACTTCCCTGAACCGACGCACGGCGTCCCAGCTCTCGAGCGTCGAAGGCTCGAGGCCGTGATCAGGGATGACGTGCCAGGTCTCCTCGAAGATGCTCGCGTCCTTCCTGCCCGCGAAGATCCCCCACGCCTCCTCCGCGGTGAAGCTCAGCGCGGGCGCCATCAGGCGCAGCAGGCTGTGGGTGATGTGCCACAAGGCGGTCTGCGCCGAACGCCTGGCGCGGGACTCCGCGCCGCAGGTATAGAGCCGGTCCTTGAGGATGTCGAGATAGAAAGCCCCCAGATCCTCCGAGCAGAACATCTGCAGCTTCTGCACCACGAGGTGGAACTGGTAGCGGTCGTAGTCGGCGGCGACGTCGTCATGCAGCTTTCGCGCGAGCGCGAGCGCGTAGCGGTCCACCTCGACCATCTCGGGCACGGGAACGGCGTGGCGCGCAGGATCGAAATCCGAGGTGTTCGCGAGCAGGAAGCGCAGCGTGTTGCGGATGCGGCGGTAGCCCTCGACGACCCGCTTCAGGATCTCGTTCGAGATCGCGAGCTCGCCGCTGTAGTCGGTCGACGCGACCCACAGGCGAAGCACCTCGGCGCCGAGCGTTCCCGACACCTCCTGCGGCGAAACCGCATTGCCCTTCGACTTCGACATCTTGCGGCCTTCGCCGTCGACCGTGAAGCCGTGGGTGAGCAGCGCCTTGTAGGGCGGAACGCCGTTCATCATGCACGACACGAGAAGCGACGAGTGGAACCAGCCGCGGTGCTGGTCGGAGCCCTCGAGGTAGAGGTCGGCGGGGAACGCGGTCTCGTCCTTGTGCGAGCCGCGAAGGACGGTGAAATGGGTCGAGCCCGAGTCGAACCAGACGTCGAGCGTGTCCTTGATCTTGTCGTAGCGCTCGGCGTCGTCGCCCAGCAGCTCGCGCGGATCGAGCCTCTGCCAGGCCTCGATCCCGCCCTCCTCGACCCGCTTGGCGACCGCCTCCATCAGCTCGAGCGTGTCCGGGTGCAGCTCGCCGCTTTCCTTGTGGATGAAGAACGGCATCGGCACGCCCCACTGCCTCTGGCGCGACAGCGTCCAGTCCGGACGGCTGGCGATCATCCCGTGCAGCCGCGCCTGTCCCCAGGCGGGAAAGAAGCGGGTGGCCTCGATGCCTCGCAGCGCGGTCGCGCGCAGGGTCTCGGCCGGCTTGACGCCGCCGTATCCCGGGGTCGAGTCCATGCCGGCGAACCACTGCACGGTCGCGCGCAGGATCACCGGGGTCTTGTGCCGCCAGCAGTGCATGTAGCTGTGCACGTAGGACGCCTTGTCGAAGAGCGCCCCGCGCCGCTCGAGCTCCGCCACGACCTCGAGGTTGGCGTCCCAGATCATCATACCGCCGAACAGCGGCAGCGATTTCACGAACCTGCCGTCGCCCTGCACGGGCGTGAGGATCTGCTCGTCCTTCATGCCGTAGCGCCGGCAGGACTCGAAGTCCTCGACGCCGTAGGCCGGCGCCGAATGCACGATCCCGGTGCCGGTATCGAGCGTGACGTAGTCGCCGAGATAGACGGGCGCCAGGCGGTCGTAGAACGGGTGGCGGAACGCGATGCCTTCGAGCGCCGATCCCTTGCAGGCGGCGAGCGTGGTGCCGCTCAGCTTGTAGCGCGCGAGGCAGCTCTCCTGCAGGTCCGCGGCCAGGATCAGCAGGCCGCGCTCGGTGTCCACGAGGTGATAGATGAAATCGGGGTGCGCGTTGAGCGCCTGGTTGCCCGGAATGGTCCACGGCGTCGTGGTCCAGATCACGGCAAAGCCGGGCTTGTCCGGCAGCTTCGGCAGGCCGAACGCCTCGGCCAGCCTGTCGGGCTCCGCGAAGGGGAAGCCGACGTCGATCGCCAGGTCCTTGCGGTCCTCGTATTCGACCTCGGCCTCGGCGAGCGCCGAGCCGCAGTCGAAGCACCAGTTGACCGGCTTCAGGCCGCGGTAGACGTAGCCCTTGGCGAGCAGCGTGCCGAGCGCGCGGATCTCGTCGGCTTCGTTGGGGTAGGCCATGGTCAGGTAGGGGTTGTCCCAGTCGCCGAGCACGCCCAGGCGCTGGAAGTCGACCTTCTGGCGCTCGATCTGCTCGGCCGCGTAGGCGCGGCACAGCCGCTGCGTCTCCTCGGCCGAGAGGTGCTTGCCGTGCATTTTCTCGATCTGCACCTCGATCGGCATGCCGTGGCAGTCCCACCCCGGAACGTACGGCGCATCGAAGCCGGCCAGCATGCGCGACTTCACGATGATGTCCTTGAGGATCTTGTTCACCGCATGGCCGATATGGATGTCTCCGTTGGCGTACGGCGGCCCGTCGTGGAGCACGAAGCGCGGCCGGCCCTTGGCGACCTGGCGCAGGCGCTTGTAGAGGCCGCGCTCCTGCCATTGGCGCACCCAGACGGGCTCGCGCTTGGCGAGGTCGCCGCGCATCGGAAACGGTGTATCGGGGAGGTTCAGCGTCTTCTTGTAGTCAGCCATGCTTGGCAAAAAACTCCTTTGCTTGCGCCACATCGCGGGCGATCGCGGCCCGCAGCGCGTCCAGATCCGGGTACTTCGCTTCGTCGCGCAGCCGCCCGATGAAGCGCACCCGCAGGTGCCTGCCGTAGAGCTCCTCGGCGAAATCGAACAAGTGGACTTCCAGCAGGGGCACCGCAACCTCGTTCACGGTCGGTCGCCGGCCGACGCTGGCCACCCCCGGCAGCCATCGCCCGCCGTCATTCGCGTCTGCGCCGCAGGCCTCGACGACGTAGATCCCGGCAAGCGGGGCGCGCCGTGGCAGCCTCAAATTCGCCGTCGCAA
>Ga0315556_1001456_pt1 | contig 14189 bp, 13 predicted proteins | sample SalMarSW160310MG_FD_202112 | JGI IMG/M metagenome (GOLD analysis project Ga0315556, IMG submission 202112) | Salt marsh sediment microbial communities from the Plum Island Ecosystem LTER, Massachusetts, United States - Salt Marsh Sediment SW1603-10 ...
TATGATTACCCGGTTAAAATAGATACAAATATCGATCAGACAACAATTATAAATACCGCAAATGGATACCGTGTTAGAGTTTCATCAACTGAAAAATTGGATGAAGCTGACACATTGCGTAATAAATTATACGCCAAAACAAATCAGAAACATATATATATTATTTTTGATCCACCGTTTTACCGGATTGAAGTCGGTGATTTTACAGAAATATCCACTGCTCGAGACCTTAAGTTTAGACTAAATCAACTTGGCTATAATGAAGCTAGAGTTGTAAGCGAAAGAGTAAACGTTTATAAATAATTTGTTTTTGATAAATGATAAAACTACTCCTTCATCCTTCCCAGATCATTACTGTCGACACTAATGGAAAAAATGTAAAAAGAGGAAAAGATCTTAAAAACATCAATGTAGTAACTGATCACTCCATGCTAATCGAAAACGATATTATAAAGGACCTCATACCAAATTCTTCGGTTGATAATATCCATGTTGATAAAATTATAGATGCCGAAGATAAAATAATTCTACCGGGGCTTGTAGAATGCCACACCCATACTGCTTTTACAGGATCACGGGCAGACGAATTCAGGCAAAGATTAAAAGGGACTCATTATGAAGAAATAGCAAAAGCCGGCGGCGGAATAAATACAACAGTAACTGCTGTTAGGAATTCGACCTTTGACGAACTCGTTAATATAGTTACTCCAAGAATAGAATACTTTATTTCACAAGGAATAACTACCCTGGAAATAAAAAGCGGCTATGGATTAGATTTTGATAATGAGATCAAACTTCTGAAAGTAATAAACTATCTTAATGAAATTTTTAAAATTGACATTATTTCAACCTTTCTTGGCGCACATACTTTCCCCAAAGAATATAAGAATGACCATGATGGTTATATTGATCTGATAACTGAAAAAATGCTACCGTATATTTCGGAAAACAAGCTGGCAATGTTCTGCGACGGCTTTTGTGAAGAGACCGCATTTTCGACAGATGAAATTGATAAAATATTTGAAGTTGCTTCGAGTCAGGGACTGGGATTAAAATTGCATACTGACCAGTTTAACTCTATTGGAGGAATTGATGTTGCATTAAAACATAAGGCTGTAAGTGTAGATCATCTCGAAGTAGTCCAGAAAAAAGATTATGAAAAGATTTGCAAAAGTGATACAGTAGCAGTACTTCTGCCCGGTGTATCATTCTTTCTTAATTACCAATACGCACCTGCCAGAGGACTAATAGAGAATAATGCAATTGTTGCACTAGCAACTGATTATAATCCTGGCTCATCTCACATTTCAAATCTTGCTTTTATTATGAGCCTTGCTGCGTTAAAAATGGAAATGACTATTGAAGAAACAATTTCTTCTGTTACCATTAATTCTGCAAAAGCTTTGAACCTAAGTCATGATAGAGGGAGCATTGAAATTGGAAAGAAAGCAGACTTTGCAATTTTCAATACAAAGGATTTTTCTGATATTGTTTACAGTATAGGTAAAAATTTAAATCAAATGACAATTAAAAATGGAAATATCATTTACGAATCAGATGGAGACAAAAGATGAAAATTATTGAGTGTGTCCCCAATTTTAGCGAAGGACAAAACGAAAAAACTTTTCGGGCAATCACTGAAGCAATAAAAAATACAGAAGGAGTTAAATTTCTAAATCTTGAACCGGATGCTGACTACAACCGGGTTGTCGTCACAATGGCAGGGAATGAAAATGGTATTATTGATGGAGCAGTTAACGCATGTAAAGCAGCTTCTGAACTGATAGATATGAAAACTCATAAAGGTGAGCATCCAAGATTGGGCGCGATAGATGTTGTTCCATTTGTTCCCGTTAAAAATGTTACAATGGACGAGTGTGTAAAGATATCTGAAAAATTTGGTGAGCGAATTTCAAAAGAAATAAACGTACCAGTTTATTTATACGAAGCTGCTGCCAGAAAACCAGAAAGAAGAAGCTTGAGCAATATTAGAAAAGGTGAATACGAAGGATTGGAAGAAAAGTTAAATGATCCGCAATGGAAACCGGATTTTGGAGGTGCCGAATTCAATCCCAAATTAGGGTCTTTAGTAACTGGGGCAAGGTTCTTTCTTATTGCTTACAACATAAATATTAAATCCACAGATGTAAAATATTCAAAAGAGATTGCCGAAACTTTAAGAGAATCCGGTAAAATCAAACGGGGTTTGGATGGGAAACCCATAAAAGTTGATGGCAAAAGTATAAGAATTCCCGGACGATTGAAAGAAGTTAAAGGGATGGGTGTTGCACTCGAGAAACATAATATTACTCAGGTATCGATGAATCTTACAAATTATGAAATAACACCAATTCACGTCGCATTTGAAGAAGTAAAAAAAGAAGCCACAGCAATGGGGATTGAAATTAATGGCAGTGAAATTGTTGGTCTCGTTCCGTTGGAAGCATTATTGCAAGCTGGAAAATTTTATTCAAATGGGAAAGAAACAAACGAAGATAGACTTGTAGATATCTCAATCGAAAAACTTGGCTTGAGCAAATTAAATGTATTTGATAGAAACACTAAAGTTATCGACTATATGATTAAGGATTAAAACTATTATCTGAGAAATATTTAGCAGGAAGAAATATGGACTTAACAAAATCATTAAAAACTTATTTAGAAGAATTATCTTCAAACTCCACTACCCCCGGTGGTGGAAATGTTGCAGCACTTTCAGGTTCACTAGCCTGCAATCTGGGAATTATGGTTTGCAATTTAACAATAGGTAAGAAAAAATACCTGGATGTCGAAGAAGAGATGAAAACCATAAAATCAAAATTAGAAAGCCTCAACGATTGTTTCTTAGAATTAGCTGCAAAAGATAATTATGCATTCGATCAGGTTATGGTTGCATTCAAATTACCGAAAGAAAAAGATGAAGAAAAGAAATTACGAGCAGAAAAAATTGAAAAAGCTACTTTCGCGGCCGCAATTGTGCCATCCGAGGTTATTGAGACATGCAGACAGGTTATCCCTTTCCTTGAGACAATCTCCCAAAAAGGTAACCAAAATTCTGTTTCGGATGCTGGTGTTGGCTTGTCATTATTATCTACTGCAGCAGAAGGGGCGTTATTGAATGTAATCATAAATTGCACTTCGCTGACAAATAAGACTCATGGCCAGGAATTAATGAAAAAATCTGAAATTATATACGAAGAGGTAAAAAGTAAATCAGAAAATAGTATATCAGAAATTAAATCGAAACTATATAATACCTGATACTATTTTTTAATGCTAAAATTAACATCTGTTAACGTCCATCTGGGCTTGAGGGTGAAGGTCTCAGAATACACAAAGAATTCCTCGGCTGGTATAAAAGGATAAACCGAGCCATATGAATATTCTCCATTATCATCAGTATCATAATAGCACCATAAATTGTACTTGCCGGGTTCTATTCTTGTAAAATTAAATTTACCATTAGCACTGATTTTTTGCTCATATTTCTTCTTACCACTTTCAGTTCTCTCCAGAATAAGTTTAGGATTTTTTGAGAGTTCAAACTTTTCCAGCTTACCTGAGATACCTGTAAAATCAATTCCCGATATCGTACGAAATTTATAAATGTAGGTAGAATCAAAACTATTGCCGGCTTGGTTCTTGAACTTATTCAAATCAAGTTTGATCATATAATCTTTAACTTTGTCCAGGTTTTTTGCAGGCACAATGGTAAAAGTTGCATCGTCCATATAGTTAATTTCATAAGGATAAATGTTAACAGAAGTATCTGTTAAAGATATTCCTGCCCTAGCACTTGTTGTATCGAATGAATCAGTAAAATAAAAGATAAATTTTTGTTTTATGTAATCAGCATTTATAAAATTATTTGGAGGAATGGTTTTCAGAATTCCTGGTTTACTGGTGTCAGCTCTATCACTAATTGTTAAACGAACAAAGTCGCTAGCAAAAACATTTCCGTATTTATCTTTTAGCCTTTTTGCAATGAGATAGACATCATCATTAAGTGAGATTGTATTTTTAATAGTAAGAACTATCTCGGCCGGTTTAGCGGTACCCTTAAATGCAGAACCTACCATAATATTATTATTTGTTGTTGAATCAGTCAAAAAGAAATTATCTGATTCAATTAGCGTTGAATCAATCCCTTTTGTAAATCCCACTAGTAAATGATGTTCATCCGTCATCGTAGCAGATAACAACCTTGGTGGTATAGTATCCCTCTCAGTCAGCATAAAGTTTATGCCACTCAAAGAAGAGTCACTTTTAGCCAGTGTTACATCTGATGAAGGGCACCCATATTCATCCTGTGACGGCTGATATAGCAGGTCTTTATACTTATCTCTTATCGCAAACAATCTATATTTCCCTTCAGCTAATCCCGCAATTTTATACGCACCATCATTACCCGCTTGAGAGATATAATCAGGTTTATCTTTTAAGGGATTAATATCGTTGGTCCCCTTTTTATATGCGAAGATCATCACCCCGCTGGGTTTTCCGTTGTAAACTTTTCCCGATATTGTCCTTCTATCAATTTCGTTGCCTGTTGAAAAAGTAAACGTGTAGGATTCTCTCATCTTATTTTTGTTATTATAATCCTCAACGTCTGTGCCGACAGTAACAACATATGTTGCATTTTTCTTCAGTCGTTCAGGAAAGTTTATATCAACACTTTTACCAGTCCAATTGAAATCCAGTTTTCCATTAATAGCCGGCGATATAAATAACACATCGTTAAGCGAACTTTTTGTAATATATTCTGAAAACTCAAGTTCAATATGATTATCATTAAAATTAGTTGTACCATTAGCGGGATAAACATCTACTATTTCAGGAGGAGTTTTATCAATATCCCCACCTCCCGGCGGGAGTTGATTTGCACAGGCTGAAATAAGAACTAGAAGCAACAATTCAGCTGTAGTACTTATTATTTTGATTGTGTCCTTAACCATCTTCTGTATTGACGAACTTTTTTTAAATGTTGTGAATATGTTTTAGAAAAATTATGTCCCCCTTCACCATTTGCAACAAAATATAAATATTTGTTTGAATCAGGATAAAGTGCAGCTAATATAGCATTCTTCCCTGGATTATTAATTGGACCGGGCGGCAATCCTGTATACTTGTATGTATTATATGGAGAATCAATCTTCAAGTCATGGTAACTTAATTTTTTCCAACCATCTGGCTGTGCATACTGAACTGTAGGGTCTGCCTGAAGAGGCATCCCAATTCTTAACCGATTGTAATAGACTCCGGCTATAGTCGGCATTTCCTCTACATCATTTGTTTCGCCTTTTACAATCGAAGCTAAGGTCAGAACATCGTGAATGGAATAGCCAAGTTTTTTTGCCTGTTGTCTGAGTGAGTCAGCCATAAAATTATGGAAATGATCAACCATTTGATTAATAATTTCCCTGGCCTGACTATGTTGATAAAACCAATACGTGCCGGGCATCAGGTAACCCTGTAGATCATTTGCATCAATCCCTAAAGAGCCTGCTACTGATTTGTCTCTGGCCATATTTACAAAAGATGCTGAATCAATATCGGCTTCCTGTTTAAGCTTAAAAGCCATCCACTTTATTGAAAGTCCGTCTCGTATATAAACTTCTTTCTGGAAGTCCGCTTTCCCCTTTACAAAAAGATCAACTAAATTGAGATAACTTAAGCCATTAGGAATGTAATACCTTGCTGTTCTGAAACTTTTATCTGCGCCTGAAACAAAGGTTGCAATTTTCATATTCACTTTGTTTGGAATGATTCCTTTATTATAAAGATTATCTACTATTTCAGATAAAGATTGTCCCTTTTGGATTTCAAATTTTACTGGTGCTTGCACGCTATAGTAATTCGGTGTGAAAAAAATATAAAAGAACCACATCAGTAGAATTATAAAAACTGCAGCTATAAAGATAAATTGTTTTTTCGAAAGAAGATTTTTAATGTCTACTTTTAATTGGTCAACTGTCATAAGCTTAATATTTCCTTCAGTAGCTTCATAATTTTGTATAGCCCTAGATTCATCAATTATTCTTTCATAAATTCTTTCTAACGCATCATTAGCCAAAGGAATTTTTGCATAGGAAGATATTTTTTGACTAATTTCTTTTTCACGTTCAGGATTATAAGTTGGTTCTCCAAGCGATCTTTTAACCCTGCCGATTAACACAGAACCCAAAGTACGTTTATTAATCAGATCAACAATCTTTTTATCTATCCCATCTACCTGGCTACGCAATCTAGCAAGTAATTTGTTCCTCTCTTCAATTGAAAGTTTGTCCAACTCCGTTTCAATTTTTCTTATAATATTATGCATATAAGAACTGGCTTAATCTAAAATAATACGGAGCTAAAATAAAAAATAATCGGGAAAGAAAACTTATAAACCGGAGTAAAGGCCCTCAGGCAAAGCCGGGAAAGGCGCATAATCATTTCGATATCTCTTACCAGCCTCAAATAATTTCTGTCCTGTAAAAGCTATCATAGCTGCATTATCGCCACAAAACTCCAGCGCCGGGATAATAATTTTCTTCCCTTTTTTCTCGGCCAGATCAATAAAGGATTTTCTGATCTCAGAATTTGCTGCCACTCCACCAACCAGAGAGATTGAACTTACTTCATAATTTTCTAAAGCTTTACTTGTATTTTTTATAAGTGCACGAATAACAGCATATTGAAATGATGCAGCAATATTATTTATTTCCACTTCAGGAATATTTTTATCAGGAAAGTTTTTCTGAATGTATCTGAGAACCGCGGTTTTTAATCCACTGAATGAGAAATTGTAGGGATCCTTCAAATCTGCTACGGGGAAGTCAATCTTATTTCTATCACCGTTTAATGAAGCCTTTTGAATCTTGGGTCCCCCCGGATAACCCATCCCAAGCATCTTTGCAACTTTGTCAAAAGCTTCTCCCGCAGCATCATCTACAGTAGAGCCTAATCTTATTATTTCTGTAAAACTCCTGACAAGAAGTAACAAAGTATGTCCACCCGAAACAACTACAGCGAGATATGGAAACTCAGGTTTTTCCTCCATTAAAAAACCGGAATATATATGACCCTCAATATGATTCACAGGAATAAATATTTTACCAAGAGAAAATGCCAGTCCCTTTGCGAATGTCAAACCAACAAGCAAAGCACCAATTAATCCCGGTCCGGCAGTAGCACAGACAATATCAATATCTTCTAATTTAAGTTTAGATTTTTCAAGTGCATTTTTCACCAGAGGTGTAACAATTTGCAGATGAGCCCTGCTCGATAATTCTGGTACCACACCTCCATATTTACTATGGAAATCCTGAGATGATATGAGGTTAGCTTTTAACTCATCATTAGAAATAATAGCTACCGATGTCTCGTCACAAGAACTTTCAACACCTAAAACATTCATTACTTCATAAAAAATATATTCTTAAATACATGCCCGGCAATAGACGGGTTTTCTTTTAATCTGCGAATAGAATATTTATACCAATGTTCGCCGAATGGTATATATATTCTAATCTTGAAACCATCTGAATTTATTTTATCACGCAGGTCTTCTCTAACTCCTAAAAGCATCTGAAATTCAAATTTATCATTAGTTACTTTTAGTTCTTTTATCATTTTATACGCTTCATTGATTAGATACTCATCGTGCGTTGCAATTCCAACATAATTTCCTGACTTTAACATTTTTTCAAGAGATCCCATATAACTATTTCTTATTGCTTGTTTGTCTTTATAGGCAATAGTTGCCGGTTCAACATATATTCCTTTGCACAAACGATAATTTGTATTCAGTTTATTCATAATTACAACATCGTCAAATGTTCTTTTTAAGTATGCCTGTACAACTATTCCGACGTTGTCATAATCTCTTATCAATTTTTTATAAAGATTAATAGTTGCATCTGTGTAAGGGGAATCCTCCATATCAAGTCTGACAAAATTATTTAGCTCACTTGCGCGTTTTAATATCTCACCAACCTGTTGATACGCAAATTCCGGATCTAAATTTAATCCGAGCTGAGTTGGTTTTAAAGACAGGTTCGCTTTGAGATTATTTTCTTGAATAGTATTTAAGACCTGGAGGCATTCATTTTTGGCAATTACAGCTTCATCCTTATTCTGAATCGCCTCACCCAGAACATCAATGGTCGCATAAATATTTTTCTCATTTAACTTTTTAACTAATTGAACCGCATCATCCAGAGTTTTTCCAGCAATATATTTTTTCGAAAATATCCATACAATTGATCTTGGCATCATTTGAACAAAAGCAACAATTATTTTATTCAATATATTCATTTATCAACCTGTAATTAAAAGTTCCAGAGTTTAGAGAAACTTATTTTTTGATGAAAGACCGAGGGTTTCAATTTGAGCGATTCCGTATTTAGTTTCCTCCTTTATTATTTTCAAAAACTTCGTTGAAGTTAAATGAAGAAGAGGATGTTATATTTTTGCCAAAATATTCAATTGCAAAAGTTTTGCTAAAGGTGCCTCTTTCTTCCCGGGATGCAATTTTAATCATTTTGTTTTGCTAGTAAGAAGAATTATCAATAACTCTGCTTTATTCTTAAGATCATCAAATGAAGAATTATTTCCAAACACAAAGTCTGCTCTTTTCTTTTTTTCACTATCCGGAATCTGGTTTGCATTTCTTTTTTCAAATTCCTCAGCCGTCATATTTCCGTTTTTAACTTTTCTTTCTTTTCGGACATTTTCATCAGCAGTTACCAACACGACATTATCAAAGATACCTTCCATATCAGCTTCGTATATCAAGGCTGCTTCTACAAATATTATTTTTTCTTTGCCTTCCTTTTCATCGAATATAGTCTTTATCTCAGAAACTACAACGGGATGAATAATCGAATTTATTTTTTGGACATTGGCGGTAGATGAAAAAGCTTTTTCCGCTAAATATTTTTTATTAATCTCATTATTAATAAAAGATTCATTTCCAAATGTTTTTATAATTTTATTTCTGATTTCTTCGTTGGAGGCAAGTAATTCTTTAGAAAGTTCGTCACCATTTATTACTGTATATCCTTTCCCAGATAATATTTTGCAAAACGTGGATTTACCTGAACCTATGCTTCCCGTAATGGCAATTTTTTTTGTATGAGACTTCATAACCGGAATTTTCTATGGAGAAAACGTCAGAATCTAACTCCTGCTTAATTTACCTTGCATAACTTATTTTCCTAACTTCCCGAATAACAGTTACTTTTATCTGTCCCGGATATTCCATCTCCTCTTCAATCTTTGCAGCAATATCGTGTGAAAGTTTATCGGCAACTACATCATCAATTTTATCATGCTCTACGACAACTCTTACTTCCCTGCCAGCCTGAATTGCGTAGGTTTTTGCAACACCCTCAAATGATTTTGCAAGAGCTTCCAGAGTTTCAAGACGCTTAACGTAACCTTCCAGAGGCTCCCTTCTTGCACCTGGTCTAGCACCGCTGATAGCATCTGCTGCCTGCACGAGCGGAGCAATCGGATGTTCCATCTCAATATCTTCGTGATGAGATCCAACAGCATTTACTACGATTGGGTGTTCCTTAAATTTTTTGGTTAGATCGTATCCTAGCAAAGCATGCGGACCTTCAACGCTTTTATCGACTGTTTTACCAACATCGTGAAGAAGCCCAGCACGTTTAGCCAAATTAACATCCAGTCCGACTTCTGCAGCCATTATACCCGTAAGATATGCAACTTCAACGCTGTGTTGAAGCAGATTTTGTCCGTAGCTTGAACGGTATCTCATTTTCCCGATGTGCTTAATAAGTTCCTGATGCATATTGTGTAGACCAAGCTGCAGAATAGTGTTCTCTCCTTCCCTAATCATTTCTTCTTCAAGTTCTTGTTTTACTTTTTCCACTACTTCTTCAATTCTTGCCGGGTGAATTCTGCCGTCAGAAATTAATCTTTCAAGAGATACTCTGGCAACTTCTCTTCTGAATTGATCAAAAGATGAAAGAATGACCGCTTCAGGCGTATCGTCAACAATTACATCAACTCCTGTTGCAGCTTCAAATGAACGAATGTTTCTTCCTTCTTTACCGATAATACGACCTTTCATGTCATCATTTTGAATTTGAACAACAGAAACAGTTGTTTCAATTGAATGGTCGGCTGCGGTACGTTGAATAGCCTGAACAATCACCTTTTGGGCATCTCTTTTAGCTTCAGCTTTTGCTTGATCGTGAATTTCCTTTACTGTAACTGCCACGTCAGTTTTAGCCTGGTTAACCATATTTTCCATCAGCATTCTTTTGGCTTCTTCTGTGGTGAGACCCGAAATTCTTTCCAGCTTTTCATTTTGCTCTGCTTCTAGTTTAGTAAGTTCCTGAAGTCTGACATCAAGATCCTTTTTTGATTCTTGAAGCTCTTTTTCAAGTTCCTTGGTATCTTTCTCTTTCTTGATCACTAGATCAAATTTCTTTTCTATATTTTCTTCACGCGAGGTTAATTGTTTCTCAAGATTATGAATCTTTTGTCTTTTCTGATTAATTTCAGCATCGAATTCCATTTTCTTCTTATACCATTCATCTTTTACTTCAAGCAGTTTTTCACGTTTAAGATTATTTGATTCTTTTTGTGCATCAGCAACCATTTGTTTTGCTTTATCTTCTGCAGAAAGTAAACTTTTCTTACCTATCCTGGAATTGAACACCCAGCCAAAGTAAAAAGCCAAAGCTACCAAAACCACAGCCATCGGTATCAGAATAATTATGTCCAAATTTACCGCCATTTTTCCTCCAAATGTAGGGATATATAAAAATTAATTAACCGCATCTGCCAGACCGGTGATTCTAGAAAAACTTTTGTTCAGCCACATTAGTGGGAATAAGCCCGAACGCTTTTTGCTTCCACTGTCCCGGTTAAACCGAAAACCCAACGAATCGGGGTGAGGCCTGCAATACACGCCGTAAGTCCAACTCCCGGTGCTTAAGTAAGTTTTCCATATTTATTCGGACTGACAGAGCGGAATATCAGGAGGGGTTAGTGACACTTGGTTCGTTTAAAAGAAGCTTTATCTTTTTCACCTTATCAGTTGCTTGAACAATAAATTCTCTGTTCTTATTTTTTTCAATAAATAAATCATAAGCAATATTCAAGCACGCTATTATAGCTATTGTCTGAGCCGGTTGATCAGGAAGTTCCTCTTTCGTTTCTTCCATAACTTTATCAACGTAAATAGCTAATTCCTTAGCGATATCTTCATTCTCTACTAATAAAGAATATTCTTTGTCAAATATTTTTATTTTAAGCTTCTTTTTATCCGTCATTTATGTCGCACCCGTCCACTACAATTTTTGTTAAGAACTTAAACTTGTCTGTCTGTTGACAGATGATAATCGATCCGCGAAATTAAATTTTGCAACTTAATTTTTAAAGTTTCAGTCTCCTTAGTGTTTAATAAATTAGACAACATTCCTTCTTGTTCACTCTGTTCAGAACGTGCCTTTTCTAACTCGTTCTCTAAATTTACTATCTTCTGCGATAGTAAAGTAATTTCTTTTTTTGCCTTATTCGCAAACTCCTCAATTTCAAGATTGTGCTCCATCAACTCCTTGCATTTGTTGATAAGAACAGAGGACTGCGACTCAATAGAGCTAAGATCATTGAGAAGAGTTTCATATTTTGTTTGATCAGGCAAATTAATTTCCTCTTAATTTCGCATTAAACTTATTTGTTACTGCAGAGATCAATCTGTCAAATTCTTTTTCTACTTCTTCTTCGGTTAACGTTCTTTCTTCAGAATAATACTCAAGATTAAATGCTAAACTCTTTTTGTCATTACCGATTGAATCACTTTCAAAAAGGTCAAATAACTTTACAGACTTTAATAATTCAGAGCCTTCTTTTACGATAAAATTTTCTACAACGTCATACTGAACAGATTTATCAAAGATAAATGCAAAATCCCTTATGACTTTTGGAAATCTTAACGGCTCAAAATATTTTCTGTTTTTAGTTTTGATTTCCTTCAGTTTGTCAAGGGAATACTCAAAAGCAAAAACATCCTGCTGAATATCAAATTGTTTAAGAACTTCTTTGCTTATTCTTCCACCGCTTCCGATTTCATTATCTTTCAATTTCTTAGTAAAAGACAAATCGAAGCAACTATCTTCACTGTGATAATAGGAATCATTTAAAACATTGTCAAGTAAAATCTTACGCTCAAATGATTGAAGCATTCCTTTCATAGTATAAATATCAGCTATTCTTTCTTTTTGATTCCATTCATGAGCCTCTATCTTGCCGGTTAAAACAAAAATAATGTTCTGTTTTTCAGTAAAATCCTCAAATTTTTTAATTTCAGTATTGGCTTTTTTATTGAAAACATCCCCAATTTCGAATAATTGCAGATCTTTTTCGCCATACTTAATATTCTGGGAAATAACAGAAAGCGCTCCCGGAAGCAGAGAAGTTCTGAGATATTCCATATCAAGGCTAAGTGGATTCATCACTTTCACTGGTTCACCAGTCAAAGATGTAAATTGTTTATTCTGTAATGGATTATTAATCATTTCGTAAAAACCCATTGAACAGGCTATGTCTTTTGCCCTGTCAGCGAAAGAGGTTTCGTCGTGCTTTTCGCCAAGCGTTATGGATATTTTTGAAACAGTAGGAATATTATCGTAGCCATAGACTCTGGCAATTTCTTCGATAAGATCTATTTCTCGCTCAATATCTGGCCGGAAAGTTGGGACTGAAACAGTTAGGGCTTTAGTTGAAGTTGCAGAAATTGTCATCCCAAGTTTTTTAAGAATAGATGATACCGATTTTGATGGAATAGAGTAACCAAGGACTGTCTCAATTCTTTCAAATCTTACTTTTATATTTTTATTCTTAATCTTCTTCGCATAAACATCTATCTTCCCGCTAAGTATTACTCCGCCGGCTAGTTCTGAAATTAATTGCGCAGTTTGCTCTGCAGCAAAAACAGTATTGTTCGGATCAGTTCCGCGCTCAAAGCGATATGAAGCATCCGTACTTAAACCAAGTACTTTAGCAGTTTTTCTAATGCTTGAAGGATTAAAGTAAGCGCTCTCAATCAAAATATTTTTAGTGTTGTCTTTGATCTCGGAATTTTCGCCACCCATAATACCTGCAATAGCAACAGGCTTTTCTGAATCACAAATCATTAAACTTCCTGCAGGTAATTTTCTTACTTTTGAATCAAGGGTAGTAAAAGTGGATTCAGAGTTTACGCTTTTAACAATAATTTTGTTTCCACTTAGCAGGTCAAGGTCAAATGCATGCAGTGGCTGTCCACATTCGTGCATCACATAATTTGTGATATCGACTATGTTATTCCGGGGACGCAATCCAATCTTAGTGATTCTGTTTTTCAACCAGTCCGGAGATTCTTTTATCGTTACATTTTTTACAACTTTGGCTGAATACCTGGGGCAGTTAATTGTATCTTGGATTTCTATAGAAGCAGCAGTATTAATTTTACTTTTCGATTCTTTTAATTTTATTTTAGGAACAATAAGTTTTCGATTAAACAGAGCGGCTAAGTCTCTAGCAACTCCGATATGCGAAAGAGCATCAGGGCGGTTGGGAGTAATTCCTATTTCAAAAATTACATCATCAAAGCCAGGTATTTTTGTAAGTTTAGTTCCGGGTTTTAATTTCGAATCAAGAACTATTATTCCTTCGTGATCATCACTTAAAAGTAGCTCATCCTCCGAGCAAATCATCCCGTTCGATTCGAAACCACGTATCTTTGCTTTAGAGATAGCGAAATTACCTTTTGGTATTATCGTACCTACAGGCGCAAAAACAACCTTCTGATCTTTATCGACATTTGGTGCTCCACAAATAACCTGTAAATCATTTTCCCCATCAAATACAGTACACAGTGAAAGCCTATCAGCATTCGGGTGTTTCCGTTTGTCTTTTACAAGTGCAACAATAAAGCCTTTGTAGGTTTCTTTTTCAGCGAAAATATCTTCTACTTCAAGTCCGGCAAGCGTTAGTTTTGAAACAATTTCCTTTGTTGAAATACCTTCCAACTCGACATATTCTTTAAGCCAGCTAAGTGAAATTTTCAATCCATTATCTCCGCATCAAAACTGTTTTAAGAATCTAAGGTCATTTTCAAAAAATACTCTAATATCAGTAATACCATATTTTAACATTGCTGTTCTTTCAATACCCATTCCGAAAGC
>Ga0315556_1001457_pt1 | contig 14186 bp, 10 predicted proteins | sample SalMarSW160310MG_FD_202112 | JGI IMG/M metagenome (GOLD analysis project Ga0315556, IMG submission 202112) | Salt marsh sediment microbial communities from the Plum Island Ecosystem LTER, Massachusetts, United States - Salt Marsh Sediment SW1603-10 ...
GAAGTCATCCGTGATCAGGCAGCCCAGGTAATTCTCCTGGGGACTGAACAGGAACACGCCAATGTTCAGGAATTCGCCCCGCACCACGTCCGGCACATATTGCACCACGTAGAGCGAGCACTCCTTGTATTGTTCAACATCAGCCATACGAGCACCTGGCCCTGCGGGCCCTCGTCATCGTCTATTCCCAATTCGGGAAAGGTCTCAATGAACTCCCTTTTGCTTCGATTATCAGTTGGCGCACCCGGCGGCGCCGCTGATAAAGCTGCTCCGCAAGCCGCGAAATCTGGTCCGGGTCGTCTCCGCACCACTCTGTCGGCACTTCCTGGAGACACTCTTCCAGTTCAGATGCCTCGATATTTTCAATTCGGGAGAGGTAGGGTTCAAACGACTGCAACCCGCGCACGCTCTCATACACCAGCCGGCGCGGATAAAGGCTCCGAATGGGGCTGTCCGGGAAGTTCCATTCTCCATCGTTAAAGCAGAACCCGTGATCGATCAGCGTGGCGGAGTAACGGTTGCCGCTTTGATCGATGGTCCGGTAAAAAATCACCTGGCGGCCATCACAGTTGCAGGTCCACTTGTCCAGCACGTACGCGCCCAGAAAAATTGGGGCCAGGTTGGAGACGCGCCGCAGCAGACGGTCAGGAAGGAAATCCACCACCAGCGTCCGGCTGGGAGCGCCCGGGAATCTGGAACCGAATTGCAATCCCGAGACACACTGCTCTTCCCGGCCCGCCGTCTCAAACTTCAGCAGAGGAGTTCCAGAAATGAGACTTTGCGAAACCTGCACGAACGCCCGTCCGGGAACAGGCAGCCGGATCAGAGCGGCCAGCCGGCTGGCAAGCATCTCGTTGGCCAGAATTCTGACATGCTGGGGATTGTTCCTGAACTTGACAACGTAGGTCTCGCCGTCGTCACAGCCCATCAGGAATGGTTGTGACCCGCCCCTCATCCGGCGGATACATTCAACCGCCACAACCTTTCTGACCGCAGCGGGCTCACCCTGACCGGAGGGCAGTGTCTGAGGCGAGGTAAACTCGCTGCCCTCTGATTGGATTCCAGAACCGAAATTGCCGGGCCCTTCATGCATCCCTGGAAATTGTTGCCCTGGCCCCTTCTGGAGTGTCACAACATGCGCGGGAGCGCCTGTCAGCTTCTATGGAATCACCTTCCAGTTCAGCCAGCCCTTCCACGCGTTGCGCAAAAACTCTAATGTGCAAAAAAACACAGGCAAGGGAGGACAGGGTTCTCTCTGGGCTAACATAAATCCTGCCCGGCCCCGAGGTCAGCGGCGGCCCCTTGCCTTCTTGCCGGCAACCGCCTTCCTGCTTTTCCCGGTCTTCGGAGCCTTCTTAGCTTTCACGGCTTTCTTCCCGGCCTTCGCTTGCTTTTTTGCCTTGGCAGTCTTGTTCTTCGCCTTGGTGGGCTTTCCAGCCTTCTTTGCCTTAGTGGCCTTCTTCACCTTGGCGGCCTTCCCAACTTTTTTCGCCTTTGCAGATTTGGCGGTCTTCTTCGCCTTGGCGGATTTCGCAGCCTTCTTAGGCTTGCCGGCCTTGCTGGGCCTGGCAGGCTTCTTCGATTTTGCCTTTGCCGGACGTCCTTTGGGTTTGGGCGGCCGGCGAGCACTGGCGGGAGCAGACTGAGGGGAAATGGGAGCCGGTGGGACTTCCATCTCTATAGGCCCGACTTCTTCCTCTTCCTCTTCTTCGGATTCGTAGGAAATCTCCTCGTCCAAATCTTCGAGGTCCACCCCGAGGTCTTCCTCTTCCAATTCTTCTTCGTAGTCAGAAGAGAGTTCGTCTTCGTACTCTTCAAACTCTTCGCCGGGCTCATGGTCTTCGTCGTTGAACCGCATGGAATCCTCCTCTTAGGATCAGCATCCCGTCAGAAACCGGATATTAGCTGGCACAGGTCGTGAACCTTAAACAAAAAGGTCCCTTGGGCCAGATGTATACCACCGGACAACCGCTGTCAAGAGGCATCATCGGCAGCCGAATCGAGCCGCTACTCCGCCACTCCATACAGCGCCAGGATCTGTCCGGGCATGATGAGCGAACCGTCCAGGTGGTTCCATTCACGGATTTGCGTGACGGTCACCTTGAAGTGGCTGGCAATGAATGTAAGAGTATCGCCACGACGGATTCGGTAGTGATAAACGGACTCTGGATTCCGCTGATCCTTGCTGGCAGCATGATAGGAAGCGACTTTCCGTGTGGGGGACCCGCTGCTGACTTTTAACGCTTCCCCTGCAACAATGGTGGAACCCCGCAAATGGTTCCAGCGGCTAAGTTCCGCAACGCTCACATGAAAGTGCCTGGCGATGCCCCCAAGCGTATCGCCACGCTGAATCCGGTAAACCCGGACGCCGCCGTTGCGGGTCTGCGCGTTGTATTCGCCAGAGCCGCTGGAACGGGCCCCGCCGTGGGCAAACACGTGCAGTGTTCTCCCGGCAACAATCCGCGAACCTCGCAAGTGGTTCCAGCGCCGAAGGCTTGCAATACTCACGTGGTAGCGGTGGGCGATGCCGCCGAGCGTATCGCCGCGGCGGATGCGGTAACGGTAATAGCGGCCCCTTCGATAGCGGGACTCCCGGCCCGGAGGAAGCGGCAGAATAAGGTGCGCGCCGATTTCCGGGGCGTCCCCGGGGTCAAAATGGTTGGCCCTGGCCAGCGCGACCTCTGTGATTCGATACCTGCGCGCGATGGATTCAAGCGTGTCCGATTGCTCCACCTTGACGGCCCGCCACGACTCCCGCTTTTCAGGCGGTACTTCCGCAATCCGTTTCTCGTACAAATCTCTGGTTCCGCGTGGAAGGTTGATCACATACTTGCTTTCATCCAGCGGCGTGGCCCAGGTCAGAAGACTCGGATTGAGCTTTTCGAGTTCTTTGACTGGTTTGTCAATGAGTTCAGCCACCAGGCGAAGGTCGGTGGGAACTGTAACCATTACCTGGTCCGGGTCCAGAGGTGGATCAGGCTGCACATCAAACCCGTAAGCACGGGGATCCTTGGCAATCAGAGCGGTGGCGATGAAGATGGGCACATAGTTCTGTGTCTCCCTGGGCAGCGCACGCAATTCCCGCAGCTTCCAGAAGTTCGCGTATCCGGTCCTCTCAATGGCTCTCTGGATGCCGGCGGGTCCGGCATCGTAAGCCGCCATGGCCAGATACCAGTCACCGAATTCTTTGTAGAGGTCACGCAGATGACGGACCGCCGCATCCGTCGATTTCAAGGGGTCCTCGCGTTGATCCTGATACTGATCCATTTTGAGCCCGTATTCCCGGCCGCGCGCCGCCATGAATTGCCACATGCCCGTGGCTCCCGCGCGCGACACGGCAAGGGGATTAAAACCACTTTCCCCCGCGGCCATGTAGATCAGGTCCTGCGGCATTCCATACTTGCGGAGCACTTTGGAAATCATCGGCTGGTACATCCCGACACGGGTAAGAATCTTTTCGATATAGCCCTGACCACCGTTTTGAAAGTAGGTCAGGAAACCCGCTACGTAATCGTTCGTAACCAGCGGAAGGTCTGAGCGAACTGAAATCAGTTCGAGTTCAGCACGCTTCCGGACCCTCGGATCTACGGGGAATGTAAGGTCGGCAAAGGATTCAATGGGAGGAGACTCATCATCTCGCTGGCTTAACGCGTTGCCGTTTGCCGTTGTTGAGGCCTCCAACCCATAAGTCTTTTCGACCAGCTTTTCGAATTCAGCTTTAAGCCGGGGATTACTCTGAACTTCCATCCCGGATCGGAGCAGCAGGCTCAGGGCCTCGTCAAAATCCTGTCTGGCCTTTTGCAGGTTCCCGGCACGATATTCCTGCATGCCGTGGTTATAGACGGCATCGACCTTTGCGACCAGAACGTCAGCCGGATCAGGAGGCCTGGGTTTGACAACCCGGGGAGGAGGCGCCGGGGGGTGGATGGGAAGAGTTTCCGGTGGCGGGACGACAGGCGTTGGAGGCGAAGCCGCAACCTTTCTGCTGCGGGAACTGCACGAGCCAAATGCAAACACGACAGCGAGAATAAGAAAAAAGAGTTTACACTTCCCCAACTTGACCTGCCTTTCAGCTAAGTTGTTTTCTGCTTCCCTCCCGCCAGGAAAGCATTATAGCCAGATTTTACGTAGGCCCTCCTTCAAGGTCAACCCGAAACCGGATGTCACAGGGAGAGGAAAGCAGGGTTGTGATGGGCGGCGCCGGCTGCAGCCAGGGTTAGAATGAGTTCATTCGAGTCTGCACCGAGGCTGGCAGGCCGCAGCGGGGTTCAGCTATAATCAGGATTTCCCGTGGCGACACAGCGCCTGCGCCTGACTTCGGCCACCATCAAGCTTAGGTAACCATGCGAAACCCTCTTCGACCCCTGTTTCCGTATCTCGCCAGGTACAAAAAGGGGTATATCACTGGCTTTACTGCGCTCATCCTCACCCAGGTTGTCGGAGTCACGATACCCCTGATCATCAAGGAAACCTTTGACGCACTCACCGGCGGCGTTACGGCGCAAAAACTCGCCTTCTTTGCTCTTCTGCTGCTGGGCATCGCGCTGGCGAAAGCGATTTTCCAGTTCTGGATGCGCTGGATTCTGATCGGCATCTCACGCGACGTTGAGTATGATCTCCGCAATGACCTCTTCATGCACCTGATGCGGCAGGACTCCCGCTTCTACAACGAACACCGAACCGGCGACCTGATGGCCAAGCTGACCAATGATTTGAACGCTGTCCGCAATATTGTCGGGCCGGGCATCATGTATTCAGCCAATACGGTGGTTACGGGTATCGCCACGATCACTCTGATGGCCCATCTGGATCTTCACCTGACGCTGCTGGCGCTGGCCCCTCTGCCGCTGGCCTCGATTGCGGTCAAGTTTTTCGGGCAGAGGATCCATGAGCGGTTCGAAAGAATCCAGGCCATGTATTCGGAACTCACCGAAAAAGTGCGCGAAAACCTCTCTGGCGTCCGGATGGTCCGCGCCTTCCGCCAGGAAGAGCCTGAAATGCAGCAGTTCGACCGCATGAACCAAGTCTATGTGGAGAAAAACAAGCACCTGATCCTGATCACGAGTTTCCTGTGGCCCGCGCTGGCTCTGCTCTTCGCAGCTTCTTTCCTGCTCATTATGGTGGTCGGCGGAGAACATGTGCTGTCAGGCAGAATCACCATCGGAACATTCGCCGCTTTCAACGTCTACCTGATGTATCTCATCTGGCCCATCATCGCGCTGGGGTGGGTAACGAACATCATTCAGCGAGGCCTCGCCTCCATGGGCCGGCTGTGGACCATTTTTGCCTCCCAACCGGCCATCGACGACCGCCGGGTTCCCAGCAACCCCGTCCGCGCTCTGAAAGGCGAAATCGAATTTCGGAATCTCACCTTTGCGTATAACGGTGTCCCGATTCTCAAGAACATCAACCTGCACATTCCGGCGGGCCGGACCCTCGCTATCGTGGGCGCAACCGGTTCGGGGAAAACGACCCTGGCCGCTCTGGTTCCTCGGCTGTTTGACGCACAGGAGGGATCGGTGCTGGTGGATGGGATTCCGGTCCACCATGTCCCTCTCAAGACTCTTCGTTCGCACATCGGGTTCGTTCCGCAGGAAACTTTCCTGTTCAGCAACTCGATCCGTGAAAACATCCGGTTCGGAGTTCCGGATTCTTCTGATGATGACGTGGAGGGCGCGGCAGAAATCTCCAACATCCGGACGGACATCCTGGGCTTCCCGAAGGGTTTTGATTCCATGGTGGGAGAACGCGGCCTGACGCTCTCGGGCGGCCAGAAACAGCGGGTGGCGATTTCGCGCGCTATCATCCGCGACCCGCGCATCCTGATTCTCGATGACGCGCTCTCCAGCGTTGACACCTACACTGAAGAAAAAATCTTGCAGCACCTCACCGAGGTGATGGCGGGAAGAACCACCATCCTGATCTCTCATCGCGTCTCCACCATTCGCAATGCGGATGAGATTGTCGTGCTGCACGACGGTACCATTGTGGAGCGAGGCTCCCATGAAGAGTTGCTGGCAAAGAATGGCTATTACACGGAGCTTTACAACAAGCAACTGATTGAGGAATCACTTGAAAAGGAAGTGTAACCTGGCACTCTGATGGCAGACAGTTTCCACGAAGAAGAAGTTCTCGGCAAAGCATACGACGCGCGCCTGATGCGACGGCTACTGGCCTACCTGCGTCCCTACCGGCGGGTGGTCTTCTTTGCCCTTGTAGCCATCTTCTTTTATGGCCTCCTGCAGGCCGTACCGCCCTATCTGATGAAGGTGGAAATCGATCGCTATCTCGATCCCACCCAACAACGTCAGATTCCCGGGTTTCTGGCACAATTCCTCAGCGCCAATCCTCGTGAAGGCATCCTTCAGATCGCGCTTGCCATCTTTCTGCCGGCGGTCCTGCTGACGTTTGTCCTGCAGTTTGTTCAAACCTTCGCCATGCAACTGGTCGGCCAGAAGGTCATGTACGATCTGCGCAAGCAGGTGTTTGAGCATCTTCAGCGGCTGCAGATGAGCTACTTTGACCGCAATCCCGTGGGCAGGCTGGTCACGCGCGTCACCACCGACATTGACGTTCTGAACGATATGTTTGCCTCCGGTGTGGTGGCCGTTTTCGGTGACTTCTTCACACTGGTCAGCATCATGGCGGTGATGCTGAAGCTGGACTGGAGGCTCGCGCTGCTCACCTTTGCCGTTCTGCCGCTGATTATTCTGGCGACGGCGTTGTTCAGGAAAGCGGTGCGGGAATCGTACCGTCGCATCCGGCTGGCCATCGCCCGCATCAATGCCTATCTCCAGGAGCACATCACGGGCATGCCGGTATTGCAGCTCTTCAACCGGGAGGAGAAGAGCTTCGACGAGTTCGAGAAGATTAACGGGGCCTACCTGAAAGCGTACAAAGACTCCATCCTGGCCTACGGCTTGTTTTATCCCACGGTTGAATTCCTGGGGGTGCTGGCCATCGTCATCATCCTGTACAAGGGCGGCGGCATGATCCTGGGCGATACGCTGACCGTGGGAACGGCTATCGCCTTCATCCAGTATTCGCAACGCTTCTTCCGGCCCATTCAGGACCTCAGCGATAAATACAACATCCTCCAGTCAGCGATGGCCAGTTCCGAGCGCGTCTTCAGACTGCTGGACACGCCGGTGAAGATTTCCGATTCTCCCCAACCGAAGAAGCTCGCAGAGGTTCGTGGCCGGGTGGAATTTCGCAATGTGGGGTTTGCTTATCGCGACAATCATCGCGTGCTGGAAAACGTTTCTTTCACCGTCGAGCCGGGTGAGACGGTTGCCGTGGTGGGCCACACCGGGGCAGGCAAAACGACCCTGACCAACCTTCTGCTGCGCTTCTATGACGTCCAGGAGGGCGCTATCCTGTTCGACGGCGTGGACATTCGTGACCTCAGCCTGCAGGACCTGCGCAGCAATTTCGGAATCGTATTGCAGGACCCGTTTCTCTTTTCGGGCACCATTGCCGGCAACATCCGGCTTGGGACCGAAGGCATTTCCGATCAGCAGGTCCGTGACGCAGTCCGGCGCGTGAATATGCAGGACTTTATTGAGAGCCTTCCCGGCGGTTTTGATGAGCCTGTCAAAGAGCGTGGGGCCACGCTCTCATCGGGACAAAAACAACTGCTCTCTTTCGCCCGCGCACTGGCCCACGACCCGAAGATTCTGATCCTGGACGAGGCTACATCGAGCGTGGACACTGAAACGGAACATCTGATTCGCGAGGGTCTCCGGCGGCTGCTCGAAAATCGAACTTCGCTGGTCATTGCTCATCGCCTTTCGACCATCCAGAACGCTTCAAGGATCATCGTGATGCACAAAGGGCGCGTCCGGGAGGTGGGGACCCATCAGGAACTGCTGCGCTTGAAGGGTATCTATTTCAAGCTTTATCAGCTTCAATACAAAGACCAGGAGTTCCTGGCCTCCGCTGGATCGGCCAAAGGATCATGCCCAGAAATTGCTTCTTAATGGTTGCCGGGGAACGCTCCGGCGATGTTTACGGAGCCGCACTGGCTCAGGCGCTGAAAGGCAGGATCGCCAACGCGGAGTTCTTTGGCTGCGGTGGTGAAGCGATGCGCGCTGCCGGCGTCGATACCCTTGTCGATATCCACCACGTGGCGCTGATTGGAATCTCCGAGGTCGTATCCGGCCTCCCCAAAGCCTACCGCGCTCTGCAGGACCTGGTGGCTGAAGCCGCGCGCCGAAAGCCCGCGGCCGCAATCCTGATTGATTCTCCGTCCCTGAATCTGCGCCTGGCGAAGCGGCTGAAGCATTACGACATTCCCGTGATCTATTTTGTCAGCCCGCAGATCTGGGCCTGGAAAAAATGGAGGATCCGGAAGATCAAAGCGTGCGTCGACAGGATGCTCTGCCTTTTCGACTTTGAGACCGACATCTACGAAAAGGCGGGCGTGCCGGTGGAATGCGTTGGGCATCCCCTGGTGGATATGGCCGCCCCCGGCAGCACCCGCGAGGAATTTTTCGCGCGTGCGGATCTCGACCCGGGCATCCCAACGGTCGCGCTGCTGCCGGGAAGCCGCAGAACGGAAGTGGCCTTCAATCTGCCTGCGATGCTGGAAGCAGCGGCCCAATTGGCACGCTCCCGCCCTGTTCAATTTGTTGTGGCATGCGCACCCACCATTGATTCCGCGTGGCTGGAATCGCTGGTAGCGCGCGGCTACACCGGCAACGCAACCCTTCGCGCACTCAACAATTCAACGCACGAGGCCCTGCACTACGCTGACGCGGCTGTAGTGGCCAGCGGCACAGCCACGATTGAGGCGGCTATACGGGAATGTCCCATGGTGGTCGTCTACCGGGTGTCCGCATTCACCGCGATGTGTGCCAGGTTCATGATCGATGTTCCCTTCTACAGCATGGTCAACCTGCTGGCCGGCCATGCCGCGGTTCCGGAACTGATCCAGAGCGACTTCACAGCCGACCGCCTGGCGGCCAATCTGGAGCAATTACTCGACGACGGCCTGGCGCGAAACAGAATGATCGAGGACCTTCGACAGGTGAGGAATCGCCTGGGGATGGGGGGAGCAATCGGCCGGGCAGCGGATGCCATCGTCCGGCACATTGAGGGGGCCAAGGCATCCCGGCGCGCCGTATGAAGCATCCCTGTGATAGGGCACGTTGGCCTGTGGGGCCGACCCATTAACGTTTTTTATGATTAACCGTTCCACCGCCCTGCCGGGAATTGTATGATCAATAGTGTTGCCCTTTTCTCTTGAAAGGCTCAATTCATTTATGAAGAATGCCTTACTGTTTTGTAGATTCAGGACTGCCGTAACTCGCCGGGCGGGGGGCACAGGATGCGCCCGAGGGGCTGCGCTGCTGGCGCTGGCCCTTTTTGCCGCACTCTCAGGCGCGCGGGCTGCAGACCCTTCGCAGTTCGTGGTCAAGAAATACGACATCAAGGTTCAATTGTTTCCCACCATTCACATCCTTGACGCCACCACCAGGATTGATTACGTACCCCAAACCAGCATCAGCCAGCTCAGCTTTGAGCTCAATAGCGCCCTGCGGGTGCAGAAGATCGTGGACTCGGCCGGGGCTGACGTCTCCTTCCAACAGGACGGGCTGACCCTGAAAATCACGCTGCCCAGCCCGGTCACCAACGGCCAGGCTTCGTCCCTCACCGTCAGTTACAAGGGCGGGCTTGGAACAGCCGAGGGGAGCCCTGTGGAGGGGCTGAAGCTTTCCTATGTGGGCACTGAAGGCTCCTATCTGCTCTATCCCGGCCGCTGGTTCCCGGTGGCCAGGCCCGGGCTCAATCGCTTTTCAGCCACCCTGCACGTCACCGTGCCAACCGGGGAGACTGTGATTGCCTCGGGAACACCTTCGCCGCCCGTGGACGAGGCTGGCAACACCACCTACTCATTCGAATTCGACCAGTCGGCCTTTCCCGGCACATTTTACGCAGGCACCTATTCAGCCCAGCATGAAAGCGCATTTGGCGCCAATGTGTACCTCTTCCTGAAGCCAGGCCACGAGAACTATGCGGCGGACTATGGAGCGACGGCAGCAAAGATCATGAGCTTTTTTTCCAGCAAGTTCGGGTCGCTGCCGAACGGGAATCTGGCGGTGGTGGAGATTCCCAACGACACCGTTGGCGGTTATTCTTCACCCGGCATCGTCGCTCTGGCCACCCGCGGATTTTCTTCGCCCGTGAACGAACAACTGCTGGCTCATGAAATCTCCCGCCAGTGGTGGGGAAGCTACGTCAGCCCTGCGACGCCGGATGACGCCTTCCTTGACGACGGACTGGCGCTTTACGCATCGGCGCTCTACATCGAGAATTCAAAGGGCGAAACGGCCTTTGAAAACCTCATGCACACAACCGCCATTGGGGCCCTGACCCATGAAGAAACTGCGCCCATCAGCCAGGCCGGGTCACTCCAGCCCTATACACCGCAGTACCACTCCATTGTCGCCCAGAAAGGCGCCATGGTCTTCCACATGCTGCGATGGGTCATCGGCGACGAGGCGTTTACCAGGACCCTGCACGAAGTGGTCCAGCAGTACGCTTGGAAGCCTATCAGCACCCTGGATTTTGAGAAAGCCGCCGAGCAGGCCAGCAAAGAGAAGCTGACCTACTTTTTTGCCCAGTGGGTCAGTTCCACCGGCGTGCCTCAGTTCAAGGACTCCTGGGCCATTTATCGCGTCGGAAACCACTACCAGGTGGTCGGCAAAATTCAGCAGGACCTGGACATCTTCCGAATGCCGGTGGACGTGCGTGTCAACTCCGAGGGCCGCAGGCCCGTCAATGACCGCATCCAGATGGTGGGAACCACGTCGGATTTTACCGTCAACACGGTCACCAGGCCCACCCACGTGGAAATCGACCCCGGCAGCCACATCCTCAAAATGACCGACAAAATCCGCACCGAGGTGGAAATCGCCCGTGGTGATCAGCTGGTTGCTGAACAGGCCTACCTGGAAGCCGTGAAGCAGTATCAGAAGGTGGTGGAGCAGAACAAGAACGATTCACTCGCCCACTTTCGCCTGGGGCAGATTTATCTCCGGCTGCACAATTACAACGCCGCGGCGGAGGAAATGCGGGCTGCCCTGGACGGAAACCTTCAGCCCAAATGGGTTGAGGTTTGGGCGCATCTCACTCTGGGCAAAATCTTCGACGCCACCGGCCAGCGCGACCGCGCTCTGAACGAATACCAGCGCGCCCTGCAGACCAAGGACGACACCCAGGGCGCCATGGAACAGGCCAAACAGTATATCCAGAAGCCTTACTCAGACCAGAACCGCGCCATTAGCTAGCGGGGGCTGAATGGCCGGCAGGCTGAGGACCTTTCCAGCTTGGGGCGTTGCTTCAGGTTGTTTCGCTGGCTGCGGGACGACCCGTGAGCTTCTTGTAGGTTTCTTCAAACGTCTTGAGCGCCGCTTCATCATAGAGCACAAAGTAAATCTTCTCCAGGCTGCTGCGGGACTTGAGGTGCTCAAGCACTTCGCCGATCATCACGTTGGCGCATTCTTCCACCGGGAAACCGGCAATCCCGGTGCCGATGGCCGGGAAAGCAATCGTCTTGAAACCCTTTTCCTCAGCGCGGAGCAGGCTGTTCCGGGTTGAGTTGCGCAGGGACTCCGCGGTGGTCTGTCCTCCCAATTGCATGCTGGCTGCGTGGATCACATAATAGGCTTTCAGGTTGCCCGCCGGGGTCACAGCCGCTTCGCCCAGGCGGATGGCGCCGATGCGGTCGCACTCCTCCTGGATTCGCGGGCCGCCCTTGGTCCGGATGGCGCCGGCAACGCCCTCGCCCAGCACCAGATCGTTGTTGGCCGCATTGACGATGGCGTCAACTTCGAGCTCGGTGATGTCGCCCTTCATGAAGTAGATTCTGGCTGGCATGTTTCCTCGGATTGGTCGAGTTTAAGTTAAAGAAAGAATAACCGAGATGGCGGCCCGTGGCCAGTGATTCCGGTCACTTGGGATAAGCAACACACCGCTTGCGATAGTTACCCGCAAGACGTCACCTCAGCCAGCGTTTCAGCCGGCAAAAGTAGCGCAGCTTCTGGGAGCGCGAAAGACTGCCGTTCCGTCCGCTGGTGGAGGGCAGAACGTAGATCCGCGAATTTCCAAACCGGCAGCGCTGCGCTCCGAGTTCCGCCTTCCGGCCCTGGAACCTCTCGAAACCTGTCTTGCCGTTGAAGGCAATGGCTTCAGGAGATATTTCCAGAAGTTTCGCCTTCAACACGGGGACGCCGTGGTGGAAGTCTTCTCTACTCAAGTCATTGCTGGAATTCGACCAGCGCTTGACGAGGTCGGTGAGGCCGATACCAAACTCGAGAATACGCTGGTCTTCTTCCGGCCTCAGGTGGACCGGCGTCAGCCCGGACTCGTAGAGGAAGTTCCAGAACTGGTTGCCGCGGCCCGCATAATAGTGCCCCACCTGGGCCGAACGTTCGCCGGGATTAAACCCCACAAACACGAGTCTCAGCCCGGGACGCAAGTAGTCTGGCAAATCAGGGTACACGATGTTTCCTTGTCACCCCGGCGATGGGAACATTCCTGCAATGCAGCTAAGAGGATTCAGATTACTTGGCGGCGTGCTCCCGGCAACGCGCCACAAATTCCTGGAAGATTTTCAACTGCTCGGGATGCTCGCTGAACATCTCCTCGGGATGCCACTGCACGGCCAGGAAGAAAGGGGAGTCCTCGGCCAGCTCAACCGCCTCCACCAGCCCGTCCTCGGAATGGGCCGTCACCTTCAGACCCCTGCCCAGGCGTTTGATCGCCTGGTGATGCAGACTGTTCACCGCACAACTACCCGTCACAAACCCATGCAGAACGGAGTCCGGATCGGTCACGGTGATGGAATGCGTGGTGGCGCTCCGGCTTCCCTGCTGCTTGTGATCGCGTTCCAGCGCCGTATCGCTTTTCAGGTCCTGGTAGAGCGTCCCTCCGAACCGGGTGTTGATGGTTTGAGTCCCGCGGCAGATGCCCAGAATCGGCAACCCGGCCCTGAGCCCGCGGTCCAGAAGGGCTATCTCAAAATCGTCGCGGGCGCGGTTGGTCTTCACGTTGTCATACTTTTTCCGCTCGCCATAAAGCTCCGGGTCGACGTCTTCCCCGCCCGCCAGCAGGATTCCGTCAAAATCGCCCGACGAAGGGAGCCCGTTCCCCGGAGGCATGATCATCTCAATTTCGTCGGGTCGGGCTCCGGCGGCGACCAGGGCCTGAAAATAGAGAGACCCCTGACCTTTCACTTTTTCCTTTTCCGGAATGGAAAGCGCAATTTTCATAAGGCTGAAATCCACCCTCTTCGGAGGCCTTATTTCGCCGGCGGCTTGCGGGTTGCCGACGCTATTTTCCCTTGACAGGGGCAGCCAATTCAAGTAGAAACATAATTATGCGTATGATGCATAAATATTCCTGTCGGATGGGGCAGTGAAGGCGATCATCGAGGCGGAAACCTTCAGCACTCCAGTCCAACACGAGGCTTCATCCCGGGTTGTCCGGGTAGCCGTTGCCGGGGCAACGGGCTACGCGGGGCTGGAACTCCTGCGCCTGCTGGCCCGCCACCCGCAGGCCCGTGTGACGCGCCTGATGTCGTCCGGACGGGACGGGAAGAAAGAGTTTCCCATTGAGCAGTCCCATCCCTCCCTGAGCGGGAAGTTCGCGGTTCCCTGCCAGCCGCTCTCGGTGGAAGCGCTGCCGCCTTCGGAAGTGGACCTGGTTTTTCTGGCGACTCCGCACCAGACCGCGCTTGAAATCGCTCCCCGGCTGCTGGAGCGCAATCTTCGCGTGATCGACCTGAGCGCAGCCTTCCGGCTGAAGGATGCGGCGGCCTACCCACGGTGGTACGGTTTTGAGCACAACGCCCACGCGGAACTGGAAGATGCTGTTTACGGCCTGACGGAACTGAACGGCGCGAGCATCGCAAAGGCCCACCTGGTGGCCAACCCGGGCTGCTACGCCACCTCGGTGATTCTGGCGCTGGCCCCCGCGATCGAGAAGGGCTGGATCGACGTAAAGGCCGGTATCATCTCCGACTCCAAGTCGGGCGCCAGCGGAGCGGGTCGCGGGCTGAGCGAAAAGCTCCACTTTGTGGAAGTCAATGAGAACTGCCGCGCCTACGGACTTTTCAATCACCGGCATGTCCCGGAGATGCTACAGGCACTGAAACTGGCGGAAAAGGACTTTACCTTCACGCC
>Ga0315556_1001461_pt1 | contig 14175 bp, 16 predicted proteins | sample SalMarSW160310MG_FD_202112 | JGI IMG/M metagenome (GOLD analysis project Ga0315556, IMG submission 202112) | Salt marsh sediment microbial communities from the Plum Island Ecosystem LTER, Massachusetts, United States - Salt Marsh Sediment SW1603-10 ...
CGCTCTTTTCACAAGCGCTCAAGCCGAACGTTGCCGCCACAATCATTGCAAGTAACAATCGGGGAATCATAGGCTTCTCCTCATTTCCTCTCGGCAAAGCCGAAAATATCCAAGCACCTGGCCAGTCCTCGAGACGCTCGATGCCACCCACCCGAGACCAGAGGGTATGACGGGTCGCTGCCAGGTGCACACGACTTTACCCGCTGTGCACCGCCACGGCATCCATCGGGTGTCATCCAAGACCTGACTGGTGCCGATGAAGTATAAACCGCCCATGTGACGAAATCACGTCGAGCCACGGGACATGCCTCCCGCGATCAATGCCCCATCCTCGCCCCGGTTGCGGTCCCGCCTCGCGTGCGCGGCGGTGCCGTTGACGGAGGGCTGTCCGGTGAGGCGGTCGCGGGTCCCGCCTCGCGTGCGCGGCGGTGCCCGGCGGTCGGCCCGGATCTGACAGTCCCCGTGCGAAGGTGTCATCGCGCACCTCGACGGGATTTCTCGACGCACCGGAATCTAGCGCTTCAGAAACCCCAAAAATATGATCCATATAATTTACATAAGTTATAAACTCTGCGGCTGCTTTGGAATAACATGCCCCACTACCCGGGACCGTGCAGCTCGGGACGCGGGCTCGCTAGGCACCTTGGCGTATGCCTGGAGCAAGATGCAGGCCACCCGCGGTTTTTCGAGAACGAATAAGAAGTTGACGACGAGCGCCGGATCGAATCCGCGCCAGCAGTTTTCAGTTTCCTTGCTGACAAAAAACGAATCGTCCGGGGTTCCGCCCCGAGACACTCTGTCGTCCGCAGTCCGACCTATTGTTACGATGAACATCGCAAGAACCAATAGCGAAGAAAAGAAACACCTCGCGGCATTCTGGCTTTCCATGATGCTGGTGTGGATCCTGCTCAATGCCTCCTTGGCGTGGGAGGTCCTCGTGGTGGGGGCTCTTGTCGCAACCCTGCTGGTTCTCGTCTTTCCGACCCACGGATTTCTTTTCGCCGGCACCAGATTCTCTCCCGAAACGCCAGGGATCGTATTGAAGTACCTGTCTTTATTCGCTCATGAGCTGGTCAAATCGAACCTCGATGTCGCCCGGCGCATGGTCTCGCCGAACCTCAGAATCAACCCTGGAATCGTCGAGGTCAAGACGAAGCTGAAACATCCCACCTACCGACTGATTCTTGCCAATTCGATCACCCTGACCCCCGGCACGCTCACGGTAGACATGATCGGTGACTCCCTTTTTATCCACTGGATCGACGTCACGGGGAAAGACGTGGAAAGTGCGACGCGAGAGATCTCCTCGAAATTCGAGAATTACCTGATGCAGCTGAGCGAGGATTGAGCGGATCATGGCCGAGACACTGATTGACCTGGCGGTAGTCCTCACGTTGTTGGGGAATATCTTCAACATCGTCCGGCTGGTGAAAGGACCAACAGCCATCGATCGGGTCATCGCCATCGATGTATTGACGGTGACATCGATCACCCTCATCGTGCTCCTGGCACACTTCGGGGACCGCTTTATCTACGTCGATGTTGCGATCGTTTATGGTCTGCTCAGCTTCTTGGGTGTGTTGGCAGTGGCTCGTTACAGCGAAAAGGGGTTCTGAAGCCATGCAGGACATCTTGCATCTCATCGGCGCACTGACCACCCTGGCCGGCTCGGTATTCCTGCTGCTGGGCGGAGTTGGCATATTGCGAATGCCTGATTGCTACAATCGCCTGCAGGCCGGCACCAAGGCATCGACGCTGGGGACCATCCTCGCCCTGGTCGGCATTGGCCTCTTCCATCCGAGCTGGTTCGGAAAATTATTGATCCTGGCATTCTTCGTCATGCTGACGTCCCCGATCTCAGCCCACGCACTCGCCCGCGCGGCTCATGCGAGCAAGGTTCCGCTGAGCGAGAAGACAGTGGTCGACAAGTTGGCGGAGCAGGAGACCAGATAATGCTTCTTTTGATAGCCACCGTATTATGCGCGGGCATCGTCCTCAGCGCGCTGCTTGCCGTTCATCTGGGCAATATCGTCAGCGCCGCCATCAGTGCCGGCATGGCAAGCCTTTTTGCATCCATCATTTATTTGGCCTTGGCCGCCCCTGACGTGGCGATGACCGAGGCCGCCATCGGCAGCGGTCTGACGACCGTCATTTTCCTCTACGCCATTCGCAGAACGTCGGGGTCGCAGGAAAAATGATCAAGCGGGCAGCCATATTGCTTACCCTCGCACTCCTAGGTGTCATTTTCATGCAGATGCTCGCGCACTACTCGCCGAGTATCGCCTTGAATCCGCTTTCTCGGCATTACGTCGCCTCGGGTCCCAACGAGCTGGGTGCCGCCAATATCGTCACCGCCGTGGTGGTCACCTATCGCGGCCTGGACACCCTCGGGGAGGTGGCGGTTCTTTTTATCTCAGCGGCCGGAGTCGGACTGCTTCTGCGGCGACAGGCGGGCGAAATTCCCAGAGAAAAGCATCGGTGTCCATCCAGTGAGCTGGTCGGCACCGCGATCCATTTCCTCCTGCCTCTGATCTTCGTTCTCGGCATCTATATCTTTCTGAACGGGCACCTGACGCCGGGGGGCGGTTTTCAGGGCGGGGCCGTCCTGGCGTCCGGGATCATGCTGCTGTTGCTGGCCGATCCGGACACCGGGCTCAATCACGGCATCATCGAGTGGCTGGAATCTTCTTCCGGCTTCAGCTACGTGCTAGTGGGCATCTTGGGACTGGTCCTCGCGGGCGGCTTTCTCGATAACCGGTTTCTCGGTCTGGGGACTCTCGGACAGCTGTTCAGCGCAGGTGCGATTCCCGTCATTTATATCTTCATCGGCTTGAAGGTCGGAACCGAGCTCAGCGCAGTCCTCGAGCGGATGAAGGATTGACAAGAACCGCGAACGACCGGGAATCGAGTGGGAATGGGATCGATCCGGTGACTGCTCGTAGACCGCGTTGATCTCGCCGACGTTTTCGCTGCGGAGTGGGTGCTCCATCGCGAGATGTCGAGCACCTTGGAAGGCTTTTCACAGAAAAGGGCAGAAGCATGTCTTTAACGGGTGACGGCAGTTCCCTTTCCACCATCGTGTTGGCCTGCGGGCTGGTCGTGGTCCTGATCGGGCTCTGGGGCATGATGAGTCGCCGGAACATCATCCAGATCATCATCGGCTTCTCTCTCACGGACACCGGCATCCATATGGTGATGGTCGCCATCGGCTACCTGAACGGGAGGACGGCACCCATCATCGACGCCGCCGTCGACCGAGCCCGGGCTGCGGAGACTGTGGTCGATCCGATTCCATCGGCCCTGGTGCTGACGGCAATCGTGATCGGGCTCGGCGTAACTGCATTGATGCTGTCTTACGCCATCCAGATCTACAAGAAGAACGGCTCGCTCTCGATCGACGATTGCAGCGAGCTCAAAGGCTGATCTCCATGCCCAATCCCCTCTACATCTATGTCCTCTCGTTGGGCAGCGCCTTCCTGCTGACCCTTTTCCACAGGCTGGACCGGTCCGCCGCCAGTCTGGTGTTCCTCGGCACGCTGGCGGGCTCGACGCTCATCTCAGCGCTGGGGCTGTTTCACCTCATGGGAGGTGCAGCCTCCGTCGAGGTCCTCACCGCCGGGTTTGCGCCGCCGCTTTCCATCAACCTTCGCTTCGGTCTGCAAGAGGCGTTTCTCTCTCTGGCGGTCAACCTGATCGGGCTCCTCGGCGGCTGGTACCTGCTCGCACAACTTCGCGAGAAGGCGCAGGCACTGATCCTGTTCCTCATGGTCTTCATGGGCATCAACGGCATGATCATGACGCGGGACCTGTTCAACCTCTTCGTGTTCATCGAGATCACGAGCATCGCGACCTATGCCTTGATCGGGCTCGAGCGGGATGGCCGGACCCTGGCTGCCGGGTTCAAATATGTCATGGCAGGCGGCTTGGCTTCTTCCTTCTATCTGATCGGGACCATCCTGGCCTACCACCTCACCGGAACCCTGAACATCGACGGCATGATCGAGGCACGCGGGTTGCTCGACAATCCGCTGGGAGCCGCTGCACTCGTATTTCTGATCGGGGCGGTGGTGATCGAGCTCGAGCCCTATCCCGCCAATGGCTGGGCCCTCGACGTCTATCAGGCGGCGCCCTGCGGCATCGGTGCCATCCTCTCCGGGGGCGTCGCCACGGGCGCTCTCGCGGCACTCTACAAGCTGCTGCCCCTGCTGCAGGTCGGGCATCTTCCCGTGCTCGTCTCCCTGGGGCTGGCGACCTTTTTGTTCTCGAACCTGCTCGGGCTCAAGCAGGAAAGTACCAAGCGGCTGCTGGGCTACTCTTCCATCGCTCAGCTGGGATTGATGATCGCCGCCATCGCCTACCTGCGCCAAACCGGGCACGAAGGCCTGGTCCCCCTGGTCGTCGGCGGCCTCTTCATCAATCATCTCCTGGCCAAAGCGGGGCTATTCTGGCTCGCCGGCGTCATTCAAAAGGAACAGTGGCGGGACTGGTCGGTGCTCGCGGGAAACCCCTGGCTTCTGCTGCTGTTCGGCACCCTGGTCTTCGCCCTGGTCGGCTTTCCGCCCTTCCCCGGCTTCTGGGCGAAGTGGGAGCTGATCATGCAGCTCGCCGCGGGCGGGATGTACGGCTGGATGGCGGCTATCCTCGTCGGCTCCCTGCTGGAAGCGGTCTACCTCTTGCGCTGGCTCGGCAAGGCGCTTCGCTCCGAGACACAGGAGGAGACTCAGCCCGGCTTCAGCGGCTTGGCCCAGCCCGCCATCTTCGCGATCCTCCTTTACGCGACCGGATGGTACTGCGCCGAGCGTGTCGGAGAGGCGTCCCTGACGAGCCTCCTGCCCCTCGTCACAGCCGCTTATCTCTTCGTGATCGATCGCCTGCCCATACCCAGCCGAATCGTCGGTCTGGTGTCGCTGGCTTCGGTTGGTGTTTTCTCTTACCAAGTCTTGCCTGGGCTCTCCGGGCTTGCCTGGCTGTTCGGGCTGATCTTCCTGCCCGGCGGCATGCTGCTGATCTTTGCCGGTCTCTATCGGGAGGATGTGCGACAGGGCTTCTACCCCCTGTTGACGGGCATGGTGATGTCCCTGGGGGTCCTGCTGCAGGCACAGACTTCTCTGGGATTCTTCTATGCCTGGGAGCTCATGACCCTGAGCTCCTACCTGCTGATCACCCTCGGGAAGGACGCTGCCGAGCACGCCTTGAGCTATGTGATCTTCTCCCTGGCCTCCGCTTATCTGATCCTGGCAGGCTTCGCCCTGGGTTATGCCGGCTCCGGCTCCGAGCTCCTCACGGGCCTGCAGGCGTCGGGCTCCCTGGCACCCGCCGTACTGGCTCTGTTGGCCCTGGGCTTTGTCGTCAAGACGGGCGGCTTCGGCTTCCACATATGGCTGCCGGGGGCCTATACGGAATCGGATGACGACTTCACCGCCATCATCTCCTCGATCGTGAGCAAGGCGGGAATCTTTGGTTTCCTGGTCGCGGGCATCTACCTTGGCGATCAATCCGTGGGTGGGCTCGACATCGCCTATCTGGTGTGCTGGCTGGGCCTGCTGACTGCGGTTTTCGGCGCCCTGATGGCCGTCCTCCAGGAAGATGCCAAGCGGCTCCTCGCCTATTCGAGCATGGGGCAGGTGGGATACATCGTCGCCGGCGTCGCCATGATGAGCCACCTGGGATGGGTGACGGCGGTCTATCTCTCCGTCAATCACTTTTTGTTCAAGGGCCTGTTGTTTCTGGCGATCGCCGGGGTGATCTACCGCACCGGGACCCGCGACATGTACCGCATGGGCGGCATGATCGGACGCATGCCGATTACCTTCTTCACTTCCCTGATCGCCATCATCGCCATGTCCGGTGTACCGCCCTTGAGCGGGTTCGGCGGCAAGTGGCTGCTGTACAACGGGCTGATCGAGAAGCACTGGTACCTGCAGGCGGCTCTGGCCTTCTTCTCCAGCGCCCTGGCCTGCCTCTACATGTTTCGCCTGCTGCACTCCGTCTTTCTCGGGCAGCCCAAGCTCAAGCACAAGGATGTCAAGGAGGCACCCTGGTGGCTCATCGCCCCCCAACTGGTACTCGTCGGAGTGATCCTGGTCATCTCCCTGTTCCCCCAGTATCTGGTGCAGCCCATATCGAGCGCCGTCGAGCCCTACTACGCGGCGACCCTGCATTGGGCCGGCAATCAGGTCACCACCGACATCGGGCATTGGAACGGCTTCCTGACCATGAGCCTCGTCGGGTCGGTCTTTCTGCTTACCCTGTCCTGGATGTTGCTTTCCTCGACCCGAGTGCAGCGGGTCAAGCAATTCAATATCGCCTTCGCGGCCGAACGCCCCTTTACCCCGGAAACCACCCATTTCGCGTACAACTTCTATCCCTACATCGAGAAGAGCATGGGGGGATTGGTACGACCGCGCGCCACCCGCTTCTGGAACGGTCTGTCCGAGTGGACCCACTCCTTGGCGGCCACTCTGCGCAGCCTCTACACGGGTCAGGCACAGACATACGCTCTGCTGATCGTCCTCTATCTGATCCTCATGGTTACTCTGATGGGAGGAGTCTGATCCAATGTCCGAGTGGTTGGTAAAGGGCGGTTACGCCGTTGTCTCCGTCACGGTCGCCGCCGTGTACGGCCTTCTCCTGAGCGGGATCATCGCCCGCACCCTGGCACGATCCCAGGGCCGTATCGGTGTTCCGGTCTGGCAGGGGTTTCTCGACGTCTTCAAGCATGCCGCCAAGCGCACGGCCATCAGCCACGGGGTCATGTTCTATCTGGGTCCCATTCTCCGTCTCACGGGGGGAATCGGTACCCTGCTGTTCGTGCCCATGCTGTACGGCAGCGCGGTCTTCGGCAACTTCCATTTCGCCGGCGACATCATCCTCATCATCTATTTCATCCTGTTCGGGGCGCTCGGGATGGCCCTCGGCGCCAGCGAAGGGGGACATCCCTACAGCGCCATCGGTATCGGCCGCGGGCTCGCCCAATTCGCCGCCTTCGAGGTGCCCTTCGCCCTGGCGGTGATCTCCCTTGCGATCCAATACGACACCCTTTCCGTCTACCAGATCGTCGGTGCCCAGCAGAACGGCATCGCGAGCTGGACCCTGGTGACCAACCCGCTGGCGACCATCGCCGCCATGATCTCGCTCCTGGGCTCCACGGGTTATTCGCCCTTCGACATCGTCGGCGCTCCTCAGGAGATCCCCATCGGCCCCCGCACCGAGTTTCAGAGCGATTTCATCAGCCTCATGCAGCTGAACCGGGCCATCTTCGCGGCGGCCAAGCTCGTCCTGTACATGGACCTCTTCTTCGGTGGAGCCACGAATTTGCTGGTATTGATGGTGAAGACCTGGGCCATCTACATGGTTCCGGTCTTCGTGGGGGCTGCCTTTCCCAGATACCGCATCGACCAATCTATCCGCTTCTTCCTGCGCGTGCCGACCCTGATCGGGATTGCGGCGGTCATCTTTGCGGACTTCTTCTTCAACGCGTCCTGAATCGAGAGGCTTGCGACGAATGAAACAATCCTATGGGAAAGACCTTCCGGAATTGCCCAACGAGGGCTTGGTTTACCCGGACACCGAGTACTTTTGCAAGACCCGTCCGGTACCGGTCGAGCCCCAGTTCAAGGCGATGGAGCAGGTGCGCAACTGGGCGCGGGCGAACTCTCTCGCGATTCAGGCCTTCGGGACGGGCTGCGGTGCCGTCGAGCTGCGCCCCTTGATGACGGCACGCTACGATGCCTACCGCTATGGGGTCACGGGATCTGCCACTCCGCGCCAGTCCTGCGTGTTCGTCATCGGTGGCTACGCCTCGGTCAAGACCCTGAAGCGGATCATCGTCAGCTACGAGCAGATGCAGAACCCCAAGTTCGTAGTCGCCCTGGGCAGCTGTACCGTCAACGGCGGCATGTACTGGGACAGCTACAACACCATCAACCGCATCGACCATTACATCCCGGTGGACCTCTATGTCTCCGGCTGCATGCCGCGTCCCGAGGCGCTGCTGGCCGGCTTCATCAAGCTCAAGGAGCTGATCAAGGCCGGCAAGTGCGAGGGCGCCAACAAGTACGCAGAGAACTTCGATTGGTACAAGGCGAACCAGAAGAAGATCATCAAGAATTGGAATATGCCGGACTACAACTGGTAGGGAGGGAAAACGCAGTGCATTCCGCTGCTCAGCTGTGGTAGCTCGGCCGTGTATTGGCGGGATGCGCTTTGCTTTCCCGCCCTAAGCAAGCTTCAACCTTATTTTTACCGCGAATGAACGCGAATGGACGCAAATAAGAGGTTATGATTATTCGCGTTTCTTAGCGTTCATTCGCGGTTTCAAGATTCAATAGAGATATGCAACAGCTCTTCGAACGTCTGCAAGCCCTGTTCGCCGTTACCGATTTCAAGGAACAACGCGGTGATCTGGCCTTCCTGAGCATCCCCAAGGATCATGCGGAGATGCTGATCCGACATCTGCGCGACCACGAGGGGTTCACCCATCTGGTCTTTTTCTCTGCAGTGGATTACATCGAAGATGGGATTTTCCGGCTGATCTACATGCTCCATAATTACGGGACCAAAGACACACTGGGTGTGCACGTAGATATCTCCAGAGAAAATTCCACCATGACATCCATCCACGAGCTGTGGGCCCAGGCCGCTCTCTACCAGCGCGAGCTCAAGGAGATGTATGGGATCGATTTTCCGGGAAGCCCGGGCGTCGATGAGGATTTTCTGCTGGAAGGCTGGGACGAGATACCGCCGATGCGTAGAGAGTTCGATACCCGCGCCTACGCCGAGAAGACCTTCTTCCCGCGGCCGGGGAGGACCAGTGCGGACCCGCGCACCCATATGCAAGAGAATCTCTATCCTGAGGGAGGAGAGAGCTAGTGTTTGCTCCGGACCGATCCAAGTACCCAAAGATGGTCGACGGCAAGCCCGCCGTCGACTTGGACTCCGAGAAGTACGTCAAGATCTGGCACGGCCCCCAGCACCCGGGCATCACCGGCAACATGTCGCTGGAGCTCACCCTCTGTGGCGACGAGGTGGTGGAGTGCAAGACCCACGTCGGCTACCTGCACCGGGGCTTCGAGAAGCTGATGGAGCGCAGGACCTGGATCCAGAATTTCCCGGTCGTGTGCCGGATCGCGGTGCCGGAGCCGGCCTTCAACGAGTATCTCTACGCCGCGGCCCTGGAGGATCTCGCCGGGATCGAGCCGCCGGAGCGCGCCCAGTGGATCCGCAACCTGAACCTGGAGATGATGCGCCTGGCCAGCTTCATGGCCTGGCTCGGTGGCCAGGCGGGAGCCTTCGGTCAGGGGACCATCGGCCAGTGGACCATCACCCACCGCGATTATCTGCTGGACCTGTTCGAGGAGATGACCGGCGGGCGCATCTACCACATGTACATGATCCCGGGAGGCGTGCGGGCAGGCCTGCCGGATGGCTTCGAGGAGCGGCTCGAGGCCGTTCTGAAAAGGTGCGAGAAGCTTCTTTACGAGATCGAGCTGGTCCTGCTCAACAACGCCGTCTTCAAGGCCAGAGCTGTCGGGCTGGGCGTCATCGACAAGGAGATGATCGACCGCTACGGCATCACAGGGCCCAATCAGCGGGCCTGCGGCATCGCGCGGGACGTACGTAAGGACGTGCCCTATCTCGTCTACGATCAGCTCGATTTCGAGCCGATCACCGGCACCGCGTCCGACTGCTATGAACGGACGGTGGTGCGCTACCATGAAATGCACCAGTGCATCGATCTGTGCCGGCAGATCGTCGCGCGCATGCCCAAGGACGGCCCCTTTCACCAGCCCCTGCCCAACGTCCTGCACTGGCGAATCCCTCCAGGCGAGACCTACGTCAAGGCGGAGTGCACGCGCGGCGAGAAAGGCTACTACGTCGTCTCGGACGGCTCCCAGCACCCGCGCCGGATCTGCATCCGCGGACCCAGCTATACCCATGCCTTTCCGGTGATGGAGAAGCTGGCGATCGGCACCGACATTGCCGATATCGCCGGCCTCATGGTGTCGCTGCATACCTATCCACCAGAGATCGAGAGGTAGACTCCGATGCCGCTCAAAGACGTCATCGCCCCCTTCTATGTCTGGAAGCGGGCGTTCGAGAAGCCCTACACGACGGCAAAGCCAATCGAGGAACGCCCGGGGGCGGCCAGATACCGCGGCTTCCATACCAACGACCTGGACTTGTGCATCGGCTGCGGCACTTGCGAGACCATCTGCCAGAACGAGGCTATCGACATGGTCCGGGTCCCCGGCATCGAGGCCAAGGCCGGCGACAGCGGTCTGCGGCCCATGGTCGACAACGGGCGCTGCTGCTGGTGTGCCCTGTGCGTCGACATCTGCACCACCGGGTCCCTGCGCCTGACCAACGAGTACATCTGGGTCAGCACGGATCCCGACGCCTATCGGTTCATTCCCGGAACCAACGACAATACCTGGGCCGACAAGGAGCTCGGCTATCGGCGCGATCCCGGCTACCGCCTGCTCGACTACGAGCGCCAGGACATGGAGATGCTGGCGCCCGAGCAAGGGGTGCAGTCCTTCCTCGAGGTGGTGAAGGGGTACTCCGCCGAGCAGGCGCGGATAGAGGCCGAGCGCTGCGTGGACTGCGGTCTCTGCGTCGCCACCTGCCCGGCGCACATGGACATCCCCGACTACATCAAGGCGGTGCGTGACGGCGACTTCGAGGCCGGGCTGCGGCTGCTCTACCGCACCAACCCCATGCCGGCCACCTGCGGGCGGATCTGCACCCATCGCTGCGAAGACGTCTGCTCCGTCGGACACATGGGAGATCCGGTAGCCATACGCTGGCTCAAGCGTTACATCTGCGATCAGGTGCCAGAGTCCGAATACGCCGGCATCCTCCAGGATCAATTTCCGGACAATGGCCGCAAGGTCGCCATCATCGGCGCAGGCCCCGGCGGGTTGAGCGCCGCCTACTACCTCATCAAGCTGGGCTACGCCGTCACCCTGTACGAATCCCATGACAAGGCCGGCGGCATGCTGCGCTACGGCGTGCCCAGCTACCGCCTGCCGTACGAGCAGCTCGACCGGGACATCGACTATATCCTCTCCCTGGGTGCCACGATCCACTACAATACCCGGGTAGGGAGGGACATCGAGCTTTCAGAGCTCATGGAGGGCTTCGATGCCGTGTTCTTCTCCATCGGCCTGACCGAGCCCTATGGGTTGGGGGTAGAGGGGGAAAAGCACCCGCGGGTCCTATCCGGACTGCAGGTGCTCGAGGACGTTACCCACGATCGAGACCCCGGTGTGGGCAAGCGCGTCGCGGTGATCGGCGGTGGCAACGTCGCGATGGATGCGGCCAGGGTTTCGCGCCGGCTCGGCGCGGAGGTCACCCTCCTCTATCGCCGCCGGATCGAGGACATGCCCGCCGATCCCGAGGAGATCCACGAGGCACAGGACGAGCAGATACACTTCGTGACCCAGGCCATCCCGGTGCGGGTCGAGGATGGACCTTCGCCGCAGCAGGTCAACATCCTCTGGGGCGAGGCCGAGATGGTCGCGGACAAGGCGGGTGGGCGACCGAGACCCGTTCTGATGGAGGACAAGATCCACACCGAGACTTACGACTCCATCATCTCGGCCATCGGTCAGGGCGGGGATTTCGGGTTCCTGTCCGACGAGCACGCGAGCCAGGTCGAAGTGAAAAGGGGCAAGGTCATTGCCAACGAGTATCGCCAGACCGGTATCCCGAGGCTTTTCGTCGGTGGTGACGTCGCCAACAGCACGGCCGACGCCATCAGTGCCATCGCAGACGGTCACCAGGCCGCTGTCGGGATCGATCGGTTCTTGTCGGGCCAAGTATAGAATTCAGCCAACGAGGTTCAGACCATGACTGGAGAAAGCGGCAGCAAGCGGGAGGGCCAACCGGCGAAGGCCCCTGTACCGGAAACACTGGAGGAAGTGAAAGCCAAGGCGATAGCGGAGGTTAAGTCGGCGAGCAGCGCCCTCGAGCAGAGAGCCGGCTCGGAACAGGCCCAGGAGGAGGCAGGCGCGGAAAAGCCGAAGATAACGAGAAACCTGGGAAAGCACATGGCGGCAGTCTGCAATCTGCCCTTCGTAGACGATCTGGACGAGGGGGAATGCGGGCGGCTGGCCGGAGTCGCCTCCATCGTTACCCTGAAAAAGGGCCAGATCCTGATCGAGCAGGGAAAGAGGGATGATGCCCTCTATGTCCTGATCAGTGGGCGCCTTCAGGTCAACCGGGAGATGACGGGTGGCGGCCATGTGACCCTGGCATGCATTCGCGAGGGTGAGATGGCCGGAGAAATGGGCTTCCTGGACGGCTCCGAGCACAGCGCCACACTGCAAGCGGACGATACGACGGAAGTCCTGCAGATCAAGCGGGAGCATCTCGAGGGTCTGCTGAACGAGCACCCCCAGATCGTCTACAAGCTGATGCGTGCCATCGCCCGTGAGGTCCATGAGATCACGAAGCGGATGAACATGCAGTACGTCGAAATGAGCAACTACATAAACCGCCAGCACGGGCGCTATTGACCGTCTGACCGGCTATTTGCAGCGTCGGCGCTCGCGTATTGGGAGCCGATATACAGGTAGGGATCAGGTGCCCCGGTGAGCTGGGGAATGTGACGCGCTTCGCTCGCTACCCAGCTGGAGGGGCAGCACCCGGGTCTGCACATTGTTCGAGATGGCGGAGCCGCGCCCGGTTCAGGCAGCCCAGGCGTCGTGGAGCTTGCTCCGGGCGATTTCGTAAGCCTTGGCTGCTTCGTCTAGACGCTCCTTCAAGGCATTCAGCATCTCGGCATCGTCTTTCGATAGGTCGCCGCCTTCCGGATCCAGGCGGCCAGTCGCCTTCGACCATTCCACAGCGGCGGCATCCCACTCGTAAAACGCCCTCCGCTCGGCGTTGTACAGCTCCAGTGCAACGTCCGGCTCTTTGAGCCAGTCCCATTGCGCGGCTGCGGGTTTGCCATCGCTCATGGCCACCTCCTGCGTCAGTTTGCGCTTTGAATCGTCTCGTCGTACTCCAGCTCGAACCGCAATTTGTGTTTGGCCTCTTCCTGTGCAAGGCCCAGAAATATCTCCCTTATCTGCAAATCTTCACTCACCGCAGCCAAGTCGCTGTACAGCTTGAAGGCCGCCTTTTCCTGCTTCATCGCCAGAATCAGGGCATCCCGATAGTCCATCCCCGAGCTCGGCTCGGTCGCGACCAAGTAGTCCACGATCTTCAGATCCTCCAGCTCCTGCCCGGCGAGCCGGAGCTGTTTGCCTCCCTTGATCTCCACCAATTTCCGCTTATGCTCCCTCTCCTCGTCCGCATAGCCCTCGAAGATCTTGCGTACCCAGGGCTTTTCCATCCGGGCGGCGAGATCTGTATAGAGCTCGGTGGCTTTCTCCTCCTGTCCGATGGCATAGTCGAGTATGTCATCGATCGAATCCCAGTGCTCCATGGCCCCCCCTCTATGACGTCGTCGGATGAAAATTCCACAGGATAACTACGGAGTATTCTCCTCCGAGCTCAGGTAATCAAGTCCTCAAAACAAGTGGAAATTGTCCATCCCAAAGGGGGCAAAAAACGCTCCTCAGAGCTTGTGAAAAAATCGGACGCCGTAGCGAGTGCGTCTCTAGCCGTTCCTATCGCCCGTCGATTTTCCTAAACTTCGAGGAACGCTCGTTTCGCGGGTACCGGGAATCGAGCTTACTTTCGCCCAGCTCCTTGTCAGAGCTCATATCGCGGCATATTCGCGGCCGCCGCTTCACAGAGGGGGATTCACCATGGCTTCTGATACGTTCCGGACCACCGAAGGCCGCAGACGGCTCTTCGAGAGCCTGCTCGATACGATCGGCAACACGCCGAGCATCCGGATCAACAACCTGGCACCGGAGCATGTGCGGCTCTATGCAAAGGCGGAGTTCTTCAACCCAATCCGCTCGGTCAAGGACCGGCTCGCTGTCAGCATCATCGAGGAGGCCGAGCGCAGTGGCGCGCTCCAGCCGGGACAGACCGTGGTCGAGGCGACCAGCGGCAACACCGGCATCGGCCTGGCAATGGTCTGTGCGGCCAAGGGCTACCCGCTGGTCGTCACCATGGCCGAGAGCTTTTCGATCGAGCGGCGCAAGCTGATGCGGTTCCTCGGCGCCAAGGTCGTGCTGACGCCGCGCGCCGAGAAGGGCTTCGGCATGTACTGGA
>Ga0315556_1001464_pt1 | contig 14154 bp, 13 predicted proteins | sample SalMarSW160310MG_FD_202112 | JGI IMG/M metagenome (GOLD analysis project Ga0315556, IMG submission 202112) | Salt marsh sediment microbial communities from the Plum Island Ecosystem LTER, Massachusetts, United States - Salt Marsh Sediment SW1603-10 ...
TCACCGCGCTTTCGGGTGGGCACCGTGGCAGGTATTCGATCACGTGCTGCCGGTCCACCACAACACCATGCTGCGTGGACAGCCGGTCCATTACGCGCTGCGGGGCGCCGAGGTCTACGTCGGGTCGCTCAACTTCGAGCTGCTCCAACCGCTCGAGGGCCCGAACCTGTGGTCGGAGTTCATCGATCGACGCGGTGAGGGGGTGGCCTCGATCGCGACCATGTTCCTTGAGCGCGAGGATGGGGATGCGGTCAAGGCCGCCTTCAAGGAGCGGTTCGGCATCGACGTCAACATGAAGGCCGACATCGGCGATCACATCGAGTACTACTACCTCGACACCGAGAGCCAGTTCGGCTGCCTGATCGAGTCGGGCAGCGGGCATGCCATCGACTTCGTCAAGCCGGTACAGGTCTACCCGCGACCCGGCGCGGAGCCCGGGCCGTCGCCCGTCAGCGGCATCACCTACCCCATCACCCAGGTGTCGACCACCGTCCGCGACCTGGACACGAAGATGCGCAACTACCACGAGGCCTTCGGCTGGGGCCCCTGGAAGATCTACGAGTCGGACGGCAAGCGCGTCATGCATCATTCCGAGTGGCACGGCAAGCCGGCCGAGTTCAAGGTCCGGTGGGCGGAAACCATGGTCGGCGATCTCAACTTCGAGCTCATCGAGCCGCTGGCGCCCGGCAACCCGTTCCACGAGTTCCTCGAGACCAAGGGCGAGGGGATCTCATCGATCGCCGTGATGTTCGAGACGGCCGAGGAATCCGAGCGCGTGAAGGCACAGTTCGCCGCGGACGGGATCGGGATCACCGCCCTCAGTCACATCGGCGACCACATCGAGTGGTACTTCCTGGACACGGAGCCCGGCTTCAAGTGCATCATCGAGTCGGGCAGCGGCCACGCCCACGACTTCGAGATGCCGTATACGACCTATCCGTAGCCGGGTGTTGCCGGTCGGCTGACCCGGGCGGGTGCGCGGCGAGGATCGCAGGTGGATCCGCCGGCAGGTCCCAAGGTGGATCTGGCTCCGGGTCGGGTGGCCTTCGACGTCCTCATCCGGGGTGGATCGGTCGTCGATGGCACAGGGCTCCGGCGATCCACGCCGACATCGCGATGACCGAGAGTCAGATGGACGACTGCCCCCCGTCCACGATCAGGGCCGTCCCGATGCAGTAGGACGCATCGTCCGACGCGAGCCAGGTGATGGCCGCGGCGACCTCATCCGGCCGGCCCGCACGCCCGAGCGGGATCTGATCGCTCCAGTACTTGAGCTGTTCGGGGTCGTTCATCACGAAGTCGTTCATCGGCGAGTCGATGAACCCGGGGATGACCATGTTGACTCGGATGCCATGGCGCGCGAAGTCGATCGCCATCACCTTCATCATCGCGAAGATGCCGCCTTTGCTTGCGCTGTAGGCGGGCTCGTTCGTGGCCATGCCGAGATAGCCGCAATTGGAGCCCAGGCAGACGATCGCGCCCCCGCCGGCCGCCTGAAGGTGCGGCAGTGCGTGCTTGCAGGTCAGGAACTGGCCGTTGAGATTGGTGACGATGAGCCTGTTCCAGGCCTCGAGCGTGATCCGGTCGAGCCGGTCGTCCTCGTCGGGCAGCTCCACGGCCGCATTGGAGACGACGATGTCCAGCCCGCCCATGGCCGTTGCCGCCTGGTCGATGGCGGCGCTGACCTGGTCTTCGACCGAGCAGTCGGCGGGCATGACGACGCACGAACCCCCATTCCCCTCGATCTCCCTGGCGACCTCGTCGAGACCCGCACGTCCGCGCGCGATCATGGCGACACTGGCGCCCTCGGCCGCGAGGCGCAACGCCGTCGAGCGACCGATGCCCCTGCTCGCCCCGGTCACGAGCGCTCGCTTGCCGGAGAAGCGGTCTCGAATGGTTTCGATCATGACCGAATGACCCTCCCGTGTCCTACGTTGGCCGCTGTGCCCGAGCTCGAATGATCCCGTGGCCCAGCCATCGGTGATGTCTGTACGGCTCCCCTGTTGTCATCAGGCGCGGAGGTCGAGGATCCAGTCGTTTCCGTCTGGAGCGACGAACGTCGCGCGATCCGAGGTCGCTTCTCCAGCGACCGCCGCCTGCCACGAACCCGTCCGAGGGTTGAACCAGCGAGTGTTCCGACCGCCCACCTCGTCGCGCGCGAGCTCAATCGATCCACCCAACGGCGCGTAAACGATGGTCCAGGCGCCGTCGTCCGTCCGGGCGGCCGTCAGAAACCGGAGCACGTCGGCGGTGCCGGGCTGGGTTCGCAGGATCTCCTGGGCGGGTCGCAGCCGCCACCACTCGCCCGACTCAAAGTAGCGTCGCAGCACCGTCATCGAGCGTGCCCCGGGTGTGTCGAGGACCGTCCACCAGGGCTGCAGGAGCTCCTCGGCCTGGGAATGGATGCCCTTGCCTACGGGCTCGGGCTCGCCGGCCCATGCCCAGAGGCTGTAGTGGCCGTACGTCACCCCGGCCGTGGGCGTCACGAGCATGCTCCAGTAGCTCGCCCGGCGTACCTCGTGAGGGGTGAACCGGATGCCGCTGTCGTAGGAGGGATGGTCCTCGTAGTTCGGCTCGAGGTTGATGATCGGCTTCGACGGCTCGGTTCGCCAGTCGCGCGCCGCATCGCCGTCGGGCAGCCAGCGCACCTTGCCCGGGTCGTCTGAGTGGCAGGACTGGTAGCTCAGGAAGGTGACCCAGGGCTCCCCACGGAACTCGCCCCCGACCCAGGTCCAGCCGCGCGGATGCATGGTCACCAGCGGCTCTGGCGGGTCGCTGTACGCGGCGCGCCCGATGGGCCAGAACCGCTCCTCGGCCCGGCGCCCGGCGAAACCGCCGTCGCCGGCGAGCGTCCACGACATGTGGTACGAGCCCCAGCGCGCGCGAAGCCACCGAGCGAACCTGACCAGACGCTCGGCCGGCCAGGCCCAGCCAGGCTCGTCCTCATACAGCGAGAGGACGACGATCCCGTAGCCGAGCAGCCCGTGGCGTGCAATCGCCTCGACCTTCGGATCGAGTCGCTGATAGAAGCGAGGGTTGGGCGCGAAGCCGCCGTCGTCATGGAACGATGGCTCGCCGAACGGATCGGTGGTCAGGCCACGCCACTGTGTCGTGAAGAACTGGATGGCCGAGAAGCCCTGGGCACGGCGCGCCTCGAGGTAGCCCTCCCAGTCAACAGGGTCTGATCGGATGAGCCCGTTCCAGACCGTGTCGCCGATCCACAGGAACGGCGTGCCGTCGGCGTGCGCCAGGGAGGTCCTCCCATCTGCGATGCCGACCGGACCGTGGCGGTAGACGGGGTTGGCGCCCTCGTAGGCGACGCATTCGACCTCGCCAGCCTGGCCGTGGAGGCCGGCATCGTCCGGGTCGGATGCGACCGTTCGCCAGTGCCACTCGCCGAGCTCGTCGAGGCGAACCCGCGCGCGCCACGTGTGCCCGCCGTCCCAGAAGGCGTCGACCGCCGTGGATCGGCCGGATGGTGCGACGAGCTCGAGGCGCACATCTACGTCCCAGAACGGCGCCGTCCGCACGCGTTCGCTGTGGAGGACGATCTCGTGCGTGAGCCAGCGTCTCACCCGCCCCAGTGCCGGGGTTGCCTCGCGGCTCGCGCGCCCGGCGTTCAGTGAACCGCCTCGAGGACGAGTGCCGAATCCTCGGGGAACGGCGGCGTGAGCCAGGCTGATCCTTCGGCCATCAGGATGCCGCCCGATTGCCGCCGGCCCGTCGCGGGCTCGAACCACTCGAGCCGCGCGCGCTCGCCGGCGAGCGCCCCGAGCTGGAGCTCCAGCGGTCGCCGGGCCGGCGTGTAGACCACCGCAAGCGATCGATCGGACGTCACGGCGGCCGTTGCGCGGTCGAGGCCCCGGGATTCGCCCAGCCCACCGGTCAGGAGCTGCATCTCCGAGTCGGGCACGAGGTCGGCCCACGGCAGCCCGCGGAAGAAGTCACCCCAGCGGCTCATAGCGACGGAGCCCGGCAGGTCGAGCGTGTCCTGCCAGCCGGTCCAGAACGCCCATCGCGGGTGGTTGCCCATGACGTGGCCGTTGCCACCGCACAGCACCGGCCACCACGCCTGCCGCCGGATCTGCAGCTCCGACGCGTTGTGCTCGCTCTCGTAGGTGGATTCGATGAGGAAGAACGGCCACACGGGGTCGCGATCCCAGTCGTGCATCAGCTCCTGATGAACGATCCCGTAGGTGTAGGTGACGTTGACGTCAAGCCAGTCGGAGCCGGCGAAGGCATCGACCGGCGACGTCTCCGGGTGGGGATGGGCGGTGAACAGGTTCCGCACCCCGGTGCTCCGGATACCGGCCGCCGCGGCGTCGAGGCCGGGGCGCGCCTCCTCCGGATGCCAGTCGCCACCGATCGACCACATGATGTTGGCGAACCGGCCAAATCGGCGGCCGAGGTACTCGCCGTAGCGGCGACACCCATCGGGGCCCGTGGCGACGATCTCGTCGTACCAGCCCTCGAGGTGCCGGGATACGCCCGGTCGGTCCTTCCGGTAGCCGATGTAGGTGGGAGCGAGGATGACCAGGAAGCCCCGCTCGGCGCATGCGTCGAGCACGCGCTCGGCCGCGTCGAAGTAGGCGTCGTTGGGAGTGCTCAGGTCGCCAGGCGACGTGAACGGCTCGCGGCCGGCCAGGTCGCGCGGCGGATCCAGCGAGAACAGGTGCTCGATGAGGTTGACGAGGACAGTGTTGAAGCCCTTGGCACGCCGGTCGTCGAGGTACCGGACGGCATCCTCGTAGGTGACGTTTGCGATGATCGACCACGCCGCGTCGCCCTGGACGAGGAACGGCCGCCCGTCCGCATCGAGGAGCCGCCGGCGGTCCGATGAGATCGACAGCGGAAACCGCTGGCTCGGCGGTGGCGCGGGGAGCGGAGCAGCAGCATCCTCGGGCTCGGGTGGGTGGAGGACGAACTGCGGATGGTGAGCCACGGTCCGCTGATGGGTCATGGGTGCTTCGCCTCCGTCGGAACGCGATTGCCCTCGGCATCGAACAGATGGACCGCGGCTGGGTCGGCCCGGACGTGGATCCGCTGACCGTCGGCAATGCCCGAGCCGCTCTCGACCCGGACGGTCGCGGTCGTCTCGGGTCCCATCCTCACCGACAGGTACTCGTCCGCGCCCACGGACTCGACGAGCTCGACCGTGGCCTCGATCGCCCCGGCGTCGGTCGGTCCGACCACGTGGAACCCCTCGGGTCGCACGCCCAAGGTGATCTCGCCGTCGATCGCTGGCCCGGCAGGCAGGTCGACCGTGAGCCCACCCTGGAACCGTCGTGCGCCGCCGTCCCCGTGGGTGACGCGCCCGGGAAACAGGCTCATGGGCGGGCTGCCGACGAACGTGGCGACGAACCGGTTGGCCGGCCGGCCATAGACCTCGTCGGTCGTCCCGACCTGCTGGATGACCCCGTCGCGCAGGACCACGATCCGGTCGGCCATGGTCATCGCCTCGACCTGATCGTGGGTCACGTACACGGTGGTGCGGCCCACCCGCCGATGGAGCCGCAGGAGCTCGGTCCGCATCTGGACCCGGAGCAGCGCGTCGAGGTTGGACAGCGGCTCGTCCATCAGAAACGCCACCGGCTGGCGGATGATCGCCCGCCCCAGCGCGACCCGCTGACGCTGGCCGCCGGACAGCTGATCGGGGTACTTCTCGAGCTGGTCGGTCAGCTCGAGCAGCGTGGCGACCTCGCGGACCCGGGACGCCACCTCGTCAGCCGGGCGCTTACGCATCTTGAGCGGGAAGCCGATGTTGGTGCCCACCGTCATGTGCGGGTACAGGGCGTAGTTTTGGAACACCATGGACACGTCCCGGTCCTTGGGGCGCAGGTAGTTCGCCAGACGGCCGTTGATGTAGACCTCGCCGTCGTTTGGATCCTCGAGTCCCGCGATGATCTTGAGCAGGGTGCTCTTGCCGCAGCCGGAGGGCCCGAGCAGCACCAGGAACTCAGCCGACTCGATGTCGAGATTCACCCCCCGCAGGGCGCGGGTCTTGTCATAGCGCTTGCTGATCTCGACAAGCTCGATGGCGGGCCCGCTCGTGGCGGGGCCGGGAACGGCGGGCTGGATTGTCGTCATTGCTTGAGGGCTCCGGCAAGAGAACGGGCCAGAAACTGGCGCTGGAGGACGAAGAACACGATCCCGATCGGGATCATGGACATGACCGCGGAGGCCGACCACAGGCCGTAATCGACCCCGCCATGCGAGCGCAGGGCAGCGACACCGACGGTCACCAGCTCGACGTCGTCGCTGCTGGTCGAGATCAGCGGCCACACGAAGCTCATGAACTGGTCCGTGAAGATGATCACGGCCAGCACCACCAGCCCGGGCTTGATCAGCGGCAGGATGATCCGCCAGTAGATCCCGAACTCGCTGACCCCGTCGAGGCGAGCCGCGTTCTCCAGGTCCCTGGGCAGTCCGAGGATGAACTGGCGCATGAGGAACACCCCCAGCGGGTTGGCCAGGGCCGGCAGGATCAGCGCCCAGTACGTGTTCAGCAGCCCGAGCGTGTACACGAGGGTCCACAGCGGGATGATCAGCGCGCCGAACGGCACCATGAGCAGCAGCAGCAGGAGCATGAACACGATGCGCTTGCCCGTGATGTCGAGCTTGGCCAGCGCGTAGCCCGCCATCGAGTCCAGGAAGATCTTGCACACCGTGACGCTGGTGGCCACGAACAGCGTGTTCAGCATCCAGCGAGGGAAGGCCGTGTCGGTGAGGAGCCTTTCGTAGTTGCCGAAGTAGGGCGGGAACGGGATGAGCTTGGGTGGGTACTGAAAGATCCCGGTGCTGTCCTTGAGCGAGGCGAGCACGACGTAGTAGAACGGCGCGACCAGGATGAAGCAGATCAGCGCCAGCACGAGGTGTCGTCCGATGCCGATGATGCGGCCGCGCCGCTGGGCGCGACGCTGGTGCTCGGCGACGGCGGCCGCGTCCTGGGGGGAGCGGCGACCGATGACCTGTGCAGCCATCGGTCAGTCCTCGCCGCGCCGTGAGCGCAGCGCGTACAGCTGGATCACGGTCAGGATCAGGATGGCCACCAGGAACACGAGCGAGATCGCGGCCGCGTAGCCCACCTTGTTGTTGCTACCGAACACGTACTGCCAGACGCGGAGGACGATCGTGGTCGTTGACGTGCCGGGACCTCCGTTGGTGAGGACGAGCGCGGTATCGAACACCTGCAGGCCCCAGATGGTCGCGACGACGATCGCGAACAGCAGGATCCGGCGGAGCAGCGGAATCGTGATGTAGCGCAGCTTCGCGAACCCTTCGGCGCCATCGAGCGACGCGGCCTGGTACAGCTCCTCGGGCAGGCCGATGATGGCGGCAACGAAGAAGATCGCCCAGTAGCCAACGTTGCGCCACACGTCCAGCGCGGCCAGCACCGGCAAGGCGGTGGAGGCACCGAGCCATGTCACCGGCTCCGCGCCGAAGGCGCGCAGCACCTCGTTGAACAGCCCGAAGTCCACGTTCGTGAGGAACAGCCAGATCAGGGCCGCGACGACGGGCGGCACGAGGACTGGGAAGTAGACCAGGAAGCGGTAGGTTGCTCCACCTCGGCTGATGCGCGCCAAGAGGAGCCCGATAAGCAGCGAGCCGATCAGGATCAGTGGCACCGACATGAGCGCGAACAGGAGCGTGTTCTGGACGGCGACCGTGGCGCCCACGACATCGGGCAACCGGGTGAAGTTGTCGAGGCCAACGTAATGGGTGCCGGTGGTCAGGCCGCCGAACTGGGTGCTCCACCAGCCCGTGCCCAGCACCGGGATGAGCAGGAACACCACGAAGAAGAAGAACATCGGGCCCAGGAACGCCCAGCCGATGAGCTCCCGGCGCAGGCGCGCTCGTAGGCGCAGCCGCCGGTGCTCGGCGGCGGCCAGACGCATCCTGGACAATGAACCGACCCCTCCTCTGTGGCGCAGGTGCCACGTGGGCACAGGATGGCGGCCCGGCGCTGCCGGGCCGCCGACGGACTGGGACTAGAGGCCGACCTCTTGCGTGACGATCTTCTCGACGTTGCTCACCGCATCCTGGGCCGATTCCTTGCCCGCGTAGCAGTTCTGGATTTCGGCCTCGGCGAGGGTCTCGACGTCGGCCCAGGCGGGGAAGTCTTCGAGCCCGACCGCGTACTTCTGGAAGTCCGCGAACGATGCCGACAGCTGCGGTGCCGCGTTCGTGCCGTAGCCGTTGTCGGTTGCATCAGTGCGGGCCGGGTAGGTGCCTGAGTTGTCCGCCCAGTAGGCATCGCTGGGGCCGTTGCACCACCACTTCACGACCTCCCACATGAGGTCCTGGTCGGCGGACTTGGCGTTGACCATGTAGATGCTGAGGTCGTTGAAGTTGACCCGCGAGACGGGCCCGGGCGGGTAGGGCACCAGCGCCCAGGTGAAGGGGACCGGATCGGGTAGCACCGTGGTGGCCGCGAGGTCCGAGGAGTAGATGGCCATCTTGCCGGCCGCGAACGCCGCGGGCGCGTTGTCGTAGGTGTAGGTGCCGAGCGGCGGCGCGATCCCCTGCTTGAACAGGTCCGCGAACTGCTGGGTCGCCTGCACGACCTCGGGGAGATTGACGTTCGGCGCCGAGAGGTCAGGTGTCAGGTACGAGCCACCGGCGGCGCGAAGCCGCTGGTACCACTCGCCGTAGCCGCCGAGCTGGATGCCGATGCCGAAGCCGTACGTCTGGCCCGGCTTGGTCATCTTGGTGACGCACGCCAGGAACGTGTCCCAGTCGTCGGCAAAGTGCTCGTCGTAGCCCGCGGCCTTGACCATGTCCATGTTCACGAACATGGCGTCCTCGACGTGCCAGCTGATCGGCAGGCCCAGGATCTTGTCGCCGTACGCCTTGATGCGGTCCATGTACAGGTACTTGGACAGCTCCGAGGCAAACGACGGGTCGTTGATGCGTGACGTGAGATCCGTGAATACCCCCGACGCCTCGTAGTCGGGATACGAGCTCTCGGTCGTCATGTAGACGTCGTGGGCGCCCGACTGGACCGAGGTGTTGATCTCCTGAGCCGCCGTGTCCCACTGGTACAGGCGGAAGTCGAACGTCACGTTGGGATAGATCGCCTGGAAGCCCTGGGCGATGTGCTGATGGTGCTCGACCTCCTGATCGGACCAGGGGCCCACCAGGAAGCGCACGTTGCCCTTCAGGTCCATGGCCGTCGGCATCTCGCTGCCGGCCGCCGTGCTGGGCGGCGGGTTGCTCGACGTGCCGCCATTCGCGGTCGGGGCGGGCGTGGGCGTGGAGGATCCACAGGCGGCGACGATCGCGCCGACGGCGCTGGGAGCGAGGCCCAGCGCCAGCAGGCGGGTGACGAATGTCCGTCGGGACATTCGACCCGCCAGGTATTGATCAGCGAGTTGCGTGGTCTTGCGGTCGAGATCCGCATTCATCTCGGATCAAACCTCCTCCTCCGACGATGTCCGTCGGTGACGTCGGCCGGATGACCCGCTCGGGGTCATGGCCTTGCCGGCACTTGTTCAGAGTCCACGAACATGCGCCATAGGTCAAGACCTTGTTATCCGATTGGGGATTCATCTAACATCAGACGTCTGATGTCAAGCGGTCCGTCGACGCAAACTGCGACAGCGCGCACGCAGCCCTCGGGCAGGGTGGGCGATGGTCGGTCGCGTCTCGCCCAACGAGTGGCCGACCGGCTGTTCGCGATGATCACCTCGGGCGCGTTCGAGCCGGCAGCCCGGCTCCCGACCGAGCCCGAGCTGGCGGCGATGACCGGCGTGAGCCGGATGACCCTGCGCGAGGCCGTACGACTCCTTCAGGTCAAGGGCGTCGTCTCCGTCGAGCACGGTCGTGGCACGTTCGTCCGGCCGATGTCCGATTGGTTCATCCTCGATCCCGCTGTGATGCGCGCGCGCGCGGCGAGCGAGCGAGACGCGGATGAGATCTTCGGCAAGGTCCTCGAGGCGCGCCGGCTGGTGGAGGTCGGTGTCGCCGGGCTGGCGGCGACCCGAAGGACCGCCAGACACGTGACCGAGATGCGAGCCGCGCTGAACGAGATGCGTCGCGGGGTGGACGCCGGGGCTATCGAGACGTTCACGGCGGCCGATGTCGCCTTCCACCAGGCGGTCATGCGCGCGGCCGGGAACGAGGTGATCGCCGCCTTCTTCATGTCGGTGGAAGGCCTTGTGCTCGAATCCCGGCGGCGGACATCGGAGGCCGCCGAGGCCCGTGCCCATGCCGTGGCGGCGCACGCGGCCATCCTTGCTGCGATCGAGGTGGGGGATCCTGCCGAGGCCCACCGTGCGATGGATGCCCACCTCGCCCAGACGTTCGAGGACGCCGGCCGCCCGGCGGCGGCCACGGACGCCGGCCGCGCTATCGCTCCCGCGGCCGTCGACGATCCGTGAGCTCCGCGGCCATGCCCAGTTGCCTCGAGGTGCCGTCCCAGCAGATGCATTCTCACTTGTGAGGATGGTGGCAGAAGTGAGACGATTGTCCTCATGGACGCCCTCACGCTGCTCCTGCATCCGGTGCGCCTCCGCATCGTTCACGCCATGTCGGGCGGGGGTGTGCGTACCACATCGGACCTGTGCGAACACCTGCCCGGCGTCTCGAGGGCCACCATCTACCGCCACATCGGCCTCCTGGTCGATGGAGGGCTGCTGGAGGTCGCCGGCGAACGACGGGTCCACGGCGCGGTCGAGCGCCGCTACCGGCTGAACCGTACGCGACCGGCCATCGACCGCAACCGGGCCGCATCGATGTCGCTTGAAGACCACCGTCAGGGGTTCGTGGCGGCCATTGCCGCGCTGGTTGCGGAGTTCAACGGCTACCTCGACCGAGAGCATGCAAACCCGACCGATGATTGGGTGGGCTACAGGCAGCTCCCGCTCTGGCTCAGCAGGGATGAAGTCGCCAGGCTCATCAGCGAGGAGACGCGGATCATCACGTCGGTGATGGGCAACCAACCGATTCCTGGTCGTCGCCTGTACCTGCTGAGCCCGATCCTGTTTCCGATGGGGGAGCCTCCACGGGCAGCGTCGGACGAACACACCGACACCCCGGGGGGGTCCCACCCGTAGAGGCGGATCACAGCTCCTGACAGTCGAGCAATGCGACCCAGTCCTTGCGCGTGTCCACCACCGGTAGCCAGAACGCCAGGATGATGTAGACGATCAGGAACAGGCCGACGCTGACGAGGGTCAGCAGGACGAAGATCGTTCGAACCCAGTCGACGCGAAGCTCTGCGTACGCTGCCAGGCCCATGCACACGCCGGCGATCTCCTGTCCCTCACGGATGCGGCAGAGGCGGCGCCGACCTCGAGGCCGATCGGTGAGGGGCGCCGGGTCCTTGCCCGTGTCGCCGACCGGGCCGATCGCAGCCAGAGCCGCATCGATGTCGGCGCCCGACACGACGCGGTCGGTTGAGGCCAGCCGACCGGCGAGCTTCTCGGCGATGGACTGCTCGAGGTCGGCGACGACCTCGGCCTGGCCCGGGTCGCCGGTGAGGCTCACCCGGGCGCCGTCGAGGTATCGACGGAGCGCGTCATAGGCGTCCTCGTGCGTGCGGTATGGCTGCGCGTGGTCGCTAAGGCTGACGGTGATGACGGTGTGCATGGCCTACGTGCCCAGGGTGTCGATGAGCCCGGTGAGGGCCGCCCAGTAGGCTCGGAAGTCGCGCAGCTGGGTGCGGCCGGCGTCGGTGAGGCGGTAGTACTTGCGTGGCGGCCCGGACGCCGATTCGCGCCATTCGTAGTCGAGCAGACCCTCCCGGCGCATCTTGCTCAACAGCGGGTACAACGTACCCTCCTGGGTCGCCATATCGGTTCCCTCCAGGCGCTGGATGATGTCCGCCGCATAGACCGCGTCCGAGGAGACGATGCCGAGGATGAGGAACTCGAGCAGGCCTTTTCGCAGGGCAGCGAACTTCGTATCATTCATCCGAAGCTACCTTTATCACACAAGGTATTATACGGCTGCCAGGTCGTCAAGTCGTCTCTCGCTGCCCGGCTGAACGGCACAGCCGCCTCAGCGTCCGAAGCGGCGTGCTCGCTGCTGGTAGGTGCGGATCGCGCGGAGGAAGTCGATCTCGCGGAACGCCGGCCAGTAGACGTCGCAGAAGTGGTATTCGCTGTACACGCTCTGCCACGGCAGGAAGCCCGACAGACGAACCTCCCCGGAGGTCCGAATGATCAGGTCCGGGTCCGATGAGCCGTGAGTGTAGAGGTGGGCGGCGAGCGCCTCGGCAGTGATGGTCCCGGCCAGCTCGGCCGAGGGCGTACCTGCTGCGACGGCGTCCTGAACCGTGGCCCGGAAGGCCTCGAGGAGCTCGTCCCGGCCGCTGTAGGCGATCGCGACCGTCACCGAGATCGCTCCGTCGGGACGGGACAACGTCGCCGACCGCTCAACCGCCTCGGCCAGGCCCGCGGGCAGGACATCGCGCCGACCGATCACGCGCAATTCGACCGGGGCGGCCGTTCGGCGCCGACCGGAGGCAAGCGCGGAGATTGCCTCGGTGGCGACATCGGTGATCGTCGTCACCTCCGGTGTCGCTCGCTCGAGGTTCTCGATCGACAGGGCCCACAGGGTGACCTCGCGGATCCCGAGATCGACGCACCAGTCGATGAGCTCGAGCGCCTTCTCGGCGCCTCGTCGATGACCCTCGCCCAGGTCCCGGTATCCCTCCGATGCCGCCCATCTCCGGTTGCCATCCATGATCAGCGCGACATGGCCGGGTCGCGGTCGCGCGAGCACGGCCGCGCGCAGACGTGCCGTGTAGAACGCGTAGGCCGGGGCGAGTATGACGGCAATCGCCCGCCGATAGGCGCGCCCGAAGCGCCCATTGGCAAGCGTCGTGAGCGGATCGGACATCGGGCCTCCAGGCTGCTTGACACCAACAGGACGGTAGCCACGAGCCGCGCGTGATCATCGACCGCTACGGGCCATGGAACCGTGGCCGAGGGCGCGGTGGGATGATGTCGCCCGCTCGGACCCCAGCGAGGACACGCCATGAACACTCAATGGCAAACCATCTCACCCGTCATCGTCGGTTTAGCGACCGTGTTCCTGATGTGGCTCGATTGGCTGCTGACCACCTTGCAGGAGCGTGAGATGGTCAGTCACTACGCCGAGCACTATCAGAGCTATCCATTGAATACCGTTGAGGGCAACCCCCTGCTGCAGGAGTCGGTCAGGCAGGCCCGGGTCATGGACCCGAAACACATCGCCATCGCGACTGTCTTGGGCGGGCTCGTTGGGTATGTCTCTGCCATTCTTGAGGGCGTCTCTCGGGAACTGTTCATCGGGTATGTCTGGGGCCTGTTCCTGATTGTCGGCACCACTCATCTGAGCAATCTCATCGGCTACCGGGCCAGCCGCCGCGGTCTGCACGGCAAGCTGTACCTCCACCAGCGCACCGCGCTATGGGTGCAGATGGGGCGCTATGCGGCCACGAGCGTCTTCTTGGCTATTCTGGCCCTGGCTTCCGGCTCGATCTTCGTCGCCGGTGTGGCGCTGGCCGGCGCTACCTCCAGCCTGCGCCAGCTGCTCTGGCTGCGAAAAGTACCCCCCATCCCGCAGGAGGACCTGTCCCCGGCAGACCAGGCAGGCTCGTCGTTGCGCCCATCTTCCTGACCCAGGCCTGAGCATCTCGAAGGTGCTCGATCGCAACACGCTCGCGATCACCCTTGACGTGGACGGTCACCGCGCCAGAAGAATGCCAACGGCAGGATCCTCAAGGCCGAGCTGCACCGACTCCTGGAGACCACCGCCAAACACCCTCGACACGACCGTATGGCACTCGATGGCGATGACGATCGACCAGAGGCCGTCGTCGTGACCGGCGACATCGACGCGATGTGGCCGGGGAGTCGACGGCACAGCTCCGGCCGTACCTTCGATCGGTGACCGACGCCCCGGTGCTCGATCGCCTGGTGCGCGGCGTGATCGCCCGCCAGTGCCAACAGATCTTGCGTACTTGGATCGGCGCTTGGATAGACCTTCAAACCAGAAGCCGAAGCTCTCTCTGCGCTCGACCGTTGTGATCGTGGCCCGCACGCCTGTAGCTCAGCGGATAGAGCGTCGGCCTCCGGAGCCTGACCGCCTGAGCGTTGTGGCCACCCGAGTCGGACCCCGAGCGAAACGGGTGGAGTCTTACGCTCTACTCACGCGCAATCGGGCGAG